>WNFI01019424.1_pt1 | contig 15897 bp, 13 predicted proteins | sample 5400471 | NCBI WGS metagenome assembly WNFI01 (sample SAMN13153348, study PRJNA577476) | soil metagenome | isolation source: 100 cm saprolite on Douglas fir-dominated hillslope | place: USA:California | collected 2013-09-17 | reverse complement strand
CGCCAGCTCATCGCGCGCAAGAAGTACGTGTTCCTGTGCACGAACGCGCTGCTCATGCCGAAGAAGATCGAGAAGTTCACGCCGTCGCGGTACTTCGCCTGGGTGGTGCACATCGACGGGCTGCGCGAGCGGCACGACGAGTCGGTCTGCAAGGAAGGCGTGTTCGACGAGGCGGTCGCTGCGATCAAGGACGCGAAGCGGCGCGGGTTCCAGGTCAACACCAACACCACGTTCTTCAACACCGACACCCCGCAGAACGTGATCGACGTTCTGAGTTACCTGAACGACGACCTGGGCATCGACCAGATGCAGATCTCGCCGGCGTACGCCTACGAGAAGGCGCCCGACCAGGAGCACTTCCTGGGCGTCACGGAGACGCGGGAGCTGTTCCGCAAGGCGTTCGGCGACGGCAACCGCAGGCGCTGGCGGCTCAACCACTCCCCGCTGTTCCTCGACTTCCTCGAGGGCAAGGCGGACTTCGGCTGCACCGCGTGGGGCATCCCGTCCTACTCGCTGCTCGGCTGGCAGCGGCCGTGTTACCTGATGGCCGACGGGTACGCCAAGACCTATAAGGAGCTGATCGAGACCACCGACTGGGACTCCTACGGGCGCGGCAAGGACCCTCGGTGCGCGAACTGCATGGCGCACTGCGGCTATGAGCCGTCCGCAGTGCTGGCCACCATGGGATCGCTGCGGGAATCCCTCCGCGCGATGCGCAGTTCCTGACCCCCCGCCCGCCTGCCCATCCCCTTTCTCTGGCTGCGTGACCACGTCGGGTTGCATAGTGTCGTAGGCCCGGAGTCCCGATTGGAAGGCACCGTGCCGTGACCTCGCCCAGCACCCAGCCTGTCGTGGCCCAGGCCGCGGCCGGGGCGGGCGGTGGCGAGGGAGCGGCCAGCAGGCGGGCGGGCTTCAGCGCCGGAGCCGCCTGGATGCTGGCGCTGCCAGGCGCGGCCACGCTCGTGATCACGTTGTGGGGCATCACCGGAGCCTCGTACTGGCGGGATGAGGCCGCCACCCTGTCGGCAGCGCAGCGCCCGCTCGGCAACCTGCTGCGGACGCTGGGGAACATCGACGCCGCGCACGGCGCCTACTACCTGCTGATCTGGGTGATGGTGAAGCTCGGCGGCACCGGCGAGCTGATGACCAGGCTGCCGTCGGCGGTGGCCATGGCGGTCGCGGCGGTGGCCGTGGCCGCACTGGGCGGGCGGCTGGTGTCGCCGCGAGCCGGGCTCGCCGCCGGGCTGGTGTTCGCGGTCCTCCCGCAGGTCAGCTTGTACGGGCAGGACGCGCGGTCGTACGCGATCGCGGTCGCGGTCGCCGCGATAGCGAGCTACCTGCTGGTACGGGCCATGCAGGCGGACTCCGGCGGCCGCAGGTACCGCTGGATGGCGGGGTACTCGGTGAGCCTGGCGGTCCTGGGCATCGTGAATATCTTCGGCCTGCTGCTGATCGTGGCGCACGCGGTGACCGTGGGGCTGCGGTGCCTGCGCGCCAGCGACGCCGGTGCTTCGCGTGGCGGTGCTTCCGGTGCCGGTGCCTCCGGTGCCGGTGCCTCGGGTGCCGCTGCCGCCAGGTCGCTGGCGGTTAGCTGGCTGGCCGCCGCCATGGCGGGCACCGCGCTGGCCAGCCCGGTGGTCGCGTTCGCCTTCGTGCAGCGCGGAGTCCTCTCCTGGCTCTCGCCTCCCAGCCTCGGCGCGGTCAGGGGCCTGCATGACCTGATCGGCCCCGCGTACATGGCCGACGCCGTGGTCCTGGCCATCGCGTGCGGGATCGTCGTCAGCGCGCTGCTCGGGCGGGACCGGCTGCGGGCCAACTGGCCGGGATCCCTGCCTGCGCTGTGCCTGCCCTGGCTGATCCTGCCCCCGTCGATCCTGTTGGTCGCCTCCCTGATCACCCCGTTCTACACGTTCCGCTATGTCCTGCTCTGCATCCCGGCGATCGCGCTGCTGGCGGGGGCCGGGCTGGCCGCGCTCGGCTGGGTGGCCGGCACCGCGGCGCTCGTGGTGATCGCGCTGCTCGGGGTGCCCCTGCAGCGGCAGGTGCGCGGCCCGGACGGCCACGGGGACAACGTCCGGCAGGCCGACCGGATCGTGGCCGGGCACCTGCAGCCGGGGGATGCCGTCCTGGAGTTCAAGGCGGAGAACTTCGCGCAGGCCTACCCGTACGGCATCCGGAAGCTGATTCCCGTCGCCCAGGCGCAGACGCCGATCAGGTCCGCCACGCTCATCGGCACGTTCCTGCCCGATCCCGTGGTACGCGAGCGGCTGACCCACGTCTGGAGGGTCTGGGTCGTCGAGTACGGTCACTTCACGCCGCTGGTGATACTCGACGGCCTGCACTTCCGGCTGGTTCATGCCTGGCGGACTAGCGATATCTGGCTATATCTCTATGCACATGGTGACTGAGCGGAGTTGTGCGGCTCGGGCACTACTGCATAGTTCCTTGCGGGGACCGAATATCCGGCTGATCGGCACCTGGCGGGCCCGGGGCATACGGCTGCTGCTTTTTACCCCCCGGCGTCCGGGCGGCCGATTGCGCTCGCTGATTTAACGCGCGGAAGCAGGTCGGCCGGCTGGTGCCGCCAGCATTCCGGCAACTTCGCAGAGCTCCTTCAGCATCCATTCAGAGTTGGCGCCCATCATCAGTACCGGCGCGGGGCGATGCGCCCGGCGCGGGCAACGTGGCGCTGCAACTGCGGCCCGCGCCGCGGCGGACCCGGGTTCTGAAGAGGAGTCTTCATGTTCTTTACCTACCTCCGACGCGAGCTGCGCCGCCGGATGCGGCAGGCCATCTTCATCTCCGTGGGCCTCGCCCTCGGAATTGGGCTGGTCATCACCGTGACCGCCGCGTCGTCGGGCGTCAGGGCAGCGCAGGGCACCGTGCTGCAGAACCTCTACGGCGTGGGCACGTCCGCGACCGTCACTATGCCGCCCTCGGCCGGCTCGTTCGGGCTGGGCGGCCGCAATTTCAACTTCAAGCCGGGCGCGACGGTCAAGATTGACCAGCTGACCGCGACGCGCAGCCTCGGCAGCCTTAACGAGTCGGCGGTGACCACGATCTCGAAGCTGAACGGCGTGGCGGCCGCGGCCGGGGCGGTGACGGCCGCCAACGTGGACACGACGTTCAAGATTCCCGACTTCAGCAGCGGGGGCGGCGGTGGCCCGCGCGGCGGAGGCTCCGGGGGCGCGGGGGGTTTCCGGGGTCCGGGCTCATTCAGCGCCGGAAACCAGGTGACGGTCAACGGCGTCGACCTTTCCACGGGCGGTCAGCCGCTCGGTCCGCTCAGCAACGGGACCCTCAGCTCCGGGCGCACGCTGAAGGCGTCCGACGCCAACTCCGACGTGGCGGTGATCGACTCCGGCTACGGTCAACACCGTCTACGTCGCGGCCGCGAGCTCTGCGGACATTGCGACCGTGCAGAAGGAGATCCGCAACGCCGTGCCAGGGGCGACCGTCACCACGTCGGCCGACCTGGCCAGCGAGGTCACCGGGTCCCTGGCCAGCGCGTCCAGCCTGGCCAACAACCTCGGCAAGTGGCTCGCGATCGCCCTGCTCGTCGCTGCGTTCCTGCTGGCCAGCCTGCTGACCATGGCCGCGGTGTCGCGCCGGGTGCGGGAGTTCGGCACGCTCAAGGCGCTCGGCTGGCGTAGCCGGCGGGTGATCGGCCAGGTGATGGGCGAGTCGATCACCATGGGCATCATCGGCGGCGTGGTGGGCGTCGGCCTTGGATTCGCCGGCGCCGCGATCGTGGGCAAGGTGGCGCCGTCGCTGACCGCCTCGGTGGGCCTGATCACCGGCTCGGCGACGCCGGGCGGCGCCCGCGCGTTCGGCGGGTTCGGCGGCGGCGCGCCGGGCGGCGGGTTTCGCGCCGCGAGTGCCGCCGCGCACCCGACGACCGTGCACCTCACCGCGCCGGTCACCCTGAACGTCATCATTCTCGCCGTGGTGCTGGCCGTGGCTGGTGGCCTGATCGCCGGGATGCTCGGCGGCTGGCGTGCCGCCCGGCTCCGCCCGGCGGCAGCGCTGGCCCGGGTCGAGTGACGGGCGGGCGCCCTGACAGCTGGCGGACCGACATCCAGGAGAGGACTTCATGTACAAGCTCACCGGCGTGACCAAGAACTACCAGAAGGGCCGCGGCACCGTGGCCGCGCTGCAGGGCGTGGACATCGTGATCTCCGGCGGCGAGTGGCTGGCCATCCAGGGCCCGACCGGGCACGGCAAGACCACGCTGCTGCAGATGCTCGGCGGCCTGGACCGGCCGACGTCCGGCATCGTCGACTTGGACGGGCAGGACCTGGCCCAGATGCGGGAGAGCCAGGTCACCAAAGTCAGGGCGACCTCGATCGGGTTCATCTTCCAGACGTTCAACCTGGTGCCGACGCTGTCCGCGCAGGAGAACGCGGAGGCGGCGCTGGTCCCGCTCGGCATCAGGGCGGCCGACCGGCGTGCGCGGGCCGCCAAGTCGCTGGCGGACGTCGGGCTCGGCGACCGGGCGCGGCACCTGCCCTCGGAGCTGTCCGGCGGCCAGCAGCAGCGGGTGGCCATCGCCCGGGCGCTGGTCAAGGAGCCCAAGGTGCTGCTCGCCGACGAGCCGACCGGCAACCTCGACGAGGGCACCCGCGACGAGATCATCGGGCTGCTTGAGAAGCTCTGGCGGGAGCGCGGCCTGACCCTGGTCCTGGTCACCCACGACAGCTCGGTCGCCCGCCGGGCCCAGCGGGTCGCCGTGATGCAGAACGCCAAGCTGTCGATCCGACAGGACACCAGGGGCGCCAGGGGCGCCGCTACCTGATCCGGGACGCTGCGGCGTCCTGCCCCCGGGGCCTGCGCCGTCCTGCCTCAGGAGCGAGGGAGCGGCAGCTCGCACCAGACGACCTTCCCGGAGAGCGTCCGCCGCGCGCCCCAGTGCTGGGCCAGCTGGCTCACCACCTGCAGCCCGCGGCCGCGCTCGTCCTCCTCGCCCGCGTGTCGCAGCCGGGGCAGGGCCGCGGAGTCGTCCAGGACCTCGCACACGAGCCCGCCCTCGCGCACCAGGCGCAGCGCGATCGATCCCTGGGCGTAGCGGACCGCATTGGTGACCAGCTCGGAGACGAGCAGCTCCGCGGTGGGGATCAGCTCGGCCAGGCCCCAGCGGCGGAGCCGCCGCCGGACGAGCATGCGCGCGCGGCGGGCGGACGTCAGCTCCGACGCGAGCTTCCAGGTGACATGCTGGTCCGGGGCCAGGCGGCGCAGCCTGGCCACCAGCACCGCGATGTCGTCGCGCTGGTGATCGGCGTAAACACCCGCGAGCGTGGCCTTGCAGAGATCCTCAAGCGGGCGGGAGGCCGAGCCGGGGCCGAACGTCTCGCGCAGTCTCGTGAGTCCCTCGTCGATGTCGCTCGTGCGCCTCTCGACCAGCCCGTCGGTATAGAGCACCAGCAGGCTGCCGTCCCTGATCTTGAATATCCGGGTCTGGATCGGCCCCGATCCGACGCCGAGCGGCGGGGCCGGCGAGACATCCAGGAACTCGCTGTCGCCGTCCGGCGGCACGAGCAGGGGGGGCAGGTGGCCCGCCGAGGCGATCTCGCAGCTGCCGGAGACCGCGTCGAAGACCGCGTACACGCAGGTGGCGAAATGCGGCTCGCGCACGCCGAGTTCATGCATGAGCTCGTCGAGCTGCTGCAGCGTCTCCGCGGGCGGCAGTTCGAGCCGGGCCAGCGTGCGGATCGCGGTTCGCAGCCGGCCCATCGTGACCGCGGCGCGCACCCCGTGCCCGGCCACATCCCCGACGACCAGGGCCACCCGGCCGCCCGGCAGCGCGATCGACTCATACCAGTCGCCGCCCACCTCGATCATCTTGCTGCCCGGCAGGTAGCGGTGGCGGACCTCGACCGAGGACGGCGCCGACAGCCCCGTCGGCAGCAGGCTGCGCTGCAGGGTCAGCGCGGTGGCGCGCTCCCGGCTGTACCTGCGGGCGTTGTCGATGAAGATCGCCGCGCGGGAGGCGAACTCCATGCCGATCTCTGTGTCGTAGGCGTCGAAGCGGCGGAAGTCCTTCTGCCTCACGCAGGCCAAGAATCCGAGCGTGGTCCCCCGGGCGATCAGCGGCAGCAGCAGCATGGACGTGTCGGACAGCAGCCTGGCCACCGGCTTGCGCCGCATGCCCCGCGCGATGTCGTCCGCCTTGGTGGTGCCGGCGAGGTCTTCCATGATGGGCGCGCCGGTGTCGAGGCACCGGCTATGCGGGGACCCCGGCGGGTAGCTGAGGATCTCGCCGGTGGGGAAGGCGGCATCCCACCCTGGGTCGCCGTCGTCGTGGGCAATCGCGAGCCGCCGGACCAGGGGCGATCCTTCGTACGTGCTGCCAGGGAACTCGTCCGCACCAACCAGGCTCTCCAGCACCACCAAGCCGACCGAATTGCAGAAGTGCGGAACGATGATGTTGACCAGCGCCGGTGCCATCTGGTCGATGTCGATTGCCCCGCCGGTCCGGGAAAAGGCGCCGTCGAGCAGGGCGTGCCGCATCACAGCGGGGTCGAGGAATCGCTCCTCCGACGGCGGCGCGATGCGCAGGATCACCAGCGCCAGCAGGCGCGTGTCAGCCGAGCGGACCGGCTGGACGGTGACCACCGCGTCGGCGTTGCGGCCGTTGCGGGTCCTGACCGTGAGCACCGCAGTGCCTTCGCGGTCGGAGCAGGCCGCGTCGATGAGCGCCTGCAGCCCGACGCCGTACGCCGATCCGGTGACGATGGTGGCGAGATCGACGCCGAGCAGCGAGCGCGGCGCCTCGGCCAGGATGTCGCCGGCGGCGCGGTCGTGCTGCAGGATCCGGCCGACCTTGTCGATACCGACGATGAGCGTCCGCGCCGACGTGCTCGACAGGAGCGCGGGGATGTCGGCTGCTATTCCGGATGTCACCATCCGACGCGCTCCTTTCGACGCCGGACGCGGCTCGTTCGCCTCATTATGGAGCAAGTTTCCGCGTATTGAGAAAGAATGCTCTGTTGGCCTGCCGCGAAAATTAGGTCAATGGCCGCCTGACGTGCCCGGGAGGGGCCAGAGGGATGCGTGGTGGCAGCCGCGATGATCAGGTGATCATCGCGGCTGCCTCGCTGGTCCCGCCAGCCTCCTTAGTCTCCGCCCGCGGCCCGGCGGAACATGTCAAAGTGGGTGAGGTACTCCGGCGGGACGACTCCGGCGGGCGCCGCGGCCGGGCCGGGCGAACCTACGAGGAGGATGCATGGCACGGCGCCCGCGGCTTACCGTCCTTGGCAGCCTGAACATGGACATCTCGGTAGCGGTGCAGCGACTGCCCGCCCCCGGGGAGACGGTGGTCGGCTCGGACGCGGTGATCGCGCCGGGCGGCAAGGGAGCGAACCAGGCGGTCGCCGCGGCCCGGCTGGGCGGCGCGGTGCGGATGGCGGGCTGTACCGGGGATGATGAGTTCGCGCGGATGGCCCGGTCCGCGCTCGAGACCGCTGGCGTCGATGTCAGCGGGGTGCGCGCGGTCGAGGGCTGCGCCACGGGCCTGGCGCTGATCACGGTGGATGCGGCCGGCGAGAACGTGATCACGGTCGCCCCCGGGGCCAACGACCACGCCGGTGACACCGAGGTCGCCGCCGCGCTGTCGGGCGGCTGCGATCTGCTCGTGCTGTCCGCCGAGATCCCCATGACCACGCTCGCGGCGGCGCTGGCCGGGGCCCGCGCCGCCGGGGTGACATGCCTGCTCAACCTGGCGCCGGCCCCGGCCGAGCCCGCCGCGCTGCTGGCCGGCGGGGTGAACTGGCTGGTCGTGAACGAGGGCGAGGCGGCGGCGGTTCTGGGTCGCGGCGTGGCCGGGCTGGCGGCGGCGGGCGCCGCGGCGCGGGACCTGCGCGCCCTCGGCGCACGGCGCGCGGTCGTCACGGCGGGATCGCACGGCGCGGCGCTGGCAGGCCCCGCCGAGGACGAGGTCATTGCCGCGCTGAGCGTGCGCAGCGTGGACAGCGTCGGCGCGGGCGACGCGTTCGTGGCCGCGCTGGCCGTGGCCCTGGCGGCGGGGGTGCCGCCCGCCGACGCGGTGCGCGCCGCGAGCGCGGCCGGAGCCACGGCGACCACCCGCCGCGGCACCCAGGACGCGCTGCCCCGCCCGTCGGACATCCTCGCGGCCACCGGCATGGCCTGGCCGGCTGGCCCGGGGCCGTGAAATATTGGCGCATTCCATGATCGCGGACCCAAACCCATCATATGCGTGGGTTTCGGTCCGGGATCATGGAATCGACCGAGGAGAGGCTGCGGGCTGGCGCGAGGAGACCGCAGATCTGGGGGGGTTTGCGTGGTATGCGTTAATCGCTGGGTCGGCTAGGTATCCCGGGCGGGCTCGCCGTGACTGGCGTTGGCCCGGCCGCGGCCCCAGTACGCCTTGGGCGACATCTGGTCCTGGCCGAGCCCGCGCTCGGCGAGGATCTCCCGCAGCCGGAACACGACCGTCGCCTCGCCGAACAGGTAGGCGTGGCCGCGGCCGGGCAGCAGCTCGACCTCGGCCGCCTCGCCCGCGAGCGCTGCCGGGTCGCCCGCGGGAGGGCCGAGGCGGTGCAGCCAGGAGATGCGGGTGCTCGCCGCGGCGGGCAGGTCCTGCTCGTCGCTCTCCTCCGGGATCTCGAGCACCAGCGTCGCCGAGCTGCCGGGCGGCAGGGCCTCGGTCATCACGAACGCAGCGGGCAGCGCCGACTCATCGCCGATGAACAGGTGCCAGTCGGCCGTGGCGGACGCGGTGATCTTCCCGCGCGGCCCGATGCCCTCGATCCGGTCGCCGGGCCGGGCCGACCGCACCCAGCGCTCGCCGGGGCCGTCGCCGTGCAGCACGATGTCGAGCGTGAGCAGCCGCGCGTCCGGGTCAAGGTGACGGATGGTGTAGCGCCGCCGCACCGGGCGGTTGCCCTCGGCGGCCACCAGCAGCATCACGTCCTGGCCGGGCAGGTAGCCGAACCCTTCGAGCTGCGGGGCGGTCAGGCTGAGCCGCTGCATGTGCGGGGTGAGCCGGGCCGACTCGACGACTTGGAGGTCCAGCCGGGTCGTGCTGGCCAGCGGCCCGGACAGCTGCGCGAACGGATCGTCGAGCGCCGCCAGGGTGGATTCCGGCAGTGCGTCAGCCATGATACGGCCAGCCTTTCCGCTTGATGCCTCGGTGCCGGGGGACGGCCGCGCCGTCAGCCAGCCTCACCGGGGAACGCCGGCCGGCCCCGTGTCACGGTCAACGCCGTCCGGCCTCGCGTGCTTCCCCGCCCGGGCTCCCGCAGTGCTCGGCCGGCAGCTACGGCAGGCGGTCGTCAGGTAGCCCGGGAATGACGACGCCCCCGGAGCGCTGTGCTCTCGAGGGCGTGCCAAGGCCGGTGTGCGGTCGCCTCTCGGCGAGTGGCACAAACGCGGCTCCAGCCGGACGGTATTCCGCGAAGGCAGTAGTTGCGGCCCGGGGGACACAACACACCGGCGATGTCTAGGAACGCAGGGGCCGCCCGGGCTATTCCGCGGATCCGGCCGGAGTCGCCCCATCGATTCCGGCGCCATGGGCACGCCCGCCCTCCGCGCGGCGGCCCGCGAAGGTTTGCGGTCAGAATCCGCTGGTATCACCATCTGATCCGACCAAAGTTCCGAACGGGGATGCCGCGCGGGTCAGGCCGGGAGCAGCGGGCCGTCGGGGCGGAAGGCGCGGCCGTCGCTCGGCCGGCGCGGAGCCGCAATACTGTGGGAGTCGCAGAGTCTGGCGGCGTGAGGAGCGGCTGACGGTGGCGGGAGAGTCTTCGCTCATCGGCTGCATCGGCGTGCTCAGCGTGGCCACGAGAGGCCCGGCCGGGCCCGGGGAAGTGATCGTCAAGATCCGGGGCGGCTCGGAGACCTATCTCGCCTGGTCGCCCACCCCCCTGCCCAAGGGCGCGACCGTCCTGGTCATCGAATCCCGCGGTACTAGGACAGTGGACGTCAGCGAGTGGACCGATCCGACGGGCCTTCCCCCGTGACCCCGCCGACCCTCATCCCATGGTGTGGCTGAACCCGGGCTGAGCATCGCCCGTGACTTAGGCGTACCCCTTCCCCGTGACCCGTTCGTGCAGTAAGACGGTAAACGCAGGCAATGCTGCTACCCGGGGAGCCCTCCGGGAAGACCTCAACGGGAGATGAGAGATGCTCGGCTACCGTGTTCCCGCGCCCGACGAGGCGATGCTGGTCGCGGGCGGCAGGTTCGGGCGCGGAGGCGCGCCGTTCAAGGTCATCACCGGCCACGGCGCATTCGTGCTGCCGTTTTTCCGCAAGACCAGCTTCCTGACCCTGTCGATGAACGAGGCGGAGGTCGCCGAGACCTGCGTCACGAAGCAGGGCATCTCGCTGAACGTCCGCTCGGTCATCGCGTTCAAGGTCGGCAACGACGAGGAGAGCATCGTCAACGCCGGGCAGCGGTTCCTGTCCGATCAGGACCAGATGTCCACCCTGACCGGGCGGATCTTCGCCGGGCACCTGCGGTCGATCATCGGCTCGATGACCGTGGAGGAGATCGTCACCGAGCGGCAGAAGCTCGCCACCGAGGTGCTGGACGGCTCCAAGGCCGAGATGGCCAAGATCGGCCTCACCGTGGACTCGCTGCAGATCCAGTCCATCGATGACCTGAACAGCGGCTACATCGACGCGATGGCGGCGCCGCACAACGCCGCGATCCAGCGGCAGGCCCAGATCGCGCAGGCCCAGGCGAATCAGGCCGCAGCCGAGGCTCAGCAGGAATCACAGCGCCAGCAGGCCGAGTACGCCCGGCATACATCGGTGGTCCAGGCGCAGTACAAGGCCGAGGTCGACAAGGCGCAGGCCGAGGCCGCGCAGGCCGGGCCGCTGGCCCAGGCTCAGGCCCAGATGAACGTCATCGCCGCGCAGGCCGACCTGGCCCAGCGGCAGTCAGAGCTGCGCCAGCGGCAGCTGGTCGCCGAGGTGATCAAGCCTGCCCAGGCCGAGGCGGAGAAGGTGGAGATCCTGGCCAGCCGACGGCCTGAGCGAGATCGCGGCCGGCCTGGTCGGGCAGGGCCTGACGATCCTCGAGTCCGTGAAGAAGAGCCTGTCCGGCTCGGACACGGCCATCACCCCCTACGACGGTCTTGCGCCCGCGGATAACGGTGCGGCGACCGGTCGGAAGGCCGCGGACGACAGCCAGGGCGCGAGCGCCTGAGCTCACGGCGGCCCCGATCCGGGCCGGCCCCGGATCGGGGTAGGGCATCGCCGCGCCCGCGTCTGCGTCAGAGGCCGGAACACAGCGCCCTCAGGGCTGGCCGACCTCGGAACCGCCGTCGTCCGCGGCGGCCGGCCGCCGCCACCACAGCCCGGCGAGCAGGCACGGCGGGGCGACGGCCAGGCTGGTCAGGGCCCAGGAGAGCCCGAAGCGCTGGGCGAGGAACCCGACGGCCAGCGGGATTACGCCGCCGAGCAGGCTCGCCGCGCTGGACAGTGACACCACGACCCCGCTCCGGCCGGGCAGGCTGCGGTACAGCTGGGCCTGCAGCACCGGATACCACGGCGCCGTGACGATGGTCAGGCAGCCGAGCAGCAGGAGCTTGGGCCAGAGGCCCGGCACGAGCAGGAACCCGGGGTAAAGCACGGCGGCCGCCGCGACGCTGGCGCGCAGCACGCTCAGGCCCGAGGCTCGCGCCAGGATCCGGATTCCCGCGGCATCCCCGGCCAGCCCGGCCCCGAGCCGGATCGCCACGCCCAGGGCCGCCTGCGCCTTCGTGGCGTGAACGACGTCAACGAGATACAGCCCCAGGAATCCGGTGAGGATGTCGAGCAGCAGGTCGCAGACCTGGATCAGGGCGAGCCAGCGTGCCACCCCGGCCTCGCGCAGGGCCCCGACCGCGCGGCGCGCCGCAGCCGACCCGCCGCGGGGATCCGGATCACGGCGAGCCGGATTTCCCGCGGCGGGTGGCACTGTCAGTGCTGGCCCTAGGGGGGCCGACCCCCCTTCGACCGCCCGCCGCGGAGCAAGCTCCGCGAGCATCCCCGGACCTTTCCGGGCCACTGCCAGCCAGGCCATGACCGCGCACCAGGCCAGCACCAGGTACGCCGAACGCCAGCCGCCACCCGCCGCGAGCACGGCGAGCAGGAGGACCGGTCCGGCCACCGCGCCCGCCGACCCGGCCAGCTCCCAGCGCGCCATGTTCTGCTCTCGCCGGGCGGGGTCGGCGTCCATCAGCCCCGACTGGGTCAGGCTGACGAAGGCCCCCGAGGCCGGGAAGAACAGCACAAACGCGACCAGCAGGCCAGCGAACGAGCGGGCCGCAGCGGTGGCCACGAGCGCGAGGATGAACAGCACCCCGCCGCCCAGCACGGCCAGGCGGCGCCTGCGGCCGTGCCCGGCCAGGACCCCGAGGGGAAGCTCGAGCAGGCTCCCCAGCAACAGCGGCACCGATACCAGCAGGCCGACCTGCCCGTAGGTCAGGCCCAGATCATGGCGCATCGTCGGGAGCGCAGCGCTCTTGGTGCCGTCGACCAGCTCGTCGACCAGCACCACCGCGAGCGCGGCCACCAGCATCCACGTCCCGGGCAGCGTCGGCCGGGCCTTCTGAGTCCTCAACTTCTCCACGTGTCTTCCTTCCTTGTCTCACCGGCCAGGTAAGACAAGGAAGGAGGGCCACGGGCGCAGCGCTCAGCTCACAGTCAAGGGAATCCCACGGGTGCGATACTAGCGCGGCGACGTCGCGCCGTGCGACGGCCCGAGTCGCCGCTGGACGTTATGGATCTTTGTGGGCCGGGCCTTTGGGCCCGGGCGGCTTACCTCCGGTGCAGGCCCTGGCGCACGTAGAGCGTGTCGCCCCTGCTGTCATGCCGCAACCTGACGAAGTTGCTGCGGAAGTAGGCCGTGAGCGCGGGCGTCCATCCGATCCGCCGGAGGTTGTACGTTCCCGCCAGCCACACGTACTGGGCGTGGTCGAACGCGTAACGCATAATCGCGGCCACGGCGGGAAACCGGCCCGCGTCGTGGAGCCCGTCCCGGCCGGGGGTGAGGGCATAGTCGGTCCCGAGGGGGTCGATCATCTGCGAGCAGCCGGGTACGCTGGAAGTGAACCGGTCGGCGGCGATGGTGAAGGACGACTGGTCGGTGAGCACGCACGCTCCGGGCGGGATCGCCCGGCGGGCGGCGGCGACGGCCGCGGGGGCGACCCTCGGCGTCAGGGTGGCCTCCGAGCGGGCCTGGGTAACGGTGAATACCCCGATCACCAGGACCACCAGGCCCGCGGCGATCCACCTCGTCCCCGGCCCGATCCCCATCCTCTCCGCCCTCGGCTGGGAAGCCGTCAGGAGCCTGGACGCGGGCAGCGCCAGGGCCACGGCGAGGAACGGCGCCAGGAACGCGGGGAAGTGGAAGAAGAACCCCGGAGGCCACATGAACACGGCCACGACCAGGGCCGCCGTCAGCACGCCGAACCACTCGAGCGGCGGCGGCGGACGGCGCGTGACCAGGGTTGCGGCGACGAGGGTGACCGCCACGAATCCGGCCAGGACGAGCGCCGCGAGAACGATCGCGGTGTGGCTCACGTGATGCAGGTCGCCCAGCCCGGCCATGTCCTGCAGCCGGGTCCAGACCGAGACCCGCACCTGGTGGTACCGGACGAGCTGGGCGAGGAACACGCCGTCGTAGAACCGCCGCGGGGCCAGGGCGGCAAAGGGCAGGACGGGGACCAGGAAGCCGATCGCGACCCCGCCCACCAGGATCGCGGCCTTTCTCGGCCTGGGCAGGGCGAGCAGCACGACAATCAGCACCGGCATGATCGCCCACGACTCGATGGCGCCCGCGAATCCGAACGTCACGCCGCCCCAGATCAGGCGCCTGCTGCCGGCCAGCCGGTCGCCGTCGAACACCGCGACGGCTCCGGCCAGGCAGAACAGCGCAACCCACGGCTCGAGGAAGATCGTGTATGTGGTCGTCACGCTGGCGGGGTAGACGGCGAGCAGCCCGCAGGTCATGATCACGGCCAGCAGCCCGCGGTGACGGACGAGCAGGCCCCCCAGGACCACGCCGGCCGCGCTGACCAGGAGGGTCAGTATCCGGGCGGCCGCCATGCCCCAGGCGGTGCCGGTCACCTTGGCCAGCAGCGCGGCCGGGACCATCAGCAGCGTGATCCCTGGTGGCTGCGCGAAGATGAAGTCGCGGTAGGGCAGTTCGCCGTGCACCAGGCGGAGGGAGCTGCCGAAGAGCACCCCGTCGTCGTACCAGGCCACGCCCAGCAGTTCGCCGGGACGGGCGAGCTGGTAGATCCGCAGGCCCAGCGCCAGGAGAGTGGCCGCGATGATGACCGCGCTGACCGGCGTGATCCGCAGCGTGCGCCGCGTCTGCGAGCTCTCGTCGGCGCTCTGCGGCGTGCCGACCGCCGACCCCGCGATCGTTCCGCTCACCGGTGGCAACCTCCGAAGGCTTCCGGCCTCGATCAGGATCCGGCTGCGGATCAAAGCCGTGACTGGATCTCAAGCGTCTCAAGCGAACCGGCATCGCCAGCCCAGGGCGTAACCATACTCTAACCAGGGAAACCGGACGATGCCCTCTAACGTATGGCCTTAGGCGGACGCACTCACCCTGGCCGCGGCGCAAAGGCGATGCGGCGGAGCGGACGGACCCCGACAATCGGGCACCACGTGGTCATCCGTGAACGGCCGCCAGCCAGGCCGCGAACCGCGTCACAGGCAAACATCGGGCCGCTCGGAGGTCAGCGCTCCGCCGCGCAGTGCCCGCCCGGGCTTCCCGGTTCCTCCGGCGATTGCGATCCTCATGCCCGGGAGACGATACGGCCGGTCCCCCGTGGGACGGCCCGGCCTCAAGATTCAGATACCAGAGACCGCATGCCGGGCAGGATACGCAGCATGATGCAGCAGCGCAGCGCGGAACGGGGCGGGCGGCCCATGAACCAACATGGGGTTGTGCGTCAATCAGCCATGCGCAACTCTGGGGTTGCGCGTAAATCAACTATGTGCAACTCTGAGATTGCACATCAGCGGCGCCGAGCTGACACCCCTGAGTTAGCGCATGAGCCTGGACCTGGACCGGAAGGCGGACATCGCAATGAAGACACCCCCGATCGTGTCACCGCAGGAGTGGGAGGCCGCGCGGCGGCAGCTGCTGGTGAAGGAGAAGGAGCTGACCCGCGCCCGGGACGCGCTGGCCGCCGAGCGCCGGCGGATGCCGTGGCTGGCCGTGGAGAAGGAGTACGAGTTCGACGGGCCCCAGGGCCAGGTGAGCCTGCCCGGCCTGTTCGAGGGCCGCCGTCAGCTGATCGTCTACCGCGCGTTCTTCGAGCCCGGCGTGTCCGGCTGGCCCGGCCATGCCTGCCCCGGCTGCTCCCTGGTCGCCGACCAGGTCGCCCACCTCGCCCATCTGAACGCCCGCGATACCACTCTGGCCTTCGCCTCGCGCGCGCCGCAGCCAGACATCGACCGGGTGAAGGCGCGGATGGGCTGGACGATGCCCTGGTACACCATGACCGACGGCTTCGACACCGACTTCGGCGTGGCCGAGTGGCACGGCACGAACGCGTTCATCCGCGACGGCGACAGCGTGTTCCGCACCTACTTCATCAACAACCGCGGCGACGAGGCCATGGGGGGCACCTGGAGCTACCTCGACCTGACCGCGCTCGGACGCCAGGAGGACTGGGAGGACTCGCCCGAGGGCTACCCCCAGACCCCGCCCTACGCGTGGTGGAACTGGCACGACGAATACGGCGCCGCCTAGCCCTGCGGTGGCGTCGCTACCCTCGTCGGCACGGCTGGCAGGCGGATTGCGCGACGGCTTATGCCTGTCCGCGTCGAAGGCGCCGTCACAGCGCTTGGTGACCTGGTGGCGTGGCGTCCCGGCCGAGTGCCACCGGTCGCGCTTGCAGATCAGGGTGGCGCAGGAATCTGTCTACGAGCCCG
>WNFI01493590.1_pt1 | contig 15902 bp, 15 predicted proteins | sample 5400471 | NCBI WGS metagenome assembly WNFI01 (sample SAMN13153348, study PRJNA577476) | soil metagenome | isolation source: 100 cm saprolite on Douglas fir-dominated hillslope | place: USA:California | collected 2013-09-17 | reverse complement strand
GGCTGCGTTTGTGAGTTCCTGCGCATATATCGTAGCCATGCTCGCGGGCGTCGCAGTGGCGCTATATCCAAGCCTGCTGCCGTCCAGCGGCGATCCGGCGCGCGACATCACCATCTACAATGCCGCCACTGGCGAGTATGCCTTACGAGTGGGGCTTATTTGGTGGGGGTTGGGGATGTGCCTCGCTTTCGGCTACTTCGTTTTTGTGTATCGCATGTTTCGTGGCAAGGTGCGGCCGGAAGAGGGGAATGGACACTGAGAAGCGTGCAACTGGCGTTGGCCAGACAGGGTGCAAAGGAACAGGAGGAGAGCGATGATGATTGGCGCCGGTCGGATGACAGCTACAGCCCGCGCCGACATTGGCGCTTCAGAAGCCCGACGAGAAGCGTGGGTCCGGGGTTGCGTACAGATGTGTGATGACGTTTGTCAGCTTTGACGACGATCTCGATTGGGAGTTTGCCTTTGATTCGCGCCTTGGGCATCCAACCGGCACCTCGGAGGAACCAATGGCGAAGAGATCCAATCTGTACTTGTTCGTGCTGCCGTATGCCACAAAGTGGGGCAGCGGGCGACGCACCGACTGAACGGGCGGCGGGCCGCACGACTATGGCCCGAAGGCGTGGGGCTGAGCGGCGGCCACCAGCGTACTCTGGGGGCTCTCGTACTCGTTCTGGCGCCGCCCGCAGGCCACGCCGGCGAGCGCCTGGGCGTCTCGTTTTGGGCTGTAAGTTTATCTTTTAGTTACCCTCCCCCCTCCCCCCTCCCCCCTCTATTTTTTAAAATATCTAGAATCAACAACTTACCGACCTCGACCGGCGGAGTTCCTCGCAAAATCTTCATAACAAAGACCTTATAAGTCAAAATCTTGAAAGCATGGGACTTACGGGCCGATTTTTGACCGCGAGCGTTCTTGCCGATATTGCTGCGTCTACTTCCTCTGCCGGGACAATGATGGAACGAATCGGGGGCTGTGCGCAAGGTGAGATGTCACAAGGGGGCTGCGGAAATCTTTATACGGGAACCTCCGGACGGCTGGCTCTTGACTCTAGCGTCAGCGATGAGAGAATCATCCTCTAGCTACTTGCAATCGACCTTGTTGTCCTGCGCGGCAGCGATCTGCCACTTACCATCGCGCTTCAACCAGGTATCGGTCCAGGCCTGGCACTGCTTCGCGTCTGGATGCGTTTTGTCTTTGCCGATGGCGTGCTCGCTGCCGTAAATGATTGCCACGTCGTCGCCGAAGAAGCGCACCTTGGCGTCGTCGAGTGCGCAGCCGTGCGCCGAGTGTGGGCTTTTTTCATCGCGCAGCTCATCCGCCTTGTTGTAGCGCTCGCCGCTAGTGCCGGTGCCCTGGAAATCGTCGGCCAACAACTCAGAGATAACTCCATTATTCGTGCAAACGCCTTCGGCCCATTTGCGCTCCATGTCGATCATGAACTTCGCGGTTTTGTCGTCGGGTGTGGCCCAATGGCTTTGCTGCGAATAGGCGGCGGTCATAAAGACTACGACGCACATCAGGTGCAGAATTCGGTGAAGCATCGTCCCTCCAGTATTTGAGTCACTATACAGCTAGCTCACGCGCGTGGCTGGATCAGCCGTCCAAGTCAAGTTCCCCGCCCTGTCCCTGCAAAGAACGCAGGGACAAGGACGGGGCAGCCGCTGGATTTGAGATTTTATTCGGAAAGGATGTGCCAGCCCCCCCGGTGAAGCGTCGCGCCTTACCGGGTTGTGCTGGGCGGAGCCGTCGCGGGCCTAGCGGCTCCGCTTCGCGTCATGTTGAGATTCGTGTGGTGCAAGAAAAAACCTTCGCCAAAACCATCCAGCCGGTTGCCATCCGCCGAGAGAGTCAAAGCGTAGCTCTGCTGATTCGGGCCGAGGGATCGACAGAGCGTAACCGCCGCTCCATCGACGCTACCTGTGACCGGCGTGTCGGGTTCGGATTTCCCGCTGCTGGTATGCCACGTACCTTGTAGCGTCGATCCTGACTGTTGTAGGGTAACCCACCCTTGGAAGCGATCATCAAAGTGGGTGAAGCTCCAGATGCCCGACAGGTCCTGAGGCCCCTGGGCAAGTGCAGGCGCGGGACCGCTCATGTCGTCCGTGGTATAGACTTTCTTGGCGGTCGTCCCGTTTGTTTTCTTTTGCTGGCGGTTCTGACGTGCAGCGTCGCTTAGGGACTGACCGGCGCACAGGGCGCACACGAGCAGCAGCACCAGCCCAACACCCGGAACTAACCGCACAGCGCTCACGTTCCCCTCAGACACAAGCTCGCGATTTGCCTTCCAACGGGAAGGTACCGCGGCGCCCCGGAGAGCGCTAATTACGCAGGTAATGTCGGGGGGGTGGCCCACTCAAGCCGTCTTTTTGGCTTGAGTCGGGCAGTTCCACTGCAGGACAAAGTCTTCCCGCCGCTCGTTCGCGTTTTCGCGCCGTCCATTCCGACTCGATCTCGACCCGTCCCTCACAGCCGGTTGCGTAATGGCGAAAACTGCTCCACTCCCAGTCCTCCGGACGTTCGCACAACCCAGGGTTCACCGGATTTCGATGAATGTAGCGCAGCTTCTCCACAAACTGCGGGTAATTTCGAATGTTGAAATCGTAGTACCTCTTTTGCCAGAAATGCTCCGCATCGCCAATCAAGCGCCGCGATACTCCTTGCTTCAACGACTTCAGCGCATCGGCCAGCGTATCCTGTTGAGGTTCGCACAGCAGGACCGGTGGCCCATTCAAGCCGTCTTTTGGCTTGAGTGGGGCAGTTCTATCGCTGCACGAATCCTCTTGCGGTTCGCTGAGCAGCAGGTGGACATGCTCCGGCATGACCACGTACCCGTAAACCTGAAGCCTGAAGCTGCGCCGCACGCGCTCCAAGGCTGACTCGAAGATTCGTCGGCTTTCGTCGGTGGTAAGCAACTGACGGCGGTGGTAGCAGCAGAAAGTGACGAAATGACTCTGCCCGCTGTGGTGAAAACGCGTTAGTCCCCATGGCATCAGGACAATCTAGTTTGTTCGTCGGACTAGGTCTGTGATGTGTGAACATCCCCACTCAAGCCAAAACCGGGCTTGAGTGGGCCACCCGCCAAAACCGGGCTTGAGTGGGCCACCGGCCGTACGCAGAAGCATCTGGCGGCGATCAATGGAAATCAATCGAGGAGCAGGTGTGGAGGGGTTCTTCATCCTTGCAGTGTAAGATCTTCCGCGAATTTCGCAATTAGTTAATGAAGCCCTTCTCCGATTTCTTCACAAGCTCCAGACGGAACGTTCCCAGCCACTAGTTTGCATCGCAACCCAAAGAGAAGCGCAGAGCAGCGCACACCTCATTCATTCGTGCGGAACTAAGCTGGGCCACACGTTTCCCGAGGCGCTGTTGCGACACCGTAACTGCATGGTGCAGGTTCACCGCGCACGGGGACTTCATGCCGTCCTCCTCATTCAGAACGACTTCCGATGGCACGCCGCGAATCGTGGAAGTGACAGGCGCAACCGTGACTGTGGATAAATACGCGAGGGCGCTGCTGCGGGTGAGCACGAGGGCCGGTCGTTTCTTGTTGAGCGTCTTGCCGGCGCGGCAAACTTGAAAAACACATCCCCGCAGCGGCTAAAGCCGCGATTGATTTTGTGGCACTTACGGCGCGGCTTGAAGCCACGCCCTTTCAAAACAAAATCAAAACTGGAGTTTTTCAGCAAACTGTAAAGCCGCGATTGATTTTGAGACATTTACGGCGCGACTGAAGCCGCGCCCTTTCAAAACAGATTCCAACTGACCCACTTCCGGAAGTTGCAGGTTACGCTGACCGCAGCTAAATTAGGTGCGAGAGTTGGAGCTGAACATGAAAAGGCCCGACCCGGTGGAATCTGCCTCTGCAATCATCGACGCGAGGGATTAAGGAACTTGGGGACTGGCGCGGGAAGACGCTCGCGAAAGTGCGCGACATCATACACCAGGCAGACCCTGAGATCGTCGAAGAGTGGAAGTGGGTGAAGGCGACATCGCCGGGAACTCCCGTCTTTTCCCACGCCGGCATCGTCTGTACGGGAGAGACGTACAAGAACGCCGTCAAGATGACATTTGCCAAGGGAGCTGCGTTGAAGGACCCTTCCGGTCTTTTCAACTCCAGCCTCGAGGGGAATGTCAGGCGCGCCATCGACATCCACGAAGGCGACAAGGTCGATGAGGCGGCCTTGAAGGATCTCATCCGCGCTGCAGTGGCGCTCAATCTCGATCTCAAGAGCAAGGGCAAGAGCAAACCGAAGCCCAAGCGAAAATCCCCACCCCTTCGACAAGCTCAGGGCAGGTTCTAAATTTCGCAAAAAACGCGAAATTTAGAATGGGGCACCCAGCAAGCGGGCCGACTAGGTTCATCGCAGGTGCCGGCCATATCTCCTCCCATAGGGGAAGAGCTGCGGCACCTGCCTCATACGCCAAGCAGTTCGGGGATTGAAACGCCCAACTGGCCGCCTCAGGCGGCTCAAAAGTCGTGAATCGTGGTGAATGGGGGGGATCGCAAAACAATGCACCAACCACGCTCGCGGAGGCGACCAAAATTCAATTCAGTTGAGGAATATTTAGCCTCACTGGACCCTACGAAAGAAAGGACTCTCAGGTCTGTAATTGATTTGATTCTTACCCGTGAGGTTGGGGAAGTTTGTCCTCTTTAAGAACTGCTTTCAGATCCCTGTCGATTGGGAAATCGATAGAGAATTAGTGAAGGATTTGGTCCGGGCCAGACTAGCTGAGCTGGATTAAGAATATCTTTGGCAGATCCACGCTAGCATTGTCTGCGTTCTTTCTTTTACCTGGAGGATTCTCGGAGCGATCGCGATTCTTCTCCGCCTGAGTTGTTACGCGGATACCAGTCGCCGGTCCTCAGCGGGCTACCTGACGGCAACGAGAGGCTGCGTTCGCCACCTACAGGCCCTGCCCCCCAGGCTCTTGTTCACCAGAACCTTGATATCTACGCGACGGTTGAGTTCGCGGTCATGGAGGTCCTTGTTGCTGACAGCCGGATGGGTGGCTCCATAGCCGACCGGCACGAGAATGCGCCGCATCGGGATGTTCTTCACTTCCCGGAAATAGCGCGCGACAGCGGCTGCGCGTTCTTCGCTGAGCTTCTGGTCCATCTCTTTGCTTAAGGTGTTGGAAGTGTAGCCTGCGATCTCGATCAGGTAGCCATCCAGTGACTTGGCAATGTCAGCGAGATTGGCGAGGTCTCTCCTGGCCGTATCGTCCAGGACAGCTGAATCCCTGGCAAAGAAGACGTCAACCTCAAACTCGTTCTTGTAGTCGTCCAAGTCCGAGACGCGATGGTTGACCTTCGCGATCGCGGCGGCGTCCGCAATTCCGAGAGCGCCAGCAGCTTGCGCATCCTGGTTAGCCTGATCTGCCGAGTTCTGAGCCTGGCCGGCTGAAGATTGGGCCTGGCCGGCTGCAGCCATGCTTTGCTTTGCGGCGGATTGTGCATTTTGGGCGGCCGCTTTGTTGGCCAGGACCTGTTGCTCTTGGGCCACTTCGACCGCGAACTCGTCCGGGGTGAAGGAGATTCTGTCGGCGTCGAGTTGCCCCTTTGAATTGCCGACGCCTTCCGCGTCTATCGTTAGACCGGGCACCATAGCCGTTACGTCCATGTCGGTGTGGCGAGGGAACAGAACGCTATGCTTCTTGCGCTCGATCCTGGTGTTGTCGGTGATATTCACAACGATGACTTCGCCCGATTTCTTGTCGCGGAGGCGAATAAGATCCCCGTCGCGGGAAAGAATCGACCCGGTGACCTTTGCTTTGTCGCCCGCTGCGACTTGACGCGTTTTGTTTGCGGCTGCGTACGTGACGCCAGCAAGCAGAATGGCGACACTCGCACAAAACAACACATTAAATTTCCGCTTACGAATATTAAATTTCACTGCAAATCCTCCAAGTTGGTATTTTGTCGACTCCCCGGAGTACCACGGAATACCCACCCTTCGATGTTTCGTCGATCATCTTCCTTCGTGCAATGTTGATCTGATGCCTGTACTCAGAGCTCAAGTAAAGAGGCATGCAAGACGCGTGCCAGTTGGCCAACCCGCTTGGGACACAGCCCGGTAACCAAGATTGAGCGGCGCAGATCAATACTCGACGATGTACCCCGCCGACCTTGCTATGCTGCCAATGGCACCGCAGGGAATTTCCTCCCTCGCGCCCGAACGCTCTCACTGACTCATACTGTGGGGCGCACTTCTTCCGTCAGCCAGCCTGGTTCGTGTCCGCCCTCGGACACTCTGCCCTCCTGGTGACGGACAGACGCCCGAATCTGGCGCGCTCCTATCCAAGACGCAGCTTACTCACTGGAAATGAGTTGTTTCAGGCAGAATCACCGCCGGAGTGATTGGACTGTCAAATGCTTGTCAGGTGTCGGTGGGCCGACAAAGCCGGCATTCGGGTCTCTTGAAGACGTAACACCCCGAACGACAACATCTCCCTGGATGAAGGTCACTATAGCAAGCTTGTCGCCGTGTTCCTGGCTCTTGCCAGCTGCATCGCGGCCTTCCAGTTTGTAGCGAAAGCGCACTTTCTGCGGGACTACGCAGCTCAGGGCCGTATCGTCAATTTCGAGATCACGCGTGAGCGGAGGGAGACGAAGATCTTGGCGAGGAGAATAGTTCTTTCGGTCCGCGGATGTTGGCCGGCAGGCCGCGTTCCTTAAAAAGCCTTTCAAACACGGTAAAAGCGTAGTCTTCTTTGGTGGAAGAGAGGGCTTCACAGGTGAGGAGATAACGGCTGGCGTGATCGGTGACGGTCAGCGGATAGCAGTATTGATGATTGCCCAGCAAAAACTCGCCCTTGTAATCGGTACACCAAAGCTCATTGGGTTTCTGGCCCAGGACGCCGGCTCCTGTCCGTCAGTCCTTGACCCCCGCATTCCTTGTAGCGATCGAAGATCTTATAGCCGGTCTTACGGGAGATGCCGAACTCCCTGCAGAGTTCCGCCATTGGCTCGCCGGCTAGCCACGAACTGAAGCCTTTCGTCCATCACCGAACACTCCTTCCATGGCATCACTTCCTCCCCAAAAAAAGCAGAAAAGTGTAACCCATGTGTCCGGTACGATCTGTTACCTATGTGTCGGGTCGCTCAGACCTGGAACTTTATTTGCTGTCAAGTTACCGCTTGGATTAATTCGCCAGTGCCGGTGTTGCGAAGTACGCACCTTTCTGTACCCGCACCGCCCAACCGAAATCAACACGGTTCCGCTAAGATTCATCTTTCCTGCCCTTTCCCAGTTTCTTAAGGAGCCGCAGCAAGATCAGCCGCTCCTCTTTTGAGAGGACGCCGGCGACCTCTTCCATCGCCGTCGCGTGCTCCCGAAAAGTCTTGGTGATGAGCGCGCGTCCTTTCGCCGTGAGCTCGACCAGGCGCACGCGCCGGTCGTCCGTATACTTGCGTTTCACAAGCGCTTTCTTCTCCAGCCGATCGACCGCGACACTGATCGATCCCGGCGTGAGCCATACTTTAGGACCAATCGTATTGACCGGCAGTGGTCCCTTGTGCAGCAGCACTTCGAGGACGCGAAAATCCGAGTTGCCGAGTCCGGCCCGGCTCAGGTTTAAGCTCTGCTCCGCTTGAGCCCTCAGGGCGTGAAAGGCTTTCGCGAGCACCAACCAGACATGAACCCCAGACGTGTCTTGCATTTCTCTGCGTCCTTTCCGCACCTTCTGCATCATACTATTGACATCGATTATATTGATATCAATGTAATTCTAAACGATTCGGACAGGAATCTGCTGAGAATGACAAACCAACGGCCAGCCGTCACCGGAAAGAGCCGCCTCATCACTCTCTGGACCCTTTCCGGTCAATTTAAGAAACTCCGAAACATCAACCAGGAAAGGACCAGGACATGACCATTATCTCTGTAATCGTCGGCAGCACGCGTCAGGGCCGGTTTTCTGAGAAGCCGGCACAGTGGATTCTTCAGCAGCTCCAGAAGCACGATGGAATCGAAGCCAGGTTGCTCGACCTTCGCGACTTTCCGATGCCCTTCTTCGATCAGGCTCTGACGCCTGCGATGCCCGGCCGCGCGCCTTACGAGAATGAGGTTGTCAAACGTTGGACTGCCGAAATAGCCGCATCAGACGGGTTTGTTTTTGTCACCCCGGAATATAACTACGGTCCTTCAGCAGTGCTGAAGAATGCGATCGACTGGGTTTACCCGGAGTGGAATCGCAAGGCGGCTGCTTTCGTGAGCTATGGCAGCGCCATGGGCGCGCGCGGCGTCCAGCAGCTCCGAGAAACCATGATAGAGGTCCAGATCGCCCCGGTTCGCTCGTCCGTCCACATTCCCGTTGCGACCCTTTGGGCACATTTCCAGGGCGGCGACGTGAACAAAGGACTCGCCGAGCTTGAGACGCAAGCCCAGACGATGATTGATGACTTGCTGTGGTGGACGACGGCACTGAGGACAGCCCGCAAAGCTTGACAACCGAATTGTGAAAGGACAACCCATGTCTAACCTAGAATCCCACGACAAAGCTGCTACTCGTCCTCTGACGGCAAACGTCATGACGCGAAATCCTCTTTCATGCATCGCCAGACGCACCCGCGGAGAGAGTCACGGGCCTATCACACGCCTGATGTCTCCGTCCGACTTCGGCCGTCTTTTGAAACCCTTCGTATTCCTTGATCTCTTCGACAATCAGGGAAAACCGTTCTCGGGTTTCGGGCTCCATCCACATTCCGGCATCGCCACCCTTACCTACATTGCGGAGGGCAGCGTCAGCTATCAAGACACGAACGGAGCGACGGGCTTGTTGCCTGCCGGCGGTCTCGAATGGATGCGGGCCGGCGGAGGCGTCTGGCATGGTGGCGGCGCCGGCGAACCGGGACGGACGCGGGGTTTTCAGCTTTGGATCGCCTTGCCGCCCGAACTTGAACTGGGACCATCGGAGAGCGTCTATCTGTCACCGGAGGTCATTCCCCACGATGGGCCGGCGCGTGTCCTCGTCGGCAGCTACGGAACCGCGACAAGTGCGATCAAAGCCCCGTCGCCGATGAACTATCTCGCCGCGCATTTGAAGGCTGGAGAACGCTGGAGCTACCAGCCGCCCGCCGGGCACACTGTCCTCTGGACCGCCGTGGGGATGGGTTCCGTTCTGGTCCCGGACGAGTTGCGGCAGGGCGAACTGGTGGCCTTCACGCCGTCGAACGCCGCGATCGAATTCGAAGCCCAATCCGATGCAGAGTTCGTTCTTGGCTCGGCCGTGCCACATGATTACGACCTTGTCTTGGGCTCCCACTCCGTGCATACAAGCACGGAGGCGCTGCGTGAGGCCGAGGCGCGGATCTCGGAGATCCAAACGCGCCTGATTCAGCAGGGCAGACTTTGAACAACAGGAGGGCACCAAGGGCGGAGCAAGCGAAAACCTCGGTGAAAAATGAATGGGCATCACGCCTTGACGATAGGGATCACCAAGAGTGGGCGCACCCGAACCCCGATTCCTCCCCCAACTTCTCAGTGAAGTAGCCGCTGTCGTCGGATTTAGCGAGACCAAGGACACGCTTTCAAAACTTTCAACCAAGGGAGCCGCCAGAATCAGCTCGAACGCATTAGCGTCCTATAGTTACGCGATGGCATCTAATCCCGCGATGGCATCCGCAGCGCATAGCTCCGAGCAGGCTCGCGAGGCACAGGACGTTCGCCTTGTGGTTGACGCGATCCCGACACTCGCGTGGTCCGCTCGTTCGGACGGCTCCGCTGACTTCTTCAATCAGCGCTGGCTCGACTACACCGGCCTCTCGGCCGAACAGGCGCATGATTGGGGCTGGACGGTTGCCCTTCACCCGGACGACCTGAACGGACTTGTGGATTACTGGCGATCCGTTCTGGCTTCTGGCGAGCCAGGTGAAATTGAAGCACGCCTACGCCGTTTCGATGGCGTGTATCGTTGGTTTCTTTTCCGTGCGACGCCATCGTTTGACGCCGATGGAAGGATTGTCAAATGGTTCGGAACGAACACCGACATCGAAGACCGAAAGCGCGCGGAAAGCTTGCTTGCCGGGGAGAATCACGTTCTGGAAATGACTGCCAAGGGCAATTCGCTGGAATCCATCCTCGAAGCCCTATGCCGAGTTGTAGAACAGACCGCCAGCGGATGTCTCTGCAGCGTCCTTTTGTTCGATCCCAGTGGCTCGAAAATCCATCAGGCTGTTGCTCCGAGCCTCCCATCCAGCTATAACGACCAGTTTCCGGGCATACCGGTAGATCGCCAAGGAGGACCCTGCACTCAGGCAGCACGCCGCAAGACACAAGTGATCGTGTCGGACGTGGCTTCGGAAACGCAATGGGACTATGGATGGCGCACGGCCGCGTTGACGCACGGTCTAAAAGCGTGCTGGTCGACCACGATACTGGCCTCGAATGGCCTTGTATTGGGCACCTTCGCGATCTATTGGCGCGAGCCGCGCAGCCCAACCGAGCAGGATCAAAAGATCATCGAACAGATTACGCATCTCGCGGCGGTCGCGATTGAGCGCAAGCGTAACGAGGCCGCGCTCCGGGAGAGTGAGCAACGCTTTCGTCTGATCGTCGACAACATTCCTGGGTTTGTGTTTACCTTGAGTGCGGCAGGAGAGGTCGAACATCTCAATCGCCAAGTCTTGGAATATTTCGGCAAGACGCCTGAGGAATTTAAGAATTGGCTCACCTTCGAGGCTGTCCATCCGGATGACCTTCCTCGCGTGATCGACGTGTGCCGGCGCTGGTTCGAAACCGGTCAGCCGTCTGATCTTGAGCTCCGCCAGCGGCGCGCCGATGGCATGTACCGCTGGTTTCAATCACGCGCCGTCCCGGCGCGAGATACGGAAGGTCGTATCACCGGCTGGTACATTTTGTTGACTGACATTGATGACCGGAAGCGCGCCGAGGATGAATTAGAGAAGGCTTTCGAAGAAATCAAGCGGCTGAAAGACCGCCTTCATGACGAGAACGTCGTCCTCAGAGAGCAAATCGATCAGGTCTTCATGTTTGAGGAGATCGTAGGCTCTGCGCCCGCCTTGAAAACTGTCCTCTCTAGCATCGTGAAAGTCGCTCCCACCGACTCTACAGTGCTGATTACTGGCGAAACGGGTACGGGGAAGGAACTGATTGCGCGCGCCATACATAAGGGTTCGCAACGAGCCGGCCAGGCTTTTATCAGCGTGAATTGCGCCGCGATTCCTTCTTCGCTCATCGCCTCGGAATTGTTTGGCCACGAGAAGGGAGCATTTACCGGTGCTCTGCAGCTTCGACAGGGTCGCTTTGAGTTGGCGAACTCCGGCACGATTTTTCTCGATGAGATCGGCGAGCTTCCCGCGGAAACCCAAATTGCTTTGCTTCGAGTGCTGCAGGAGCGCCAGTTTGAACGAGTGGGAGGTAGTCGCGTCATTCCCGCTGATGTTCGAGTAATCGCGGCTACCAACCGCGATTTGGCCGCCGCCATTGCTTCAGGAACATTTCGCGCCGACCTGTTCTACCGGCTGAATGTTTTCCCGATTGATGTGCCGCCTCTCCGGCAACGGACAGAAGACATTCCGATGTTGGTCGAGTACTTCGTGAAGCGCTACGCGGAGAAGACGCGAAAGCAAATCAGCAAGATTGACAAAAATACGCTCAAGCTATGCCAGTCCTATCGTTGGCCGGGAAACATTCGTGAACTGCAAAACATCATCGAGAGATCTGTAATCCTCTGCACTGGGGATACCTTTTGGATCGATGAGGCTTGGCTTTCAATCCAGGACGCACCTTTCCCGGAGTCGTCAGGCCCTCTGACCGAGAACCTTCTGAGCTACGAAAAGCAACTCGTCGAATCGGCGCTTGCCGAAAGCAAGGGAAAAGTTGCGGGGCCAAATGGAGCCGCGGCCAAGCTCGGAATTCCTCCGTCCACGTTACATTTGAAAATCAAACGGCTCAACATAACGAAAAACACCATCCGGTAAGCCCCTCGTTCAACTCGCAGAATTCTGAGACCTTCTAAGATTCTGTCATTCCAATTTCTTTTTCAAGCCCTGTTTTCAATGAAATCCGATTGGGCACTCGGTTGCATTACTCGTGATCAGTGCTCGGGTGGAAGGAATGCCGTGCAGCATAGCCGCGACGGCGATGTTCGTCAAATGGCCTGATCGATGACTTTCAGGATTGAGACTGCGGCACGAGGGAGATTCACAGTGTTCGTCCTGAGTGGCCGAATCGAACCACCGGCGATCGCTGAGTTGAGGAGGCTTTTTGAACTTCAAACGGACTACCGCGACATCGTTTTAGATTTGAAAGACGTTGGCGTGGTCGGTCGCGACGTAATGCACTTTTTCATGCTTTGCGAAGCGGAGGGCGTGAAGCTTGAGAACTGTGCTTCATATATTCGCGAATGGATGGAAAGAGAAAAAGATTGAGGGTGGCATCGGCGCGGCGGTGGCGCGCTTGTCGTTCAGCCAAACGAAATGCAAATGAGAGGTACCACAAATGAAAAGCACATCCAAAGCAGTGGAAGTCTCCGCACCGAGGCTGAATCGAATGCATGTTGATTGTGAAGCTGATCACGGATGAGGAGAACGAGCATGGAAGAGTCCATTGTTGTCGCTGCGTTCCTACGCAGCAGAGCTGGAAAGGAAGAGGAGCTTGCGGGACGGCTTCAGGCCTTGGTTCTGGCGTCCCGTTCAGATCCGGGAGTGGTTACCTATGATCTGCACCACTCTACAGAAGATCCCGCCTCGTGGTTCCTCTATGAGCGCTACGAATCGCAAGAACATCTCAACCGACATCGGGAGAATGCTGTCCTTCGCAGTTTCCTTGCGGACACCGCGACACTCGTGGACGGAAAGATTGATATTCGAAACTTCAGGATGGTTGCCAAGTTGTCCGGCGCTTAAAGGTCGCCGACCCACTCGACAACGAGGATCCTGCCATATGTCCGAGTTCCTCAATCGCAGTGACGCGCTTGTCGTTCAGCCAAATTGAAATACAAAAGAGAGGTACATACGAATGAAAAGCACATACAAAGCAGTGGAAGTCTCAGCACCGGACCTCGCGAAGTTGGCAATCGACGCCCACGGCGGCCTTGAACGTTGGAAACGTTTCACCACGGTTTCAGTGCACGGGATCAATGGCGGCGTCTTCTGGGGCGCCAAAGGCAAAGCCGGAGTCCTCGGTGACGTGACGGTCACAGTCGACCTTCACAACGAGAAGGTTTCTCACTGGCCCTTCGGCACGCGGGATCGAAGGTCTCGCTTCGAACCTCAACGGGTCGCGCTCGAGAACGCAAACGGTAAGGTACTTGAAGAACTCCTTCAACCCAGGTCATCGTTCAAAGGACATACTTTCGAGACCCCCTGGAGCGATTTGCAGCTCGCATACTTCGCTGGATGCGCGATGTGGACGTATATGAATACTCCGTTTTTCCTTGCCAGACCCGGCGTTGAATCCGAAGAAATCGAGCCTTGGCAAGAAGCAGGCGAAACGTGGCGTCGTCTGAAGGTCCGCTTTCCCGCGGATATCGCGACCCACAGTACGGAGCAGACGCTGTACTTCGATCAGAAAGGATTGTTGAAGAGGCACGACTACCGCGTCGAGATCAGCGGCGGTATAGGGGCCGCGCACTACGTCTCCGATCTTAAGGAGTTCTCGGGCATCGTTTTTCCGATGAAGCATAGGATCTTCGGTCTCCAGCCGGACGGCCATGCCGCACCCGAACCGTTGGTCGTCTCGATCGATATGGATCAGCTTGTCCTTTTCTAAGGGATCTAACGGTCCAACATAATTGCTCGTTTGAAAGTTTCCGACAGGAGGGTAATCGTGAGTTCCGTCATCGTGAGTTCGACAGCAACGGCAAGCAACACCACCGCTCTCACACAATACGTCACGGTAGGAGATAACACATACGCCTATCGTCAGTTTGGCTCCGGTCCCGGAGTTCCGCTGTTGTTCCTGCAGCATTTCACCGGCACACTCGACAACTGGGATCCTTCCGTCACCGACCCTCACGCGCTCGGCTTGACTCGGGTGGATGTCCTTGGGTTCTCACTAGGCGGGATGGTGGCCCAAGTGATCGCCTTGAAGCGGCCAGCGCTCTTGCGACGGATCATTCTGACTGGTACGGGCCCTGAAGGTGGCGTTGGGGTCGCCATGGACCGGCCGGAGCTTCTGAAGATCTTTGTGGATCAGCAGATGCCAATGAGTGAAAAGCTACTCAAGTTGTTCTTCGAAACCACGGAAACGAGCCAGTCGGCTGGGCGCCAATTTGTACAACGGCTTGCAAGGCGGACAGAAGATAAGGACACTCCGACCACGGCAGAGGCAGCCGGAGCCCAGCTCGCAGCGATGGCTGCCTGGGAGAAGTCCGGAGGCGAGCCCTATGCTGATTTGAAGAGGATCACGCAGCCGGTACTTGTCACGAACGGGAATAACGACATCATGATTCCTACCGTCAATTCGTTCACCCTCAGCGAGCATCTGCCGAATGCGCAGCTCATCATCTACCCGGACTCTGGTCACGGATCATTGTTTCAGCACGCTGGCGCATTCACCAGTCACGTGTCCGAGTTCCTCGATCGCAAGTGATGCGCTTGTCGTTCAGCAGGAATGGAATGCGGAGGAAAGGCACACACAAATGAAAAATACATACAAAGCAGTCGAAGTCTCATCACCGGGTCTGCTTCGAGTAGTGGAGCGGCCGGTCTCCGATCCCGGAGCGGGTCAGGTTCGGATTCGGGTGGAAGCATGCGGAATCTGTCACACCGATGTTGGCACGGTAACCGGCAGCTACCCAGGTCTGAATCTACCGCGTGTTCCTGGACATGAAGTGGTTGGCCGCATTGAAGCTCTGGGCAGCGGCGTGTCCAGATGGAAAATCGGTCAACGGGTTGGTGTCGGCCTTATTGCCGGAGAAGACGGGGTGTGCGAACCATGCCGGCGTGGAGACATCGTGAATTGTCAGAACCCTGTTACATCGGGAGTGACCGTGGATGGAGGATATGCGGAAGTTATGATCGCGGAAGCACGTGCCCTCTCTTCTGTTCCGGATGAGCTCACATCCGCAGAAGCTGCCCCTCTCCTCTGCGCGGGCATTACGACCTACAACGCTCTTCGCAACGCCGGCTTGCGGGGTGGAGATCTGGTCGCTGTGCAGGGCATTGGTGGCCTTGGGCATCTTGCTATCCAGTTTGCGCGGCACCTGGGATTCCGAACTGTCGCAATCGGGCGTGGACGCGAGAAAGAGAAGCTTGCGAAAGATCTGGGTGCGCACATCTACATCGATACTGCCGCCGACGATGCCGCAGCGGTGCTGCAGCGTATGGGTGGGGCGAGGGCGATTCTCGCAACAGGAACCAGTGGTGAGGCTATGGGGCAACTTGTGTCCGGTCTTGCAGTCCGCGGCAAGCTCATCGTGGTGGGTGTACCGCAGGACCAGATCCAATTAAATGCGTTTCCGCTGGTGTTTGGAGGGCGCTCGATCTACGGGAGCCTGACGGGCACGCCGATTGATGGCGAGGACACCCTTGCCTTCAGCGTCCTGGAGAACATTCGCCCGATGATCGAGACGGTTCCTCTCGAACAGGCTGCGGATGCTTACGCTCGCATGATGCAAGGCAAAGCCCGGTTCCGCATGGTGCTGGTTACCAAGGAAGGAATTGCTTAGACTGCGCCGAATGCGGCATGACAGGAGAAGTATGGAGCGGGGATGCTCCTGCACAGGAGCGGACGAAAGATTTGGGTCCGGTGATCAGGACTCTAATCTGCGCAGATTCGAGCAGGTCATAAGCTACAGTCCTGCTCTGGAATCAGCCTATCGCGAGATCGCCGAATTGAAAGACAAGCTCGCACAGGAAAGACTATATCTGGAAGATGAAATTCGTGGCGAGATGGACTTTGAAGGAATTGTAGGACAGAGTTCGGCACTCCGCCAT
>WNFI01049618.1_pt1 | contig 15905 bp, 18 predicted proteins | sample 5400471 | NCBI WGS metagenome assembly WNFI01 (sample SAMN13153348, study PRJNA577476) | soil metagenome | isolation source: 100 cm saprolite on Douglas fir-dominated hillslope | place: USA:California | collected 2013-09-17 | reverse complement strand
ACAAGCAGCGCCATGCGGTCATCGGACCTGCGCCAGAAGATCAGCAGAGCCACTGCCACCCAGACCAGCAAAGAGGCAAATCCGAAGATGACGAGGTAGGTCGCAAAGAAGTCAACGGACAGGTTGAGTTGATGGAGGTCTTGCACAATGCGCGCAGTCAATTGTTGATCATTACATGAGGAGCCGGCACAGATCGTCTGCAGCCGCCTAAATTCCAGGGGGATATCGGCGATGGAAACCGCCAGGCTGAGTGTGACGATGAGTATCCACACTACTCGCGCCAGAACCAGCCAGCCTCCTCGCAGTCGCGTATCGGCCTGGTTCTGCGATTGATGACTGGTAGCTATTGGATTGCTTACCTGATCCAGATTCATCTTGCTCACCTGCGTCAATGGAAGTTGGTTCACATCGATGGTTGTCGCTCTCTTATTCTACCCAAAGATTGACCGGGCGTATAGTGTGGTGATGAGAGAGAGCAGAGCATGAGAGGACCAGGCGCCTCTGCCGTGATAAAGGGCTTGAGGCGCCGCTTGGCCAAGCGGCGCTCAGGCGCGAACCCCGCTTGGAGAATGTGCTGCCTCTCCGGTGATCGGCTGCTTCGACCACATCCCCAGCGCGAGCCAGGCCAGGCCTGCTGCGAAAAGTATGAGACCTACGTTTGTGGTGGGCAGGTCCAGGGCACTGCCGAGAGCAAAGATGAAACCGCCAACGATGAGAACCGCGCCTGCCCAGCGGGGGCTGATGGCGGCACGGATGAGGGCAATGCCCAGCAAGATCCCCCCGACTAAGGCCAGCAGAGCATCGGCCAAAGAAATGATGAGCAACCCCAGCGGCGGCGCACCACCGTTCAGGAGCCCGTGGGCAAGAAGGATCGGCAACGTGAAGATGACGATGGTTTCCGAGACCACCCCCATAAGGAAGAAGAAGAACGTACAGGTGAAGCCGATCAACCCCAGGACGCCGACTCGCCCAGCGAATCTTGAGTATATGCCGGGCAAGCCCAATGCAATCAGCATGGTGCCGATCAGACGAATCACGGCACTGGCAGTAGAGATGGTGCTGGCCTGACCATTGCCAGAGAAAAAGTCGGGAATGTCGCCAATGATGAGGAGCAGGCTCCCGATGAGCAGGCTGATCCCGCTCAAGCGATACAACGTTGTTGATGACATGGTTCAAAATCTCCTTTACTGGTAATGCTTGTACACTCACAGAAGTAGGTACTAAGGGAACATTTCCCATCACTGCTTCTCTTGATATCAAGCATAGCGGTTGGAGGTTTCCCGTGTCATGAGAGAAACTCCTATGTAGTCGGGAGGATTTCTACAAGATGGTAAGGCTTCTGAGTACAGCATTGCGTTGAGAAGGGGGAAACTGTGCTGCTTCACCTATGGTACGGGCGAGAACTGGCATGAGCACGCTTCCAATTCCGACCCTTTTCACTGTGGATGTGTACTGAGCATGCAGCTCGTGGTGTCAACAGTTGCCAAATTGTTTGACAATCTTAGACAACTGCCGTTTGCGCCGCCCTGATTCGGTCCAGCTTTCCACCGTTCCTGCCACATTGCAGAAAGTTATTACATCAGGTGATGCCCTGGAGGAAATGTGGATTGGAACGTTTCCCCTTCGGGCCAACGCGAGCCCCACCACTTTTGAACGTGCATGCTCATTTGCATGCGGGCCTGGCATCCGATCAACGGGGTTGCCCTCCTGGATGCTTCTCCCAAGCGACCTGTAGCCGCTCAGGGCGTGTGTCCACTCCCTTGTTTGGGGGACTTTCGTTTCCGTTGCCAGCAGAACTCGCCATAGAAGCTATGGTGCAGATTCACGCTGGCATTGTAGTCGGCCTGCGCTTCATAGTGGCAAACGAGGCAGCGGAAGAGCTTGCCTCCTTTGTGCGTGATGCGCTGACCTGCGCGCAGTGAGAACCTCTCTCCGCGCGCCCCACAGCGGGAGCACCTCTGCGATGTTTGCCAGGGATTGACCTCCACGGTGACGACAGATTGAGCAAAGGCCTTCTCGCGGGCGAGTTGGTTGATCTGCCCGCGCAGGTGGTTCGCTTGTTTGCGGTTGAGTCGATGAGACCGGCTCCCCCCTGATCCCTTGATCTTGCGGAGTCGTTCAAAAAGCAGCACGCAGCCCGGATACTTCGCACAGACCGTGGCAATGGCTCGCGCACCCTTATGCGCGGCATCCAGGTTCTGTCGCCGCACATGCCGCCAGAGCTGCTGGTTGCTGCGCTCCCCCTTGACCGGCTGGCCGGACTGCCATTGTTTTTTGGCAATGCGTTTCAGGTGGCGGTAGCGTGCCTGGTCCAGACCATGATCGCGCACAAAGAGCGTTTCCAAAACGGTTCCTCTTTGCCGCACGGTGATGACCGCGAGATGCTTGACGTTCAGGTCAACTGCCACCGTCACCAAATCAGGATCACGCTTGCTCTCCATGACCTTTTTGGCCTTGATCTCTTTGGTCTGGCAGCTGTGCAATTCTGCTGTTTTCGGGCGCAGGATCAGCTTGGGACTCTGCTGCTCCCAGCCCTCCTCGGTGCGACGCTGCTCAAAATACCGGCTGTACTTCACGGGATAGGTGACCCAGGTCCACTGCTCCCCCGTATAAACTTTGAGCCGGACAAAGCTCTCGCGCAGATCGAGGCTTCCCAGTTCGAGCGAAAACGCTCCTTCATAGAGGGTCGGGTGATTGGCGGCCCCAGGCAGCCCCGGCTTTCCCCGTTTCTTGCCGGATTGCTGCCAATTCGCCAAGTTCGAGAGATAGGATCTGACCTTGCCGATGGCATCCTTGATGACAGATCGTCGATAGATGAAAGGCAAATCAGGAAAGGCTCGGCTGAAGTTCCAGGTGGCCAGCGGATGGGGATGTTCGGCTGTTGCGACCGTCTGAAACTCCGCCTAGGTGAGCAATTTATCGGTCGAGAGCAGTCGTTCCCGCATTTCCTGATGCTGCTTAGAGAAGTAAGGAACTCGCTCGGTGACTTTTTCGGCATGAGTGAGGAAGAAGGCTACGTAGAAGGCACGCGCGGCATCCAGGATCTTCACGGTCTGCGAGAGCGCGGCACGTTTTTCCCTATTCGTTCCTCCCTGATCCCGTTTCCCCAGATCAAGCAGGAGTTTGGTCGTTCTGCTGGCCTGTCCCATTGATCTGCTCTTCCTGCTCCCATTCCTTGAGCATCGTTTCTACGCGCTTGCGTACACCTTTGGCTCGATGGCCATACAGCCTGCCTGCAAACACGGTGACAATGGTCACCAGGTCCTCAATGAGTTCTTCGGTGGCTTCCTGGTGCTTGGGTGGATCGAGCACTTCTAAACGTACATCCTTCCAAGCAAACGCTTGCTCCAAATAACTCAAGCCAAAGCGCACCAACCGATCAGGATCTTCGATGAGCACCACATCCACCGCCTGCTCTCCGATGAGCGAGAGCAGCTTCTTCATGCCAGGGCGCCGCTCGTTGAGACTCGATGCCTGTTCAGTGATCATCTGAACGACTTCATAGCCGCGCGCGCTTGCCACTTCCTTGAGACGCTCGGTCTGGCGTGCCAAATTGCCATCCTGCTCTTGTCGCACGCTCGACACCCGCGCGTAGAGCACGCAGCGCTCGACAGCACGTTCCCTTTGCCTGCGCAACCGCGCAACCTCCTCGATAGGGATTCGCCGTTGATTCCCCACGGTGCGCACCGTCCGCAATTTCCCGGCCTCATCCCATCGATGAATGGTTTTTGTGGAGACACCTAATTCATTGGCTGCTTCCTTTGGATGCAGCAAACGTTTGTCCTTCATTCGTCAAGTATACGAGAAATGTCCCACTTTGTCAAACTTTATGTTGCTATGACCCAATATCTCCTGTACAATCTTTGGATGAACGCCTAATGCTAACAGGAGCGTTGCAGCGCTATGCCGTAAATCATGAAAACGAATGTCAGGTAATCCCGCCTCGCGCAAAATACTTTTGAACGGTAGGCGTATATCTCTATCAGGATTGAGTCGCGTACCAATGGAGGTACAAAAAACAAGGTCATTCTCTTTCCAAAGAGGACCCGCTTTCTCTCTTGCCACTGCTTGATGCTTGCGATGCTGTTCAAGTGCTGTAAGTGCAAAAGGGACAATGAGAATGCTGCGTCGGCTTTTCTTTGTCTTTGTATTCGCTTCCACATAGCCCTTCTTCTCTTCAGTTTTCAACTTGCTAGGAACACGCGACATGATACGGCGTACCTGCAATGCCCCTGTCTCAAAGTTAATGTCTTGCCATTTCAGTCCCATGATTTCACCGCGCCTCATTCCTGTAGCCAGGGCAAGTTTCAGCAATGCTTCTACGGGGAGTCCACGAGCAGCAGATAGCAACTTTTGTATCTGCTCCAGGTTCAATGGTTGTATCTCATATTCTTCTCCATGAGGAGGATCGGCAAAATCGCATACGTTTTTTGTAACGAGATTCCGCTTGACGGCCGCATCTAACGCTTTATGCAGCACATTGTGAAAGCTGGCAACAGTTACCGCTTTATAGCCTTTATCAATCATCTTTGTATAAAATACTTCTACATGCTGCACCGTTAGTTTCTGCACATAGTAGCGTCCCAACTCAGGAACAATATGCAGGCGTACAATTTCCTCATACCGCTCGTAGGTACGAGGGCGCACGCTGTGCTTTTGCGTGTTCTCTAACCAGGTGTTTAAGAATTGTTCTAGTTTTTGCTGTGGAGCGGTAACAAGGCTCCCTTGTTGCTGTTCACGCAAAGCTATTTTTAGCTTCTCTTGCACTTCCTTACGGGTCTTTCCATAGATACTCTTACGCTTACCGCCCTCTGTAGTAATCTTGGCCTCATATGTCCCATTTGGGCGCTTGCTAATCGAGCCTTCACCATTACCGCGTCTACCTCTGGTCATAGATCATCTCGCTTTCTCTGGTACAACAAAACCGCCCTAATCTGAGCATTATGGCCAGGGCAGTTCTCCACTTCTAGCTATACGCTGCGTTGTACACGCTCTTTTATCCACTGTTGTAGTAAATCAGATGGTATTCGCACATATCGACCTGAACGGAATACAGGTAAACCCTCGCTTTCCATCATTCTATACAATTTTGAGCGTCCTACGCGTAGTTTCTTCATCGTTTCCTCGATGGTTAATAGCATAGGTTCAGTTGCTTGTGATGCCTGTAATGACTCTTCCTTCATAAAGTATGCACCTCTCTGTTTCGACAACGTGCAATTGACAGCATATTTAGTGGCTTAAGATTGACGCCAAATCCTGTTAATCACTATGTCTTTGCACAACCATAAGCTTGCTTTTCATGCAGATTGCGTGTGCGAAACATGTAGTAATTATCGGGATTTGATATGATGCTATAGATGCAATGAGTGTACCTGGGTCTCACCGCCGGGTTCCTGCCAGGTTCCCGCCAGGTCCCTGCAAGCGTGCAGTGATTGACGGGAGTGGTGGAGTGGCGTGTTCCGCCGCCGTGCCATATCTGCGAACAGGCGGAGTTCGCCGGATCCGGCGGAAGCCCTCCACTTCCGCCACCTGACCGCATCTTCACACCGTGTCCCCGCATGGAAGGTGATTGGCGGAAGTCTTGGCGGCCAGCGGCGGCGCGTCACTTCTAGCATTTCCGCCGGACGTACAAAAAGCATTGACAAAGATGGACTCGCTAGGGTAAAATAGGTGAATGAAGAAGAAAGAGTACGTGTCAGCAGGGGAAGCTGCGCGAGCATTAGGGGTCTCAGTCAAAACCATCCAACGGTGGGATAAAGCGGGTTTGCTCCCCGTTGTGCGCACCGCGACCAATCAACGCCGTATCCCCAGAGAGGCTCTTGACCAGATTCGCAATGGGGACGGACCTGGGCGACGCTGTGCCATCTATGCCCGTGTCTCCAGTGCCAAACAGGAGCACGAGGGGAACCTTGCACGACAAGTCGAGCGTTTACAAAGCGAAGCACAGAAGAGAGGATATTCCGTCGTGGCGCTGATCCAGGAGCAGGGATCAAGCCTGAATGAGCATCGCCGTGGGGTAAAAAAACTCTTCAAGCTGGTTGATCAGCAAGACATTGATCTGGTCCTGATTGAATATCCTGATCGGCTGGTCCGCTTTGGGTTTGGGTATCTGGCAGAAACCTTTCTTTGGAAGAAGGTACGCATTGAAGTGGTTGAGCCCTCCAAAGCACAGACCGCATCGGAAGAGTTGGTCCAGGATTTGCTCAGCATCGTCACGGTCTTTTCCGGTCGATTGTATGGAAGTCGAGCGAAAAAAGTTCAATCGTGTGTCAAGCAAGCGCTCAAGGACTGTTTGAAAGAAGAGACAGATGGGACAGACAGCGAGAACCACCAAACTCTTGCTTGATGTTTCCCCACGCAAGCAAGGCGGAACCAACGCGGGCAAACGGGAGCATCTGGCTTCGACCGTGGCCCTCCTCAATGCAGCCCGCCAGTTCTACCTGGCGTTTTTCCTGGCTCACCCGGACAAGCTCACCGAGCGCGTCCAGATCATTTCCACCACCACCGGCGAAGTGCGCGGAGGCGTGATTTCTGCTGATAAACTGCTCACCTGGGCCGAGTTTCTGACGGTCGAAACCCGTGACCATCCTTCCCCCGATCCTGACTGGAATTTCAGCCAGGTGTTTCCTGACTTCCCCAACAGGTACCGAAGGTCCGTGATCAAAGATTGCCTGGGCAAAGCGCGCGGCTATCTCAGCCTGAGACAAAACTGGCAGCAAAGTGGCAAGAAGAAGGGCAAGCCAGGTCTGCCCACTCCGGCGAATCATCCGACCCTTTACGCAGGTACCTTTAGCCTGGAGTTGGATGAACTCGACCTGCGCAACAGCTTTCTGCGCCTCAAAGTCTACGATGGGACCGAGTGGAGGTGGGTGAACTATCCGACCAAGTACAACCGCTACTTTGAAGAACGCCGAGCTGACCCGGACTGGGAGCAGGAAAGTCCGAAACTGGTGCTGAACCAGCACGGAGCTGCGCTCCACTTCTTGCAAACCAGGAAGATTGTGGCGAAAAAGATTGTGGAGAGCAAACAAGACCCCGATCTGGTGACGGTGGCGGTGGATCTCAACGTGAAATTCCTTGCGGTGATTACGGTGAGGCAGAGGGGCACGATCATCCAGACATGCTTTGTTTCCGATCAGGGTCTGGATCAGCATCGTTATGGCCATCTCAAACGCATTGCCAAAAAGCAGTGGCAATCAGGGAAACCCGTCAAGGGCGAGCAGAGCAATCAGAATCTCTGGGCGCATATCCGTCGGCAAAACCGGGCGGAAGCCCATCGGGTCTCACGTGCCATTGTCGAGATCTGTGAACAGTATCCAGGGTGTGTGCTGCTCTTTGAACGCCTGCGGGTCATCAAGCCGAAAGGGGGGAGCAAGTCCAAACGACGCAATCGAAAACAGGCCAATCAACTGAAAGGCCAGATCAACCAACTTGCGAAGGCAAAAGCGTATGCTTCGGGCATTGTGAGCGTGGAGGTCAATCCCCATGGCACCTCACAGTATTGTGCGCGTTGCGGCTGGAAGGGCGTGAGGTTCACGCCCAAAGCAGGACAACGGGTCACAGGCAAAGGGGGCAAGCTCTTTTCTTGCGCTTTTTGCCGCTACGAGTGCCATGCTGACTTCAACGCAAGCGTGAATGTGCATCGAAGCTTTTACCGCGAAATGCATTGGCAGCCACGTCTGAAGAAGAGCGGCTGACCGTCTCGCCTTGTCCGGCTACAGGTCGGATGGGAAAATGGCTGGGGAGGGCACTCCCGATGATCCAGCCCAGGCCCGTATGCAAATGAGCATACATGGAAAGTGATGGGGCTACTGCTGGTCCAACGGGGGCACGATTCCGACGCCATGCTCTCTCGGACCTACTGGTTTCTTTGACCTGCTGGAATGGTGCAGAATCGCTGGCAGGCTGTATGGAATCCAGGCGGCAGAAACACGACTTGTCCATCTCTGTCTACAGATTTGGGCAACGGTTGACACCACGACAGTGCCAGAAGTCATTCCGGTGACGGAATTGCCGCCGTGCTATCCCGTTTGCAGTCGAGCCGTAAGCGCCGGTTCCGGCGGCACGTCGCCGCTTCTGAAAAAAGTGAGGAACATCCAGGTAGTGGAAGCGGCGGAAGCCATTTGAGAGAGACGGTCGCCTCCCTCCAAACAAGCGCATATTGCCGATTCTGGCGATCCGTGGGAGATATGAGAATGGCAGGACGGAACTTGGAGCAGGGGGAAGTGCATGCTATGGCTTGAGAGGCGAGACGAAAGACGAGCGCTGCGGTGGCACATGGCAATTCTCTCATGTGTATGGTCTCTTCCTCCGTTTCTGCCAGGCAGAGGAGAATCGCAGGGTCTTGAAGATCCGCGGGAATGCCTCTTGTAGCAGATCTCCCACATACCCACAATATGTGAGCAGGCAGGAGGTTCCTGCAAGCCGAAGGGTTGTTGTGCTCATAGGGAAGCGGCGGAAGTCCCTGTCAAGTACCTGATTGCATAGGATTCCACCAACTATCGGGTCCTAAATACAATCAAGCAACAAACGCGGGATAAAACCTGCTCGGCAGGCACAGACAATCCCCAAAAAGTTGCTTGATTGTACTTAGGGACTCTCGAAAACTAAATTATCCCAGAGATGATATGGCGTGCGCTTTTGAAAGAGGCGTCAAAAGGGATTACTCTGCCGAGAGAGGTTCGGAGAGAACCGCCAACTTAGCAGCCGTACCTGTTTCTGAGACAGGCGTGTAGACGATCATCTGTAAATCTGGATGATCTGCAACCTGGAAAGTCTTTGCCTGCAGAACCAGGAGTCCCACCAGAGGATGGATCAGGTGCTTGTGTTCAGTTTGGACTCCTTGAATATCATGACGGGACCACCACTCGCGAAATATTGGACTCACCTGCTTGAGGTCATTGACTAATTCGGTCAGCCAGGCTTCTCCGACATAACGCTGGGCACTGGCGCGAAAGAGAGCAAGGAAGCGCTGTGCTTCCCTTTCCCAATCCACAGCCATGGCGCTGTGCCGTGAATCGGTAAAGAGAAACCAGAGGAGATTGCGTTCGCGGGAAGTCAGCACGCTGAAATCAGCAAGCATCCGACATGCGGCCTGATTCCAGGCAATGATATCCCAGCGAGGACTCAAGACCAGGGCAGGATAGATGCCCATGGTATCAAGAATAAGCTGGAGCGCTGGGTCAATGGTCTGGGTCAAGGGCAGTGGGTCAGCAGGCAATTGCCCGCGGGCGAGAATGAAGAGATGGGCTCGTTCGTCGGCATCCAACTGTAAAACGCGGGTCAGGCTTTCGAGCACTTGCCCTGAGACGGTAATCGCTCGTCCTTGTTCCAACCAGGTGTACCAGGTTGCCCCAACGCCTGCGAGCAAGGCCAGTTCCTCTCTGCGCAGTCCTGGCGTCCTGCGACGCGTTCCCGGTGGCAATCCGACTTGCTGTGGAACAATACGCTCGCGACGAGTCCGCAAAAACTGGGCCAACTCTGTACGTCGTTCTTTCTCGTTCATCGCTCTGCTTCCTTATCCTAGTAGATGTTATACCAGAATATATTGACTCCTGGTTCTAGAAGAGGACCGCTGGTAGGATTGTATCACAACGCAGAAATCGTGAGCACCACAGGCGATTTTGCGATATACAAATACATTAATACAAGGAGAAAGAAGTAATATGCTCATCACCATTGTTCTCGCTTTCTTGGCAGGTCTCAACGCGGGGAACGGATTGCCTCATTTCATCACAGGAATTACTGGCCAGGAGCACCCGTCTCCTCTTGGGAAATCGGCTGTGGTCAATCTACTTGAAGGATGGAGCGCGTTTTTCATTGGTGGCATCTTCTGGTATTTTACCTGGATGCAGCATGGTAATCCTGTTCTTATATATGCCTTTGCGGCAATTGGAGTATTTGCCATTAATCTCTTTCATGCATGTGTTTGGCGTGCAAATCCTGAATTTTACAAACATATCCTCCCTAGACAAAAATAGCAGTTCGCAGCTAATTGTCGCCAAAACGCTCTGGAAGGCAGAAGGATGGAACTAGTCGAGAATGTGAAAGAGTTACTCATGGAGACGGCGAAATCCCTGAAAGGGAGCGCACGCCGCTTGTTTCTGGCTCGGACGGTACGCGCCTTGGGAGAAGGAGGTCAGCGGCTGGCAGAACGGGAATTAGGATGGAATCGTGGGACTATCCGCAAAGGCCAGCACGAATTGGAACATGGGATTGTCTGTATTGATGCGTACACCTCGCGAGGCCGCAAACGGAGTGAAGAGCATTTGCCCAACTTGCTCAGCGATATCACAGCCATCGTAGATGGGCAGAGTCAAGCAGATCCGCAGTTTCGCACGAATCGTCTGTACACTCGCCTGACGGCCACGGAAGTGCGCCGCCAGTTGATTGCGCAAAATGGCTATCGTGAAGACGAATTACCCACAGCGGAAACGATTTCCACGAAGTCGAATGAGCTGGGGTACTATCCGAAAAAAGTGGCTAAGAGCCAACCCCAAAAAAACTCCCAGAAACTGACGCCATCTTTGCCCAAGTGAAGCGCCTGAACAAGGAGGCTGATGAAGCGTCAGACACGCTACGGATCTCGATGGATGCCAAGGCGACAGTGAAGGTCGGCCCCTTTGCACGTGGGGGGAAAAGTCGCGTGGCCACCAAAGCCGCCGATCACGACTTTCACCCAGCAGCAACGGTCACACCAGTGGGGATTTTCCTCCCAGCCTCCGATGAGTTCTTTCTCTATGGGGTGACATCCAAAGTCACCAGCGACTGTCTGGTAGATCGGCTGATCGACTGGTGGAAAAGCGTCAAAGAGCGCTTTCCCGACATCACAACATTGGTCATCAATCTGGACAATGGCCCAGAGAGCCACAGTCGGCGCACCCAGTTCATGCAGCGTCTGCTGGAATTTGTGCAGTGCTATGGTATTTCAATTCGTCTCGCGTATTATCCACCCTATCATAGCAAATACAACCCTGTTGAACGCTGTTGGGGCATTCTCGAACAGCACTGGAATGGTTCCTTGCTCGATTCGATAGACGCCGTGATCCAGTATGCCAGAACCATGACCTGGAAAGGAAAACATCCCGCGGTCGAATTGGTGACGGCTACTTATCAGACTGGCGTGAAACTGACCAAGGAGGCAATGGACATGGTGGAAACCCAACTTCAGCGATTACCCTCCCTGGAAAAATGGTTCGTGGATATTAGGCATTCTCCGTCAGCTATCCGGGATAATTAATTCTTCTTGAGTCCCTTATTGCAGATTCAAGAGACCGTTTGTGTAAGAAGTTCGACCTGCTTAGGGATCATACCATTTTTCCTGTGTGCTCTTGATGGAACTAACAGGCTCATCCAAACGTCTCTTTTAAGTACGTATGAACGTATCCTCATGGAGAAAGTTGACCTGTCTACTGAGGCACACCACGAGCTTTGTCACACCCAGGTGTCGGCAAGATGCAAAAGAAGGATAGTGATCGCTGTGCGCTGGAAAACAATCATCACCATGCTAGGAAGCCTGATTGCGCTCTTCTCAGCTTGCGGAGGAACTCCGCAGCCAGTCTCTACGGCTTCCAATTTTCCCCATCTGCGGATTGCCAGGTATTCAGCAACTGTCAAGGTCCAGACAGGCAAGGTCATGTCGGTATCGGTATCCTGCAAGCCTGGGGAGCAGATGCTTGGGGGCGGGTTCATAAGCAGCGATCTCTTTGAATATGCCGCCTCTATCGAAGCCAGCTATCCCTCCAGTGCCATGACCTGGACGGTCACGGGGTCCGCACCCTTCTCGTTCTTTGATGTAGAGGCGCAAGTCTATTGCTTCCAAGCAAAGGTTCCCTTAGGTATTCACATCGTCCGGGCTACGGGCATCCCTGCAGCGAAAGTCGCTTGTCCGCCGGGGACTGTGCTCCTCAGCGAAGGCTTTCAAAGTTCTCAATCGATTGGCGTGTCTCGCCCGCAGAGTAACGGATGGATGAGTGCATCGGCTGGCGCAAGCATCCAGGAGTATGCTCTCTGCGCCGCAAGCCATGTCTTGCGCGGCCAGGTAGTCACCTCTGTCTTCAATCCACACTCCTCATCCCACAGCTATGCTCCAGGTGGGAGCAGGGTGGTCTGTCCTGCCGGGCAGGTCGCGACCGGCGGGCGATTTGAAGGTGAGAACGTGATTTTGGAGAGTCATACAACAGGGACGGCCTTCACGGGCTGGTCTGTTGCTGCAGGCGGGGATGCAGACATGACGATCTCTGCGGTGTGTGTAGTGCTCCAAGGATGAGTCTGCCGATACCGTTAGCGCTGTCTTTATAGGACAAAACTGCATGGGATGAAAAGCATTCCTTCTGCGTAATCAAGAGACCTTTTGCGTAAGGAGTTCAGACTGTTCCTGCCGAAGTAGTCACAAACCCGCTGCTTGAGCTCTTGAGCAGTCAAAAGCCGGGCTGGTTCGACAATCGCTCGCTTACCCGGGAATTATCGAGAAGCCTGGATCTCCCCTTCGGTGCCTTCACAGAGATCGCGCACGGCTGCCCGAAGCCAGGGATGAATCACTAGAAGCGAGTCGCGACGCTCCCAGAGGTAGGTGAGGAAGAAGAAGATCGCATGATCAAGCGACTGCGTCAATGCCCCTTAAAGGGCTTGCGCATAGGGAGGCGTGCCAGGCTGGTCCCAGACAAGTTTGTCGGCCACAAAGAGCACTTTATCGAGTGTGGTTGGCTGAGCACGCAGGGTGGTATGGCAGCCGACGGCATTCAGGATGAGAGTATCAGTGACCCCAAAGATCTCCTGCGCCATCAGGCGTGAGAGCCTCTAGTGGACGATCATCGGGCAGTGGTCTTCTTCGGCAAGCACCTCAAGGTCGAGGGCACGCGCGATCTGCACCCACTCACTGGCAGGGAGATGGCGCTCACATCGTGGAGCCAGCCTGCTATGTGTGTCTGGCTAGGATTCGCCTGGGTAGCGATGGCAACATCGCGAGCCGCTGTTGCGACGTGCTGACAATGCAAGGCGGTCTGGGGGTGATGATGGTGGCGTAAAAAAGCCGAGACGTCCTCTGCGATGTTGCCGGTCAGGTGCAGATCGCCACAGAGATTGGCAAGAAGCACATGGGATGGAGCTAGGGGTGGCTCTGACATGCGATATTGATTCCTTTCTCTCTGCTTCTATGAGAAGAAAACGAGTGAACACAGTTCCGATATCGCCTTCCCGTTGAGATGAGAGAACTGTCTTCCTCCGACAAGCTATGACAGCCTGCTTTGCTCGCCACTCAACCTCGTTGCGCATCCCGTGGGATTTGCTAGAGCTCTCTTAACGTTTCAGCATTTTATTCGCTCCACCTTACATCCCAACTAGTTTGCAGTTCAGACTGAAGGCAACCTCGTATAGAAAATGATCCAGCCTGTTGAAAAAGTCTTTTGTAGAGTTTTGCGGAGCAGAAAAACGTCGCATGCTGCTCTCATATAGTGCTGATTCGCACCGCTTTTGACAGCGAAATAGAGTATTCCGCATTCCTCAAGACTCAGCAGTTTAGTTTTTCAACAGGCTGGGCCGATTTGAGACTGATTGCACATCTTCTCAGGTACACTTTTGATCGTCTTACAAAAAAGCTATGAGTCTGTTTGGGATAGGTGACAAAAATGGATACTTTCCCGTCTTGTGGATGCGTTGAGGAAGAAAACTTCACGCGAGATTCGAAAAATAGGGAGAGAAAAAGTATCTATGGAAGAAATATCTGCCACACAGTTTGATGCAGTGATTGTCGGAGGGGGCCTGGCTGGATTAACAGCAGCTTCCTACCTGGCACGGGGTGGGCGCTCAGTACTCCTTCTTGAAAAAGCAAGCCAATTGGGCGGGCGAGCGATAACGACTGAGCGACACGGCTTTTTCTTCAACAGAGGCATTCATGCCCTCTATCTGACCGGCCCGGGCGAAGCTGTCCTCCGCGAACTCGATGTTGCCTATCAAGGGAAGAGATCAGAACGAGAACAGTATGAGGTATACTCTCAGGGAAGCTTTCATCGTCTTCCGAGCGATCCTGTCACCTTGCGCACAACGAGTCTGCTCAACAATGAGAGTCGCGCCGAGCTCGGCAAGCTCTTGATGCTTCTGGGAACGCTCAATCCTTCGCAGCTTGTGGGTACGAGCCTGCAAGACTGGCTGGACCAGTCCGTTGTCCATCCAGTGGTGAGACAGTTTGTTGAGGCTGGAGCACGCTTGGCGACCTACACTCATGCTCCCCAGTTGCTTGATGCGGGCGTCGCATTGGAACTCGTTGGCAAACGCCCTGATGCACTCCGCATAGATGGTGGCTGGCAAACATTGGTCGACGGACTGGAAAGGACGGCACGGCAGGCTGGCGCACAGCTTGTCACCAAAGCCAGGGTTGTGGCTATTGAAACGGGCACAGCGTGTCATCTGATCCGCTTGGCAGACGGAAGCTCCTTGCAGGCGGATGCGGTTGTTTTGGCTCTTGAGCCAGCGCTTGCCGCTCAATTGGTTGTGAATGGACCACAAGAGACCTTGCGCTCCTACGCCGAGCAGACGATCCCGTTGTACGCCGCGTGCTTGGATATTGCGCTTCAGCGATTGCCAAATTCTGAGCGGTTTACCGTGCTGCATCTCGAACGACCACTGTTCTATGCCAACCATGCCCGCAATGTTCGTCTTGCACCAGAAGGGGGAGCATTACTCCATCTGATCAAATATCTGGGACCAGATGAAGAGAGCAATGCTGATGCCAACCGCGATGAGCTTGCAGCGTGGCTCGATCAGTTGCAACCGGGCTGGAGAGAGGAAATGGTGACACAGCAGTTCTTGCCGCACATCCTCGTCTCTTCTGATATGCTTCAGGCACGACGTAAGGGACTAACAGGGCGACCAGGGCCAGCTGTTCCTTCGGTCAACAATCTGTATGTGGCTGGCGATTGGATTGGAGCCGTTGACCATCTTGCGAATGCGAGCCTCGTCAGCGCTTCGCAGGCGGCACAGATGATTCTGGCAAAGACAAAGTAAAGGGAAACGCTCAAGTTCCTTTTTTGAGGAGAGACATGGATACAGAAACGATCTTTCGAGCCTACCAACCGCTCTTGTTTTCTCTGGCCTATAACATGCTGGGGAGTGTCATGGATGCGGAGGATTGTGTACAGGAAACACTCCTGCGCTGGGAGCGTGCCTCCAATCAGGGAGAAACGGACGCTATCCACACTCCACGCTCTTACCTGTGTGCGATTGCTACCAACTGGTGCCTTGATCACCTGCGGAAAGCACGAGTCCAGCGTGAGACGTCGATGGGCGCATGGCTGCCAGAACCGCTGGTCACGACTGATCTTGAGGAGCAGGTAGAGATTGCGGAAACTCTCTCTGTTGCCTTTTTGCGCTTGCTCGAACAGCTCTCGCCGCTCGAACGAGCCGTCTTCCTGCTTCGTCAGATCTTTGATTACGAGTATGATGAAATCGCTCGGATGGTGGGAAAAAACGAGCATAGCTGTCGTCAAATCATCTATCGAGCCCGCCAACACCTGGCCTCGCAACGGCCCCGCTATCCTGTTACCAAAGAGCAGCACGAGCAGTTCTTGCAACGCTGTCTCCAGGCAAGCTCTCAGGGAGATATGCAAGCACTGCTGGATCTGCTCGCCGAGGATGTGACGCTGTACAGCGATGGCGGCGAACTGCGCTGGCCGATGCCGTTGCATGGAGCGGCTTCTGTGGCACGCTACTTGCTGACCGTCATTGAAAGAATCTCGCGGGAAACGGAGTGGTCCTGGAAGCTCGCCACTATCAACGGGCAGCCAGGTCTCATCGTCCATGCCTATGGGAGAGTCGATGCCGTCGTGACCTGTGAACTCCTGGGGGGGCGCATCCAGGAGATCGATCTGATTATCAATCCAGACAAATTACACCATCTTCAGTAGATAATC
>WNFI01288434.1_pt2 | contig 15906 bp, 12 predicted proteins | sample 5400471 | NCBI WGS metagenome assembly WNFI01 (sample SAMN13153348, study PRJNA577476) | soil metagenome | isolation source: 100 cm saprolite on Douglas fir-dominated hillslope | place: USA:California | collected 2013-09-17 | reverse complement strand
GGCACCAGACGATTTAGAATTTCCGCCACTCCTCCTCCAACAGCGGTGGAGTTAATCATTTCGATGCTGCGGCCGCGCAAGGGCTTTGCCAAAGCGCGCAACTCCTCGATCTCGCCCGCACCCAGAAGTTCAGCATAATCGTCAAGAGGGATGCGCGTGAGGGCCAGGGCCTCGCTCATGCTTTTCTCCTCTCCCGGTCGATCAACCGCAGCAGCTTGGAGCGCGAACTGTCCAGCGTATTGGTGTAAATGTCGATGTGATTGACGCTGTCGGCGAGGGTCCGGAGTCCCAGTCCATCGGAAAGCCAGTGCGAGAAGTCGTTGGTTTGGAGCTGCAGCCGCAGGCGCGAAGAGATGAAATGAAAGTAGAAACCGGCGTGGCTAAGATGCGCGATGCCATCGCGGAACTCGTCCAGCGTACGCGCACTTCGACCCAGGGGCGCGGTGACTTCGGCGCTTTCGCAAAAGTAGAATCGCTCCAGCGAGGACTGGCTCGCAAAGTGCGGATACGCCGTGCAGTAATCGGAAACCACGCGGCTCAAATCGCTGCGGAGCGCGGCGATGGAAACGTAGTCGCGAATGTCCAGCACAGCAAGCTGTTCCGCGAGATCGTTCCGGTTTGTGTCGGAAAGCACCCATTGCGCGAAATCGTTGGAAAAACCTTCTGTGAGGAAGTGATGGCTGCCCAGGGTCTGATAGGTGTGATGGAAAATGGAGGCGTCACTGCAATTTTCGAGCCCCGTCAGCAACTCCGAGAGTGTCCCTGCCGATTGGTTGCCAATGCGTGTGAGATAGGAAACGGTAACGAATTCGAACGGTGTTTCCGCCATTTTCATGCGAGAGATTTCTCCTTGCTTAACGCTGCGGCAGAGCTGCGGAGGTGCAGCAAGATCGGCGAGGTGAATCGATCTGGCCCGCTCATGACGCCTGGGCCGCGTCCACGCGTTCCGTCGATTCAACGCGAATATCGGTTAGATCGGAGAGAAGATTGGCGGCCCACCGGTAGATGTTGTGTTCGCGCACAGTATGCCGCATCCGCTGCATCCGCCGGGCCTGTTCTTCTTCAGGCATCTCCAGCGCGCGATGGATGGACTCGGCGAGTTGCGCGATGTCGTAGGGATTAATAAGCAGCGCATCCGAAAGTTCGTGTGCCGCGCCCGCAAAGGTGCTCAGGATAAGCACTCCTCGTTCGTCTTCGCGCGAGGCTACGTATTCCTTGGCTACCAGATTCATTCCATCGTGCAGCGAGGTCACCATACATAAGGAGGAAGCGCGGAAAAAGCGCGCGATCTCTTCGTGCGAATGGTGCTTCTTGCGAAATACGATGGGTTTCCAGCGCGCGGTCTGGAAGCGCGCGTTGATGCGCTCCGCTTCGGCGCTAACTTCATCGAGGAAATTCTTGTAGCGCTCAATGTCCGTGCGGCTGGGCGCGCCGATCTGCACGAAAGAGAACCGCTGCTGGTAGGCGGGGTTGAGCTCGAAAAAACGCTCGAGGGCGCGGAAGCGCTCGAGGATTCCCTTGGTGTAATCGACGCGATCGACACCAACCCCGAGGAGCGAAGCCTCGACGTGCATCTCGGCGCAAAGCGCGGCGCGTTCTTTGCCGGCGTTGCGCGATTCGCTGACTGCTTGTGAATTCTCCGGAAACGCCACGCTGATCGGATAGGGCCGCACCCGCGTGATGTGGCCCTGCCGGTTTACAGCAAAGCGGTCCCACTCCGTGAGCGCTTCGAGAGCGCGGTCCACAGTCTCCAGAAAGTTGTTGCAGTGCGACTGAATATGAAAGCCGATGAGATCGGCGCCGAGGAGACCATCGACGAGCTCACGTTGCCACGGACAGATTCCAAAAACTTCCGCGTTCGGCCAGGGAATATGCCAGAAGATCGCCACTCGGGCATCGGGCCGGGCATCTTTAATCATGCGCGGCAGCAGCGCAAAGTGGTAATCCTGTGCGAGTAGAATCGGCGACTCGGTGCCCTCCATTTCCTGCAGAACGGCGTCGGCAAACCGGCGATTGATTTTTTGATACTGCAGCCAATCTTCGGGACGAAATACCGGACGCGTGTGCGCAACGTGCGAGAGGGGCCATAATCCTTCATTCGAAAAACCCTCGTAGTAGCCTCTGTCTTCCTCGTCGCTGAGCCACACGCGGCGCAGCGTGTAGCTTGGATGATCAGGCGGAACCCGAAGGTGATCGCGCGCGTCCACGGCCTCGCGGTCGGCGCTGCCTGAGCCGTTGGCAATCCACACGCCGTTGCACGCAAGCAGGACCGGCTCGAGCGCGGTGACCACGCCGCTTGCGGGCACGATCACGCTGATGGATTTGTCTTTTTCATTGAACACGTGCATGTACGGTTCGCGATTCGAAACCACGAACAGTGGCTTCTCCTCCAGCTTGCTCCGCAAGCTGACTCGCAGGCGTTCGGCTGTCCAAATCGAGGCGTTCGAATCGCGCAAGCGCGCTTCTTCCTCTGCAACTGCGCGAGCCGTGTGCAGATCTTTGGCCAGGTGTGTCACTTCTTGCGCGAGCCCCGTGATCAGACACGTTTGGACCAGCGCATTCAGCAGAGAATCGCGAAGTGTGTGCGAGACTTGCTTGTCGATGTAAGCCGTGTCGTGGAAGATTGCCAGCGTGCCCACGATTTCACCATCACGATGAAGCGGCAACGCATAAATGTGGACGGGAACTTCTTCCTCCGGGTTCAGAGCAGGATATTGCTCCGCACTCAGAAATTCGCCCACTCCAGTGCCTTCCTGTGAAGCACGGGTTGCAGCCGCGGGCCGCCATCTGAAGCCCGGTGCCAGCCCGGATGTGCTCGCCAGCGCGGCACCCGCGCTGTTGTATACCCCCACGCCCTTCAGATGCTCGCGCTGACCGAAGCGCTCAACGAGTCGTTGCAAGCTCCTCTCTGGCGCACGCTCGAGCAGCGGCTCGAGGCTTTCCTGAAGACTTTCACCCTGAATTTCAGCACGCCGCATGAGTTCGTTGCGCAGAAGGTGCTTTTCCCTGCGCACCTGATAGGCGGCAAAGAGCAAAGACACCACGGCGACGCTAACGATCAGGGGCAGGACGATTTTCATAGTCGTGCGCATCAATACCCCCACAGTGGGGATGCACATAGAAACGCCGCGAGGGGCGGGGTGCCGGCGGCTACAAGCAAGTCAAGATTATAGGTGACCGGATTATTCAAAGGCACGAAATAAACCAAAACTGGAGAGATTTTCACTGGTCCAGTTAAGGCATGTGAAATCAATCAGATACGCGGAATCGCGAGCAACGATTGTGAAGTAGGATCGCGTACTAGTCCTATGAAATTCTTTCCGCCTTAGGTAACGGACCGTGCGGGGAGCCATTTGCGGTGAATGGAGGAACATTTTCAGTTTATCGATTCGATCTAGGCTTGCGAGTGTTGCGCACGGGTACTCTGAGCGGCAAGGAATTCCAGGATTGCCTGGTGTGCCGTTCCTGGCTGGTCAGTGTCAAAAATGTGGCTAGCATTTGGTATCAGTATGAGTTTGGCGCCGGGGATACGTCCGGCGATCAACTCAGCATTCGCAGGTGGAATGAGTCTGTCCGTTGCGCCGTGGATTACCAGGGTAGGCGCAATGATCTGTGAGATGCGGCTGAAGGATTCCCAGCCAAGGAGGCCTTGCAATTGGCCCGCATATCCCTGAGGGGTGGGATACCACTTCATGCGGATGGCCATGTCTTCGTCAATGTGTTGCCGTGGGGTGGCAGAATCATAGATAAACGGAATGATAGCCTCCTTGGATTCTTCCGGCGTGAGGTCACGGCGCATGAGAGTTTGGATGGCTGCCGGTTCGGCTCGGACGGCGTGAGGACCGCCGGAGGCGGTGCACCCCAGAATCAACGACCGCACGCGCTTCGGATATTGGAGCGCGAATTCCTGCGCGATCATGCCACCCATCGAAACGCCGAACAAGTGTGCGCTCTTCAGGCTGGCCGCATCTAGAACGGCGGCCGCATCCGAGGCCATCAACGCGATGGAATACGTGCCGGGAGGCACATCGCTTTGGCCAACGCCGCGATTGTCGAATGCAATGGTGCGATAACGCTCGCTGAGGACGGAGCGGCTGCGGTGCCACATGTAAGAGGGATAACTGAGGCCCATGATGAGCAACAGGGGCTCGCCAGTCCCCTGCTCATCCCAATAAATTTTGCATCTTTGATTTTCCAAGAAAGGCATGGAGCCTCGCATTCAACGTTTCGTCCAAAAGGATAGCAAGGAACGAATAGCGGATATTACGATAGCTGATATCAGATGAAAGTGACTATCACAGGCGTGATTGTATATAATCGCGCCCACTATGCCAAATCAGGAAACGCTGTACAACGTGGCAGACCGGGTAGCCACCATTACACTCAACCGCCCGGATAAACTGAACGCCTGGACCGCGGTGATGGAGCGCGAAGTGCGCGCCGCGATGGACGAGGCGGAGCGCGACCAGAGCGTTCGCGCGATCGTCTTGACTGGCGCGGGCCGCGGATTTTGCGCAGGGGCGGACATGTCGCTACTGAGCAACGTCGCCGAAAAGGGTCTGGATGAAGTGCGGCTCGCCCAGGCGTTGCGCGCCTCGGACGGCGAGCGGAAAGGTGTGCGCCCGGATTTCCGGAAGAAGTATTCCTATTTCCCGGCGATTACAAAACCAGTGATTGCGGCCATTCAAGGCCCCGCGGTGGGATTGGGGCTGGTGATCGCTTTGTATTGTGATCTGCGATTTGCTTCCGATGCGGCGCGCTTCGGTACGGCCTTTGCGCGTCGAGGACTAATCGCCGAATATGGGATGGCGTGGATGCTGCCGCGCCTGGTGGGGCATGCCAACGCGCTGGATCTGCTGTTTTCGGCGCGAATGATCGATGCCGCGGAGGCGCTGAGGATGGGGCTAGTGAATCAAGTATTTCCGCAAGCCGTGTTTTTTGACAAGGTACAGGAATACGCGCGCGAGTTGGCGTGGAACGTGAGCCCGCGCTCGATGCGAGTGATCAAGCGGCAGGTTTACGAAGCGATGTTCCAGTCACTTGCGGAAGGATTTGAAACGTCGGAGAGCGAAATGGTGGCCAGCTTGCAGTGCGAAGACTTCAAAGAAGGTGTCGCGCATTTTTTGGAGAAACGTGCGCCGGCTTTTACAGGCAAGTAGGCGAAATCGATGAACTTCTCGTTCGATGAAAAAACGAAAGAACTGCAGCGCGGGCTGCAGACTTTCATGGAAGAGCACGTCTATCCCAACGAGCAAAGATTTCATGAGGAGGTAGAGCGCGACCGTTGGAAACCCACCTCGATAGTCGAAGAGCTAAAGGTGAAGGCTCGCGCGGAGGGATTGTGGAACCTGTTTTTGCCGAACGATAAAAATGGCGCAGGACTGACGAATCTGGAGTATGCGCCGCTATGCGAGATCATGGGGCGAAGCCACATGGCGCCCGAGGCGTTTAACTGCTCCGCGCCGGACACGGGCAATATGGAGGTGCTTGCGCGCTACGGAACGCCGGAACAGAAAGAGCGGTGGCTCAAGCCGCTGCTTGCGGGCGAAATCCGATCGTGTTTCGCGATGACGGAACCAGCAGTCGCCTCATCGGATGCGACGAACATTGAGGCCAGTATCGTTCGGGACGGCGGCCACTACGTGATCAATGGCCGCAAATGGTGGACATCCGGAGCGGGTGACCCGCGTTGCAAGATCGCCATCTTCATGGGCAAGACGGATCCTTCAGCTCCCGCTCATAAACAGCAGTCGATGATTCTGGTACCGATGGACGTGCCTGGAGTGGAAGTCAAACGAATGTTGACAGTGTTTGGGTATGACCATGCGCCCCACGGCCATGGCGAAGTCACGTTTGAAAATGTCCGTGTTCCGGTCGCAAACATCCTGCTTGGTGAAGGACGTGGATTCGAGATCGCGCAAGGACGGCTGGGGCCAGGGCGGATTCACCACTGCATGCGGTGTATCGGAACAGCAGAGCGCGCACTGGAAACGATGTGCAAGCGCGTGCAATCGCGTATGGCGTTTGGGAAAACGCTGGCCGAGCAAGGAACGATTCGCGCGGACATCGCCGCCTCTCGCATGGAGATTGAACAGGCACGGTTGCTGACACTGAAAGCGGCGTACATGATGGACACCGTGGGAAACAAAGCCGCGCGAGCGGAGATTGCCATGATCAAAGTGGTGGCGCCAAACGTGACGCTGCGCGTGCTGGACCGCGCGATTCAAGCGCATGGAGGCGCCGGAGTTTCGCAAGATACATTTCTCGCCAGCGCCTGGGCGATGGTGCGCACCTTGCGGTTGGCCGACGGACCGGATGAAGTGCACGCGGAGTCGGTCGCCAAGTGGGAACTGGGGAAATGGAATAAACAAGCGGGGCTGTCAGGTTCGCATTAAGCCCCGAGACAACTCGCCGAGTGGCGGTTTTTCCTCCAGAGAGGATACGATGCCGGCAGCGGTGTTGGACAATTTGCAGTCGTTGAAAGAATTTGCAGGCCGTGAAGTCGGCGTCACAGCGTGGTTCAGCATTACACAAGAACGGATCGAGCGATTCGCGGAAGCCACTGAGGACCGGCAGTGGATTCACGTTGACGGCGAGCGAGCGAGCAAGGAATCGCCTTACGGCACGACGATCGCTCATGGGTTCCTGACGCTTTCTCTGGCAAGCCATTTCATGAAAGAGGTTATCCAGATTCGGAGCGGCGTGCGCATGGCAGTGAATTACGGATTGAATCGTGTGCGCTTCCCTTTTCCAGTTCGCGCCGGCTCCAAAATTCGGGCCCGCGTAGGACTTCGCAGCTTAAGAGAATTATCTGATGCGCTCGAAGCCACTTTTTCCATCACAATGGAAATCGAGAATTCCGACAAACCATGCTGCGTGGCGGAGTGGGTAGTCCGCTACTACCAATGACAAGGCGGCTCGCAGATTAAGACCGCTGAGAGCTCTTGCGACCGAGCGCCGTGGTTTTAGGTTTCAGATTGCGCCGGTTTGTGCGCTGTGAAGAGAGGCACGCAGGAGAATATTGACTCGACGGGGCATGGACGCAAAGCGCTCGTCTTTGGTAAGGCCCAGATGATAGCGATAGTAGATTTGCTGGACGATGACAGCGAGCTTGAACCGGGCAAGAGTGAGAAAGAAAGAGATCTGGGAAACATCGCGACCGGTTTTTTGAGCGTAGAATTCGACGAGTGCAGCCCTCGTAAAACCGCCGGGCTGGGTTGTGGGACCCGAACGATTTTCCTGCAGTTCGTCCGGATCGGCGGCGTCGACCCAATACGCCAGGGTAGTGCCGAGATCCGTAAGCGGATCGCCGATGGTGCACATCTCCCAGTCGAGCACTCCAATGATTTTTGTGATGTTATCCGGATCGAGAACAACATTGTCGTATTTGTAGTCGTTGTGGATGAGCGAAGCGCCTGCGGTGGAAGGAATGTGCTGCTGCATCCACTCGGAGACTTTTTCTACTTCCGGATGATCGTGCGTTTTGGAGCTGTGGTAGCGTTCGATCCAGCCGCGGACTTGACGTTCGAGGTAGCCTTGCGGCTTGCCAAGATCGGCGAGGCCGATAGCGGCGTAGTCAAGGCTGTGGAGGAGAGCGAGGTTTTCCACAAAGGACTCGCTCAACCGATGAGCTTTTTCAGGCGAAAAATCGAAACCGAGAGGCGGATCTCTGCGAAGGATGATGCCGTGAATCGGTTCCATCAGGTAAAACGGGACGCCCAGCACGGACTCATCGTCGCAGAAGAAGAAAACCTTAGGCGCAGGGGCGTAAGCGGAGTGGAGCTTGGAGAGGACTCGAAATTCGCGGTTCATGTCGTGAGCTGACTTAACCTTGCTGCCGAATGGCGGTCGGCGAAGGACCAATTCCCTGCCGCCGATTTGAAGCGAGTAAGTGAGGTTAGAATGGCCGCTGGGAAATTGCTGGATACTGAGCGGCCCCGGTTCATTTGGAAAATGACTGTGCAAAAAAGACGCGAGTTTGCTCAGGTCAAGCTCTTCTCCTGGTCGAACGGTTGTCGGGTGGTCCAGCAGATCGGCCATCGGCGAATCCCCTAGCGATAGGTAAGCAAGGCGGCATCATCCAAATGCGCGTGGTTATTGAACGCGCTGAGAGTAAACCGGTGGCCAGAATAAAGAAACTCACTCCAGGAACTATTACGCGACATCCAACTGACCTGCAAAGTATGTTGCGGTGCGAGGTTCAGAGCGCGCTGCATTGCGACAGCAATGGGGCCACCAGACGTGACAATCGCAACCCGTTCGCCGCGGCTGCCATTTGCCAAAATCTTTGAAAGACCAAGATTTACCCGGGAACAAAACTCGGACCACGTCTCCACACCCGGCAAGGGGATCGCACCGCGAACCCATTCGGCGATCACAGCATCGAACAATTTCTGAAAATTGGCTCGCTGTTCGCCGGAGCCGGCCGAGGACTGAAACTCCCTGTGGAGCTCGCGAATCCTGGCGTTGATTTCGAGTAACCGGGGAAGACCGCGCGCAAGCACGGCTTCTCCCTGATATTCATCGAACTCGGGGAGCACGAGCGGCGCGGGAAAGTTGAGGCCAGCTTTCCCGTATTCATCGCTCATGAGTTTCGCCGTATCCTTCTGACGGACGCACGGCCCCGTGCAGGCGCGATCAAAAACGACATTGCGTCGCGCCCAATATTCGCCGAGGAGACGCCCCTGCGTTTCTCCGAGTGCGGACAATTCGTCGTAGTTCTCCTGAAGAAACGAGGCTTGCGCATGACGGACCAGAAAGAGGCGGGCCATTCTTCACCAATAGAATTCGCCAGACAGTACAGACGACAAACGTTCTCGGAAACCATGACTCAGGTCACGATTCGAAGTTCCGATTCAGCAGATGCTAGGCAGTTGCGCTCTGTTCTTTGGTGAATTCGGCGAATGTTTTGCCTTGCTCGGCGAGCTGCTTCAACAAAGGAGCGGGGCGCCAGGTTTCGCCATGCTGCTTGTGAAATTCGCCGACGCGATCGTAAACATTCTTCAAACCCACAGTATCCGCATACCACATCGGGCCGCCACGATAGGCCGGGAAACCGTAGCCGTTGAGATAGATGATATCGATGTCCACGGCGCGAAGGGCAAAACCTTCTTCGAGGATGCGCGCACCTTCGTTGACGAGCGCGTAGAGGCAGCGATCTACGATTTCCTCAGCGCCGATTTGGCGTTGCGGAATGTCCGCTTCGGCAACCCAGCCTGCAATGAGCCGAACCACCTCAGGGTCCGAAGCTGGCCGACGCTGTTCATCGTATCTGTACCAGCCGGCACCTGTTTTCTGGCCGTAGCGGCCGAGCTCACAGAGATTATCTTCGCAGAAAGGCTGCCGAACGCCGGGCTTCTCCAGGTGACGATATTCCTTGCGGATGCGCCAACCCACGTCGAGGCCCGCGAGGTCGCCGGTGGCGAGCGGTCCCATGGCCATGCCGAAGCCGCAGAGAGCTTTATCGACGGATTCGATGCTGGCGCCTTCTTCAACAAGGAATTGGGCTTCGCGGCGATATGGGCCGAACATGCGGTTGCCGACAAAACCCATGCAATTGCCGACGAGCACTGCAACTTTGCCGAGCTTCTTGGAAAGCTGCATACAGGTGGCAATGACTTCCTTGGATGTAGTGTTGCCGCGGACGATTTCGAGGAGACGCATGACGTTGGCAGGGCTAAAGAAATGCGTGCCGATGACGAATTCCGGGCGCGCCGTGCTGGACGCGATCTCGTCGATGCTTAACGTGGAAGTGTTGCTGGCCAGAACAGCGCCGGGTTTACAAACGCGATCCAGTTCCCTGAAAATTTCCTTCTTGAGCGCCATACCTTCGAAGACCGCTTCGATCACGAGGTCCACGCCTGAAAATCCATCAAAGCTGAGCGTCGGCCGAATTCGGTTCAAACACTCATCCACGAATTGCTGTGTGAATCGGCCGCGCTTCACCGAACTTGCGTAATTTTTCCGTATTGTCGCGATCCCCCGTTCAAGAGCCGCTTGATCGGCTTCCTTGAGCAGGACGGGAATGCCGGCGTTGGCGAGGACCATCGCGATGCCACCGCCCATGGTGCCGGCGCCGACGACCGCCGCAGAATTTATGGGGATGAGCGGAGTTTCTTTTGGAATGTCGGGGATTTTGGCGACTTCCCGCTCACCGAAGAAGACATGAATCAAGGCCCTCGATTGATCGGAGAAAAGGCATTCGGCGAACAGCTTCTGTTCCACCTCGCAACCTTGTTCGAAAGGCAATTTCACCGCCGCTTCGATGGATTCAATAGCCGCGAGCGGCGCCAACAAGCCAGGTTGCTTCTTGCGCGCTGTCTCGCGCGCGGCAGCAAAGATAGGAGCATTCTGTTCTGCGGTGCCAAGCTTTTCATTGCGCTCGCGCGTCTTGGGAACAGGTTTAGCGGCAACTTCACGCGCAAAGGCTACAGCGCCCGTTAGCAGGTCATCCGCGATCAACCGGTCGATGATCCCGAATTTCAGCGCTTGTTCGGCCGAGATTGGTTTGCCTTCCGCGCACATCTCCACCGCCGCGGCAATCCCCGCAAGACGCGGAAGCCGTTGTGTTCCGCCCGCGCCAGGAATAATGCCGAGCTTCACTTCCGGCTGACCGACTTGCGCACTAGCTACAGCTGCACGGTAATGACCGGCCATAGCCAGTTCCAGACCGCCGCCGAACGCGGTCCCGTGAATCGCCATGACGATCGGCTTTCGGCAATCCTCAATCCGGAGCAACATGGGCAACATTCCCGCGCCCCGGACTCTCTTGCCAGACGTCATCTTTCCGAATTCCTTGATATCCGCGCCCGCGACGAAGGTCCGGCCTCCTCCGATGAGCACTGCCGCTTTGATGCTGTCATCTTTGTCGATGTATTCGATCGCTTCGTAGATTCCCTCGGGAACGCCCGGGCTCAGAGCGTTGACCGGCGGATTATTGATGGTGATGATGGCTATGCCGTTGTTCTTGGTGACCTGAACCAGATCGCTCATAGGAGTTGGCCCTTTCGCTTTGAATCTTAGGCGTGCTTGGCGGATACCGCGCTTGAATCGATAACCAAGCGCGCGATGCGCTCGCGATGAAATGTTGCGTCTCCGAATGCCGTTTCTGATGCCTTCGCGCGCCGGTAATAAAGATGCACATCGTTCTCCCACGTGAATCCCATACCGCCGTGCACCTGAATTCCGCGATTGCCTACAGTGCGCGCCGCATCACTCGCATACACTTTGGCAATTGAAACAGCGGTCGCTGCGTCCGGAGCGTTCTCTTCCAGAGCCCAGGCGGCGTAATAAGCCGACGACCGCGAGCTCTCCGTTTCCAGGTACATGTCGGCGCAATGGTGTTGTACTGCCTGGAACATCCCGATCGGCTTGCCGAATTGCTTGCGCATTTTTGCGTATTCGACGGTGAGGTCGAGCGTTCGCTGCATTCCACCGACCATCTCAGCCACCAACGCCGCCGTGGCGATATCAAACGCCTTAGACAACGCACCCGTTTCGCCGATCTTTTCAGCGGGCGTATTGTCAAAGTGCACCGCGTAGAGTTTCCGGGTCAGATCCAGGCCGGACATGGGCGTGATCCGCATGCCTGCGGCCTTGGCTTCCACAATGAAGACCCCGTTTCGCGCTACAACAACTATAAAGTTCGCCACCGCGGCATCGGTCACGAATAATTTGTCGCCTGAAAGCCTTCCATTTGCTGCCGCGAGTTTCACATCAGAGGGGTCCCAACTTGCACTTGCTTCGAGCACTGCGACTGTCGAGCGTGCGTCGCCCGCGCAGATGGGAGCAAGATATTTCTTCTTGTGTTCGGCGTTCGAAACAGCATCAATCACTGAGCCTGCATGCACGACAGTCGAAAAAAACGGCCCCGGCAGAAGCGCGCGCCCTGCCTCTTCCATCAAAAGTATGAGTTCCACTATTCCCAGGCCGACTCCGCCATATTCTTCAGGGAAAATAATTCCCGTATAACCCTGCTCGGCCATTTTGGTCCAAAGGCCTGCGTCATAAGCGGTATCGGTCTCCATCAGGCGCCGGACTTCTTCCATCGGACACTCGCCCGCGAAGAACTTGCGTGCGCTATCTTTGAGTATTTCCTGGCTTTCGCTGAATCCGAATTGCATCCTATCTCCACTGCACAGCTTCCTGGTTTTAGTAGCTCCTGGGCAGTCCAAGCACGAAATGTCCGATGATGTTGCGCTGGACTTCCGAAGTTCCAGCTTCGATCGTGTTGCCGCGTGAGCGCAGATAGCCGTATGACCAGATTCCCTTATCGGGAGCCAGGGGATCGCCGGCCTGAAGCTGGCCATAGGGCCCCAGAAGCTCCTGCGCGGTCTGCTGGACACGCTGGTTCAGCTCGCTCCAGAAAATCTTTTGAATCGAGCCTTCTGGGCCGGGCGCACCCGTAGCAGTGATTCGGCTGAAAGCGCGCATCTGGTTCAAACGCATGATTTCAATCTCGGCATAACATTGCGCGAGTTTTTGGCGTATCAATGGATCCTGTGCCGCTGCGTGCCCGTTTCTCTGAAGCGTGCGCGCGAGCTGGATAAGCCGGCCGATATTCCGCCTGAAAATCAAGTGGAGGCGTGCGCCATAAGAGCCGCGCTCATGCATCAGCGTGCTCATGGCCACGTTCCATCCGTCATTCAGTTTGCCAAGAACGTTTTCTTTTGGTACGTGTACGTCGCGAAAAAAGATTTCGCCGAACTCCGATTCACCCGTCATCTGCCGCAACGGGCGGACCTCCACGCCCGGCGACTTCATGTCAATCAGCAAAACCGTGAGACCTTTGTGCTTGGGCACATTCGAATCCGTGCGCACCACGAGCTCGCACCAATCCCCCACCCAACCGTAGCTCGTCCACACTTTCTGCCCATTCACGACAAAATGGTCGCCATCCAGGCGCGCCTCCGTCTGCAGACTCGCAAGGTCGGAGCCTGCGTTCGGCTCTGAAAATCCCTGGCACCAGATTTCTTCCGCGCTCAGAATCTTGGGGATAAAGCGTTTTTTTTGTGCGTCCGTGCCGTAAGTAATGATGGTGGGCCCGATCAACCCGAGACCCAGGGAGTTCGCCATCGGCGGCGCTTCCACGCGCGCCATTTCTTCCCAGAAAATGGTTTGCAGCATGAGGCTTGCGCTGCGCCCGCCGTACTCTTTCGGCCACGAAACGGCAGCCCATCCGCCTTCATATAGTTTCCGCTGCCAGGACCTCAAATATGGGAAAGACTCCTCGATAGGCTTTTCGCGCCATTCACCCCAATCCTTCGGCACATTGGCCTCGAGCCAAGTGCGCAGCTCGTCGCGGAACTGTTTTTCTTCAGCGGTTAGATTCAGATCCATACGGAAGATTCCTTCCTAGCCTATGACCGGGCTCCGGCTCTTATGGATGAGCCGATCCAATTTTCTTGTTGATGCCCGGCTACCACGCGATACCACGAGCTAACCCGTCGAGCCTTTTGCCCTGTCCGTTGCAAATTCCGGCCGAATCGTTTCCTGGCCATGCCAGTATTTTTTGCGCAAATCCTTTTTCAGGATTTTTCCGGTCCCGGTCTTTGGCAAGCTCTCACAAAATTCTACGGAATGCGGACATTTGTAGTGCGCCAACCGAGAACGGCAGAATTCGATCAACTCGGTCTCGCTTGCCTGCGCCCCAGGTTTCAGGACCACGAGCGCTTTTGGCACTTCGCCCCATTTTTCGTCCGGCACAGGAATCACCGCGGCTTCCAAAATCACAGGATGGGCCATGAGGGTCTTTTCCACTTCGAGCGAAGAGACGTTTTCACCACCGCTGACGATGATGTCTTTCTTGCGGTCCACGATCAGCAGGTAGCCGTCTTCATTGATGGTGGCCATATCGCCGGTATGGAACCATCGGCCCCGCATCGCTTCGGCGGTCGCTTCGGGTTGATTCCAGTAGCCTTTCATGACGCCGGTATGGAACCATCGGCCCCGCATCGCTTCGGCGGTCGCCTCGGGTTGATTCCAGTAGCCTTTCATGACCCCATCGCTACGCGTGATGATTTCTCCTACGGTTTTGCCATCTCGCGGCACATCCATGCCTCGATCATCCACGACGCGCATTTCGATGCCGGGGTCGGGAAATCCGGTCATGGCCTGGCGTGCGTACTTCTGCTCGCCTTCCAAGTCGAAGCCATGCTTGATGAAGGAGTGCGAGAGCGCGGGTGAAGTTTCCGTAAGTCCATAGCCTGAGATACAAGTGACACCAAGCTTTTCTTCGACCTCACGTACCAGCGTCGGGGAAGATGCAGCTCCGCCGATGACGATTCGCTCGAGGCTGCTCAAATCGTGTTTCTGCCGGTCGGGCGAATTGACCAAAGCGATGGCCATCGCGGGCACAAGACACATCGTGTAAATGCGTTCCTGTTCGATGAGCTTGAAGATTTGCCCGCAGTCGAAGCGCCGAAGAATGACGTGCTTTCCGCCGATGAGCGCAAGGATATGCGCGACGCCCCAGCCGTTGGCGTGAAACAACGGAATCGTATGAAGCTGGGCGAAGTCCCGCGTGGGATCAAAGGTCAAGCAAACATGCAAGGCATGCAGATAAACATTTCTGTGCGTCAGCATGACGCCTTTGGGATTTGCGCTGGTGCCGCTCGTGTAAAAAAGCTCGGCGACCGCATCCTCGTCAATTTCCATGATGTCTGCCTGGAAAGGCGACGCTGCGGCCAGAAGATCCTCATAACTGCAAGGAACAAGCCAATTGGTTTGAGGCGGACCGTCGAGAAGGAAAAAGGACTCGACCGTGGAGAGCTCGTTGCGGAAAGAGTCCACGAGGTTGAGGAACTCCTTCTCCAGAAAGAGCACTCTGGACCCGGAATCATTCAAGATGTAAGCGAGCTCCTGCGAGGCAAGCCGCACGTTCAGCGGAAGCAGCACGGCGCCGGCTTCCAGAACACCGTAGTAAGCTTCCAGCAGCCGGTGGCAATTCATGCTGAGAAACGAGACGCGGTCACCCGCCTTGACGCCGGCATTCTTCAGAGCGCCGCCCAGGCGCGCTGCGCGGTCTGCAAATTGCCCGTAGGTAAATCGCTCGCTTCCGCAAACCACCGCGGTCCGATGCGAATATTGTTGTTCCGCATATCGCAAGCACCGAAGAGGCGTGAGCGGAATATTCATGGTGTAGCGCGCCTCGGCTAGGCGGTCTGCCCTCCATCCACTACCAGCACGTGGCCGGTGACGAAGTCAGATGCACCAGAAGAAAGATACACGGCAGCGCCCTTCAAATCATGCTCATTGCCGAAACGCCGCAGGGGAATCTTACTCAGGAAAGCTTCCTTGTTTCGTTCGATGACCACTTGCGACATGTTGGTAGGGAACCATCCAGGAGCGATGGCATTCACCTGTATATTGTGAATTCCCCACTTGCACGCCAGATCTTTGGTGAATGCGATCACGCCGCCCTTGCTTGCGTGGTAACCGATGGCCTGAAATTCCGGAGGCGCGCCGCGGAACCCGGCAACCGAAGCGACGTTAATAATTTTGCCTCGGCGCCGGGGCACCATGTGCTTGCCAACAGCCTGCGAAAAGAGGAAAGTCCCGGTCAGATTCGTCTCGATCACTTTGTTCCAGTGCTCGAGCCGCATCTCTTCGATGGGAGCGCCCCAGGACGTACCAGCATTATTGATCAAGATGTCGATGCGGCCGAATTTAGAGACCGCCGCGTCTACAACTGCCTGCACATGGCCGGGGTTCTTGACGTCGCAGCCCAGAGCCAGCGTCTGAACGCCGAGATGCTTCAATTCTTCCGCGGCTTGTTCACAGCGCTCCTTCTTGCGAGCGCAGAGGACCAGGTTGGCGCCCATTTCCGCCAGACCCTCGGCCATCTGGCGTCCGAGTCCAACGGAACCTCCGGTGATGACGGCCACACGCCCGGTGAGATCAAACAGC
>WNFI01432081.1_pt1 | contig 15912 bp, 6 predicted proteins | sample 5400471 | NCBI WGS metagenome assembly WNFI01 (sample SAMN13153348, study PRJNA577476) | soil metagenome | isolation source: 100 cm saprolite on Douglas fir-dominated hillslope | place: USA:California | collected 2013-09-17 | reverse complement strand
CACGCCAAACACCCCTGCCGTTGCGAGCAGCAGCGCGGTGATTCCGAAGAATCCGATGAGAATGACGTTGAATCTCCGCGAGCCCAGCGAAGCGGAATAGACTTGCGAAAACGTCCGGAACCTCGCCGGAATCTCTGGGTTGAGGTCCTGCAGGATTCCTCGCGCTGCCGAGGTGACTAACCCCGTGTCGGCATCGCTCAGCATGGTTACGGTGATCGCGGCGCGCGGCCGCTGGAACAAATTCACATAAACGGTCGGACGCGGCGGCACATCGAGGCCATATTCGTGAGTGTCGCCCACGATCCCGACGATGGTCAGCAAACGCAAGTCGCCATCCATGTTTCCAAACTCAATCGTGTGGCCGATCGGGTCCTGATTTGGCCACCGGTCGCGCGCAAGCGATTCGCTGATCACGGCAACGTGCGGAGAATTCGCGCCGTCGCGCTCGCCAAAGATTCGCCCTCGAATCAGCGGAATTCCGAGAACCTGGAAGTATCCGTCCGTGGCGACGCAGAAGTCCGCATTGCCAATGCGTTCTTTTTGCTGGAACAGCGCACCAAAACCATCCGTGGTCTTGGGGATCTCATTCTGGGTCATCAGTACAAACATTCCGTCGGGAAGGCCGCCATCCATCGGCAGGCCGCTAGTCGCTCCAACCTTGCGCACGCCCGGTACTTGTTTGAGCCGGTCAATCAGGTTTGAAAAGAAAATCGCCTGATTTGCCTTTGCCTTCGGATCGTCCACCCACGGAAGCGAGACGTCCATCGTGACAATCTTATCCACGCGGAACCCGGGATTCACTTCGAGCACTTTCATCAGGCTGCGTCCGAGCAATCCCGCTCCGACCACGAGAACCAACGTGATCGCGATCTGCGCCGCCACGATTACCCGGCCAACGCGCTGGCTGCCTTGCGAACCCGCTTGTCCACGTCCGCCCTCCACAAGGCCCTTGCGCAGGTCGCCGGATGTCGCCCGCGCGGCGGTGAACGCTCCGAGGCCCGCGGCAACCGCCGTGGAAAGCAGGAAGGCAAACAGAAGTACTGGAATACTGATCGAGACGCTGTCCAGCCGCGGGAGATTTTGCGGAGCCAGCGCAACTAATCCCGCCACGCCCCAGACCGCTCCGAGTACGCCGAGGCCGCCGCCGACGAGCGAAAGCAGAAAGGCTTCGGTAAGGAATTGACGGATCAGCCGTCCGCGGGCCGCACCGAGCGCGCTGCGGATGGCGAGCTCACGATCTCTCACCGACGCTTGTGCCAGCAGCAAATTCGCCAGGTTCGCGCACGCCACCAGGAGAAGAAATCCCACCGCGCCGAGCAGGACCAGCAGGGGCGAGCGAGCCTTGCCCGTGATCGAGTCCTGAAGCGGGACGACAATTCCATCTTTGAGGAGATAATCGCCTTGCTCGCTCGAGGTATCGTGAATGCGACGCGCGATCGCGCTGATGTCTCGATTCGCCAACTCGACAGTCACACCCTCGTGGAGGCGCCCGACTGCATTGTAGTTATGCGCCGTCCGGCTTGGATTTTCGCCGTCCAAATCGGCTGGCAGCCACAGATCCACGTCTGCTGGAAAACGAAACCCGGCCGGGAGCACGCCGATCACGGAGAAGACCGCGCCATCAATTTTTAGGTGCGACTGCGAGAGGTCCGGTGACGATCCGAGATACTGCCTCCAGTATCCATAGCTGACGAGAACGACCGGCGCGGCCCCTTTCTTCGAATCGCTGACGCTGAAATCCCGCCCGAGGATCGGCTGAACTCCGAAGACCTTGAGAAAGTCGGGGGAGACGCCCGCGACCGTCGTGCGCGTCGGCTGCGAAGCACCCGAAACGGACGCGGTGTTGTCATGGTACTTCGCAATCGCCTGGAAGCTGCGGTTTTGATCGCGAAAATCGTCGAAGTTCGGGTCCGCAAGGCGAGACCACGTTCCCTTCGAATTGACCTCGAAGACGGACATGATGCGGTTCGAATCGGTGTACGGCAGCGGGCGCAGCAACACGCCGTATACAACGCTGAAGATTGCCGTGGTCGCGCCGATGGCCAGCGCGAGCGTAAAGACCATGACTGCCGTGGCGCCGGGGTTCTTGCGGAGTTGGCGGAGACCATAGCGGCAATCGGAGAGCACGGAGTGGAGCCAGTTGCCAAGCCGTTCTTCGCGAACCTGCTCTTTTACTTGTTCGATACCGCCAAGTTCGATCGTCGCGGCGCGTTGCGCTTCGTGCGGCGGCATGCCCGCGCGAATGTTTTCCTCTATCAGCATTTCGAGGTGGGAATGTACCTCCTTGTCGAGGTCTACCTCCACACGACGAGGCAAAAAGAGATTTCGCAGGAAACTTCGGATTTTCACAGGGAGCGACATGCTTAGTACCTCTCTACGATGTTTCCAAAGCTTGACCGATAGCCCAAGAAATGCGGCCCCATCGCTTGGTTTCGACTTCGAGTTGCTTCATTCCAGCTTTGGTCAAGCGATAGTATTTTGCGCGGCGATTATTTTCGGAGTCTCCCCAAAAAGATGAAATCCAACCCTCTTCCTCCATTCGGTGCAGAGCGGGAAAGAGCGAACCTGGCTTAACAACAAAAGTGCCGCCCGTGATCTGCTGGATCCTGCGCGAGATTCCCAATCCGTGCATCTCGCCAGCGATAAGCGATTTCAAGATCAGCAGGTCCAAAGTCCCTTGCAAAAGGCTTGTCGGTTCAGGACTCAATTTATGCCTCCTATCGGCTCTCTATAGGGATAATATGGATCTACATATAGAGTGTCAATAGGAATGAAAGCATATCGGTGGAGGACAGGTCGCGATCTCCGACAAGCGGCTGACCGCGTCACGGTCCGGAAACGGGGTCACTGGAAACCGATGAAGCAGTAGCGATTCTTGGGACTGTTGAAAGTTGTAGCCAGGACGGATGTCGGGGGCGAACTTCTTACTTGGCTTTCAGGAGCTCCACGCGGGCGGTGGCGAAGGGCATGACGGCTTCAAGCAGCACCGGTGTCCGCGCCGCGTTATTCGCTACATATAGTGTGAAGGATGCGTCCTTCATCTCCACGCCGCCGTCGAACACGCGAATGCCGATCTTTGACGCCGTGTAGTCTCCTGCCGGCACGTTCACTTTCTCGGAAGCAGCCGCGAGTTTGGCGCGAACATCGTACAGCTTGTGCCCGTCGTAGACTGGACTGCGCACTTCCGGCGTTTTTGTCCAATCCACATTTCGCAGGTACTGCATCATCCCGAGCGGATCGCGTGTCCCCGGCAGCACCCGCGCCTGAGTCGCATCCGGTGACGCAGGCTCCTTGCCAGTTGCGGTCATGCGCTGGACGGACACCACCTTCTGCCCGCGTTCGCTCAGGTGCATCTCATACTGCAAACTCGCGAGTGTCGCCGCATCGCTGTAGGAATCGAACTGGTCATCCAGCTCGAAAACCATGCGCAACGGATTCTGCGTGTGCGCTAACGCCTGTAAATGCCACGTGCTCTTTCCCAGAAAATTGCCCCGCCCGGCAACCTGCAGCCTCAAAGTCGCCACATTGTTGAGCTTCGAAACGTTAGCGGTATATTCCAGAACCTCGCCGGCCCGCAGGGGCAACCCGGTGTCAACGGAAAGTACAGTCTTGTTCGACTCGGCCGGCAAGGTTGACTTCACTGCCGCGGCGCTTGCGGGTTTCTCCGCCGAGGGCGCTTCGCGGAAACCGGGCGGCTCAGCGGTCACGACCTCAGGCACGTGTTGTTCTCCTCGCTCATGCAGCCAGTAAAACGCTCCCGCGGCGCAGCCCAGCACCGCCACTGCTGCAATGCCAACTGTGGTCTTGAGGCTCATGCTCTTTGTGTGACGCTCCCTTGAATCAAGCGCTTGCCCGCCGCGCTTCCGTCGTACAATATCCTTCCGTACGCGGAAATCATCCGGCTCCCTTTGCCGGCTCGCCGCGATCTATGAGCGTATCAAAACGCGGGCCGGTCGTCTTTCCCGGGCTCGCGTCATACCCTGCGGTGGCGACCTGTCGTTCGCAGTCATGATCCTCGGCCGCATAGCGGCCGCAAGAGCTAGGAGGATTTCCTGAATGCGCTACCTCGTTACGGGCGGCGCCGGCTTCATCGGCTCAAACACGGTGGACGAACTCGTCCGCCGCGGCCATAGCGTTGTGGTACTCGATGACCTTTCTTCCGGCAAGGAAGACAACCTGGCGGAAATCCGCAACAAGATTACGTTCATCAAGGGCAGCATCACGGACATCGAGGTAGTGCGGAAAGCCATGCACGAAGCGGAATTCGTGCTGCACCTCGCAGCGCGCACTTCCGTACCGCGTTCGGTGAAGGACCCCATCGAAACGAACAAGATCAACATCGACGGCACGCTTAACGTTCTGGTGGCCGCAAAGGAACTGAAGGTCAAGCGCGTCGTCTTCGCCGCTTCGTCTTCTGCTTATGGCGAAACGCCGACTCTTCCTAAAGTCGAAACCATGCAGCCGCAGCCCATCTCGCCCTATGGCGTCACCAAGTACGTGGGTGAGCTTTACGGCCAGACGTTCGGCCGGTGTTACGGCCTGGAAAACGTCGCGCTTCGTTATTTCAATATCTTCGGGCCGCGGCAGGATCCCGGTTCGCCGTATTCCGGCGTGCTTGCCAAGTTCTGTTCGGCGTTTTTGGAAGATACGCAGCCAGTTGTTTTCGGAGACGGCGAGCAGACGCGCGACTTCACCTACGTCGAGAACGCCGTGCAGGCCAATCTACTGGCGTGCGAAGCGCCGAACGTTTCAGGAAAAGTTTTCAATGTCGGCGTGGGGGGACGCATCTCCCTCAATGGAGTTCTTCGCGAGCTTGGAAAAATCACCGGCAAGACGCTCGAGGCGAAGTACGATCCGCCGCGCGATGGAGACATCCGCGACTCCCAGGCGGATATTTCGCAGGCGCGGGAATTTCTTGGCTATGAGCCGCAGGTTACGTTTGAGGAAGGCCTGGCGCGCACGTTCGAGTGGTATCGGGAGACACAAGCCAAGGCTGCGGCGAAGGCGGAGAAGTGATTCGTGACTGGTGACTGGTGACTCGTGACTGGTGAAGAGACGCGTGGGGCAAACGCCCCGACAAGTCACCGGCTTTCAGTCACGAATTACCAATCACCAGTCACTGCTTCAAGGCTGCGCTGTCTTGCCGTAGTTCAGCGGCTCTCCCGGCTTCGGTGCGTCGTAGTTGTTCCAGAACCAGAGCGGCTCGAGCTTTTTCTGCTCTGGCCAGACCTGGTTCAGGGTGTCTCCTTCAAATAATTCGCCGTTCTTCATCACCCAGTGAATCGTGTTGGTGTTGGGCTCAATCGATCCCAGGTCCGCAGGCCTCCCGATAATTTTTGAACCGTTGACCGTCGCGCAACGGATTACTTCGAGCGGGGTCATACCGCCGCTCGCCAGCATCCACAGCTCCCAGTGATAGCCGATTCCCTGCATCTCGCCGTGGCTGCCGACTCCGACGAGGCCGCCCGCGCGCGCGAGCTTCGCCATCTGCGCCGCAAGTTTCGGAAACTCATACTCGTCCTTGCGGAACCATCCTTGCCGGCGCTTGGTTCTCTGGTCGAGGACGCGGTGGGGGACGAAGTGATTCAGCTTGGCGTTGTCGTGCACTTCGCTATTCTCGAACCAGTAGTCCTCACCGAACGGGCCGCCATAGTTCACGATGAGGGTCGGCGTTTCCGCGATCCCGGACTTGGCAAACATCTGGAGCATGTCGTTGTAGAGCGGGGTGATCGGGAGGGTGTGCTCGTTGCCGTGGAAGCCGTCGATCAGGTGCGTCAAGTCGAGCTTTAGATCGAGCGCGCCTTCCGTCGTAGGCATCATCTCCAGCTCTTTTGAAGCCTGGACCATGAACTGCCGCTGTTTGCGATTGCCTACGACGTAACTCTTGATGTTGTGCGTGCCGTAAAATTTCTTGTACTTGGTCAGGACGCCCTTCACTTCTTCAGCGGACTGAAAGTTATTGTCGGAAAAAACGCCGGGCCCGGTCGAAAAGGCGCGCAACCCGAGGATGTCGCCGCTGTCAACGAGGTCTTGGTACGCGAACATGTCGTTCGTGCCGGTCTGCACATCCAGGCCAGAGGTCACGCCGTAAGCCAGGTTCGCGAGGAACGACCAGTTCTGCGTGTCCAGTATGCCGCGCCGGATTTCGGTCCAGTGCGCGTGGGTGTCGATGAAGCCCGGCACAATTGTTTTGCCGCTCACATCGAACACTTTGGCGCCCGCCGGCACGCTCCCCTTCGCGCCGACGCTCTTGATACGGTTGTTCTCGACGACGATGTCGGCGTTCTTCAGAACTTCATCGTCTTTCATCGTGACAACGGTCGCGCCGCGCAGGACGATCGTGCCTTTCGGCGTTTTCCGCGGGAATTCCAGATCGACCGCGATTTCTTGCACATCCTTTTCTTGTTCCTTCAGTTTCTTTTCTTCTTTTTTCTCTTCCTTCTTTTCGTCTTTCTTGTCGGCATCCTTGGCGTCGGTCGTTTTCTTGTCGCCGTCCTTCTTGTCGCCCTCTTTCTTTTCGTCTTTCGGCGGTTCGAAAGAGATGGCGCTCAGCGGTTCGCGGAAAAGGCTCGCGCCCACCGCCCAGGTGATGGTCCTGCCGTCATCGGCCCACGCGAAATAATCCGCGCCGATGTCCGTCAGCCGCTTCACCGGCACGGCCGGCGACGTCATCACGTTCACGGTCGGTGCTTCTCCGCCCACAACCGGCATGGCAATCACGTAGAGCTGGTTCATCACATGCGCGAGCACCCATTGGCCGTCGGGGCTTGGCACGATGTCATCGGCCGGAACCGGCTCCTCGAAGAAGTACAGTCCCTGTCCTTTCACCACGAGATGCGTGCGGCGGTCCGTGCCGTCGTAGCGCAGCGAAACCAGCCCTTGCGGGGTGTAAACGTAGATGCGGTCCTTTTCGTTCGTGAAATGCGGCCCGCCCGCTCCGCGCGCTGGCAAAATCAGGTTTGCGTCTCCGCCGTCCGCGGGAATCCAGATGAGGTCGGCGTTCTCCGTCTGCCCGCCGTCGAAGGTGCTGTTCTCGCGGTCATAGGCGTTGCCGCGAAGCAGGACAATTTTCGCGCCGTCCGGCGACCAGGCCGGATTGCTGTAGACAGCGAGCGACTTCGACAACTGCATCGGTGTTCCACCCGCCGCCGGGATTTTCCAGAGCTGCCCGCCGTCGCTCGACCAGGTCACGTAGACGAGGGACTTCCCATCCGGCGACCAGGCGGGCTGAAATTCGTGCGCGGTTCCGCTGGTAAGACGCTGTGGTTTGCCGCCAGGCAAATCCATGGTGTAGAGGTGGGTCATCGCGGAGAAGACAAGCTTTTTCCCATCGGGCGATTCCACGGGATCCATGATCAACCGTACCTTCACCGGACCTTGTTCGACTGGCTGCGGGAAATCCAGCTTCGGCCCCAGTTCCTGCGATACCTGCGCGGTGAACGGAATTATTTTTTCCGCTCCTGTAGCCAGATCGAGCCGCTTGATCTTGCCATCCTGGTTGTAGACGATCTCTTTGCCGCCGGGCAGGAAGGCGTACCCGGGAAAAACGTCGCGAGTAAAGAGCGATTCCTGATCGTCGCGAGTGACCGGATACTTTACCCAGCGGTCTTCGCCGCTTTCCAGGTTGCGCAGGCGCAGGCCGGACTCCGTCTCGTAACGCGTGACGTAGAGAACCTGCTTGCCGTCGGGCGAAAGCACCGGGCGAAACGCGCTCTTGATCTGGTGAATGAGGTCGTCTTCGTCGCCGGTCTTGCGGTCGCGCCGGGCGATGTGCCACGTGGGAAGTTGCTGGTTGTAGTAGAGCGAGCCTAGCTTCGCCGCATAGTAAAGATACTTTCCATCCGGGGAAGCGACAACACCCATGGCGTTCGGGCGCTTGTTCCTTTCCAAGGTCGGAGTGGGTTTCGATTTGGTGATTTGCACGCCCGAGCCGCCGTCCACGTGGTACATCCAGATTTCGCTGGAGCCGATTCCGAATTGCGCTTTCGAAACGAAAATGTATTTGCCGTCGGGGGCCCAGCTTGGCGACGTGAAATCGTTATTGGGGTCCTTCGAAACTTGCTTCACGGCAGTTCCGTCGGGATGCATGATCCAGATGTTTTCGCTGCCTTCGCGGTCGGAAAGGAACGCGATCCACTGGCCGTCCGGGGAAAACTTCGGCTGGCTGTCGAACGCCATTCCGGCGGCGATCAGCTTGGCCTGCCCGCCTTCGATGGGGAGCGTGTAGATATCTCCGACGAGTTCGAAGGCAATTGTTTTTCCGTCCGGCGAGACGTCCAGCGAAAGCCACGTGCCTTCATCCGTGGTGAACTCGACCTTGCGGTCGGACTTCAACGGCAGGCCCTTCTTCTCGTCTTTTTTTTCTTCTTTCTTCTCGTCCTTCTTTTCTTCCTTCTTTTCTTCCTTCTTGTCTTTCTCCTGCTCTGCGGCATCCTGCCGTTTCGCGCTGGCGTTCAGCGCAGTCGCGCCCCCGAAACTGAAACCGAGAACAATTGCCGACAAAACAAACCACGCGGTCAGGCCGCGCAGACTGCGCTGCTTCACGCTCATGCTCGATTTCCTCCGTAACGTCGATCGAAAGATTTGACCTGGGACTCGCGGATCGGCATGCCGCGGGAAGCCGGACCGCCGATAGACACACCCTTTTCTGCCCCTTAGACGCAAGCCGCGTGGAAGCGTCTCTATGGCACAAACTCGAGAGTTTGTGCTACTGCTCCGACTTCTCTTCGCCGCCACGCCCGCCGCGCGGCTGCGGTGGCGCAGGGACGATGTGCGGAATACCCGCGTCATTCATCTTCTTATTCAGCGCAGGCAGTTCTTCCTCGGCGATTTTCTTGACCTGCGTTGAAGCATCATTGACCAGCGGCGTCAGCTCGGCGAGCTTTTCTTTTTGGTGTCCGCTTGGCGCAGCCGCAAACCCGTCCAGATCATCCAGCAGGTCCTGCGCCTGATTGGGAAGCGGGTCGGGCTTCCATTCGAACGGAGGTCCGGCATTCCCCAGGCCTTCCCGCTCGCGAATGAATTTCTCTGCGATGGCGTCCACTTTTTTCTGCAGTTCATCGGCGGCTTTGACGATCTCGTCAGGGATCTTCGTCGTGCTGGGTTTGCCCGCATCCTTCTTCCACTGCTCTCGCGCGGTCTTCAGCGCTGTCTGTATGCCTTCGATTGTTTTCCGGTCCTTATCCGTGGTCTTGGCCATGCCGTAGAGTTGATCGATCATTTCGCGGCGCGCCGCCCGGTCCGCGGCCGAAATCACGATCCGCGTATCGTCTTCGACCATGACTTTTTGCGAGGCTTCCTTGTCTCCCGCCTTGATCTTGATGGTGTATTCCCCCGGCTCGACGAACGGCCCGCGCGGCCCGAATCCATAGCCCGCCGCGATGGCTTCCAGTTGTTCGGGTGTCGGCTCTGCCGGCGGATTCGAACGCAAATCCCAGTTTGCGCGGTTCACGCCCGCCGCGCCCGGCTCGTCCAACTCACGAAGTACTTTTCCGTCTTTGTCGAGCACGATGATTTTTACTTTGCCTTCCTTCTTTTCCGCTGCGTCGCCCTTGGCGTCGAGCTTCGGCTTCTCCTCCGCCGCGTCTTTCTTGTCTTTTTCGTCTTTGTCTTTCTTTGGCGCTTCCGGTGGCACGGCTTCCTTCAGGTAGTAGCTCAAAATCGCGCCGTACGGAGGATTCTTTGCGGTGAACGCTTTTTGCCCCCCGCTCCAACGGCGGTTGCGCAGGTGCCAGGTTATCGCCGGCCGCGGCGGAAAGAATGTCAGGGGTGATCCCGCCACGTTCGAATCCATCTTCTCGATCGGCGTGAGATCGTCAAAGACCCAGATCGAGCGCCCGTGCGTCGCGAGCACTAAGTCGTTTTCGCGCGCCTGGATTTCGATGTCGTCCACCGGCACCGTCGGGAAATTGTTTTTCAACGCGGTCCAGTTTCCTCCGCGATCCCACGATACCCACAGCCCGAACTCCGTCCCCGCGAACAAGAGGTTCATGTTCCGCGGATGCTCGCGCACCACGTGCACGCTTCCCGCCGAGTCCGGAATCCCGTTGCGGATGGCTTTCCAGTTCTCGCCGTAATCGCTCGTCGCAAAAACATAGACGCTGTTATCGTCGCCGCGATGGCCGTCGAACGCCAGCAGCGCCGCGCCTTCAGCGGTTTTCGACGCCAGCACGCGGCTCACGTAAGTTCCCTTCGGCACTCCGGGCACTTTGGATGCCACGTTCTTCCACGACTTACCGCCGTCGCGCGTCACCTGCACGTTGCCGTCATCGGTGCCCACCCACAGTACATTGGGCGTCAGCGGCGATTCGCTCAGCGTTGTGATCGTGGGATATTCCTGCACGCCGTCATGCCGCGACAGGGTGCTTTTGTCCGGTGTCTTGCCAAAAATTTGCAGCTTGTTGCGGTCTACACCAGTTGTCATGTCCCCGCCGAGCCGGGTCCAATTGTCTCCGCGATCCGTGGATTTGAATAAATAATTTCCGCCGTAGTACACCGTGGTGTGTTCGTGCGCGGAAACCGCCACCGGTGAATTCCACTGGAAGCGGTAGTGCGGCTCTCCAGCTTTCGCTTCGGGCTTGATCGAGCGCTGCAGCCCGGTATGCAAATCGCGGCGATCGATATACCCGTCCTGCGACTCGGTGTAAACGATCCACGGCTCTACATTGTCGATCGCCGCATAAAAGCCGTCGCCGCCGTGAATCACCTGCCAGTCTTCGTTCACAATGCCGTCGCGCGTCAGCGTCTGGATCGGCCCGCACCAGCTTCCGTTGTCCTGCAAGCCGCCGCAGATGTGGTACGGCTTTTCGTTGTCGAGCGCGACTTCGTAGAACTGTCCGATGGCGATAGTATTGACGAAGTCCCAGGTCTTGCCGGCGTCATAGCTCCAGTGAATTCCGCCGTCCGAACCTGCGAGCATGTGATTCGAATCGGCGGGGTCGATCCACATGGCGTGATAGTCGCCATGAATCCCTTTCACGCGCTGCGTCGTAAATGTCTTTCCGCCGTCCTCGGAATAGAACATGGGCGCACCGAGCTCCCAGATTCGGAGATCGTTATTGGGATCAATTCGAATCTGGCTGTAGTACGAAGGGCGCGGATTCGTATCGCCCATCTTCTTCCATGTCTCGCCCTTGTCCTCGCTGCGATAAGTCCCGCCCTTCTCATGCTGCACGATCGCGTAGACGATGTTCGGGTCCTTGCGGTAAACGTCCAGCCCGATGCGTCCGGTCTCTCCGCCGTTTTCGTAGGGGAGTCCCTTGGTCAATTTCTTCCAGGTTGCGCCGCCATCCGTCGTTTTATAGATCGCGCTATCCGGTCCGCCGCCATTGAATCCATAGGGCGTCCGCCGCCGCTCATACGCCGCGGCATACAAAGTGTCCGGACTCTGCGGGTCCATGGCGATGTCGCTCACACCGGTGTCATCGCTGATCTTCAGCACCTGCGACCAGGTCTTCCCGCCGTCCGCCGTCTTGTAAACTCCGCGCTCCGGATTCGCGCCCCACAAATGTCCCAGCGCCGCCACGTACACCACATCCGGATTCTTCGGATGAATGACGATTCGACCGATGTGCCGCGTCAATTCCAGACCCATCTTCTTCCAGGTTTTCCCGCCGTCGAGCGACTTGTACGCTCCATCGCCCCAAGAGGAGCTTTGCCGGTTGTTCGGCTCGCCCGTTCCGACCCACACGACCGACGGGTCCGACGGCGCAATCGCGATGTCGCCAATCGTCGACACGCTTTCCTTATCAAAGATCGGCTCCCAGGTCGTGCCGTTGTTCGTTGTTTTCCAAACGCCGCCCGAGGCCGTGCCCACATACACAATGTTCGGATTGCTCTCCACCACCGCGAAATCATCGATGCGCCCACCCATCGTCGCGGGGCCAATCTCCCGGAATTCCAGATTTTTGAATTTATCGGTGGGATTCGGCTGGTCGCCGGGCGCCGCCTGCGCGTTCATTGCAAACGCGCCAAGAAACACCGCGCAAACCAGAATCGTCCGCAAAGCATTCCACATATGCTTCATTTCCATCCCCCTGTGTACAAGGCCCGGCATGATACTTCGGCTGGGCCGCATAACGCATCAAGTGTTTTGAAAGGGCAAACCAACCCGTGCAAAGAGAGACGCGCCGCGCTGTCGATTCGTTACAGGTCCCCTGCCATTCTGCTCATCGCCCCTTTGTCTGCGCATGCAACTCATTGCCTGCTCGTGCCTTCAAATACCCACGACCGCATGCTAGGCTATCGAATTGTTTTCATTAACCGCATGCTCCGAGTGAACCTCTATCCCCATGCACGGGCTCATTCCGCGCTCCGCCCTTTTCTTTTCCTGGCTGCGCTGCTCTTCGCGCTTGGAGCCGCGACTCCACGCATCGCCTCCGCCCAGCAAACGGGCTTTCCTTCCGCCAAAGGCGGAATCGCAAATCTAGAAGCGAAAACGCAGAGCCGCAAAGGCGACGTCACCACGGCTGAAGGTGAGGTGGACATTCATTACGCGGACACCCGTCTTCGCGCCGACCACGTCGAATACGACAGCAAGACCTACGAAGCCACTGCTACCGGCCACGTTCAGCTCGATTACGGCAACGAGCACCTGGAAGCCGACGAAGCTCATTACAACGTCAGCACCGGCCACGGCTTCTTTCACAACGTTCGCGGCAACGTCAAGATCGAGCGGCGGCCCAATCCGGCGCTCTTGATTTCCGATAATCCGCTTTACTTCGAAGCACGGGACGTCGAACGCTTCCCGGGAGACGTCTACCTCATCCACCGCGCCTGGATCACCATCTGCGACCCCCAACATCCCAAGTGGCAGTTCTACGCGCCTAACGCGCGGATCCGTCTCGATAAAACCGTCGCGCTCGTCAACGCCAACTTCCGTCTTTTCCGCGTGCCCCTGGTCTGGCTCCCTTACGCCTCCGCCCCCGCAGGCCGCAAAGTCCGCTCTTCCGGTTTCCTCATTCCCGATGTCGGCCAGAGCTCGCGCAAGGGTTTCATTCTCGGCGATGCTTTTTATCTGGCTCCCACTCCGTGGATGGACGCCACCGTTGGCGGTCAATTCATGAGCCGCCGCGGCGTTCTCGAACGCGGATCATTCCGAGCCAAGCCCTTCGAAAGCACTTCGATTGAGTACACTTATTTTGGCGTCGAGGACCGCGGCCTCCTCAACGCTGACGGCACACGCAATCCTCAGGGTGGCGAGCAGCAGCGCCTCGAAATTCAGTCCCTGCTTCCCGGCGGCTGGCGTTTCGTAACCGACTACAACCATCTCTCCTCGCTTACCTTCCGTCTCGCGTTCGCCGACTCTTTCGGCGAAGCCATCAACTCCGAAGTGCGCAGCGCGTTTTTCCTCTCGAACAATTTCCGGGGCTTCAGCCTGAATTTCGCGGGCCTAGACGACAAGAGTTTCCTCACCCTGCCGGTCGCAGCAACGTCGACCACGCCCGCGGTTCCCGCCACCAGCGTCACTCTCCGCAACCTGCCGGAAGCCCGTTTCGGCTCCGTCGAGCAAGCCCCTTGGCGCAGCGCCCCCATCTATTTCGGCTTCGACGCCTTTGCCGGTGTCGTATTCCGCAGCGATCAAACGATTCAAACTTCCAATTTCGTCGATCGGTACGAATTGGCGCCGCGAGTCACCCTGCCACTGCACTTCGGACCGTGGCTCGGCGTGACCACTTCCGCCGCTTTCCGCACCACCCGCTATGGCGATTCCCTGAATTCCGCTGGCCTGGTTAGCGGCGCTTCCATCTCCCGCAACACCGGCGAGTTCACCGTGGAGCTCCGCCCACCTGCGCTCGAACGATTCTTCGACCGCACATCCTTGAAGAAGGACAAGGCTCGACGCCGGTACAAGCACACCATCGAACCGACGCTCACCTACCGCTACGTCACCGGCGTGAATCGCTTCGCCGACTTTATTCATTTCGATTCTGATGCCACGCTTACCAACACCAGCGAAGTCGAATACGGCTTTACGCAGCGGCTTTTGCGGAAGGACGGCGACGGCCAGCCTCAGGAACTTGTTTCCTGGCGCATCGTCCAGAAGCACTACTTTGATCCCACCTTTGGCGGCGCCATCGTCAACGGCCAGCGCAACGTCTTCCAGGCGCTGGATTCCATCTCTCCCTTCGCTTTCGCTTTCGGTCCCCGCAACTGGTCTCCGATCGTCAGCGATTTCAAGATCACTCCCGGCGGACACTACGATCTGGAGCAGATTCTTCAGTACGATCCCCAAATTCAGAGACTCGTCACCATCGGCACGCTCCTGAAAGTGAAGCCTTATCGGGAATTCTTCGCCACAACTGCCTTCTTCCGCCTGAATGATAATCCGGTGCTCAGCGATCTTCCTCTCCAGCCTCCTCCGGTGCTTCCTATTTTCCAGCAGCCGCTTTCGAGCCAGATTCGCGCGCTCGTCGGCTACGGCAGCGAAACCCGCAAGGGCCTCAATCTCATCACGGGTGTCGGCTACGATTTCGAGAACAAGACGCTGCAAAATCAAATCGTTCAGCTCAGTTACAACGGCGGTTGCTGCGGCCTCGCTGTCGAATATCGGCGCATCAACCTCGGGCAGGTGCGCGCGGAGAATCAGTTCCGCATCGCGTTCATCATCGCGAACATTGGCGCCTTCGGGAATCTCCGTCATCAGGAAAAAATCTTCTAGCCCGGAGCTCGTGTAGCGCCGGACTTTAGCCTGGGTATATTCGTTTGTGATTTAATGTGACAGCCATGAACGACACCGACGTGGCCTTCGCCTCCATCGAGGAAATCGGAAAGCTTTTCCGCAAACGCAAGCTCTCTCCAGTCGAGCTCACCAAGCTCATGCTCGCCCGCATTGAGCATCTGAATCCCAAGCTGAACGCTTACATCACCGTCACCGCTGAACTCGCCCTCGCGCAAGCCAAGAAAGCCGAATCGGAACTTTTCGCCCCACGCAGCCGCAAGGGGAATGGTGATCGCGGTCCGCTCCAGGGGATTCCCATTTCGCTGAAAGACAACATCTACACCAAAGGCATTCGAACGACTGCCGGCTCAAAAATCCTGAAAGATTTCATTCCACAGCACGACGCTCAAGCCGTCGTCCTGCTACAGTGGAGGTTCTGCCGCCGCCGTTGCCGCCGGCCTTTGCTACGGCAGTATCGGCACGGACACCGGCGGCTCCATCCGCATTCCCGCATCCCTCTGCGGGGTTACAGGTTTGAAGCCAAGCTGGGGCCGCATCTCCTGTGAAGGCATCATTCCACTTTCTCCGGCATTCGATTGCGCGGGCCCGCTGGGTCGCACCGTCGATGATGTCGCCACTCTTACAGGAATTCTTTACTCCCGTGTGGGTCGTGAGCCAAACCTGGCCAGTCCTTCGGCTCTGCGGGCTGGCGCGGGAAAGTTTTGCCTGGGAATTCCACGTCGATTGTTCTTCGACACTCTCTCCCCGGAAGTTCGGAACGCCTTTGACGCCGCTCTGCGCGATCTTTGCCGCGCGGGCATGACCGCGAAAGACGTTTCCATCCCGCTGCTCGATGAAACCGAAGATGCGGGAAATCATATCGCCTGGGTGGACGCGACGCTCTACCATCAGCAACAGGGATACTTTCCGGCCAGGGCTGCGGAATACGGCGACGACGTACGTTCAAGATTGGAGATGGGCTGCAAGGTATCGGCGGTTGACTACCTGCGAGCGCTGGAGATTCAGAAACAATTCTTCCAGCAGCTGCATATGGCGCTCGCGGAAGCGGATGTGGATGCCATCGTCTTTCCCTCGACCCCCATTGAGGCTCCGCTCTTGAATCAGGAAAAGATCCGCATCGGAGCGCACGAGTATCCGGCTCGCGCTCTGCTGCTGCGCCACAACCGTCCGGCAAATCTGGCCGGTGTGCCAGCCGTTTCCATTCCCTGTGGCTTTACCGGTTCGGGATTGCC
>WNFI01060443.1_pt1 | contig 15915 bp, 14 predicted proteins | sample 5400471 | NCBI WGS metagenome assembly WNFI01 (sample SAMN13153348, study PRJNA577476) | soil metagenome | isolation source: 100 cm saprolite on Douglas fir-dominated hillslope | place: USA:California | collected 2013-09-17 | reverse complement strand
ATGTCAGACATCACCCCGCTATCCCAAGGCGAGCTATACAGGCGAGCCTTGAATGGCTTAAAGGACAATATGCCCTCGAAATCTGCCAAACCCCGGCGGCTGGACGTCCGGGAAAAGCCATCCGCAAGATGCGTGGCGATTGTCGCCTTTCCGGGGGTGACCCTGCTCGATATCTCAGGTCCGGCGCAGGTGTTCGCGGAATTGGAGGAAATCGAACGGCCGAGCGCGAGCCATTCGCTGTCTTATCTGTCGACCTCGGGGGGACTTGTGCAAACCGACGTCGGGATGATGGTCGATACCGCGCCGATCTCCAGCGTTCGGCCGCACCAGGTCGATACGCTTGTGATCCCGGGCGGCCCGGGCATCTGGGCGCTGCGGCAAGACGCCGTGCTGATGAAATGGATTTCGCAAGCGTTGCCGAAGGCGCGGCGCGTTGCGTCAGTATGCCTCGGAGCATTCGTGCTGGCCTGGACAGGCACGCTGGATGGAAAGCGTGCGGTGACGCATTGGCGCTATTGTCCGAGACTGGCGGACGGTTTCCCAAAAATCCGTGTCGAGCCGGATGCGATTTTTATTAAAGACGGAAATGTCTGGACCTCCGCCGGCGTGAGCGCCGGCATCGACCTAGCGCTCGCCATGATCGAGGAGGACTTTGGCCACACCACCGCGCTCGATATCGCGCGGCGGCTGGTGGTGTTCCTCAAACGCCCCGGCGGCCAAAGCCAGTTCTCTACCGTGCTGGCCGCGCAGGCCTCCGACGTCGAGGGGCGGTTCAGCGCGCTGCACGCCTGGATCATCGAAAATATTGCCGGCGATCTCAAGGTCGAAACGCTCGCCAAAAAAGCAGGAATGAGCCCCCGAACGTTCGCGCGGGCCTATGTCAATCGCACCGGCATGACGCCGGCAAGCGGGGTCGAGGCGCTAAGGGTTGAAACCGCGCGGCTGTTGCTCGAAAGCAGCGAGATCCGCGGCGTTGTCGAGGTGGCGCAGCGGGCAGGGTTCGGCGATGACGAACGCATGCGGCGCGCTTTCATACGCCACCTCGGGATATCGCCTTCGGAATACAGGAGCCGCTTTGCCGGATGAGCGGTTGGCAGCCTGCTGCAATGCTCTCACGGTCGCGCAAATCACGAACGCTTCGTGATTTCCGTCATGTGCACTGACTTTGTGTGCGTATCCAGCGGCTTGCGGGAAACTGGATGTCACCGCTCGCCTCGAAATGCAAAACTTGCTTGCCCGATTTTGTTGGACGAGTTGCGATCAAGCGCGGCAACGATGCGCCACAATCGCGCGCGGGTTGATTTGAGAGCGGTGTATCGCTTACCAGCGAAACCGCTCGAAGATGATTGAAAGAGCCAGCGGCGACGCTGGGCGCGCTTGCCCTGATTGCGGCGAATCCCGCATTGCAAATCGAGGATTGTTCGGATTTTTCGCCGTGCACAAGGTCGGGCGCCCACCAGTTTTTCTGGACATCGCACCAGTTCTTAGCTGCTAGATCCGGCGAGCTCCACGGCCCGCCGAAATATCTCTTGGTCCTTCTTCCGCATCGGGCCTCCGCTGTCTGGCTCTGCAATGATAATTCCGCAACCACAATCAAGGATAATAAGGCATCGAGGCAACACTGCAAAGACGCCGTTCCGGAAATGTGGTAACGCTCAGCTTGAACCGGAGGATGACGTCATGATTGAACCAAAACTGGAAGTGCCGGCCGAATTACGCGACTTGGCCGAAAAAACCATCGATCAGGCGGAAAAAGCGTTCGGCTTGTTTTTCGATGCTGCAAGCAAATCAATAGCGTCCATCCCGAATCCGGGAGCGGACATTTCCAAGCAGGCCTTGTCGTTCACTGAGCAGAATATGAAGGCTGCGTTCGAGCATGCGCGAAAATTGGTTCACGCCACTGACCTTCAACAAGCCATGCAAATTCAATCGGAGTTCTTGAAGAGTCAATTTACCAATGCCGGAGAACATATGAGACAGATCACCGGCGGGGTCATGTCTGCCGCGAAGGATGCGTCGAAAGACAAATCCTGACGCGCCGCCCATCGCTCCGTCGGTAGATAGGGGCTGCTCACAAAATAGTCTTGTGTGGATTTGCGCCGTGGATTTGAATTGTGCGGCAGGTCCATGACGGGCCACCGGGTGTTACCATTCGCCGTCTGTCATCTTTTCTGCTGATCCCTGTCGGCTATCACCGGCAGGGATTTGCATAAAGGCCCGACTTTCAGCTGAGCCGAAGCCCGATCGCATCGAGCGCGATTCCTTTTGGCGCGGCGGTCCATGCCTCGCCGGAGACGACCGGCATCGTCCTTGTCAACGTGCCGGTGCCGACAATCTCGCCGGCCGCGAGTGACGGGTTGACCGGATCGGATGCCCGCAAACCAACGAGATGAACACAGCGCCGAGAGCGGGCCGCCCAGCACGTTATCGGCCCGGCCTAGGTCGATCAGCTGCCCGTTGCAATTCAGATCTATCTCGAACCTAGATGGCGTCCGCTGCCATTCCGCTGCGCGCGGCGTGAACGGATGGCGCGGCCCGGTCAGCAACGCTCCGCGCACAGCGTTGGCCGCGATCGTATCGGCCGCTGAAAATCTCCAACCAGGAAAAATCGATTGCACGATCTCGAAGCCGAGCGCGACCCATGCGATGCACGACATCAAGGCGGTCTCGTCCATTTGCGCGGACGGCGCAGCCGCCAGGCCAAACACGATCTCTGGCTCGATGCGCGGTTCGGAAAATGGCGCCAGCGGCAATGCTTCGACGGTGGCGAGATCATGCACGGTGCGGTCGAAAACGTAGCCCCAGATCGGCGCGTAGACGTCATACTGCGCCCAGATCGTACGATTGGTAAAACCGATCTTGCGCTCCAGCGCTTTGGCGCCGCTGGCGTCGTACATCTGCCGCACCCGCGGCGTCACAAAGCGGAGGATCGCCTGGCTGCAAACAGTGGCCTGATCGCCCCCACCATCGTGCTGTTTGCCGCAGGCTATGTTGTGTTCCAGCGTCAGGAGGGGAGGGCATACCGGGAAGCGCAAGGGCGATCCCGCGCTGTCTCGCTAACGCTTTCTCTGCGACACGGCTCGAAACAGGGCACGCGTAAAGTAATCCCTCGCGACCGCGTCCAATGCGGCCGAGATCATTTCGTCGGATTCCAGCACGCGACCCCTGTTTTCGGTATCGAGCCGCTCGGCTTCCTGAATGTAATCCACTGCAAGTTCGCGCAGACGGTGGAATTCAGCGTCGTCGGGAGCTGGATAAACTGTCGCCAGCAAGTCCCTGGCGCGTGCGCGAGCGCGGTCACTTCTCATCCCGGCCATGAGCGCCTCCTAAATCGCCTGCATTTTCTTAGTTGAAAGAGCCCTGCGCGGCCGCGTTGGACGTAAACCGATCAGGGACTAAAAGGCCGAACAGAACACCATCCAAGCTAATGATTTCAGCTATGTCCGGTTCCGGACAAAAGAGCTTATTTTTGAGAATTTCACTGGTTCCGCTCCGCCCCGCTTCGATCCTGCGGAGATCCTGCCGCCGACCCAACAGCATCATGGGGAAAGGCGGCCCTCGGGCCGCCTTTCTGTTTATGGCTAATCGATCTCTTCAATGATCGTCCGTTCACGCGGCTCAATCACATATGTCCGGTTGTCGCGCTCGATATAGCGATAGTCCCGCAGTGTCGGGGATTCCCGATAGACCTCCTCGGGGAAGGATCGGATCTCCACGGACTCCGGCAACCGTTCCCCAACCCGGACCCGAGTGGAGGTGGTGGTGCTACCCGTGGTGCGCTGTTCTATCCGCGAAGACCGAGCATGTTTGCGGATGACCTCCCGATCCCGGTCGGAAAAGGTTGTCTTGTGCGAAGACGGAGCCGGGGCCGGGGCCGCCGCGGTCGATCGGCCCGCGCGCGGTAGCACGTCGACAATCTTGTAGGTCGAGGGGTCGACAATCACGATGTCGTCGCGGACGACAAGGAAATTATAGCCGCGATATTGCGGCATAACCTCAACAACGTCGGCTGGAAGGGGTTGGAAACGAACATCCCTCGGAACCACGGTGCCGACTGACAATGAGAAGTTGACATTGTTTATCGGCGCCACGTTCAGCCTTGAGATCGATTCACTGACGCGGGTGCGCTGGTTCTCATTAAGACTGGCCGAGACGCTGACGTTGGACGAACTGGACGGTGCAGTGTTGGATTGGGTGTTCGACGGCTGAGCCGCAGTATTGGTAGACGGCTGAGCCGCGGTATTGGTAGACGGCTGCGTCCCCGCATTGGTATTCGTGTTGGAGCCGGTGGGCGACGCCTGGGTCTGATTGTTGGTCGGCGGCGCCGGGTTGGTCTGCGCCTGAGAGGGTGAGCTCGGCTGCTGGGTAGGTTGAGCCTGCGAAGGAGCCGTCCCTGCGTTGTTAGTCGACTGCCCCTGCGAGGGTGGCGAAGCCTGGTTTGATTGCGCCTGCGAACTGGTGCCTGCGGTGTTCGGGCTGGATTGGCTCGTTGTGGCCGAAGATTTATCCGAAGATGTCGGTTGCGCGTTCTGGGCAGACGGCGTCGAGTTCTGAGAAGGGGTCGACGAGGATGCCGATGGCGCGGACGAATTTGGATTGGTCTGATTTTGAGCCGCGGGCGGTTGCTGGTTTTTTGACTGATCGGTCGGCGACTGCGCGAATGCACCGGCACCGAGCATTATGCCCATGGCCGTAGTAATCAACAAACGTTCCTTCATGTTCCATTCCTCCGTTGGGGTTAATAAAGGCCGCGGAAAATAACTCTGCCGGGGCACACGCTGTTCCATCTGTAAATCAGAGCGCGCGGAACCATGGTTGCGGAAGACGGATCATCTGATCCCCTAAATTCGCCGGGAACGAAAGTCGGCGGCAAGGCTTGAGCCAGAGGGCAGAATTGGCACGCGAATGAGGAGGAACTCATGAGGAAACTCACAATCGCGCTGTTGGCAGGCGTCGGCGCGCTGTTCGTTGGCAGCGCAAACGCTTCTGACATCTATACCAGCAGCGAATACACAAACTCGGATCTGCTACAGCCAGTTCGCCTGGTCTGTGATGACGGTGGCCAATGTTATAACACCCGTGGTCGCAGCCGCGTGATCGTTCGGGATTCCTATAACTACATGCCGCGCGAGCGTTACATCGAACGCCGCGGCTATCGTAACTGGGATGACGGTCCGCGTGCCGGTGTCGGCTTTCGGGCCCCCGGCGTGAGCGTCGGTGTGGGCGTCGGCAACGATCGCTGGTAAGTCGCCGGGGATCCGGCATTAAGAATACAGAAAGCATGAGGCCCGCCGAACTTGTTCGGCGGGCCTCATTGCATCGGTCGGTTGAGAGACTAGCGCGGGCAATCGCTGGCGGCGTCAAGGTGGCGCCAGCCGACGCCGGATCCCGTGGTCCTCCCCCTCTTCATATTTGCCATGGCCAATCTCCTTCCTGTCCTGGTTCCAGAGTCGAGAACCGAACAGACAACCCGGAACCAGTGACGTATTTTCGGCTACATGCCCCAACAGAAGAAAGACCAACGGCCCAAACTTGATCTGGAAGCCGAAGCGCTAGCGGCCCTGGAAGAGGCGCGCACGATGCCGCCCGGCCCGGCCCGGAACGAGGCAATGAAACAAGCGGGCATTCTGCGAAATGCCGCGGACTTGCAGGGAATATTTTTTGCAAAGCGCGGAAGACCTGCGAAAGACTAAGCTTGGAGGCTTGCTGTGAGCCGATGAAAAAGACGATCATGATTGCAGAAAGCTTTGATTCCCGGACGCTAGCCAATATGGAAGTTGCCCTTGAACGGGCGTGTGAGGGCCTCTCCATCGGCGCTGAGGACCACAGGGTTCGTCGGCGCATCGCCAACAAAATTCTCAAATGCGCCGGAAGTGGCGATAAAACACTTGGCGGTCTGACAGCAGCCGGACGTGCTGCGGCGACCGAGCTCCGTGCAGCGCGTGGTGATGGACGAGATTTGTCTCACCCGCCGAGAGCATGCGACAAGGCCGCCCCGTCGTCGAGGCGGCCTTTTACGAGGACGATGCCGTCACTGCCGGCGAGCATATTCGGTTTTGCGACTGGCATCGCCAATGCCGATAAAATCGATGTCGTTACAAGCACGCACGCTGCCAGACTAATCAAAAGCAGGCGTCGCATTGGTGGTCCCTCCCTTGGTAGGCCGCATTTTTACAGCACAACAAGAATGCTTTGAGGGCCCGACTGTTCCCAGGAATGTTACTTGGCGCCTGCACTAGACTAGTCTAGCGCAGCAGCTTCCGATCTCATGCGGAGCCGCTTTCGGAAGGGAGCCACAAGCAGAACGCGGCGTTACTTCGGGGGCCGCAGCTCCCCCTTGATCCAGCCAGACGCCTTGTCAGATTTGAGCGGATCAGCAAGTTCGCAGTTCTCGCACTGCAATGTGCGTCCATTGGGGCCGGAAGGCAGCACCAAAGTCATGTTGCTACCGCACTTCGGGCAAGTCGGTCGTTCGGTCTGTCCCATGGCTTGCATCTGGCACCAGATTCATTGGCCAGTCCATTCCAAAGGGAATTCGGCGGGGAGAATAATTTTTCTCCGAATGGAATTGCCGCCTTCAAAGTTAGAGCTGCGGCGTCGCTACTCAGGCGATCATTCGGGAGCATCGCGGTCAGGGCGGTTTAACGAGAAAGAAACGGCCCCAGCTCGGGGGGCAAGCTGAGGCCGCCACTTGGGGCTTCATGTGTCGGGGCAATCTCCACACGATTCCATAATCGGCTGAGCTATGGACGGTTCCTACATTGTCCCAATTTATTACATGAACCCTGGCACGCCCTGTGCAGACAGATAGCCGCCGGAAGATTGCACTGTCCGGGTTAATGCCGACGCCGCCAAGCATCATTCTGCTTGGCCGCGCCGTGCGTTTTGCCGGCGCGACACGACCGCGCAGGGCTCCAAGCCGGGGAAGCAGCCTGGTACGAGCCCTTGGGTGCGTATCATTTTAATGGCCGCAATCCGTATTCACGACACAAACGGTCGGTCGCGGCGACCACGTCCTGACGATCCAGAATTTCCAAAAGCTGAGTGATCGCCTCCTCGGCGTCTAGTGGTCCTCGCTCGATGTGCTCCGCGAGCAGTGATTGCGCGTTGCGCATGGCATGGAGGATCAGTTCTTCATCGGTCATGCCGACGAATCCGGCGACGTTCATGCTCTTTTTTCCTTCGCGCAGGGGCGCTTGGTGACGGGATCCTACCGAGTCCCAATTGCGGCAAAATGGATTGGTTCCGCGGACTGCCCTCAAGAGAAGGAGATCGTCCTGGTGATAAGACGCCGTTACTGGCACAACCTGCCGAGGTTGGTCGACAGTGCTTGATGGGGTTGACTAGTGACCGATCGATTGCCGGAGCTGCCAAAGTTTCCTGCTTTGGAAGGAGACCGCCGCGACTTGGGACTAGACGCGCGTCGTGGACTGGCGCCACGCCCGAGGAGAGATTTGAATTTTTATCTAGCGTCGCCGCGCTATCGCTACACCGAACAAGAATGCGACAAACAAGCTTGCGAGCGGAGCTTCCCGGGTAATGGCGCTGATGGTCGAAAGCGGCTTCCCGGGCTGCCGCGCGGTCGCGATGGCCTGGCTTAGCCGGTCAACCGCAGCCCGCAGGGCGGCGGAGAGTTCCGCGATCGTGCGCGACACATCGGTTGCGGTATCGATGGCGCGTTCCGCCATGCCGGGCTGGATTGTCGATTCGGGTGTTTCGATTTTCACGATTCCCTGCTCTCGAGGTTATAACGCCGGCTCGCTGCCGGTCGATGAGACCGCCACCTTTGGCTATCCGCGCGAGCGCTCGTTTTGAACAGCGGGTCAAAAGACCTTTGGCTATCCGCGACAGGCGCCGTGATGAAGGAACGGCGGGTGGCGGCCTCGTATCAAAAAATGCGGGACTGAGAATTTTGTTCCCTCCGGGCTGTGCGTTGACCCCCAAATAGCCGCGAAAAGCCGGAATCATCATTCAGTCGGCGAGCCGAAGGCTTCTTTTCTGTCTTTTGCGAGACATTGACGCGGATAATATAGGCACCTCAGGGGGCTTGCCTTGGTTGATGTTTCGAAATCAGATCGAATGAGAAAAATTGCGGTGCTTGGTGTCCCCATCGATATCGGGGCTTCACAGCGCGGAACCCTGATGGGGCCCGCGGCTCTGAGAACGGCCGGTCTTTTGACCTTGCTCGACGGGCTGGGTTTTGAGGTGAAAGACCACGGCGATCTCTCAATTGGCGATGTTGCCGACCTGGCCGACGCTCCGCCTGACAATGCGAAGCACTACAGGGAAATCCAGCGCTGGACCCAAGCACTGAGCGCACGCGCCTATGAGCTGGCGGGATTCGCAATTCCGATCTTTCTTGGCGGAGATCACACCTTGTCGATGGGTTCAGTGAACGGGCTCGCCCGCCATTGGCATGAAACCGGCCGTGAGCTTTTCGTGGTATGGCTCGACGCGCATGCGGACTACAACACCCCCGCGACGACGCTGTCCGGAAACATGCACGGGATGTCGGCGGCATTCCTGTGCGGCGAGCCTGGGCTGGATTGCCTTTTGGGTGAAGAGCCGCGCTCAGCGATCGATCCTGATCAGTTGGAACTATTCGGCGTACGTTCGATCGACAAACTGGAGAAAGATCTGCTGCGGAGCCGCCGCATCAGCGTCGCCGACATGCGCCAGATTGACGAGTTCGGAGTTGGCGTGCTGATCCGCCGCGTCATCGACAAGGTGAAGGCCCGCAACGGCGTGCTGCACGTCAGTTTCGACGTTGATTTTCTCGATCCCAGCGTGGCACCCGGCGTCGGCACTACGGTGCCCGGCGGCGCGACCTATCGAGAGGCGCATTTGGTGATGGAGATGCTGCATGATTCCGGACTGGTTCGATCGGTCGATGTCGTCGAACTCAACCCGTTCCTTGACGAGCGGGGCCGTACCGCGCGCACTGCTGTTGAACTGATCGGTAGCCTCTTTGGCCAACAGATAACTGACAGGCCAACCCCGACCAATGCGATTGAACCAGGCGATTGAAGCGCCTTAGCGCGCCAGACCGACATTTGCGCCGGATCATGGAAATGATCGTAAGACGACTGTCGCGGCGCTCGCGAATATTTGCATGCTGCTTATGCGCGTCTCAATAGACGGTGATAGATCGCTCTCCAGCCACAAAGTTGCCAATCCCGTGCGTAATTTCCTCAGCGACGGAAAGTGTACGGCATGCATTGCCGGTTAAGAAACATGTTCGGAGGCCACGCTCACTGAGACATCACTCATCCCAGGAGCCAGCAATGCCCGAGAATGTTGACCCCAGTTCCGCAAGAAAAACCCCGGCTGCTTCCCGAGCCAGTCGCCATCCTATGATCCTGCGGGTTTCTTCGCTTGTGGTGGCAAGCATCCTCTCGCTTTTACTGATAAATGCCGTTATTCCACCGATTGTCGCTGACCAATCCGACAGGGCGGTTGTCAATGCACCCGTTACACTATTGACGGCGCCCATCGACGGTGAAATCGACTCGTTGACGATAAGCCCCGGTCACTCCGTGGAAGCCGGTGATTCACTTGCGCGGATTTCGAACGTTCGGCTGGATCGCGGAACTCTGATTTCGCTGGAGGAAAAGGCTGGGGATGCTCGGGAAAAACTGGCAGCCACGCAGGGAAAAAAGGAATCGGACCGCGCATATCTTAAAACGATCGATTCCGAGATCGCCGATCAGACCGAACAACTCAAAACACAATTTCAGTCGCAGATCGCCGAACTGCGTGCGCGAGTTGCGCAATCCGAGTCCATGAGTGCTGAAAAGAAGGCGTTGGTTGACCGGCAGTCCGACATGGTCGCACGTGACGCCGCCAGCACGTATATGCTCAAGCCAACCGCCCAGCAGTATTCGGCCGCGCTTCACAATGCGGATGCCGAAAACGCGAAGCTCCATCAGAAAATTGCACAGCTCGACGCCTTGGAAAAGAGCATTTATGTGGGAGATGATCTTATCGCAATCGGTAACCTGGTTCAGAAGCGGCGCGACATGGACCTCGATGAAAAGCGAATGGAAATCGAGGAAAAAGAACTTTCCGCGGTTTTGGAAGATCACCGGCGTCTCATAGACAAAGAGCAAAAGAGACTGGACACTTTGGCCGCAGCCAACGTGCGGGTTACCACCGCAGGCAATATCCTAAACGTCGGTGCTGCGCCCGGCCGGCATGTGAATGCAGGGGATTCCCTGGCGTCGCTTGTCGATTGCGAGAAGCGCTTCGTGGTGGCGATTTTTTCGTATCGACAGGGCCAGAGCATGAAGGTGGATGACACGGTCCAACCGGAACCCGCAGCTCAGCACGAACAATCGACACCCTGTACCGTCGGCCAATGGGTAACAGTGACCAAGGATGACGGCATCATTCCTTCCATGTCGGTTACCTGGCGTCGTGTCGAAACCCTGGTAACGTCGTGGAGCAACAAGAAAGGTCCCCTGCAACCGATCGAGGGCGACGAAAGGAAACGTGAAACGGGGTTCGCGATCCTCGCGGCTGCGTTCCACTCGGCCTCAGAAGCGGTGCGTCAATCGGCCGAGCTGAAAGATTGGATGCCGCATCCGGATGCCGTCGTCTCTCGATGAAGCGATCTGTTGTCCCCATCTTTTTCATCGCAATGATGAGCAGTGCCATGGCGGCGAACGGCGCCGCGGAATCGGAGCGGGCGCGTTATTGCGCCCCGTTGGCCGACGCAGTCACATCGCAGGCGGCCGGCGCCAGGGGGGTTTTCGTCCGCAGTTACGAGCACGGAGAAGACGAGAGCCGCTTGCCCACCGGTCTGGCTTCGACGGCATTTGTCTACGATAACGCGCTCGCAGCAATCGCTTTGGTGGCCTGCGGAAACGTAACCGGCGCAGCTATGATCGGCAATGCCTTGAGCCTTGCGGTTCGCAACGACCGCACTTTTACAGATGGCCGCGTTCGGAATGCCTATCGGGCAGGGCCTGTAGGTGAGGGGGCTCCGGCATTGCCGGGATGGTGGGATGACAAGCAAAACATCTGGGCTGAAGACGCGGCCCAGGATGGCACCTCGACAGGCAATGTCGCCTGGGCAGCCTTGGCGCTACTAACGCTGCATCAAGCGACCAAGCAAGAGTCCTTCCTGGCGGACGCCAAGCGCCTGATCGATTGGGTGATTGCGAACGCTTCCTCCGGCAAGGGATTCCGCGGAGGATTCCACGGTTATGACCCCCAGCAGGTGACACTCACCTGGATATCGACCGAACACAACGTCGATGTGTATGCGGCTGCGACTTGGCTGTTCCGTCTGACCAGCGATCCCAAATATGCGAATGCGGCATCACAAGCCCGGCAGTTTCTCCAGAGAGCCTTCGCTGTGGATCATTTCCTGTTGGGAACCAAACCCGACGGCAGCCTGGCAGACAGCCGAATGCTCGCATTGGACGTGCAGCTCTGGCCGTGGATGGCGATCCCGGATGCGCCCGCACAATGGCGATCTGGCCTCAATTTTGCGGCGACACACCTGGCCACGGAGGATGGCTTTGACTTTAACGGCGACCGGGACGGCCTGTGGGTCGAAGGGACCGCGCAGGCGTCGTTGGCCTATCGGATCGCCGGCGATCCGCGCCGCAGCGCCCAATTACTGATGACGCTGGAAGCCGATCGGACATCGTCCGGCTTTCTCAACGCAACCCGAGGGGCGCGCGTATCAACGGGGCTTTCGATCGATCCTACCAGGACCGACGCGGATTTTTTCTATTTCAGGCGTCCTCATCTGGGAGCGACCGCTTGGGCGACGCTGGCGGCGACGGCGTGGAATCCATTCACCGGCACAAAGGTGGACTGATGTTCGAGACCGCTGCGGACAATTCATCAATCTTGTCGATCGATCTGGGGCTGCTGATCGGCCTGTTGGTGTTGAGACGGCTGCTCGATCCCTCGCTGACCCGTGACCGGATCTTGTTCGGCTCTACCGCCGGCTCATTGCTGATGGTGTACGCCCTATGGCGTTGGCACGACACACTTCCGGCATTCTCATTTTCTGTACAGACATTATGGGAATATTTCTTCTTTGCGTTCGAAGCACTCGCCATCGCTTACACGATGATGTCCATCGTTATTCTCTTTCGCAACATCGACCGGTCCGGGCAGGCTGATGCGGCGCAAGACAGATTGGAACGCGAAGGCGAATTCCCTCCAGTGGATATCTTTATCTGCACTTATGACGAACCGCTCGAAATTCTGGAAAAGTCGATTCTGACCGCTCTGGCATTGGACTATCCGGATGCCACTGTCTGGGTTCTGGACGATACAAGGCGAGGATGGCTCCGCGAATACTGTGCGGCGGCCGGCGTGCGCTATATCACCCGGGACAGCAACAGGCATGCCAAGGCAGGAAACCTGAACAACGGTCTCGCGGTCACAGCAGGGGAGACCAACGCCCCGGTTATCCTGGTGCTGGATGCGGATTTTGCTCCGCGCCGCGATTTCCTGAAGCGCACGGTTGGATTGCTTTCGAATCCGGAGGTTGCGGTGATTCAGACGCCACAATTTTATTACAATCCTGATCCGATTCAGCACAATCTGCTGGCCGCGCAGAGTTTGGTCGACGACCAACGCTTCTTTTTCGATATATTTCAGCCGGCCAAGGATGCATGGGGATGCGCGTTCTGTGTCGGTACATCCTTTGTCGTTCGCCGCGATCGGTTGAACGAGATCGGTGGATTTCCGAGCCAGGCGATCTCGGAAGATATAAATCTGACTTATAGAATGTTGGCGAAGGGTTACCAAACCTGGTGGCTGAACGAGAAGCTCAGCATCGGGTTATCGGCTGAGGGGATACCCGAATTCATTACCCAAAGGGCCCGCTGGTGCCTTGGAACGATTCAAGTGGCTCTGCTTCGTGAAGGGCCGTTGTTTGGATCGGGATTTACCCTCATTCAACGGTGGCACTATCTGCACGGTGTGTTGAATTGGTTCTGTAAGCCATTCATGGTGCTGCTGCTGGTTGCGCCTCCAATCTATTGGTTCGCGGGTATGCCGGCCTTTGAGACGGATTATCTTGCATTCCTGCGATATGGAGTGCCGACTCTGCTTGGCCAGATCATGTACATGGCCTGGATTTCGAGGTCGCGCGCGCTTCCCTTTTTCATGGAAGCGACCCATGCCGTGGCGGCTTTTGCGATTTCTGCGACGCTTCTCAGCGCTGTCGTCAAGCCGTTCGGGCGGCCCTTCAAGGTCACGGACCGATTTCTTCAACTTGCTCTGGGCCGGCATCGCGATGGTCATCGCGTTCATCGCGTTCCTGGTCTGCTTCGAGTTGCCGCGCGGCGAGGCACTCTTCGCAGTCGATGAGCCGGCCCAACTCGCATTAGACGATAACGTCATCTCCGGTCATGTTGTCGGGCTCTCGACATCCAGCGCCCAGATGTCCTTTGCCCGAACATTGCCGGCGCAGCTGTCCAATCAAACCGTTCAGCTTTATCTTGATGCACTTGGTTGGATCGAAGCGGAAGTTTCAAGCTGTTCAAAAGCTGTCATTGCCCTGCGGCTTCGACCGACGTTTGCGCAGCACAAGCAGCTCGTGGTCACGTTGTTCGGCTCGTCATCCAATAATGTTGCCGATACCGCTAGTATGAGCGGAGCAATTTTCGCAACGATATCGAGGGGGTTTCGAGGAAAATAGTATCGGACATCGTAATTAAAGGCGTCACGGCCGATTCCGGCCACAAGAGGAACATGCTGTCTGGAGCAGCATTTCAGGTTCTTCGTAAGGGTGGCGCAGGCTGGATGCCTCGCTCGGCGAAGTAGCGGTCGAGGGCGTTTGCCGCGCCTGCGCCGTCGGCAAGCGCCACGTAGGTGTCTGGTCGGAGCAAATAAAGCGCACCGCGAGCTAGACCCGCCACCTCATGCGCGGATCGCCAGTCGAAGATGTGAAGCGGCACCTTTTTGGCCGCGCACCACGCTGCGAGTTCGGCGCTGGCCGAACCATAGACGTGAACTTGCCAATCCATCGTTGCGAGTGTCGCGAAATTGTCCGCGCCATCGACCGGCGCCCATGGCAGACGGTCGCCGCCGTGCACATGCCCGGCTGTGCCATGGCTTAAAGGACTCTGACGATAATTCAGCGTGATCTGCGAGACGGTCCGGAACATAAACTCGCGCACGGATTGGAATGCGAGGACCCTTGGGATCAGCAGCGGCGCGACCCGCGTGCGCAGGATATCGGCGATCCTCCCCTCCGAGGTCGCGAAGCTGAATACGCGATCGGTTGTCGCGACCAGCCGCCGCGCAAAGCCGATCCTCTCGGCTTCATAAGAGTCGAGCAAATTATCGGGCGCGTGGCCGGCGATCACCGCCGCAAGCTTCCAGGCCAGATTGATGGCATCGCCGATCCCGGTATTCATGCCTTGGCCGCCGGCTGGACTGTGGATGTGCGCGGCGTCGCCAAGCAGGAACGCGCGCCCCTTTCGGAAATGCGGGGTGACCCGGTGGTGCACATGATAGGTCGAAAACCAGTTGACCTTCTGGACCTGGACCTTGAGGTGGTTGATCGCCCGATCGCTGACGTCCCTAAACGTCAGCGCATCGGCGCGGTCGGCTCGCTCATCGCGGACCGTTCCGATCAGGCGCGCTTTTGCTTCTCCGGCCAGCGGGAACACGCCGAGGAAATCGGCCTCATCGAGATCGATATGCAGTTCGCCATTCAGCGCGGGCCCGGCGGCTTCGACATCGGCGACGTAGAAAACCTGCCGATAGGTGCCGCCGGGAAAACCGGTTCCGATCGTCTCGCGCACGATCGAGTGCGCGCCGTCACAACCGGCGATATAATCCGCCTCGCAATTATGTTCCTGACCATCGGGGCCGCGCAGGCGCGCCGTGACGCGATTTTCCCTATTGGCGAAGCTGATCAGTTCGGCGCGCCGCTCGACCGCGACACCAAGCGCTTGCAGCCGCTCGATCAGCAGCCGCTCGTGCTGATCCTGGGGAAAAATGTGCAAGAAGGGGTAGGGCGTTAGCCCCGAGCCAATCGTCTCGAACAAAAGACGCGCCGCAGCTTCGCTCCTGACCCAAAGATTGACGGCGGGGACCTGGTGGCCGCTGGCGACCACGGCCTGCGTGAGATCGAGCTGCCGGTAAAGTTCGAGCGTACGGGCCTGGACTGCCAAAGCGCGCGAGGTGGTGCCCGGCTCGGCGGTCTTGTCGACAATGCGTACCTTGACACCGAGCTTGGTCAGCCAAAGCGCCAGGACCAGACCCGTCGGGCCTGCACCAATAACCAGGACGTCTGTCTGCGCCATCTGCTACACTCCGCTTCAATTATCGCGCCGGCCACAAGAGCGCGCAACCTGCGGGGAAACGCCATGCGAAATCGAAACTGGTCCAGGCGCGAGGTGCTCAGGACTTCGACCGCGCTTGCGGCTGGAGTATTGTTCGCCGACCCGGCCCGGGCGGCTACGCCGCCGCCGACGGGCGTAACGCCGGCATTGATCGAAGCCGCCCGCAAGGAAGGCAAGCTCTCGTACTACTGCGCGCTGGAGCTGAACGTCGCGGAACGGCTGGCCAAGACATTCGAAGCCAAATATCCCGGTATCGCCCTCCGCGTCGAGCGCTCCGGCGCCGAGCGGATTTTCCAGCGCATCGCCCAGGAGCAGGCAAGCGGCATCAACGCGGTCGACGTCGCCAACAGCACCGACCCCGCGCATTATCTTGACTGGAAGGCAAGGGACTGGCTTGCGCCTTACGTCCCAGAGGATGTTGCGAAGCACTTTCCGGCGGATCAAGTCGACCCCGATGGAATGTACGCGACCTCGTGCGGCTGGATCGAAACCATCGGCTACAACAGCAATCTAGTAAAGCGCGAGGACGCCCCCAAAAGCTACGCCGATCTGCTCGATCCGAAGTGGCAGGGCAAGATCGTCAAGGCTCATC
>WNFI01423642.1_pt1 | contig 15916 bp, 8 predicted proteins | sample 5400471 | NCBI WGS metagenome assembly WNFI01 (sample SAMN13153348, study PRJNA577476) | soil metagenome | isolation source: 100 cm saprolite on Douglas fir-dominated hillslope | place: USA:California | collected 2013-09-17 | reverse complement strand
AGCTCAAGGGAGCGACTGGGATATCCAAGTAGAACGTACTACCCTTTCCGGGCTCTGAGTAGAGTCCGACGCTGCCACCCATCCGCTCCATTGCTTTTTTAACAATGGCCAGACCAATGCCAGTTCCTGGGTACTTGCTTTCCAATCGATAGAAATCGCCAAAAATCTTTTTCTGAACGGACGGTTCTATTCCGATGCCATTGTCTCTAACAAACAAACGCGCGCGGTCAGCCGAGACTTCGGCCCAGATTTCGATCTCGGGAAAATTGCCAGGAGCGACAAACTTGACGGCGTTTCCAATCAGGTTGGAGATGCACTGGGTGAGCGCGGCCTGATGCGCCATCACTATCGGGAGTGGAGAGCGCAAAGTGATTGTGGCGGCCTCCTTCCTGAACTGCGGATAGGCTTCCAAAAGACTGGGGATGAATTCCGCCAGCGCGATCGGCTCCAACTTCAATTCATCGCGCGAAATCCGGCTGTAAACGAGAACGTCCTCAATAATATGATCCATCCGTTCCGACGCAGACACGATGCGGCGGATGTAATCCATCGCCGCCGAGTCAAGCGACGCACTGTAGTCTTGCTTGAGAGCTTGCGCAAAACTGCCCATCACACGGAGCGGTCCGCGCAGATCGTGCGAAACGCTGTAGGAGAACGCCTCGAGCACGCCGATGCTCTCTCGCAGGGACCGCGTGCGTGCGGCCACCGTCGCTTCAAGGTTTTGGTTCGTCCGCTCTAATTCCGCCCTGGCTCGCGCCAACGCTTCTTCAGCCTGCTTGCGCTCAGTGATATCGACAAAATAAATGGAAAGACCTTCGCACGAGGGATACGCACATACGTCGAACCAACGTCCGAGCAGCGGATAAAAGACCTCGAATGCGACGCTCATTTGGCCGCGTACAGCCCGGTAATAGCTTTCCTCGAAAATCGTGCCGACCGTTTCCGGAAACTCATCCCAGAAAATTCTACCGAGCGTATTCGCGTGGGTCTTTTGCAGCGGTCGGAAGATCTCCTCCGCCCGGCGATTAAGGTAGGTGATGCGCCACTCCTGGTCCATCGCCATGAATCCATCGGTGATGCTCTCAATGATATTTGTTGCGCGCTCTTCGCTCCGACGCAGCGCTGCTTCGGCTTGTTTGCGTCCAGTAATGTCAATGATAACGCCGGGGAATCGGTGGGGTTGGTCTTCTTCGTCGCGCTCGATTACGCCTCGCGCCGTGACCCAGCGAACGGAGCCATCCGCTTGGAGAAGGCGACAATCCGTTTCTAAATAGCCGCTTGGGTCTTGCAACGCTTCCGAGATGAGAGTCTCGACGCGAGCGCGGTCTTCCGGGTGAATCGCTCGAAGATAATTTTCGATGGGTCCACCCATCGCATCCTCGAGGGTCAGGGAAAACAGCCGAGCCATATTGTGATCTGCAAAGACCCGATTGTTATGAATATCCCAATTCCACGTAGCGACTTCCGTCGCCCCGAGAGTCGTTTCCAATCGCGCCTTGGTGTCGCGCAATTCCTCTTCCGCACGTTTTTGCGCAGTGACGTCGTTGAAAACAATGGCGACTTGTCGACTTTTCGGCGGCCCGAAACGAAAGGCGTTAACATCGTACCAGCGGCCCAACTCTGCGACCCAATTTTGAAAACGCGCGGGCTCTCCGGTTAACGCAACTCTCCCGTAAATCTCGGCCCAATATGCCTCTTTTTTAGGGAGCAACTCGTACATTCTTTTACCTACCACGTTCACAAGACCCGTCTGCTTCTCGAAAGCGGGATTCACCTCCAGGAAGCGATAGTCGGAGGATTTGTTCTCTTCATCGAATAGCACCTCGATGATGCAGAAGCCCGACTCGATCGAGTTGAACAAAGTCAGATATCGCTCTTCACTCCTACGTAAGGCTTCTTCGGTGTTTCGGCGCTCGGTCACATCGTGCGCGACCCCGATAATGGAGACGGCACGGCCTTCAAGATCGCGCTCAACGCGGCTTCGAACTTCCAACCATCGCACGGTGCCGTCGGAATTAAGCACTCGATAGTCCGCATCATAGCGGTTTCCCTTACATAGTGCGGCGGCGACAATCTTTTTTACGCGGTCAGCATCCTCAGGGTGGATTTTGCTCGCGAAGGTTTCCCTTGAACCGCCGCCATTCGCCTCGTGTTCCGAAACGGAATAAAAGCGGGCGAGGTTTCTATCGGCAAAAATTTGATCAGTTACGATATTCCAGGTCCACGTTCCAATTTCTCCCGCATCCAAGGCCGCTTCCATCCGCATTTGAACATCCCGAATGTCGCGCTCCAACTTCTTGCGATTCGATATCTCGCGGGTAGAACCCGCCACGACGACAACCGAACCGTCTTCCGCGAAGACCGGGCTGAAAATGTATTCGTAATAACCTGTCACGCCAGTCGGACTGACGTAGGGTGTTTCGTCGCGAAGTGCCTGTTTTCGCTCGAAGACTTCTTGAATTTGCCGCTGCAAGCGTCCGGCCAACTCGTCGGGATACTTGAGATCGAAAAAGTTTTTTCCCACCACATCCTCGAGTTTCCGTCCCCATAAATCGAGCAGCGGCTTATTTACATAGAGAAACCGCCCGTCGAGGTCGAAGCTGTAAGCGAAGTCCACAATTGTGGACAGCGTGGTGTCGAAAATCTGAGCGCGCTGGCGCTCGCGGGCGACGTGCACAGTCGTCTCCGTCACGACGGCGAGAAATCCGTCCACAACGCCGCTCTCGTTCCGGATCGGATTGTAACTGCCGGAAAAAAACGCCTCCGTCGTTTCTCCGCCGCGGTTGAGCGAGTGTGCGACATCTTCGACCACGACAGGCTCGCCTCGATACGCTTGCTCAACCAACGGAAGCACTTCCGGCCAAATTTCAGGAAAGATTTTTTCGCCAGGTGCACCGAGCGCAGCGGGATGCTTGTCCTGAATGATCTTGCGATACCGGTCGTTATAGAGAAAGCGATAATCTTTTCCCCACACAACAGCCATGGGCGCTCCTGCTTCGAGCATGAGATTCACTACCATGCGCAGATGCGACGGCCAGGATTCCAATCTATTAAAAGGGGTTTCTGTCCAAGGGTAAGCCGCGATCAGTTTTCCCATTTCGCTTTTTTGCACAAGCCAAGCCGACGCCGAAATATCCGCGGAAGGTGGCTGCGAATTAGGACTCGCAAAGACGTTGTCAGGGGTGCCAACCATTGTGTGAATTCCAACAAATATGCATAACTCGCGCAACACCATTGCCCGGGTTAATCTAACAGTCAGAAAAACCCCGATATAAATCTCAGCAATCCTTCGGTAGTCGTTGACCATAAACTACTCATTTCGGGTGGTCGCGGAAGGTTAGCACACTTTAAATCACACCGATTATTCGCCGGTAAAACCGGGGGCGGCGCATTCTCCTTCGTTTTACTCGGCGGAATGACGAAACGCCGAACTAAACCGGATTAATCACAGAGACACGGAGACACAAAATGAAGCTGGAATTGAGGAATCAGAAGGCTCGGTTCTATCTTCTTACTCCTATATTCAGACTCGGACTTTTGTCCCTCCGTGTCTCCCTACCCCGCAAGCGCGGGGTGTGGTTCAAATCCGTTTGCTTAATCGCGGATAAATGCCCGGGCCGCTGAGAAAGAAGTGGGCTGGCGCGTCCCTGCGACGGCATCGAAACACGGACGGATGTCAAAACCGAGAAATGCCGCCGCACGGGTGCGTCTGCAAACCTTTCTGCCTATGCAATTGAAAACGTACTTTGTTTTTAAATACATCCTAAAAAGAAAGCCGCTAAATTCGCGGCTTTTTTTACCTGCTGTATCCCTGACGTCCGTTGCGTGATGCGGTAGGTTCGCAGTCAGCTCAACCGCGGATCGTCACGGACAGTTTAAAACTTCGACCTCCGTGTCTCTGTGCCTCTATGGTTCAATTACCTTTGCTGAATTTAAACTGATGCTAGGCGCGATTCTGATTCTCCAAGTTCTGTTGGATAAACCCAAGAATCTCCGACCGCCCCGCCTTGGTCTTGGACGAACTGATAAAGGTGTCGGGCAATTCGTCCCATGATTCCGACATGGTTTTTTTGAAGAGCTCTATATTTTGCTGTGAAGCGGACGCCGACTGCTTGTCGGTTTTGGTGAAGACCAAGACAAACGGCACGGAGCAGTCGCCCAGCCAGTCGAGGAATTCCAAATCGATTTGCTGCGGCGGAATCCGCGAATCGATCAAGACAAAGACACAGGAGACGTTTCTCCTCTTCTCCAGATAATCCCCAACCGCTTTATTGAACTCGTTGCGATCCGCTTTGGCCGCCTTCGCATAGCCGTAACCGGGCAAATCCACCAAATGCCAGGAGTCGTTGATCAGGAAGAAATTGATCAGCTTCGTCTTCCCCGGCATATCCGACACCTTCGCCAACTCTCTTTGGCCCGAAAGCATATTGATGAGCGACGACTTGCCCACGTTGGACCGGCCGATGAAAGCAAATTCCGGCAAAGCAGAGGCAGGGCACGACTTCAAGTCGGGCGCACTGAGGTCAAAAACCGCGGATTTTATTTTCATGATTTCAAGAGTAATTGGGACCAACGGAATCGAGCCAGCGATAGCCGTCAGCTCGAAAACCGCCGAACGCCCGTTAGGCAAGCGTTGAGGTTTACCTCATCACCACAGCCGAGTCGAGCCAGCGCCGAACAAAGACAGAGTCCCTTGTTTTCCATTAAACCGGATTAACCACAGAGACACGGAGACACAAAATGAAGCTGGAATTTAGGAGTTAGAATCCAGGAGTCAGAAGGCTTGGTTCTATCTTCTATATTCAGACTCGGACTTTTGTTTCTCCGTATTTCCCTGTCCTGCAAGCGCGGGGGGGCAAATCCGTTTGCTTAATTGCGGACAAATGTCGGAGCCGATGAGAGGTGAGCCGGCGCATCATTTCTCTGCTTTGCGTCTTTGCGGGAGTTTTTCGGAAACTTCACCTGCTTGGCCAGGTGTGCTTCGGAAAAGTAACGTTGCGGTGACGAACTCGAATTCCGGTTACGGAATAAATCGACTGCGGTCCATTGCAACAGGCTCGCCACGTTTTTCCAGTCTGCGCGTGCGCGAACTGCAGATCCCAAATCAACTAAACACGCACATGAAAATGAAACCTCGCCATCCGTTCAGCTCTCTGTTCGCCGCCGTCTGTGTTTTTGTCAGTCTCATCCCGGCCTTGCCTGCTTCCGCCGAATCGCTCGAGCGAGTCGGCACGGTTTTCTACATCAACATGGAAAACCACAACTGGACTCAGCCGAATAAAAATGTGGATACGTCGCCCGCGAGCGGAATCGAACAAATCAAGGGCAACCCAGCCGCTCCCTTCATCAACAGCTTGATCGATCCAAACGGCCCGTATTCCGCGGACGTTTCGTACACCAACAACTGCTACAACGTTCTGGCAACGCCGTCCGGGATCAACCCGAGTATTCACCCTTCGGAACCGAACTACATCTGGCAGGCAGGTGGCAGCAATTTCGGGGTGACTAACGATGCCGATCCCTACATGGACACGTTTGATCCCTTCGGCAATGTCTTCAGCCAGCCGAGCATCAGCGGCCTCCTCCAAAATGCCGGCATTTCCTGGAAATCTTACCAAGAGGACATCGATCTGGCGTCCGCCGCCGGATCGGTTAATCACCCGGCCGCAAACAGCCTGACCAGCACCGTCGCTCCCTCGGATCAGTGGACCGTCCCGTTGTCGAGCTTCAGCGGCACCTCGGCGCTTTACACCAACCCGTTCAACGGCAGCCACCAGTACAATTTCGCCCCGAAGCACGCCGGGGAGCTCTTCTTCACGACGACCAATGGCGGAACGCCGACCGTGGGAGACTACAGCACGTCGAATCCGCAGGTCCCCCATTACCTGCCGCTTCAGGCCCTGGCGCGCGATCTCGAAGACAATAAGGTCGGAAAGTTCAACATCATCACGCCCGACCAGTTCAATGACATGCACACCCAGCTATCGGGCGGTTTTACTTATAACGGGATTCACTACACCGGCGATGCCGCCAACATCGCGCAGGGCGACAGTTTCCTGCGCACAGTCGTGCCGATGATCATGGCATCCAAAGCTTACAAGAATAACGGCATGATCGTGATCTGGAACGACGAGACCGAGAGGCAGAGCATCACCGATCTGACGCCCAACGATTACAGCCACAGTTGTATGGAAATCATCATCTCACCCCTGGCGAAGGGCTACGGATACCACAACGACGCCATCACGTACACGCATTCGTCCGACGTGGAAACATTGCAGCAAGTCTTCCCCATCGGGCCTAAACAAGGCCACCCGTTTCTCGGCCAAACCACCCAGGACACCGCCGGCAACCGCGACTACTCGGACATGTTCCAGGAGGAAGGTCACGACCGAAGCGATCACGAACACACCGCCTCAATGCAGTAAGCCGCTGCATAAGTTCGCGACCACCCTGGCAGGTTCAGTACCCGGTTCCGCTTAGGCCATCGCTTTGATCCGGTTCCTCGCCTAAGATAAATCTTCCCGTCCGGTTTGATGCCGGACGGGGAGTGATGAGTTGTATTCACTTTTCCTTACTTTTCTCCGCTTATTTCGAGCGATTTTTCCAGTTGTCGAGCCACGACCCCGACGATCGTCTATACTTAACCGAAATCGCTCGCTTGGTCTCTTTTAAACAAAATGTTGGCGATCGGTTGCGGATAAGCCCAAATCGATTCACGCTCTTCCGTGCAGAGGAGCGAAATTACTCTTTGGCTCAGTATCGCAGACGCATTCTGTTGGATGATATGCTTTTGGTGGATGCACCGAATCTCTTCGCGTCAAGAGATCCTCCTCGCTCGAATCCGGGAACAAGGCGAACGAATCGAAAAGCTTTCGAAAGCAGAGCACGATCTGATCAAGGAAGTTCATCCGACCGTAGGAGAGATCAAGGATCGTATCGACGAGGTCAGTAACACGGTTCGAGATCGGCGGAATACCTAGGCCGCCCAGCTCTTGGTTCAGTCCTATTGTTCCGAAATCAGGAAAGTAAAGATCCACGGAGCAAGAGGTGGGGGCGGTCTGTCCTTAACCGCCCTGATTGGAACTGCGCACGCGCAATGAGGGCCGTTAAGGACGGACGGCTCCTACCCCAATCCCGATCAAGCCGAAGCAAGCTTCGGGGAATGCACCCACAGAGATTCAAGGTGGGCCGACGCGTCCCCGCGGCGGCATTTTGCGATTTTGAGATCCGTCCATGTTTCAACGCCGCCGCAGGGACGCGCCGGCCCACCTTCGTCTGCCTTGCCTCTACCTTTGCGAACACAATTTAAAATCAAGAACACGCCTACGCACTGGAAGAATCGCCTACCGGATGCAGCAATGAGTTCAGAAACTCAAACGCGGTTCTTTTATCTGATCCCTGGCGACGGCTCACGATCAATTCAGCCAGAAGGGTTTGGCTGGGTTTCCACAGGCGGCCGCCCTTCGTAATGGGAAATTCGCCAACATCATTGCGATGGTCACAGCAATAGCCCACCAAATCGCTCAAGGGCGCCGCGGACAGACTGAAAACGAGTTTGTTGTTGGTCTCCAGCGCGGTCGCAAGATCCGTGAGATCGAAAATCAAAGATCGATAGGAAGCGTCATCGCCAAACGTATGGACCGCCTCGATGATATCGCTGTGGACGGCGACCATTAAGTCGTCGATCTCGTTGGTCTCACTGGTCGCGGTCGCTTCATAGAATTCCAGGAAGTAATCCTTAATCGCAAAACCCAGGCTATCGACCGCATGGCTGACGACGTTTTGGTAGGTATGATAAATCGGATCCGTCGGAGCTTCGGGCAGGGTCTTCGCGGTTAAGGCACTGCAGTCCTTGCTAAAGACGGCGTAGTCATCGGGCGTCACCGTGGTTAAGAACCTTAAAATTCTTTCGCCCAGATCGTCTCGCCCGTCAGGTTGGGTGATCGTCGTGTGGGTACGATTCGGATAAACGGCAAAGGCAATGTCTTGTTTCGAACGCCAATTGAGAACGATCGGCTTTTCTCCGGCCAGCCCCATATCGAGCGAAATCCAGGATGTATTCAGATTAGCGGTACACACGTACACCGTTCCATCGCCACCGTCTTTATCGACGAGCTTTCGCAGTCCCTCCTGGTACGGGTGACTGCCCACAAAGACCGCCGCCTTGCAAATTTCGGGTGTATAAAACGTGTTGTCGACCAGTGTGTCGCGCAAAGCGAGGCTCCATGTGTAGCGCGAGCCCATCTCGAGGCTGCTCAGTACCTGAGTGCCCGATTGGAAATCGCTATTCCAGCCCTTGACGATGCGTCCTAGCATTGTTTTTCCGACTGAACCGAGGGGAGAACCGAAGTTCGCCGGCGCCAGCATGAGAAAGTGATTTACGGGACAATTCTTTTGTCGTTCGAGATAGAAGCGTGTGAGCCATTCCCGCGCGACGAGAGCTCCGGTGGAATGCGCAATGAGATCGAAGGAGGATTGAACATTCAATGCCTTGAGCTTGAGTTCCAAGGCCTCTGCCAGGTCTGGTATCGTGATCTCGTCTTCGAGCGTAATGTAATTGGCCAGATAGATCGATTTTGTGTCGAAACCGTGGTCGCTTAAAAAAGCGGCCAAGCCACCGAAGGATTTAGCTTCATCGCTGTATCCGTGTAAGATAATAACGGTTTGGGCAGGCATGGTAAAATCAGGTGTTCTCGTTTCGCGGAAGAAGGCGCGAGGGCGATTTGGATTGGGTAAACGGTTGGACTGGAGCGCTACAAAGTCTTCAGGTATTCGAGCAGGGCGGTCTTTTCGTCGGACGAAAGTGTTGTGCCGTAATTGTGTCCTGAGTTGCCGTTTCCTCGTTCATGCGTGTCGAGTTTGAAACCCGCCCGCTCCGCCTTCGGACCCGCTGCAACAAAACCCACGTTTTTTGGGTCGTAGACATCGTATCCACGATAGAACACCGCGCTGCGGTTTTCGGACGGCGATAGCAACTCCTTCAAACTCGGCACTGAACCGTTGTGAAGGTAGGGCGCGCGCAACCAGATTCCGTCGAGCGGCGCGGAAAGATATCCGTCGTTCTTCACCAAATCGGGGCGCGTGTAGCCCTGATCTTTTATCGCCGCATTCACCGCACTCGCCGCGTTGGCCGACCACGTGTTGGCGCGCTCCGGATCGGTGCCGATTTCAGCAAGTGGAACCGTCTTGCCATAGCGGGTACCGGTGGGCTCATGACAATCCGCACACTGCTTGGAATAGATTCCCTTTCCGCGTTCAACCAATCCCGGATCGATCTTGTACTCGCCGTCAGGATAGGGCCAGGGCGGTGAAGGGAGCTTGCTTAAAAAATTATCCAGCCGGGCGAGTTTGTCTTCGTACGCACGATCGGGCTTTGGACCAAACCCTATCGATGAATCGACCATAACCGATCGCAACGTCGGAGTTTCGCCACTCCAGTTAAAGAATTTGCCCTCGCCCTTTCGTTTATCCTGACGCCATACCGAGGCAAAATCGCTTTGGCCCAGACTTTGGTCCTCCGGCAAGTGCGCGAGGATATATTTCGGCAAGTTAAAGGGATCATCGCGACCGGGCCCCCAGGCGGGTTTGCCGGGGCGACTCATCCAGGCAAACTGACTGCCCTGATCGATCAGCGCTTTTCGCGTTAGCGGGATAATAGCGAACCGATACGCGAGGCGATCGAGAAAAGAAAGGTGCGTCTCCTGGGTTATTTGACTCAGGATCATGCCGGCATTGAAGCGAGGGTCTTGAGCGGCCCGAGTCAGAAAAACAATGAGTTTCTGTACATCGAAGGTGTGGCCAGGAGCTCCTGCCACAATCACGGGGTTCGGATCCGCTTCATCCAATCGATACGTGGCGGTATGACACAGCGCGCAATTCTGTGTGACCCGCGGAAAGCCCACCGTTTTTTTCGCAAATCCGACCGGCATTTCATGACCAGCCTCTTCGGGAATCGTGCGGAAAAACTTATACCATGCGACACTCCCTCCCACTCCTATCAGGAGAAGGCCCGCTACGAGCAGAAGGGTAAGCGTGCGTCGCATAATGAGAGGGTTAAAATGTTTTTAAATACTCGATGAGCGCGGTCTTCTCGTCGGGAGAAAGATCGGTGCCGTAACCGGAACCTTCGTGTCCTTCATTGCGATTTCCGGGGATGTTTGTATCGAAAAGAAAATATTTTTTCCCAGTCTCCTCGCCGACGGTTGAGACGAAACCGACGTTCTGTTGATCGAACACATCGTAACCCCGATAGAACCGCGTCGGCCGTTTAGACGAAGGCTTCAGCAGATCGCGCAAGGTGGGCACTGAGCCATTATGAAGATAAGGAGCCCGGAGCCAGAGGCCGTCCAGAGGTTGGTTGGCGTAACCGTTGGTTTTTCTGAAATGCTTGAACCGCTCCTCCGGATACGCCGCGTAGAGAAGATTCTGGTTCACACACAGCGTGTACGAATACGAATCGAGGCGATGCCGATCCGTTTTTATTTTGTCGATCGCGGTCACTTTGCCCACCCACTCGCCGGAAAAATCCGTTCCGCTCGCCCCGTGACAACGGGCACAAAGGTTCTGATAGATCGGCTTTCCTTTTGTGATGATTCGTTGCACCGAGAGACGATCTAAAGTCGGCGGCGTAGCACCCGTTCCGAAGGCGGCGCTCCGGTTTCGCTCGTCTACCGAGGTATTGTTCCCGTCCCAGTGAAGCTCCATTCCCTCTCTGCGACGTTGATGCCAAATCGACGGAAAATCACAAACTCCCACCCATTCCTCTTCCGGAAGATTATCCATCCGAAAATTCAGCAGCACCTTGGGCGGATTGAACGTATCGACCCGACCCGGACCGTAAACGGGCTCGCGATCCATGAATGCAAATCGCTGCCGCAGCATCAGAAGCTTGTCTCTCATCAGCGCGATCCCAGCGTATTGCAGCAGAGCGCGATTGAGCCCGTCCTCGGTGCCCATGCTCTTTATGACCGGGATGATGCGGTCCCCCGCAAATTTCTCATCCATCGCACAAGCGGATAAAAATTTTTGGAATCCTTGCAGATCCACGGTGTTGGACGGCATGCCAACGATGATTCGCCGCTCGCTCGTCGGCGTATCGCGCACCGAGCCGACATGACAAATCGCACAATTTAAAAATACCCGGTCGATTCCTTGGACGTTGCGTTTCGAAACACCCACCGGCAGCGACTTGCCCGCTTCATAAATAAATCCGAGCGATTGAAGCCCCTTTCCCGGAAGGTACTCCGGAAACAGTTCGGGCAACGCCATCCAAATCGAGTACGGAATACCCGAAGCCCGCTCACCACCGGTGGACCCATATTTAAAATGGTCTTCCGGAGTCGCATACACCACCGGATCGTCGCGCGAGAACCGCATGCCCGCCCAAACGACTCCAAAAATGAAAGCTATTCCAAATATCAGCCCTACCCCGCGAAGAAACCGATGATTCCCCTCAGGCTTCTGCGGTGTGTCGTTTTTGTGCATGGATGCGGGATGACATTAGAATCGATTTTCCCTCTCTATTTTCGTGCTCTTCTGTGTGCTTCGTGGGCCAATCGTCTGGTTCCGGTTAAGTCGGAAATTGAAGTGCGAAATCGATCAGCCGGGTTTTTCCCCACCAGACTTTTCCAAGGTACAATTTCGTCGCGGGGTCGATCAGGCGTATCTCGTCCCGGATCTTCCGCGCCAAAAGCGACGTCTTGGAATAGTCCAGGACGATGCATTCCTTATCATCGAGCCAACTGGGCGTGTAATACACGCGGGCGACGACGCTTTTTATGCCCGTGGGACCCAGCTTGTTTTCCAGGGTTGCGCCGCTGCCACCCGGAGTCGGCGTAAAGACTTTGCCTTGCCACGCCAGGTCGTGAACGAATCGAGCAATCAGGCGCGTCCACAATGTCCCCGGCCACACGATCGCTTCGCCCGTAGCGTTGCCGATCGGAATATTTCCGGCCGTATTATGCGTAAAGATATCGTCGAGCTCGGCCTGCGTTTTTTTTAAGAGATCTTCGATTTTCATCGTGATAGAGGGTTTGCTTTCCGGGTGCACGGTTTCGCTCGTCCACGACGCGCCGAACACGTGAGCGCACTTGGAACCTTACAATGTTTTGAGGTATTCAACGAGGGCACGCTTTTGATCGTCCGGCAGATCTGATCCAAACGTATGACCTCGGTCTGTGACAAAATCGGGGCACTTGCTTACGGCGAGAAGGTCGGGCGCCAGCTTGTCGCGCATCAGTTCCTTCGTCGCCGCCGCGTCTAATTTCTTCACTTTCACCTCCGCAAACACCTCCTTCATTTTAAGGCAAAGCATCACCAGCTTCGCAGGGTCTGCGTCGGGGTCGATGTTTGCCAGCAGGTTGATGGGAGTGCCTTCCGGAATCGGCCCGATCCGGAAATAACCATCCGCATCGGTGTGGGGTTTGAGCAGGGCCTGCAATGGCTGAGGAATGACAGCCGATTGGATCTGGAGATTACATTCGCGTGTCGTCCTCCAGATGGAATCTTTTCCGAGGCGCTTTTCCGGCCACAGGAGTTTTTCGACTGCATCATTGAAAGCCTCCATCCGACCGGCGACCGATGGGTCGCCTGTAAATTTCCCCAGGGAATTGTTGTGAAAGAAAGGCGCCGTGGCCCATAGGCTAATCAGAGAGGGCGTCCTGTAATACCCCACTCCACCGTCCGATGCCTTGAACGCCTCGGTTTTCTCCGTGTACGGATTGTAGACCTCGATCTCGCCCACCGACGGGAGCGATTTGTAAGTATCGGATGAGAAATTGCTCCAGATATGACCCTGCTTGGCGTTCGTACCGAGGGCACGGGCCGAATTCGTTCCTATTTTTGTCACGGGATATCGGCGATCGTCCGAGAAGAAATTATTTTCACGGAAATCGTCCTTCATAATTTCCTCCTCAAACCACGTGAGACTATCCACACCTTTCGGTGACCGCTTGCTTGAATGGCATTTCGCGCATTCTCCCGCGAAGACGAGCTTCCCCTGTTTGAGAACCTCCGGATCTTTCGTGAGGTAAGCTTTTCCTCCAGGAGCATTTTCGAGCCGCATCGGCTGCAGACGCGTAAAGAACTTCGCGACGTTGGTAAACTTGGTTTCGGTGGCGCGCCAATAGACCGAATTTTTTTGCGCCACCGCGATTTCAAAAGGCTTCTGCGGCGTAAGACCGATCAGCGCGTTGTGCCGCTCCAGCCAGTGTTGCGAAAACATTCCAATGTTAATGTAGACGCGCAACGTGGCTCCGGGCACACCCACCGAATCAGCTCCGTCCTTTAACACATGGGGCACGGGCATTGACGACTTAACGCCGGGCAACAACAACGATTCGCCGGAGATCTTTTCCTCCTCGGCCTCGGCGAGACGAACACCCAATTCAAAAATAGGATTAATCGCATTGGGATTATTGATATGATCCGTGGCGATCCGCGATGTGTCGGATGTCCCCGCCGGCTGATTCTTCAGCATCTCCCAGAAAAAGCCGCCCTCCTTGACGTTGTGAGCGAAGACCCGACCCTCGCGGATATATTGATTGCCGATCGCCGATGCCAGATTCTCCCATTTTGGATTGGCCGGATCGGCAGGTGGTTTGCAGGGATTGAACGCGATATGACACGACCCACAGGAAACGCCTACGCGATAAGGACGAATCAGGGTGGGACTCACGGCATAATCGGGATCCGAATAGTAACGATTGCCGTCCCACTTTTTCTTCGCGGCCTCATCGAACGCGGGATTGGGGAACAAGCGGATACCCATGATGCCCGTGCTTCGGCCGTAGACCTTCGGATCGATCGTATCGGGTTCGGGCGTAACCGCCTCGTCGACCCATACCCCGTATTCGTCCGGATGTGACGCCTGCTTGTAACCGGGCTCGTTGATCAGACCCATTTCCGCAAAGCGCTGAGCGCGCGCACGTGAATCGATCGTTTTCAGCAGATCGATCAACCCATAACTTTCGCGCGACATCCTTTCCCAAAACTGCTCGTCCCCGCCGCACCATAAATTCCAAGTGTTGCGGCCCTTGATTTCGTCCGCGCTCAGATCGATCCCGCCATCCATCGACTTGAAGACGTCCACCGTAAGTTCCGGAAACTCCTCCTTGGTCCGCCCCCCGCCATCATCCTTCAGAGAAACAGAATTATGCGCGGTGCAACCGACAAAGGCGGTTGCCCAGATGAGAGAACTAACAAAGAAGCACCAACCGGTTTTGGGGTCCATAAGTCGGGCATTCCCAAGGGAACTTTTCGAGCGCCTTCCCGACATTCATAGGAACTAATAGTTTCAATTATTTCGCTTTATCTTCCGAAATCAGGGAACTGGCACAACGCAGCCTTCGAACGACGGTGAATCGAGGTAAGGGCGATTATCCTTAATCGCCCTTGTTGTGGAGCCAGGCCCGCGCAACGACGCCCGTCAAAGACAACGGCACCATCCTCTTTAAATCCCCCGGGTTACCCCAACCGATCTTGACTTTTCCTTCTTGAATCTTGAATCCGCGCCCAAAGCGGGCGCAGCGTCCCACCCGCTCTTCTCACACGCCTCGAACAAACACCTCTCAAATGCCCGCGTCGCCCCCTCCTCCTTAAAGATCCACCCACGATAATTCCCCCGGTTGATCACGTGATAGATCCCTCCTGCAAACTCCATCCTCAGCTTTCTCGCCATTCCCTTTACCTACCCCGAGCAACCGCCCCCACCATAAAATACAAAGGATAAAGCATGCCCCTTTTTTTGCCTATCATCGCGAGAGCGGCGGCGATCAGTTTAGTCTTATTATCGGAGCAACGGCCCATGAGGTCGGTATTTGGTATTCGATGACGAGCCCGGTCGGGCTCCACGATGGCGATTGGGTGAAACTACTTCTTGACAGATTTCTAATTCCAAAGTCAGTTAGTTAACTAACTTAATTATGATCAAAAGCGACACAGGCAAGCGGTCACGACTGATTCAGACCGCAGTGGAGCTGGTGTATCGACAGGGTTTTCAAAAAACTACCCTTGCGGATATCGCGAAGGAAGCCGACGTGCCCCTGGGCAACGTCTACTATTACTTCAAGACGAAGGACGCCATCTGCGAGGCAATCGTGGAACAACGGCTGAGTGAATTCGAAGACATGCGTGAAGATTGGGATAAGGCTGCTTCACCAAAAGACCGTCTTTGCAGATTCATCCAAATGACTTTCAACAATCGTAAGGAGCTGGCGCGCGGTGGTTGCCAGTTTGGCTCCCTCTGCTCTGAGCTACAGAAGGCGGGAGGTCCGCTCGCGAAAAAGGCCAATCGGCTTTTCGCAGAACCCCTCAAATGGAGTGAGGCGCAGTTCCGCACTCTCGGTAAGGGAGACGACTCGCCGGGTATGGCTCTGCATCTCCTGTCTGCACTGCAAGGAGTGGCACTCGTGGCTAACAGTTTCCGCAATTCGAACTACGTAATCCTTGAAACAAATCATCTTAAAAATTGGGTCCACGCATTATGAGCACATTCATCGATAAGAAAAAATTCGGCCCGTGGGCCGTCATTACTGGTGCGTCATCCGGCATCGGCAAGGAGTTCGCACGCCAGATAGCGGCGTCAGGAATTCATGTCGCTTTGGTCGGCCGGCGAGAGCACTTGTTGCAGACGGTCGGCGCTGAATACACCCGGACATTTGGTGTCCAGCACCGTATTATCCCTCTCGACCTTTCCGAGCCTGACTTCCTCCCGGTCCTTGCAGATGCCACGCGTGATCTCGACGTCGGCCTTGTCATCTCCAATGCCGGCACGGGAAATCCCGGCGAGTTCTTGAAGTTTGATCGGCAGTCTCTTCAGGCGGCTTTGCGGCTCAGTGCTATGGCGCATCTGGACATCACCCACCATTTTGGCGCGAAACTCGCCGAGCGGAGGCAGGGCGGAATCGTCCTCGCG
>WNFI01666867.1_pt1 | contig 15919 bp, 13 predicted proteins | sample 5400471 | NCBI WGS metagenome assembly WNFI01 (sample SAMN13153348, study PRJNA577476) | soil metagenome | isolation source: 100 cm saprolite on Douglas fir-dominated hillslope | place: USA:California | collected 2013-09-17 | reverse complement strand
TCTCCGGCGTACTCGATCACGTGTCCGGTGGCGCCGTCCGTGCCGATTTGCGCGATCATGCCCAGCACCATGTCTTTCGAAGTGACTCCCTGCGGAAGTGCGCCGGCGAAATGCACCAGCATGGTTTTCGGTTTCTGCTGGACTAAGCACTGCGTAGCCAGAACGTGCTCGACTTCCGACGTCCCAATCCCAAAAGCCAGCGCTCCAAACGCGCCGTGAGTGCTGGTGTGGCTGTCGCCGCAGACAATGGTCATCCCCGGTTGTGTCAGCCCGAGTTCCGGACCAATTACGTGGACGATCCCTTGATTGGGCGACTCCAGATCAAACAGCTCGATTCCAAATTCGCGGCAATTGCTGCGCAGCGTGTCTACTTGTGTGCGCGCCAAGGCGTCTTCTAATAAGAAACGGTTGCCGGTAGTGGGAATGTTGTGGTCCAGCGTAGCGACCGTAAGATCGGGCCGGCGGACTTTGCGTCCGGCAACGCGCAGCCCCTCAAACGCCTGCGGACTAGTGACCTCATGGACCAGATGCAAATCGACGTAAAGAATGTGAGAGTCTTCGGGACCGGCGCAGACCTGGTGGCTGTCCCAGATTTTCTCGAATAAGGTGCGTGCCGTCATGGGTGCAGACCTGGTGGCTGTCCCAGATTTTCTCGAATAAGGTGCGTGCCGTCATGGGTCCTTCTTACACCGCATGATAAGCGAACCGCCGTTCCAGCATGGCGGAAAATGCCTGCTCCACGAGGTTACCCATTTCCGCAGTCCCTACAACATGTTTTGCGCTGGGGCCGGCAATGTCCGCGGTGCGGTGTCCTTTTTCCAGTACCTGATGGATCGCGGTCTCAAGATCGGCGGCTTCATGGGCCATGCCCGCGGAGTGCCGCAATATCATGGCCACGGAAGCGATGGCTCCCAGAGGATTAGCGATTCCCTTGCCTGCAATATCCGGCGCCGAGCCGTGGACCGGTTCGTAAAGATTGACGTCGCCGCCGATGGTTGCTGATGCCAGCATACCCAGCGAGCCGGTGATGACAGCAGCTTCGTCGGAGAGAATATCGCCGAACAAATTCTCGGTGAGAATGACGTCGAAGCGCGTAGGCGTGGTGACCAGGTGCATGGAACACGCGTCCACGTACATGTGGTCGAGTTTCACGTCCGGATATCTGCGTCCGACCTCGGTCACGGTGCGCCGCCACAGTTGCGACGTCTCCAGAACGTTGGCTTTGTCGACAGAAGTAACTTTCCTGCGGCGCGTACGCGCCAGATCAAACGCAATCACCGCGATACGCTCGATTTCCTCCGACGAGTAGCGCATGGTGTTGAATGCGGAGTGGCCGTCCTCGGTAAAGCCACGCGGCTCGCCAAAGTAGAGTCCGCCCAGCAACTCGCGGACGATCAGAACGTCCGCGCCTTCCACCACTTGCTTGCGTAAAGGTGAACAGTCGGCAATCGCGCGAAACGAAGCCGCAGGACGCAGATTGGCAAACCCGCCCAGCGCCGTCCGGATTGCCAGCAAACCGGCTTCGGGCTTTTTCGGCCCAGGCAAATGATCAAACTCCGGCGCGCCCACGGCGCCGAGCAGAACGGCATCACTCTCCAGACACGCCTGCACCGTCTCTTCCGGCAACGGCGATCCGGTCGCCTTGATGGCCGCTCCGCCTATCAATTTCTCCTGAATCTGAAAGTCGGTATTGTAAAAAGTGCCCAGCGTCTTCAGGACGCGCAACGCCTCGCGGCAAACCTCCGGACCAACGCCATCGCCGGGAAGGACCGTCAACTTGAAACGGTTGTGTGAAAATCTCAGCTCCGGTTGCAGCAGAGTTTCGCTGCTATGCAGTGTTCCATGTGACGTCTTCGCCATAATCTTGTATTTTCCGTCAGGCGAAGAAGGACCCTCGCCTGGGCCGCTAGTCTTCGCAATCGCGATAACTAGCTCGCGGCCCGCGCCGGTGGTCTCCGCGCCAACGAAGATGCCATCGAAAGCAAGTCCTGGTCGTAGATGCGTTTCTTGTTTTCCGCCAGGCTCATGAGCTGACCATAAAGAGATTCCAGTTCCGGAGCGCTCGCCGCGTAGCCGAGTTCCGCCAGCCGCTTCCCCAGCGCGTGGCGTCCGGAGTGTTTGCCCAGGACCAGATCGTTTCCGGAAACACCGACGGACTCCGGCGTCATGATTTCATAGCACAAGGGATTGCTGATCACGCCGTGCTGATGAATACCGGCCTCATGCGCAAACGCGTTGCGGCCCACAATCGCCTTGTTGGGTTGCGGGCAGAAGCCAATGATCTCCGCCAGCAGGCAACTGGTGGGATAAATCTGCGTGGTAGCAATCGCGGTGCTGTACGGCAACTGCGCCTGACGCACCGAGAGCAGCATCACAATTTCTTCCAAAGAAGCGTTCCCGGCGCGCTCGCCAATGCCATTGACTGTACACTCCACCTGCCGCGCTCCCGCGCCCAAGGCCGCAAGTGTGTTAGCTACGGCCATTCCCAGATCGTTGTGGCAGTGCACGGAAATCGTCACGTTCTCGATTCCTGTTACACGCTGGCGAATCGTCCGGATCATTCCCGCGAATTCGTCAGGAATCGCGTAGCCAACGGTGTCCGGAATGTTAAGTACTGTCGCGCCAGCCGCGACGGCCACGTCCAGCACCTTGCATAGATAATCAATGTCCGAGCGCGTCGCGTCTTCCGGAGAAAACTCAACGTCATCGCACAGCGTCCGAGCGTAGCTGACGGCGTCGCCAACCTGGGCCAGCGCCTGCTCGCGCGTCATCTTGAGTTTGCATTGCAGATGCAGGTCGGAAGTAGCGAGAAAAGTGTGAATACGCGGGCGCTTTGCCCCACCCAAAGCGCCCCAGGCCCGTTCGATGTCCGGCCGGTTCGCGCGGGACAGTCCGGCAATCACGGGCCGCTGCACCTCCGCTGCGATCCGGCGCACCGCCCGGAACTCTTCGTCCGAAGCAATCGGAAACCCGGCTTCAATAATGTCCACGCCCAACTGGTCAAGCTGCCGTGCCAGACGAAGCTTGTCTTTGGTCCCCATGCTGCAACCGGGTGCCTGCTCGCCGTCGCGCAAGGTGGTGTCGAAGATGGTGATCTGCGTCCGCTTCGTGGGGTCAATAGGAGTTGGGTCCATGTGCGTTGCCTCCGTGCCGTGAACCTTCAATGTTGGGCGCGGAGGCATAATAAGTCAAATTTATAATTATTCTTGTATCATAAGATAATCTTATTGTATAAGTTAAGTGATTGGGACTCCTGAGACCGTGTGGCACAGGCACCGGGGCCCCCGGCAAGCCCGGTTTTGGCTTGATGGGGGTGGAGGCACTCAATCCAACGCCCACAGCGGTGATGAAAATGGACGGGCTTCAACAGGCTAAAGAGGATACGACATGGATCTCTTCCAATTAGAAACGTTCTTATCGGTGGCCCAGACGGGAAGCTTTTCCGCGGCGGCCAAGGTGGTGCATCGTACGCAGCCGGCGGTAAGCCAGTTGGTGCGCCGCCTGGAAGAAGAAGTCGGCGAGCCGCTGTTCGACCGCTCGTCCCGCGACGGCATGCTGACCGACGCCGGCCGCGTCCTACAGGAATACGCCCAGAAAATGCTGAACCTGCGCCGCGAAGCGCGCGCGTCCCTCGAAGAACTGCGTCAATTCCAGCGCGGCACCCTGGTGCTCGCCGCCAACGAGTTCACGTCGCTTTATTTGCTGCGCGTGCTCGAAGATTTCCGCCGGTTTTGTCCCATGATCAAGATCGCCGTCCAGCGGTCACTGGCCAGTTCGATCAGCGAACAGATTCTCGATCACACGGCCGAGATCGGCGTGCTGTCGTTTCGTCCGGAAGATTCATCGTTGCAATCCATCGTAGTATTTCGCGACGAACTGGTCTTCGTGGTGCCACCGGGCCATCCTCTCGCTAAAGCCAAAAGCGTGAACATACGCCAGCTAGGCGCCGAGTCGTTCATCGCACACAACGTAGTCTCTCCCTACCGGCTCAAAGTTCTGGAAGCCTTCAAACGCCACAAAACTCCGCTCAATATCGGAGTCGAGATGCCCACGATCGAAGCCATCAAACGCTTCGTCGCCGCCGGGAACGGCGTGGCCCTGGTTCCAGGCATAGCAGTAGGACCAGAACTGGCCCGCGGCGAATTGATTGCGATTCCAGTGAAGGAACTGAAGCTGGAACGCAAGCTTCGGATCGTCTACCGCAAAGGCGGCCAGCTCTCCCATGCTGGCCGGGCTTTCTTGAAGGTTGCCGAATCCGTGGGCTCGACAGCCAAAGGACCGTATTTATTTCAGCCGGAGAAATGACGTGCATCAAGCAAACGCACTGACGGATTCCAGGCCGAATAGCCGCCGGGAAATGAAGCCAGCTATTCTAAACCTGACAAAATCAAGCCGCTACGCGCGAACGCAAATACTGATTGATCATACTTGCTCGAATTCTCTGAACCGCTGCCCTCCGGAACTGCTGTGCTACCAGAAGCGGCATGACACCGTCTGCGACTTCCCCTTGTTATCCACCTCAGTCGCTTGATACTGGTTTAATACCTTGCATAATGCTGTATCCTTGAGGATGGACCAACTGCTCACGTCTTGATTGCGATATGTTCTCCGCAGCCAGGAAGCGGAGAGTGCGTGTTCAGGGGGTTCTGCTTTTTGGTATTTAAAATAGGCTGCGCAACAGGTATGCACTCCAACAACCAACGGCTTACCGCTGAATTGTGTCAAGTCCATCACAGGCGAGCCTGACTCTCCCATGGTCGTATCAGCGGTATCGAGGAGCAGACTTAAATCATCATCACAGGTGTCGATGGTCGACACGCTGTTTACCATCACAAATTTCACATACGGGTACTCTTTTTTCTCATATGGCTGATACATCTCCTGAGTGTCCGCGTCGATTGGGTGATCTAGATCAGCGTATCCAACCGCCGCCAACCGATGATCAGGATTGGGATCAGGATCCTCTAATCCAGCATACAGTTGTAGCGGCGGCGGCAGGTCGTCGTTATTGTCATTCTTGAGCGCCACTTCGAGCAGCGCAATATCCAAGCCTTGCCGAGACCCGCAGCCAAGAAAGGACCCAACATCAAACTCATATTTGGAATCCTGGCTCGGGCCATCCTTGAAATCGATTTTCAGTGATTCACGGGTGTTCGTCGGTAAGATCCATTTCCCGGGGTGGTCTTTGTCTTTGACCAACAATGAGTCGATCGCATGACAGGACGTCGCAATGACGCCCTTCACAATAACGCCATTGGTGACAGAACCCTTTGCAATAACAAAACCCGTGCCCCACATCTCTGGCAGGAATTCGCCGTCCTTGGAGCGTAATTTAAGACGTCCCACAGAATAAGATGGGGCGACCACATTCCCTAGCGACAGGTGGTTCGGATCACTTGCATCGAAGCCTTCGCAGTAGTGCGGTAAGTCTGTTGGGTATCGATTGATATGACCGCCCGATATTCCATAAGGCGGGAATTCGCAAGAGGTCTTCAAGCTATATGGATCGGTACCCACAAGGCGCCCTTCATTACGTGGCGTGGCGGGTCTCGTCGGGACATTCTTAGACTCTATGACATCTGGATTGAGACCCACATATCCCGGCTGCTGTTGCTGCGTCCCGGAATCAAGGCGCGCACGTATCTTTCTCAGATTGCTCTGGAATTTGCTGAGGTCCAGACCATATTTCTTGAGCGTTTTCTTGACGCAGCCTTCTTCACCATGAGCGTTTGATGCCTCATGCCGGAAGGGATGCAGCAAGTAAATGGCGCCGGAGATCAATATGAGCGTGGTTATCAGTAAAACAATCATTCGCTTCATGGTCTTTCGCTTCATGGTCTTTGTCCTTTGATAAAAGATCGATTTCCTCACGGAGATGTGACATCGTTAGAACAACGTAACCGAGCCGCAGTTTGTGGGGAAAGACCCCTCGCCGCCGCTTTCCCATTCGTACCAACCTTGCTCTTCTTCTGTCGAAAGGCCATAAACGCCCGTGTCTCTATCAAGCGGCACAGTCTTGTTCGTGTTGAGGTGCAAATGGGGCTTCGCCACCATTCTGGATAGTTGTTGGTAGGCTTCATGAGAATGATGCGGCCCCAACCGCTTGTCAGGCTCCGCCCAAAAGTGCAGGTTTGCAGTTGCCGTCGTCCAGTCAACTTGAGGCTTCCAAGGCTTCTTTGAGTTCTCGAGTTTGAGGTCACGGTAGTCTGCAACGGGGTAGCTCAGGACTTGGCACAGCGCCAGTTTGTTGATATGAACCCCCAAAGTTTGAATCCACTTTTGGTTGTGACGCGCAATAATCCACTCCCCGTAGACCATAGCTCGGCTCCGCGAGATCCTCCACAGCATTGCGGTCCCAATTCCCAGCTCTGTAGATGTGTTCTTCGATGTCAGGTGTGAGCATGGTAATGCCCCGATCAGTGAACTGGAGCACGAAAAGTCCGTGCAGCACCACATTCAGGGTTATGCGTTTTTCTCTTGGGCGGCAGCCGACCAGAGGCGCTACGGCAGCCAGCATTGATACTCCCGCGATCTGTTTTAGAAGAGACCGTCTGCTCAGGTTTTTCACGAGGGTCCTTTCAATTGTGAAATGTCACATTTCATGCCCGGCCAAAAGCGGCAAATGCCGCCCAATAATATGGATGTTCAGCGCCAGGCTGGCCTCTCATGCGGGATTCAGCCGTTTGTAAAGCAACCGCAGCGGATTTACCGGAAAGCAACTCAGCGCAGAAATATTTCATGAGTTTGCTTGTTGTGCGCGAATCCACATTCCAGCGGCTGGCGACGATCTGGGGAACGCCGGCAAGCAACATGGACCGCACCAGTTCGCCATGGACCTCCCGACGGCCCTTTACCGCTTTTCCGGTGGAGCACGCCGAGAGCACTGCCAGTTGGCAATGTTTAAAGAGACTGTCTCTGATGTTGCGTCCGCCCCAGATTTCCGCAGACGCCCCTGGGGTGGTCGAGGACGTCCACATGACGAGCCCTTCTGTGTTGGTCGTAGAGATAGCATGCCCGACAAAATAGAAAACTTCCGCACGGGGTGTGGCGGCTTGCAGATTGGCGATAGTCGCATCCTGCCCTTTGAGCACATCGGGGTGGGTAAAGTTCTCGGCCGCTCTCTCCACTTCATCGACGACATCAGCTGCCGGATAGAGCGACTCGTCCTCAGGCAACAGACTCGCGGTAGAACCGACCAAAAGCGCGCGTGATGCTGGCGATATCCCGGCAGCAAGACGAAGATGTTGTCGATACAGCAGGCCCGGCGACACAACAATGCGATAGACCTGTCCAAGATATTTCTTATCGCGCGTCAAAAGCGCTTGAAATGGCACATCACTAATGATTTCATCGGGCTCTATCACCAGGGTCCGCCCTGGGGCGAGTCGAGCGGCTACTGGTTGCACCAGCAGGTCAAATAGCCGGCTCGCTCGTAAATGCAAGCGCGACAAGTCCGATTGGGGATCAGCGCACATTTGAGTGAAATAACTGGCCAGGTTGGCCAGATTTGACGGATCAACCGGAACGATCGTGGCAAACACTCCCCGATCATCAAAAGCCCATATGGCGATCCCACGGGGCAGCACGGCGTAAGAGATCACCGTCTCGGTCTTTAGATCGGCCATCGATCTCGCCCAATCGTCGCTGTGCTGCAAGTTGGCCAGGGAACCGGGCGACAGCCCCGACATTCCAAAAGATGCGGACCGATACCACTCCCATACGCGTAGGGCCTGCTGGGGATCGCCTTTGGCAAGTTCCAGGTCTACCAGGGACCGGTAAAGACCCGAATTATCCTGCATCCAAAAGTAAGCTGATGAAGCGCTGTCAGGCCCCTTGAAATGTGAGTTGGCAATCTCGATCGCTTTCTCAAAGACCTGTTCCGCCTCCTCTGTCTTTTGCTGCTTCCGCAGCAGATCGCCATAGGTCTCATAAAAGCTGCGGGATATCGTAAAGCTCTCAAACTTATTGAGTTGATCCTGGAGCAACTTGAGCCTGCGGTCCGCCTCCGCCAGCTTCCCTTGTCGCATTTCGACGTCTGCCAAGCCGACCTGGGCATAAAACTTATAACTTTCCAACCCCGGCATGTCGGAAAGAGAGGACGAGAGATCACCGGAGCGTCTCAATTGCTCCGTCGCGAGGGAAAGAAGTCCATTGTTCATGGCGATCTTGGCTAGATGCTCACGAACAAGTAATTCGGTCTTTTTGTCGCCAACAAGCGCAATCATGCGTACGCTGTCTTCGCCGAATGCCAGGGCCAACTCGCCAAACCCGAGATTCTCGGCAGTATAGGTCAAATCATCGTAAAACTGCTGGCCGCGTAATGGCTTGACAAAGGGGTCTCGCCAATATTCGGAGAGTCCCTCTGTGTTTGTCGTCCAGGCGGCCTTTACGTTTCCCGCATCCGTATCGACCGACGCGGAAATGCCGATAGCTCGAAGTAGCAGGCTACGAAATTGGTTGGTTTCGGCCTGACTGCTGGCGTAACTAATGTAGGAGCGCGCCGCGTCGAATTGTTTCAGCATGTTTGAGCAAGAAGCCTCGTCAATCGCCAGTTGCGCCGTCATCCACGTATAGGAAACATTCTTCAGTTTTCCTTCGACAGCCCTCCCTTTCGCTAGACATTTGTCCCCGTGATGGGATCGCTGGAGTGAGCGTACTTGCTCCACATCGGAACGCAGGGCTCCCGCCCTGCTCCCTCCTGCGTTAAAGAACATTGTCGCTCTTTGAGCAGCTGCCAAGGCTCGCCCTGGATCTCCTTGGGCAGTCTCGGCCACAGCAAGTCCCAGCAACTCTACTCCCGCAGGAAAAGTAGGGCTCGCCGTATCTGCCAGCAGATCATTCATCCATTTGTCTTTGTGCTTTTCTGCAAGAAGTTTCCCTAACGCGCGCAGAGCGAGTAAAGCATTCCTGCTGGGCGCTCCAGATAGTGGGAACGCGCTCGGCATCCACTTCCGGATGGCAAGCTCTTGATAGTCTTCAACGCGGCGATCCAGTTGAACCACGCCAGACGGATCACGCGCCAAGCGAGCGAATGTGCCTGCGTCTGCCAGCTCTTCGGCCAGCCCGTCTTCGTGCGCCTTGACAAGTTTCTTGAGCCGCAGCAATCGTTCTCGAGCTTCATCTGCCCACCCTCCGGTTGGCTCGATACGTAAATAGTGCTCCAAGTCGGCGATCGCTTCATTCGGGGCAGGGATTTTTTCGTAGATAATGGCTCGGTTAAATAGGGCGACCAAGTCATCGGGGTTTTTCTTCAGTACAAGGCTCAGGTCTTCTGCTGCCTCTCCATAGTCAAGCCTCGCCACTGGACCGAGCTTTTCGGCTCGTTCAAATAACGCCATGGCCTTGTCCGTTAGCAATGCCGGATCGTTGGGCTTGAACATCAACGCATCATCGAGTTCCTTAATAGCGCTGTCGTAATGCCATTGCAGCAAATCTGCTCTCGCTTGGGCTTGTAGCCACGCTGGATCTTCGGGGTGCTTGGCCAACTCACCAATGATGATTCCTTCAGCCTTATGAAACTGTGCCGGCAAGTTCTTGTCATTGGCTCCGCGCTCCACTCTTACGCGTCCATAATCTGCGCCGGGCATCCTAAGCTCAATGGTTCTCTTTGCCGTGAACGCTTGCGCCAGTAACTTATTGGGATCAGGGTTCAGCCTCTGCCAAACAAACCAGCCACCCACTGCAACCAAAACCAAAGCCGCTGCCGCAAAGGCCCAGCGCGACCATAAAAGAAGATTCCGCCGTGCGGTTTCCGGTTTCTTGACTTGGCTCTTGCTCGGAAGACCGCTGGCAATCTTCGCAGCAAGATCTCTTTGCCACTTCGGTGATGCGCTAGCCAACGCTGCCACTTTTTCTTCCTCTTCCGGTGTCAATTCCACAGCCAGGTCTTCTGTAGCCATCCGCAGGAGTTGCCCGCACCGTTTACATGAAGACGCATGTTGAATCTGCCGCCAGCTTTCATCTGCTGACGCCAAGCCCGCCGCTACTTCCAGCCACGCACTGTCCGGCGGACATGTGGGCGTTCGGCCCGGCAACTCTGACTTTCCTTTGCTAAATATTGGCAATCCCAGTTCGTCCGACAACAACATTCGGAGGCGGCATTCATCACATTGTCCAACGTGATGCATGGCCTCCTCCAAGGACCCGGTGAGAGTGTCGGCAGACAGGCCGGCCAGCTCCTGGATCTCCTGGCTACTGAGGTGCTGGTCTCTGCCCCTCACTTGTTCTCTCCTTTCATGAACGGTTTTGCGGCAGAAAACCCCTCTTCTTCTTCCATGGATACCGTTTTCAAGCCTGGCTCCTTTCGGAGTTTGCCCCCTGCGTTCAGCTCTGTCCTCACCAGCTTTGTGAGGCGAAGGATGACGCTTTCTACGCCTTTCACCGATAGACCAACCTGTGGTAATGCAGCTATGGCTTTGGCTGTGAAGCCCTGCTGATAGTACAAGCGGAAGACCAGTTGGTCGCGCTCTCCGCTTTCGCCCTGGGTGCAGCGCTGGACGCAGGCTTCAACCTGGCCCAGAAGGATTTCGCGCTGGATAGTGAAAGAACTGCCCGCGCGCCTGGGATCGCCCGAACATTGAATCGCGGTGATTTCTTCTACCGTGGCGCCGCCGCCGCGCTTTTTGTTCCGCTCGCGTCTGTAGTAGTCATTGACCAGGTTGGCGGTGATGACTTTTATATATCCGTAAATAGCATTGGGATGGTCTTCCTGGAAATCGCGCAGCAGCCGGCAGCCATCGGCGCTGAGTTTGATAAAGGTATCCTGGACCAGGTCGTCCACTGGAGGAGAGTAGTCACTCCAGCGCGCCGCCGTGCGAACCACAACCCCGGCGATGAGCCTGTGGAAGTGCTGGAAAAACTCTTGCCAGTCTGCCGCACTTCCGGACTCCGCACACGCACGTATGATCTCTCGTGCCTGCGGCGAGGGAGATGTCATGGTTTTAAGGTTGCGATTCTACACTAGGAACTGGCCGAAATAGCTACTAAATCCCATACAAAACTAGAACGGAGAGGTATGAAAATCTTGCATAGTAACTGGGACTAACTTGCGGAGTTATAGATTCGAGCCCCGGTCACTCATACCGCAGCGCCATCGGGTAAACACGAATGTCCCGAGTTCAAAATTTTTCTGGACGAAAAGTGACAAAAAATGTCTCTTGACATTTTTCAGGTTTGCGGTACCATCCGCGAACTTGAAGTCAGAAAACCGGCCCGCCCAGGCGGATCGCGTGAAAGATCTTTGAAAACAAAGCATTTAGTAATTGGCAGTGGTAATTATCCGGGCAGAGGCGAACCCCACGATCGTGTAAGTCCTTTAGGATTGACATTTTACAAGGGATTGCCTCCAAAATCACCAGGTTGAATTCGCGGGAAGCCGCATTTTTGTTGGACTTTTTGCGAGTTGGATTGCTCAAACCCGCTAAACATTGGGACCTGATTGGGATACACCCCTCTGAACCTCAATAGGCATTGGGATCATTGGGATCAAGGCCGGGGGGAGGGGGTACCCCAATCGTGGTGATCCACGGCCAGCCGGGACAGGTTGCCGTCATCCATGGTGCGCACCACGACTAGGCGGGACAGGTAAGCATTCCACTCAGGCGGACCGCCACCTGTTCATTCCCTGATCCTTGTTACCTCCCTGTTCCTTCCCTGTTCAGCCCCTGTTCCGAATTGGCTCCGAAAGTCTCAAAGGCCCATGGAATCAAGGGTTACATTGCCTGCGGGGAGCAAAACTCGGAAATCTCCCCTGTTATTTTCCCTGTTAGCAGGAATTGAGCAAATCGGGAGCTGGGGACGGAGAATGAGTTAACAACAGGGCCAGATCGCGGCTCCATTTGCCAGCCGGGCGGTAGCAGCCGACCGCGAGCATTCGTTACACTAGTTCTTTCCGGAAGTCCCGCGATGGTCTTCGTCCTCGACAATTACGATTCCTTCACGTACAACCTGGTCCAGTATCTGGGCGAGCTGGGTGAGACGGTGGAAGTGCGTCGCAACGACCAGGCCACTGTGGACGAAATAGAAGCCATGAAGCCCAGCCATATCGTTATTTCTCCGGGGCCGTGCACGCCGCAGGACGCCGGCATCAGCATTGACGTCGTTCGGCATTTTGCCGGGAAGCGGCCGGTGCTGGGAGTATGCCTGGGACATCAGGCCATTGGTGCGGCGTTTGGGGGACGAGTTGTTCGCGCGGGCCGGATCATGCACGGCAAAGTGAGCCAGATCGAGCATGACGGCAAAACTATCTTTCAGCAGGCTCCGGACCCGATGATCGCGACGCGGTATCATTCGCTGGTGGTGGCGGAAGAAGGACTGCCGCAGGAATTGGAAATCAGTGCGGAGACCCATGAGCCGGACGGCACGCGCGTCATCATGGGACTGCGTCACCGGCGGTTTCCTGTGGAAGGTGTCCAGTTTCATCCTGAGAGCGTGCTCACCGATTCCGGCAAGCTTTTGCTGAAGAACTTTCTCGCGCTCTAGGTGGCGCTGGCGAAGTTACTTTCCCCCGCGATTTGCGTTAGAATCAGCCGCAGCTTGTTTTTAGTATTTTGTACTGGAGGCCACCCATGGTAGATCCGCAAACGGAACAACGTGGCGCCAGGCGTTTCCCTCTGGCTTTGCCAATCTCTCTCCGGGTTCCCAGTTATGGCAAGCCGCCAGTGGACGCCCATACGCGAGACGTCAGTTCACGAGGAGTATTTTTCTATGTCGACGCCGATTTGGCTCAGGGTTCGGCGGTTGACTTTGTCATGACCTTGCCTGAGGAAATCACGCTGGCATCGCCGATTCGTGTCCACTGCCACGGAAAGATTGTGCGTGTCGACATTTCCGACAAGTTCCGCGGTGTGGCTGTGGCCATTAATAAGTATGACTTTGTGAAGCATGATGCCTAAGGCCGGGTTCCCGCTGATGCCACTTACTAACGTTGCATTGGTGGGACTTGTTCGCTGGACGGCACTGGCCCTGGTCTTCTCTTTTTTGTCTTTGGCCGTGCATGCGCAATCATCGCCTGCACCCGTGGGCGAATTGTTCCCGGTCGATGTGGACGTCCGCAATCCAGCCTTGCAAGTTGGTACCGGCCTGACCGTCACCAATGGCACGCAGCTGGCGGCGGGTGAGGCCCCTGCGGTATTGTGGCTGGCCCGCGGAGGCCAGGTGCGCCTGTGTCCCGGGAGTGGTCTCGGCGTGAACACCGTGCCTGGCAATGATGGATTGTTGCTCTCCATGAGCGCCGGCTCCATCGTCGTCAACTATGCTCTTCGGGATTTCGCGGATACGCTGGTTACGCCCGATTTCAGGATCCTGATGGCTGGTCCGGGAACTTTTCATTTTGCGCTGGGAGTCACCAGCCGCGGTGATACCTGCGTTAAGCCCATGCCAGGAAACACGTCGCGCCTGATCGTCTCCGAAGTGTTCGGTACAGGGACGTATCAGATAAAAGAAGATGAGGCGGTACTGTTTTCGGGAGGCAAGCTGAGCGGACGAACGTGGATCACCGCAGAGTGCGGCTGCCCTGGAGCGGCCCCGATCCAGCGCACAGTAGCAGCAGCGGAGACCGGCGCGCCTTCGGAAAGTCCAAGCCCCGCCGCGCCGTCGCCGCCGGACAAGCCCGGACAGAATAAGGTTGCGGTCGCAACGGCGTTTGTCTTCAGTGCCCGAGGCGCCTCCCCGCCTTACAGCGTTGCCCGGGTCAATTTTTCCGCTCTGCCCGACGTTTTTTTATTGCAAGAAAAGGTCAAGCCGAGCGTTCCTAAAGAGACGACGTCCGAAGTGTCTGCCAAAACAGAAGAACCACCTGCGCCCAGGAAAGAAAAGAAGGAGAAGAAGGGCTTCATGGGCAAAGTCAAAGGATTCTTCTCCGGGATTTTTCACAGCTAAAAGGCTGTCGTGGCGGGCAGAAACGCAGTAAACTAGAGCTAAGTCCAAATATCTGCGTTTGCGGATTCGGCACAGGCTGAAAATGCCGGACTTTTGGACCGTTTTCAAGGAAACTTTTTTGGAGCAAAGACCGTCTAACTTAGTCTAGGGACATGTCTGCCATGGAAAGAAACAACCAATCTCCTCCTCAGTTCCGTACGCCTGCTGATCGCGCCGGGGTGGTTGCGTTGCCCAGGGAGCAGACACCGCTGCCTTCGCTCTTTGGAGCAGGTTATGGCGCTTATCAGGTGCGGCCCCAGAATTTTCTGCTGTCGTTCTTGAGCCACGTCCTCTTGATCGCTTTGCTTCTTGGGCTGGCGCACATGGCAGGTTTAGTGGGACCAAAGCCTGTGGACATTCAGCACAACGTCATCATGGTGGGACCGCCGCCGGAGCTTTACCATATCGGCAAAGGCGGACAGAACGCCGGTGGCGGCGGCGATGCCAGCAAGCTGCAAGCATCGAAGGGCACTCCGCCCAAGGCCTCGAAGACTCAGATTGTGCCTCCGCAAGTCCTGCCGCCTCAGCAAAGCAAGCGGTGGCGTAGGTCCCGGACGCGGACCCGGCGTTGGTCCCGGAGTCTTCCGCTGCTGCGGCTCAGGCGTGTCCGCTCCGCGCGCTCTTGAGACCCCCGAACCTGAATTTTCCGAAGAAGCCCGCAAGGCCAAGTATCAGGGAGTGGTGGTTCTCGAGATCATTGTGGGCGCCGATGGCCGTGTGCGCAATCCGCGCGTCGTCCGCTCCCTGGGAATGGGACTGGATGAGAAAGCGCGAGAAAAAGTTCTGACCTGGAAATTCGCTCCTGCCACCAAAGACGGCCGGCCAGTCGCCGTGGAAATGAACATCGAAGTCTCGTTCAACTTGTACTGAGACCACGCGCGTCTCAGTCCCACCGTAGTCAACTCATCTTTAATTTGTAAATTTGTAATTTGTTTTGTGATCCGAATGAGGGTATTCGCTACTGCGAAATCAGTCGCCGGTCTGTTCCAGTAGGCCCTGTTCCAGCTTTTCCTGACAAGCGATGCAGTGCCGCGTCCAGGGCACGGCTTCGAGACGTTTGGGATTGATGTCGTTGCCGCAATTCGCGCATTCTCCAAAAGCGCCTTCACGTATCCGCTGCAACGCGATCTCCACCATCTGCAGGAGCTGGCGGTCGTTGTTGCTCTGGGAGAACAGAAATTCCTTGGTGTAGGAACTGGCAGCGCGGTCCGCGATGTCCTGGGCGGTATCCTGGTCGGCGACGCGACCGTCTTCTTCCGTCCGGCTTACCGCTTTACGCAGCGCCTGCTGACGCTCTTCCAGCCGTTTTTTGAAACTCTCGAGCTTTTTCTTTTCCATGGCCGTTTGATAAGTCATCAATCTTAGCCGCCCTTGCAATCAATCGTCAATATGATGCACGCGGCAAGGGAAAGGTAGCATTATTTATTTGACCCCGTCTGGATGAGTGAGAGGGAGACAGCGGCGATAAGCAAGTAGAAACGTGTAGCACAGCCGCCCTCGGCTGTGTCCTGGGGGTTTGAAGATAAATCGGAATTTTCTAAAGTAGCTGGGTCTTAATCTTAGGATTTCAGGAAGAGCGTTTTCCAGGAATGAAATGATAGGGCGGCCAGGGACCGCTCATCACGACTTCTACTCCGGGTAAATGGCGCGTAGCCATTTGATAGCGATTCTGATATTTCTCGACTTGCTTGTTTTCAATGAGGTGGGCGATGTCGATCAGCATGCCGCCGGAATTGACTTTGCGACAACAGACATCCTGGTCGAGCGGGCCAAAAATTTTGTGCACCTGGACGGAGAGAGCGCGGGCCTTGGTCTGGCGTTCGCGCTGTCGGACAGCTTTTTCCCGCAGCTTGGTCAGGTAATCGCTGCCTACGGTCATGGGCAACACGATTTCTTCCATGGCTTCGCGCAGTGAGCCGTCTTTGACCAGCAGTTTCAGATGCATTTCCGCTTTGCCTTTGAGCTTGGCAACGCTTTCAAGAAATGCCTTGCGATTGAGACG
>WNFI01089208.1_pt2 | contig 15919 bp, 17 predicted proteins | sample 5400471 | NCBI WGS metagenome assembly WNFI01 (sample SAMN13153348, study PRJNA577476) | soil metagenome | isolation source: 100 cm saprolite on Douglas fir-dominated hillslope | place: USA:California | collected 2013-09-17 | reverse complement strand
CAATGCTAAAGGACAATGGGTCGTACAGGGAGCAAACGGTACGCAGAACGATCTAGCGATTCAGACCTTTCTCAATACTCTCAGCGGCCTGCGGGCCGTGGCTTGGGTGTCGGAGAAAAGCTTGCCCGCTGAGCCGACCGAGGAGACCATCGTAATGCACCGGAAGAGTGAACCTCAGGAGATCGTTATCCAAATCGGAGAGAAAGCTCCTCAGGGGGACGAATACGCCACCATTTCAACGCTACCCGGTACCTTTTTAATCCGAGCGTTGGACTTCCAAAACCTGCAGGATTCTTTGGTGCGTTAGGCAGGAAACGAGCGTGAACGAGCGAGATCGTCGGGAACGCCGGGAACGATGTGCTTGTGGGCGACTTTGGCGGTGCATTGACAATTTCGCGCATGTCTCCCGTTCACGGCGTTCTCGCTCGCTTCCGCTCGCTCACGCTCGTTGTGCTGAATAAGCGGTTACAACGCCGCCGGAAAGCTGTCGAGCAGCTGCATTAGCGAATCCGGCTTGTTCTAACAGCGCCGTCATCGCTGAGCCTCTCGGAAAACGTTCGATGCTTTCGCCCAGATACTCATAAGCCGCCGGCTCGCCCGTCAGCCACCCGGCAAGGCGCGGGAGGACTAAATGCAAATAGAGCCGGTAAGCCGGAAGCAGAAGGCCTGAGGGTAATGAGAAGTCTAGTATGACGAGGTGCCCGCCCAAACGGGTCGTCCGCGCCATCTCAGAGAGCGCGCGTTCCAAAAAAGCCATGTTTCTTAGCCCAAATGCGACCGTAACGACATCGAACGAAGCATCCGCGAAAGGTAGCGCTAACCCATCGGCAACCACCAAGTGGTCAACTTTTCGCTTACGCGCCACTTTGAGCATCGGGATACAAAAGTCAGCGGCAACCACAAGAGATTCCGCGTTCGGTGCTACCCCAGCGAACATCTCGCGAATCGACTTCGAATTGGCCGCAGAAAAGGGCGATGGCATTCTACATTCGTGCTCACGAGAGGACTCGAACCTCCACGGGTTGCCCCATACGGTCCTGAGCCGTACGCGTCTGCCAGTTCCGCCACGTGAGCGAGGAGGGCAAAGCTACCAAACAAATAGCAGATCGCAACCGGGAAAGGAGTTCAGGAGTTACAGGAGTTCAGAAGAGCAGACGGAAACGTCCTCGGAGGCGGTCTTTCTCCTGAACTCCCGAACTCCTGTAACTCCTGAACTCCTTTCTTCAGCTGAGCCTCATCGGCATCAACACGTACAGGAATGCCCCGTGAATCTTAATCACGCCCGGGCTCATCTCATCAATCAGATCCAAAAACACCTCATCGGTCGGAAGATTCCGAAGCGGAGCCATCAGAAATTCCGGGTTAAACGCAATCGAGAAATCCTTCCCTTTATACATTACTGGCAGTGACTCTTTCGCCTCGCCGACGTCAGGAGTTACCGCCACGATGTCCATGTTTCCTTTGCTAAATATTAGCTTCACCGAGTTCGACTTCTCGCTGGCGAGCAAAGACACGCGCCGGACCGCATTCAGAAAGATCTCTCGTTCCAAGGTGATCCGCTCTTTCGCCTCCGACGGGATTACCTGGCGGTAATTCGGGTAATTTCCTTCGATCAACTTTGAAACTAGCAGCGCGTCGTTCAGCTCAAAAGCAATCTGATTCTCGCCGATGCTCAACTTAACGTCGCCTTCGTCTTTCACCAAGCGCTGCAGTTCCAAGACGGCTTTGGTAGGAATGATGACATCGATTTCTTGGCTCCGAGGAAACTCCAGTTCGAGATCAACCAGCGCCAGCCTTCGTCCATCGGTCGCGACCGCCGTGAGTTTGTTTTCCTTGAAGGAAAAGAGAATACCGTTCAGGACGTAACGCGTTTCGTCGGTCGAGATGGCATAGGAAGTCTTGCGAAGCGCGTCTTTGAGGTCCTTCTGAGCGATCGAGAATTCTTTAGCATTTTCAAAACGAGCCAGAGGGGGAAATTCCTCTTCGGGTAACCCTAGTATCTTGAAATAGCTCGAACCGCTTCGGATGGACGCGAGGTTCTTGGTATCAACTTCCGCGTAAATCTCTGCGGCTGGCAGTTCACGAACGATCGAAAATAGGCGTCGTGCCGGCAAAGTAGTGGCTCCGGTACGTTCCACTTGTGCTTCTACCCGGCCGCGGACACCCACATCCAGATCGGTAGTGGTCAACCGTAACTCACCTTCGACCGCTTGCAGCAAGACGTTGGACAAGATCGGAAGAGTAGTTCGAGTACTGACAACATTCTGAACCGTGGATAGACCTTCGAGTAGCTTGTCCTTACTGACGCTAAATTTCATGGTTGAGCTTTATAAAATCACGCGCGCACTAGCTCCGCAAGTTGTTGGCAATAAGCGTGAGGACGCGAACAACCAAGAATCTAAATGCGAAATTCTCTCCGGTGATTAAAGAAAATTCGTCAGAAGGTCAAATCTTTGGTAGGGCGAAAATCTCGGCGCGCCGAGGACTTGGCCATCCCCAGGTCTCAATCCGCGCCGGATTTGAGCCGCACCGGGGGAACGTTTCGCCCGGGATAAGCCTGTATTCGACCGTTGGGGTTCGCGAGGATGTTTGATAAATTCCGCACGCTCGGCCCGGCTCAAATCCGGAGCGGAATAACCATTCTAATTGGCGAACCCTCGGCGCACCGAGATTTTCGCCCTACCATGCCGAAAGGCCTATTCGCCGATCCTACCCGCCTAGCGCTCCAACTGGCTCGTCAACAGGAATACCAACTGCCGGACTTGGTCCTCGCGTCCCATTCTCTCTTGCACGGTCTTGCATGCATGGAGAACCGTGCCGTGATCCCGGCCACCGAACGCATCGCCGATCTCGTTCAGAGAAGACTTCGTATGACGGCGCGCCAGGTACATGGCCACTTGCCGCGGGAACGCGATGTTGGCCGGACGTCGCTTACTGGTCATATCCGCCAGACGGACGTCGAAATGCTCAGCCACTTTCCGTTGGATCTGATCGATCGTGATGATCTTTCTGGCTTCTTCCTGGAGGATGTCCCGAAGTAAGTGCTCTACGACTTCTTTGGTTACCTCCCGGCCGCTCAATGAAGCGAACGACGCCACTCGCATCAGCGCTCCCTCGAGACGCCGAACGTTAGTCCGTACTCGCTGAGCTAAGAATTCCAGGACGTCAGGCGCCAGTTGGACTTGGAACGATTGCGCTTTTTTACGCAAGATCGCCATCCGAGTCTCTATGTCCGGAGGTTGGAGCTCGGCCGTTAACCCCCATTCAAATCGAGATACCAACCGTTGCTCAAGATTAGCGATCTCGCTCGCAGGCCGGTCGCTGGAGAGCACTATCTGCTTTCTGCCGTCGAACAGGGTATTGAAGGTATGAAAAAACTCTTCCTGAGATCGTTCCTTACCGGCGAGGAAATGAATATCGTCGATCAACAGCACATCCGCCTGGCGATAACGTTTCCTGAACTTGACCAAAGTATTGTGCTGAATGGCGTCAATGAACTCATTCGTGAACCGCTCGCTGGAGAGGTACATGACTTTGAAGTTCTTCTTCCGGTCTGCTACCTGCTGACCAATCGCCTGCATCAGGTGCGTCTTGCCGAGACCCACTCCTCCATATATGAACAAAGGATTGTAAGTCTTTGAGGGGGATTGGGCGACCGCCAGCGCGGCCGCATGCGCAAACTGGTTGTTCGAGCCAACCACAAACGTATCAAACGTATTGCGCGGATTCATCCCATGGACGGTGGCCGCCTCGGGATCCTTATCCGGCAATCGTATTACCTTAATCCCGACTTCGGGACGCTGTTCCGGCTCCGCCAATACAGGCCCGGTCGGCTGCTCAGCCACGCAGAACTTGATCTCTCGCTGGCCGCCCAGCACTTGCATCGCCGCAGCTTGTAAAAGCTGCAGATAGTTACTTTCTATCCAGAGCTGATAGATCGTATTTGGCACCTGGAAGATCAGCTGCTTGTCGTCCGCATGCGCGAGCTCAATAGAAGCGAACCATCGCTGAAATGCATCCGAGCTGACGTGAGGGCGAATACCCGCGGCGACCTCTTCCCAAGTCCGTCGAAAGCTCTGTTCTATCGGCTTTTTATCCACATTTATATCGCCCATTCCCGTCCTAGTGTTGATGACATTTCCCTCCATGGAATGCTCAGCAAATCTTGCGTTCAAAGAAGTTGTTTGATTAAACACGTGGGTTAGAGACCTTCTAACTCCCTATGGTCCAGAGGGTTACCGTTATCGACATCCGACGGATGCTCCTCCGCGCCGGTGTTCGTCACCTTTACATCCAACCCGTTGTAGCCCTCCTTCCCCCTCGGGTCGACCGTTGCTCAACATTCTTATTCACAAGTTATTCACCAATGCGCTTCCGCCATCTACCCGTCGAGCAAGGGACAGACTACTTACCCCCTGAATCGGCGGCAAGAAAAAAGTCGGTCCCAACGAGCAATATATTTTCTTCCGCCCGTAACTACCGCTTGACGGACCTCAACTGACTCTTCCCTAACCGATTTTTGTCTCCTGAACCCTCTCTAACTGCACCCTGGCCTTCTCCAATTGACGTTCCGGTGTCCTAAAAATCGAACTAACCAGGAAACAGACCGCGCAACCGATAAAAACCCACCAGGAAAACGCGATCTCGGGAAACCCCGCGGGCAGCCAACCACCAAGATTCGCGGTAGTTAGCACCAATTTACCATGCTGAAGAAGCTCACCCGCATCTAACCAGGGCATTTCTACCCTGCCAATTATCAAAACTGTTACTATTGAAACCAACATCGCCGCTATATTGGTCCGATCACTGCCTCGCGTCTTGGTTAACATTCCCACCAAAAAGACACCCAACAATGCGCCATAGGTGTACCCGATGATGCCCAGCGCGATGGGCAGAATGGTCAACTTCGAGTCATGCAGCACGCTGTTCGCGGTCAATGTCGCCACCACGATCATCAATCCTCCGAAAACCAAAGTCGACCGCCGCGCGGCTCGGATAGCCGATTCGGGAGCTTTGTCGCGCGAAAAATAGGGGAGAAAAAAGTCTTTGGTAAAACTCGTCGCCAGGGCGTTCAAGGCCGCCGAAGTCGACCCCATCATAGTGGCAAAAACGCCCGCCACGATGATACCCCTGACCCCGACGGGCATCTGGGTAACGATATAGTGAGCAAAAATTTCATTTTCGACCTGAGGCACTGACAGCGACGTGTTGACCTGATAATAAACCCACAAAAGAATGCCAACTAATAGGAAGCTAGTAACAATCGGCAGATCAGCTAGACCACTAAGAATTAGGGAAAGCCGCGACTTCCTGAAATCCTGGGCAGTTAACATTCGTTGCACCATATCCTGATCCGCACCATGCGTAGACATGGTCGAAAAAGTTGAAGCAACTAACGCTGCGGCCAAAGTATAGGGCTGTTCTAACATCGACTTCAATCCGGTCCAGAAATCGCCCGAATGATCGATACCGCTTTGAAAGAAAGGAGGGATGCCTCCTAACTGTTCCTTCACGGTGTTTAAGCCGCCGGGGATGTGAGTCAGGATTAAACCGATAGCGATTAACACCGAACTAACCATTAAAGTCGCCTGGATCATATCGGTCCAGACCACCGCCTTGATTCCGCCGATCGCCGTATAAATGGTAGTTAACACCGTTACGAACACGATCCCCCAAAAGTAGATCCAAATGTCGATGGGCGTCCCAGGGAAAAGGTATTCCCAGATCACCTTGATAATGGCTCCGCCCAGGTAAAGCCGGACACCGATGCCCAGAATCCGGGTCAGCAGAAAGATCCCGCTGGCCAGATTCTTCGTTAGAGGCCCAAATCTGATCTCTAGAAATTCGTAGATGCTCTGGACACCGTAGCTGTAATAGGGCCGGATAAAGGTGAAGGCGATGATCACGCGGGCCAAAACCGTTCCAATAGCCAATTGGCCGTAGATAAAGCTCCGGGTTTTGAAACCTTCTGCCGGGGTCCCGAGAAAAGTGACTGCGCTAGTCTCGGCGGCAATAATCGACGCCATAACCGCCCACCAAGGGATCGAGCGTCCCCCGAGCGCAAAGTCGGTTAAGGTTCGATTTCTCCTCCCGGCCCACAAACCCAGGCCAACGATGCCAAAAAAATAAAGGCAAAGGACGATAACGTCGATGGTTAAGGCAAGGGGGCTGTGCCCGAAATCGGCCATAGGTGTCGAGTATCGCAGATTTTCCCGGGCAAGAAATGCGCAGAGCATTTTAAGTGAGGAGATTCTTTATCAATACCCGAGAGTTTCTGCCGCTGGCGTCGTATTTCGCCTTTCTGGCCGCAGGTAGCACTTCGGGACCGGCTTCAGAAAAGCCCCCTTTTTGCTGCATGTAAACGAACGCTTGCGTAGAGAGGGCAAATAGGCGCTCAAAACCACGCTCCCGGGCCAGGTTATCAACAAAGGACATCAATTTGCGGCCTAGCCCCTGGTTTTCGCTGGAACGACTTACGTAAAGGCAAGCTAGCTCCGCCATTTTTTCCTCGGGGTACGGGTACATCGCAACACAGCCGACGATATGGCGATCGATCTCCAGCACCCAGTAATCGTCGATATCCGCCAGAATCTCGGATCTGGTCCGCCTGACGAGCTCGTCGTCCCGGATGGATTGTTGGATCAAAGAAACAACCGCTCGTACATCTTTCTTATATAGGCGACGGATCTGTTCGTACTCATTGGAGTAGATCATTGTCCCGATCCCGCCGTTACTAAAAATCTCTGCCAAAAGCGCTTCGTTAACGTTGCCGTTTACGAGATGCACCCTCGGTATGCCGTACTGACACGCCCGCACCGCGTGTTCTAGTTTCGACATGAGATTAGCCGAGAGTTCAGCTCTCCGTTTGCGGATGACATCGGTTACCTCGGTTGAAAGGATGTGACCGATTCTTTCGCCGTCCAAAACGAGCCCATCATGGGCAGACAAGTAGATCAGCTTGGTGGCGTGCAGCGCCTCCGCTACTTCGAGAGCAACCAGATCAGAATTGACCCTAAAGGTCCGGCCTTCTCCATCGAATCCCAGTGGAGGAACTACCGGTACGAAATCCTCTCTCAACAACAGCTCCAAAGAATGGGTATCGACCCTCTCGACCTTCCCCGAATATTGGTAATCAACTCCGTGAATGATGCCCGCCGGATGGGCGATGATACAATTCGCGTAAGCCGCGCGTAGATCGACCTGGGTTAGCCCCTCCATGATCTCATTAGTCAAGCGGATCCCCACATCAATCGATACTTGGAGAGTGGCGGCATCAATGATGCCGGTACCGTCAACATTGGAAACAGGGGTACCCCGCTGCGCCGCCGCGCGTTCGATTTGAAAACCGGCTCCGTGAACCAGAACAACCTTGATGTTCAACGACCTCAGAACGGCGATATCCAACAAAATGTTGGGGAAATTTTCCGACTCCAGGATCTCGCCGTTGATCGCGATGATAAAGACCTTGTCTCGGAAACGCGTGACATACTGCAGAATGCCACGGAGCTCTGGAAGTTTCATTTAGCGGAGAGACTGAACGCTTGAAATTAAAGGAGTCCGACCAGCCGCTCAAGGGATAACCCTTTTGCCGATGGAACGATTACGTCCGCGACCGACAAATCTTGGCGTTCACTAAACTGGTTGGGGATAGCCACAGCCCGCATCCCGGCCGCTTTAGCGGCACGGCAACCCGGCTCAGAATCCTCGAGCGCTACAGAACGAGAAGGCGAGACCTGCAAAGTCTCGGCCGTCTTCAAGTAAACATCCGGCGCGGGCTTGGGACTCAGTACCATGTCCCGCGTCACAATGGCGCCGACAAAACCACGCAGACCCAGTCTTTCGAGGCCGTCGTTAACCCAACCAAAACCGGAATTACTGGCTACCCCAACGCGAATACCCGCATTAACAGCGGCATGCATCAGCTCGCGGATACCTGGCAAAACCCCTTGTTTCAGGGTCAACTCCCAGTTTCGGGCCTCTCTTTTTGGTGACAGGTTGCCCCAGTCCAACTGCCGGCCAAGCAAAGCCTCCAAGTGAAGGCCCGGATCAAACCCGCCGACGTATCCGGTGGCTTTCCTCCAATCATCTAACGTCAGTTTTTGGTCGAACTCTGTATAAAGCTCGTTCCAACTGTCAAAACCAGGTTTCTCCGTGTCTACAATAAGACCGTCGAAATCAAATATCAGCGATTGCAGGTTCAAAGCGCTTCGTCCAGTGGTCCCGTTTCTTAGGGATCAAACATCCGTGTCCTCTAAAAGCCTATCCGCTTCGAATTCCCCTACGCCGGGGAACCTACCGTTTAAGCGCCTCTTCGAAGAGCTCGGAATCGAAAAAGAAACGCTTCAATTCGATGGCAGCATTCTCCGGTGAATCTGACCCGTGAATGAGATTCATCATCGCATCTTTCCCTAAATCCCCTCGAATCGTTCCCTTGGGTGCTTTTCGCGAATCCGTCGGTCCCATCAAATCGCGCACTCTCTTGACCGCATCTTCACCGCTCAAAGCCAGGGCGATCACTGGGCTTTGCTGCATGAACGAGCGCAGTTCGGGGAAGAAGGGGCGATCAGCGACATGAGCGTAGTGTTCTGCCAGTACTTCATCAGTCAGCAGCAGCATTTTGCACCCGACGATGTCCAGTCCGGCTCGCTCAAACCGGCTTATGACCTCACCGCAAAGCTTCCGCGCAATACAGTCCGGCTTTAGCAATACTAAAGTTGTTTCCACCATACGTATGTGACAGCCCTATCGGTACGTTAAGAATGACAAATGACAAATAACAAATGACAGATTCCCAGAGGCAAACTGCCTTCGAAATCTGTCATCTGTCATCTGTCATCTGTCATTTTTCGCGGCGATGACGAGGCGAACGCCGCGTCATAGCCGCGAAATGAGCAATTCTCTCTGGTAATGCAGTTCGACCGGTAAATCATCGTGCAGGCGGAGAAACAGGGCGTCTTGAGACAAGACCTCCTTTTTCCATTCCTCTAGATCGATACTGAGCACTTCTTCAACGTCGGTGACGGGCGCGCCCAGTTCCTCCAAATCAAGGTCTTCCGCCGCCGGCATCCAGCCTAAAGGCGTTTCGTTGGCGCCGACTCGGCCGCGGCACCGGTCCACAATCCATTTCACAACCCGCATATTCTCTCCATAGCCGGGCCAGAGGAACTCTCCCGTCTTCTGCCTACGAAACCAATTCACATGAAAAATCTTAGGCGGCTTGGTGATCAACTTCCTCATCTTGAGCCAGTGACTGAAGTAAGAGCCCATGTTGTAACCGCAGAAAGGCAGCATTGCCATCGGGTCTCTTCGCAGATTTCCCACTTCGCCGGCAGCGGCTGCAGTGGTCTCCGAAGCCATCGTCGAGCCAACATAGACTCCGTGGATCCAATTAAACGCCTGAAACACAAGAGGGATGGTCGTCGCTCTGCGTCCTCCGAAGATGATCCCATTGATTGGGACCCCAGCCGGATCGTTCACGTTCGGGTCCAAGGCTGGATTATTTATCATCGGTGCGCAGAACCTGCCGTTCGGATGAGCCGCAGGCTTGCCGGAAGCAGGATCCCAGGGTTCCCCTCGCCAATCCAGGAGACCTTTAGGTGGATCATTATCCTTCCCTTCCCACCAAACGTCTCCATCTGGGGTTAACGCCACATTTGTGAAAATTGTGTCCCGGCGAATCGATTCCATCGCGTTCGGATTTGTCTGGTAACTGGTGCCGGGCGCCACTCCGAAATAACCAATCTCCGGATTGACCGCATGCAGCCGGCCATCAGCACTTGGCGACATCCAAGCGATATCATCGCCAACCGTAGTGACCTTCCACCCGGCAAACCGCTTGGGCGGAATCATCATCGCAAAATTGGTTTTCCCGCAGGCACTGGGAAAGGCTGCCGCCAGATAGATCTTCTCTCCCCTGGGGTCCTCTACACCCACAATCAGCATATTCAGCCATCCACCCGCCGTGCCGACCCAGATAGGACCCGGTGCGCAAGCTAAGGCATTTCTTCCCTAGCAAAACATTGCCACCGTAGTTCGATCCCACGGAAACGATCGTATTATCCTGAGGAAAATGCGCGATGTACCGGCGATCCGGATTGACATTGAGCATGCAGTGAAGACCACGGTTGAAATCGTTCCGGTCTCCAAGTTCGGCCAACGCGATCTCCCCTATGCGCGCCATTATTCCCATGCTCAACACCACATAGATCGAGTCGGTAAGCTCAATCCCGACTTTGGAAAGCGGCGACCCCGGCGCCCCCATCAAATAGGGAACTACATACATAGTTCGTCCTTGCATGGCTCCCCGGGCCAATCCGTACAATTTCTCGTACATCTCCGCGGGTGGCGCCCAATTATTAGTCGGGCCGGCTTCTTCCTGTTCTGGCGTGCAGATGAAGGTGTACTGCTCCACCCGAGCGACATCGTTGGGGTTAGAACGATGATAGTAACAACCAGGCCATTTCTCTTGGTTGAGTTTGATGAGAACCCCTTTGTCGACCGCTTCCTGGGTCAGGAACGTCCGCTCCTCTAGCGAACCGCTGCACCAGAAAATGGATTCCGGCTGACAAAGCTGCGCCATCTTGTCAATCCATTGACCGACGTTGAGGTTGGTGGTGTTCTTAACGCCAAGCATTGCATTACCCATTTTGCCTCCTGTACCTGTTCGCCAGACATGCGCGCGCAATCCAAGTCGATGCAGGCTTCCGCCTACGCCAAGCCTACGGCGCGAACAGGTCCGCCTACGCCAAGCGACTCGACTGAGCTCGTCGAACGCCCTCCGGCGCCACAAGTTCCGCCTTCGCTACGCTCTGGCGCGACAGGTTCCGCCTTCGCTGCGCTCCGGCCGACAGGTTCCGCCTTCGCTACGCTCTGGCGCGACAGGTTCCGCCTTCGCTACGCTCTGGCGCGACAGGTTTTGCATTCGAAAGTATGATGAGTCCGAGCCGAGGCCAACAGCATTTCGGAATAGATTATTCGCATGCCGCATCACCAAAACGCCAGGCAGTCAGCTAAAAACGACCGTATCCTGCAAGGCTTAGCCATCGATGAAATCGCCTTTGGCGGAGCCGGTGTTGGCCGGTCGGATGGAAAAGTAATCTTTGTCCCTTTCACCATCGATGGGGAGATCGTTGATGTTCGGCTCCAAACCGTCCGTCGCAGCTATAGCCTCGGAAAGCTGGAGACCATCCAGCAAGCTTCTCCGCATAGAGTCAAGGCGCCCTGCCCATATTTTCAAACGTGCGGCGGGTGTGACTACCAACACATCGCCTACGCGCATCAACTAGCCATCAAACAAAAGCAGATCGAGCAAGCAGTCCGGCGAATCGCTAAGCTGATGGATTGTGAAATTCGACCCATTACACCAAGTCCGAAACCTTTCGGGTATCGGAATCGGATCTCAGTTCATAGCGACGGCGACAGGGTTGGATTTTTCCAGAAGGGAAGCCGCACCGTGGTTGATATCTCCAATTGTCTGCTCGCATCGGAGAGTGTGAACGCAAAGCTTCGCGCTTTCAAAGCCACCCGGCCGCCCGCAGGTGCGCACGTAACGCTGCGAGAAGATGACGAAGTGATCACCTTTTCTCAAACCAATGACGAGGTCGCCCAGCTGCTTTTGGACTTCGTCCGCAGCCGGGTTCAAGGATCGGTCGTCGTCGACGGGTACTGCGGATCCGGGTTTTTCGCACATAATCTGGCCGCAGCGGTAGAGAAAGTGATTGGCATCGACTGGAGCCCGCCGGCTATCCGGCAGGCTCAGAAAACGGTTGAACCGAACGAAACCTATCTGTGCGGCGACATCGGTGAATTACTCGATCAGACTCTGGCCGCGGAGCATCCGGACACCGTCATTCTCGACCCATCGGCAACCGGCCTCTCCTCCGAAGTGGCTTCCGCATTGAACCGGCACACGCCGCCGCAGCTCATTTACATCTCGTGCAACCCGGCAACGTTCGCCCGAGATCTACAACGTCTTTCCGAACGGTTTCAAGTTCAGGACATCCAACCCTTCGATATGTTCCCGCAAACCGCCGAGATCGAAGTCGTTGGTGTACTAAGCTCGGCCGCATGACCAATAGCCAATAGCCGATAGCCAATTGGGCGCCTCGGATTTTGTCTGCGTTATCTGCTATTTGCTATCTGCTATCTGCTATTTGCTATTCCGGCCGAGCTTCTGGCGAGGCCGCGCGCTAACCAACACTGCCCAGCAAGATTCCGGTTAGGAATACCAAAATACCTCCAATGACCGCCTGAAAGAGTGCCTGCAGCAACGGAGTGTCCATGTAGCGTTTCCGGATCCAGGCGATGGCGGCCAGCTCAACCGCCACCACGGCAATCGCAATCCACATCGCAGTGTAAAACTGCGGTATCAAAAAGGGCAAAGTGTGTCCGATCCCACCAATAAAGGTCATCACCCCACAGACGCCTCCGCGAAGCCAGGGTCGGCCACGACCGCTAATAACGCCGTCGTCCGAAAGAGCCTCGGAAAAGCCCATGCTGATGCCGGCTCCTAAAGATGCCGCGCAACCAATGAGAAAAGCGGTGAATGAATTGTGCGTCGCAAACGCGGCTGCAAATACCGGAGCCAAAGTTGACACCGACCCGTCCATCAAACCCGCCAGGGCAGGTTGGACGACGTGCAGCACAAACAGTTTTCGTTTCACCTGCGGATCATCGGCCGAACGGCTGGCAGAACGCTTAGCCATTTCTTCGTCCGCGCTCGCCTCATTTTTAGTCGCCGCGGTTTTGGCCGCGGCGTAAGCCCGGCCGTGCTCTTCTTGTAGGGCAAGAGCGGCGGCAAAAGGACCACTTGGAGAATCGACTTGAGCTGACATAATCACAATTTAATAAGATGTTTTCGCCACACCAACCAAAGGAGTTGGTTAACAGAGATTCTGATGGCGTCGCAGTAGCTAACCTCGTTCTGAATCGTTGGCCACTCTCATATCGTCTGTCCCTAAAATTGAGAAAGACTCACAGTTGCAACGGCTGCCGATTTTCTTCGGAGCTGGCGCTAATTGAATCGCCTTCCGAGGGCCTTTTGCAAAGGCTTTTACTTAATTCGGGCAGCGTGAAGAAGCCGGAGAACTTGAACCGTGTGGCTCCGCTCAACAACTCGGTAGTAGATTAGATAATTTCCAAGAATCTATTTCAGTTGACCAGGGCGCCCTCGGACCCGGGAACCACGATATGGCATCTCCCTTAGACTTTCCGCTAAGTCTAAGAGTTTCCAACCGAAGCTGCGAGCGGCTTCTGGGTTATCAGCTGCAATACGCTCAACGATTCTTAAGATATCTTCGTGTGAGCGGCTCGAAAAAATGACGGTATACATCTACCGTCTAGAACGGGTGGCTCTGGTAATAACTTTGTCGATGTGTTTACGCACGTCATCGACTGTGTAAGTCTTTTCTCCGCTCTCCAGGGAACGGATGCCTTCATCGATCGCCGCCAACGTTTCGGGGCTCTCTTCGTCTTCCGCAGCTAAGTGTACATCAATCGCGTCGCGGAGCTGTCGCTTTTCGTCATCCGTCAGATTTGGCAGCTCTTCGAGGATGTCGTTCAGGCTCATCTAGGATCAGGTTACCGCTACATTCGATTGCGTCAATTCGTCGCCTGCCGGACGTACCCCTACGCCAGCTTCTCCCACGTTGGATTCGCAGACAGAAACGACCATAACCTGTCAGCCAACGGCCGGGTTCGATCCAACGATCGATAAATCCTAACTTCCATCGAACCGTTTGCCGGAATATCCATCACGTGAACGGTAAGCCGGCCGAGCTCTTCTCTTACGGAAGTTTCCGGTAGCCAAGCGATACCATGCCCGGCCAACACCATGGCTTTTACTGCTTCTGCCATCCCGTTCTCATAAACCTTGCGCAATTGCGGTCGCCGGCAGGGATCGTTCAACATCACGGTGGAGAGCCGCCCCAAAAAAGATTCGGCCGTGTATCCTAAAAAAGGGATCGGAGAACTCACAAACTGGGATAGTGGAAAATAGGGGTTCCCGTCCACATCAACGCCGGTCACCAGTACCAATCGGTCAGCGCCCAAAGTCACGTAAGGAAATCGCACCGGATCGAGGAAAACCGGCACCATCGGGTGATAGTAAGTCAGCAGAAAATCGCATTCGCCTTCTACCAAACGATTGATGGAGTCTTGGAAATCGTCCGTCACCAGATGCACGCCGATCGACCCAAAGGAACGTTCCAGCCGCTTGAGCCATTCCGGCAAAAAGCGAAGCGAGAGCGCGTGCAACGCGGCGATCTTGATGGTCGAGCCGGTCAGTTCATTCTGACTCTGCAGGCTGCGCCGTTCTTCGTGCAGCATGCGCACGACTTCTTCTGCTACTCCTCTAAACTGCCTGCCCGCTGCGGTGAGCGACGTGGGATAAGTACTACGATCAACCAGCGGCGCACCAATCCAGGTCTCAAGAGCCTGAATTCGTCGGCTCAATGCAGACTGAGTGACGTGTCGCAAAGCCGCCGCTTTGGAAAAGCTATGCGTACTCGCCAAGGTAAGAAAGTCTTCTATCCACGTCAGATCCACAATCGCAAAGATACAGAGGAGTTCAGGAGTTCAAGGAGTTGCAGGAGTTCAGGAGCCCCCGATCGACAGCGCTGGGCCATCTCATACTCAGTCGCAGAAGGTGCTTTCATCTTGCAAATTTTGTACTCCACCCAGCCTGAACTCCTGAACTCCTGAACTCCTGAACTCCTGAACTCCTGAACTCCTGAACTCCTGAACTCCTGAACTCCTCGCTCTACTCCACCCCCCACTCCTTAAGCTTCTGACTTACCCGAGCTCGGGTCGCCTCGTCCATGCGTACTAACGTTGGCCAACCGCGGTGATAACCTTCACCCGGCAACTTACGAGTCGCGTCGAACCCCATGTGCGAACCGATATTGGGTAGAGTTGGCGCATGATCAAGGCTGTCGGACGGATTCTTAATAAAAGTGGTATCACGTTGCGGGTCGGTATTAGCACAAAGCCGAAACAGCACCTCGCTGGTGTTATGGACGTCACAATCCTCGTCTAACACGATGATGTACTTAGAAAACATCATCTGACCCATTCCCCAAAGCCCGTGCATCACTTTGTACGCCTGGTACGGATACTGTTTTCGGACGCTGACAAAGACCAGGTTATGGAACACGCCTTCTGCCGGCAGCGCCATGTCCACGATTTCCGGAAAATTCAATTTAAAGACCGGTAGGAAGATGCGGACACTAGCGTCGCCCAGATAAAAGTCTTCCATGGGCGGAATCCCGACGATCGTCGCGGGATAAACCGCATCCTTTCGATGCGTGATCGCCGTCACGTGAAAAACTGGGTAGGGATCGATCGCAGTATAAAACCCGGTATGATCGCCAAATGGACCTTCGTCGCGAAGTTCCCCCGGTTGCACGTAGCCTTCGATTACGAAATCAACATCGGCTGGGACGCGAAGGTCATTGGTCTCGCATTTGACTAAATCGACCGATTTCTTCCGGACAAAACCGGCGAAAAGAATTTCGTCCAGACCGTCGGGAAGCGGGGCAGTGGCTGCAAACGTGTAGGCCGGATCTCCACCTAGACACACAGCGACCGGCATTGGCTCATTGCGTTCGTAATAACGTTTACCGTGTCTGGCCCCCACCTTATGAACCTGCCAATGCATGCCGGCAGTCGTTTTATCGTAGATCTGCATCCGGTACATACCCACATTGCGCTGCCCGTTATCGGGGTCTTCGGTATAGACATTCGGCAACGTAATGAAACGTCCGCCGTCATTGGGCCAACATCGGAGCACCGGTAGGTCGTCCAACGAAAACTCCGAATCAGCGACCCGATGGATTACTTCCTTGCACGGGCCGGATCCCACTTTCCGAGGCCGAGCATGCAACAAATCAATCCCTTGCCGAAGCAGACCCCAGCCTTCCTG
>WNFI01045804.1_pt1 | contig 15919 bp, 22 predicted proteins | sample 5400471 | NCBI WGS metagenome assembly WNFI01 (sample SAMN13153348, study PRJNA577476) | soil metagenome | isolation source: 100 cm saprolite on Douglas fir-dominated hillslope | place: USA:California | collected 2013-09-17 | reverse complement strand
TTACTAATCCGTGCGCCAATTTGTGCCGACTGCACGTCGGCTGGAACTCCCGCCAACTCTTGGTCGCGAGCAGCAGTTCCAGCAAGAAGACTGTTTCTCTCTACGGCTGGAGGAGCATCTTGCCCTTCGACCGAAGACTTGCAATCTTTCATCATTCTCTGGTTCGCTTGATCGGGCGACCGGGGCGCTATTGCAGCTGCAAAGTGCAGCAGGTGCAGCATGTCCTCGACCGAGCAGAATTCAAGGACACGATCCAACTTCGTCAACTCAAGTACGTGCTCGACCTGGTTGATGACATTCATCAGCTGAAACCTGATCGCGTGAGAATAAGCCCACTCCCGCAGACCCAACAAGACACCCAACCCACCGGCGTCGATGCGGTCAACCTGCGCCAGGTCAAGTATCAGTGTCCTAGTGTGTGTCTGTCTAAGCACCGCGTTGCGCAAGATCGCGTAGGCATCCCCGAGTACAATTCGCCCTTGACACCGTAGGACGGTACTGTCTCCCAATTTCTGTGCGGTCGCATTCAGCATGACTACCTCCTTGGCTCATCCCGAAGATTTCGGAATCAGAGCTGAGCTTCGGCGGGTCCCGACCGGTTGAACCTCGGCTCTACTTGTATGTCGAACGGGCGTTGGCGAGATCGACTGATTCTGCGTCTTTTTTTTGGGGGACGACTTGCGCGGCCTGGAAAAAGAGAAAAACCGCAGGCTGGGTCAGATCCTAAAATCCGTCCGGTCGCTGACCGGATCATCGGCAAGCCAGGGTTAGGGTCGGAAAGCCGGTTCGAGGCACGCGCTCTTGCGAGCCCTCGGCAACTTTGGCTTTGGGTGGTTTACTCCAAAACCTCAATTCGGTTGGCCCGCGCCGCAACGCGACTTTCCTGTCTGATAGCCGTCGAGCAACGTCCGCATCGCTTTGACATGTGACTCATCTAAGGGTCATGGGTCACGGTTTGGCTTTTTCAGTACTGGATCTTGTAGGCATGCGAGCCGGGGAGCCCGCGGGCAGCGCAATTGCCCGATCGGTAGACTTGGCGCAACACGTGGAGCAATGGGGATACAAGCGCTACTGGCTGGTGGGGTGATGTTGCCGAACCATGCACCGCTGGTGGTGGCGGAACAGTTTGGGACGCTGGAGGCGCTCTATCCGGGGCGAATCGATCTGGGGCTGGGACGTGCTCCGGGCGGCGACCCACAAACGATGCGGGCGCTACGAAGGGATTTAGGTCAGAGTGGCGCCGACTTTCCGGCGCTGCTCGATGAACTGCGAACATACTTGGGACCTGCGAAGCCAGGGCAAGTGGTGAAAGCGATTCCCGGACAGGGGAGCAACGTGCCGATTACGTTGCTGGGGTCGAGCGGCTTCAGCGCGCAACTCGCGGGGATGCTGGGGTTGCCATTTGCGTTTGCAGCGCACTTTGCTCCTGAGTATTTGTATGCAGCAGCGCAGTTGTACCGCGAGCAGTTCCAGCCAAGCGAGACACTAAAAAATCCGTACCTGATGGTAGCGGTGCAGGTGATTGCGGCGGAGACGGATGCGGCAGCCCGGCGGTTGTTCACGACGCCACAGCAGCGCTTTCTGCGCCTGATCCGAGACCAGCCGGTGGAGTTGCTGCCTCCAGTAAATTCCATGGAGCCGCTCTGGCAGGACTGGGAGCGGGCAGCTGTGGAGAACAAACTCGGAGCGGCGATTGTGGGATCGGATGCGACGGTGAAGGCGGGGCTGGAGAAGTTGGTCGGGGATATGGCCGCCGACGAAGTGATCGTTGTGACTGACACCTATGAGCACGCGGATAGGATTGAGTCCTATCGACGAGCGGCCGGCATTGCCACGATGATCGAGGTGAAGCCCACCGTAGCCGTGGAAGCCTAAAGTCCAGCCGAACGCCTGAGCCGGGGGCAGACCGGCGACGAAAGCGCTCCGGCTTTCTTCCTGGAAAACCCAAGACCGCGTCGGTTCTCCGATGTGTCGGCTTGCTTCACAAACAACACATTCCTCAGGAGCGCCCTCGGCGGCCGATGTCCAAATCAGCCCGACAGCGAAATTGAGCGTTTCTTCGGTCACCTGCCCGTCCAAACCAACCGTCTTCCCATTTGTAATTTCGCGATCACACACGGGAGCCACGTCTTCCGACTTAAGGAGTGAGAGCCATGTTTCAAGAATTGATGCCGCTACTAGGGCAACGAATAGTGATTATCGCGTTGTCGCGCGTCAGCGACGATGAGATGCGTATCAATGTCGTTCCAAAGCCACTGAAGTCCGATCAGCAGGACGATGGCGCCGCGCTTACCACACCGTTGAGCGTCACTGGCACTCCCAAAGAACTTGATGAACACCTGCCCGGACAACTAGTGGAGTTTGTGGAGACTCACCTCGGGCTGTCCTCAACCTTGAAGAGTGCGAAGCAACAGATGGAGGCGGCTGCCAAAGCAGCAAGAGAAGCAGCCAGGAAATCTACCACCTCAAGATCCCACGGCGGATCGAGCAAGAGTGCGACGCTAAGCTCGGCGCAAGTGACGACAGAGGCGGAAGCGAAAGATAGCCCAGATGATTCACAGTCGAGTCCCGAGCCAACGCAGGCCGCGGGTGAAGGCGGCCTCGGCGCGAGTACCAGAAGCCTGTTCGACCTTGAACCGAACAGCGGCAAATGAAGGATAGGTGATCTAATTCTGTGGCGAACCTGTCGGCGGCGCTGGTGTCCGGGAAGCGGGCAAGGACAAAAGGACAATAGCGTTTCCGCAATGCCGCGAAGATCGAAGCGTTGGTGAAAGGAAAAGCGGCATGAAACAGAAACGAGATAAGAATCGATGGGTGATGCACGTTCCTGTATTAAGTACGTCGCACATCAAGCCAGAAACGCTCGATAACTTAGGCCCTGAATTTCACGTTCTTAACACGCAGGAAGGTGCATTTGTCTGGATAGGCTCGGACGCATACGCCAGCGCGGGCACACCGGACGAACTGAAACCTGTAATCAGGTGGATGAATAACACCTACCCGAAAGAATGGTGGGTGCGCTTTGACCGGGACGGCGACGTTATCTCAGAATTACCAACCTTTGAGTGGTAGTTCGACAATGGCGGGTTGACCCCAATCAGCAGGTTCCCCATTTCTAAGCTCTCTGCTAGAGAGAGTAAGGAATGACATCACAGAATAAGGAGTCGTCATGGAAGTACACGTTCTCGAACGAGAATTCCTCTACAACGGGGTCAAGCTGCCGGACACCACGCCAACAATGACCCCCGAACAGGTCAGAGACACGTACACGCATTTGTATCCAGAAATCGCTACAGCCGCTATTGAAGGGCCTGAAACAGTCGCTGGCAAATTGGTTTACAAGTTCGTTCGCTCCATCGGAGCCAAAGGTTGATAGCGGGAGACTTCCATGAAGCGCAGCATCCTAGCCGCTAGGGCGACCTGCCGAACCATCGATGAAGGCGCGAAACGAGTCGTCAGAGCGCTGGAAAAAGTTACCCATGGCCACGCCAGTACGAACGATCCCATCATGGAGCGATTGAAACAATGTCCAGAAGCATTCAAAGTCGGGGAAATTCTCGGCAAGGTGTTCGACTCGCTCAAGTACGTTCAGGACGGAGGCGAACTTGGAGAGCGATACCTTCCGCCCGCAGGCACGGTCGTTCCGCCGCTCGTGTGATCGGGCTGCCGCTGGACGTCTCGTTCCCGAAGCTGAAAGGAATTCGATGGCGGTACTGCACGCGGTGGGACGAAGGGCCGGCTGCGGTTTTGGGGATGAGCCTGCTGCGGTTGGGAATCTGCCAACCCACTGATTGGTCCGGTAGCGCCATGGATTTTGTCGAACGCGGATTCAGGAGGTTTTGCTCCCAAAATCGCGCCGTCGAGGCGAAGCGCGTATGGGTTGGCGACCTGCGAATTACAGACAGTCTTTTCGAGCTGACCGAGCAAGAGAGAAATCAGGCTGAGGCCGGGCGAGAAGATGTGACCGACCATTTGTATCTGGTTGGCGACTACGAGGCTGCCGCCTCCATTTCAGTTGGCGCGACGCTCGCACGCCTCGAAGCCGAGCACGCTCTGCTACCAGCCGCGTTTTATCAGGTCTTCACCAACAACCTGTACAAGTGGATGCGCGTGTATGACTACCTCGATGCCCAAGAGCACGCCGAGATGTGGATGGAGGATCTGAGTGACGAGGAGTCGGAAGCATCGGTCTATCGCAAAGTCGATACGGAGATGCCCGCCTGTATCAAGGCTCATGCCAAGACGCTGAAATACCGGAGAGCCAAGAACATTCTTCAAGAGATTCGACCGCACACAGGCGTGGCTCGCGAGATGATCCGTCATCTACTTGAGATGGATGCTCATGGCCAAGGGCAGGAGCACGCATGGCCCGGCCAGCTTAATGAGAAGGACGTGCCAGGCATTGACGATTGGCTTATGGATGCCGAGAACTCCCGGCCCGGATGTCTGATCACCTGGTACGAAAACGATGCGATCAATGCCTGCTTTGATGAAGAGGCGCAACACATGGGCGAAAACGGCCCTTGCCAGCCAAATGTGGCGCTTCCCATTCACCTCGACAAGCCGGCGAGAGAATTAGATGAAGAAGTACGGCGCGTCTTCGATCACGCCGGCGCGATGCTGCGCTCGTTGGCCTCCGCCGCCAAGACCGTTGAACTCGTCAGGGACCTCTACGATGAATATCTCCGTGAACATCGGATCGAGTCAGGACTTCCGGTTGAGCCGGGCCCTGCTGGTCTACGGGAAGAGCAGTTATGAGGGCTTTCCGTATCGCCATCCTTTTGTGACTCTGCATGAAGTGATCCATGACGGCGACGTAGCGCGACTGGCGGAAGGCCAGTTGATGACGCCGCAGATTCTGATCGACTTGATGGCTGGTCTGGGAAGATCGGTTTCAGCTGAGATCTTGCCTGCGCGCGTACTGGTGCGCACGGCAGAGATGATCATGTGGTGGGCGGCAGCTTGCGAGCGGATCATGTTTTTCAGTGACCGTGGCGCCGACCCTGCCTTGAAAAACATGAATGGCAAGCTCTATCCCCACCCGCCCTTGCTATTCAAAGCGTGCGGAAGTCATTTGTGGGTGCGTGCTCTGGCCAAAGACGAACGGCCCACGGCGGAAACCAAGCTGTGCCTGGCGCCCTACTGGAACTGCTACGACAACGGCGTGTGTTGCACCGGGAGCATGAAGATTCCCCAGGAGAAATCGGTCGCTGCCATTGACTTGTGGGAGCAATCGTTCTTCCAGAGCGAATTCACGCACGCCTCCGGGGTTCGCAAACATGTCCGTTTTCGCGGTGGCTTCTTGGCGATGTGGCAATCGCTCGAGGGACAAAGAGCGTTTCCAGCGAGGTACCTGGTGAAGCTGCCGGAGACGCTCGCGGAGTTCGTGAGGAACGATGACCACAGCTATCGAAACGACAATCGCCACGAAGATCGAACATAAGATTCCTAGTGTGCTGCTGCAGAAGAAGGTTCAGGTCACCGTAGTCGGTTGCGGTGGGACGGGAAGCGCTATTGCCGCCGGCTTGCCATATCTGCACCAGGCCATGGTTGCTTTGGGGCATCCGCGTGGACTGGATGTGACCCTGGTCGACGGCGACCGGATTTCCCGCACCAACTGTGTCCGCCAACCTTTCAGTGAGAGTGAGATCGGCTTGCACAAGGCGACAGTACTCGCCACCCGGATCAATCTGTTTTGGGGCCTCGGGTGGAAAGGTGTGCCGCACTTCGTCGATGAAAGTTGGGGGTACGAGACTGACATTCTGATTGGCTGCGTGGATTCTCGTGCCGCCCGAAACGCAATGACCCGCACTCAAACCTACTGGAATTGCCACTATTGGCTGGATCTGGGCAACAACGCTGACAGCGGCCAGTTCGTGTTGGGGCAGCCCGAAAACCAGAGGAATAAAGCGCGAGACTTCCGCTTGCCGACGGCTTCGGAGCTCTTCCCTGAACTTCTTAACCCGAAGCTCGACAAGAAGGACAGACTTCCACCGTGCAGCGCGTTAGAAGCGTTGGAGCGGCAGGAGCCGTTCGTGAACCAAGCCCTAGCGTATCAAGCGTTGGCGATGCTTGCGCGACTATTTCGGTATGGGCGGCTCTCGTACCACGGCGGGTTCGTGAATCTGCGGACGGGTCAAACCGCTTCGCTCGCTGTCGACCCGGTCCTATGGCAGCGGATGAGGACGCAGCCAGCAGATTCCGCATTACGCAGACGCAAGAGAAGGAAGGTAGTCAGGCAATGAGCCAAGGTTTTCGGGCAGTGAAAGAAACATGGAATGTACACTCGTCCTGCTTCATTGAACCGGAGAAGCTGATCGTGCTGCTCCACGACCTTGCCGCCAGAGTGGGGACGGCCAGCGACGAACACGAATACGGAGACAACAAGGCAGTCTGGGTCGAAGACGGCACCAAGGTTCTGGACTACATGGAGGCAGACGAACGATTCAATGCCACCAGTTTCAAAGACAGCATGCAAGAGCAGGGGGTAGTCATCGACAAGAATGACCTGACCGCTGTGATCGACAATATGCGGAGCTTGTCGAAACAGTGGCGAAGTTCGATCGGAGAACACGGAGAACTGGTGTTTTACATCGATGCTTGTTGAAACCCAGCAGACGTGACGTTCCAGCAGATGGTCGTCCCTACCGCGACAGTTATTGGATGGGACGGAGCACACTTGAAGGCCAAAGAGTTCAGATCGGAATTAGCCCGCGCCGGATTCCCAAGGTAACCGCTTCGGTGCGGGTGGAAGCGCCCAGTTTGTCGAGAATCGAGCTGATGTGGAACTTGACCGTGTGCTCTGAGATGCCGAGACGCGCCGCAATAACTTTGTTGACCAGTCCCTCCGCTAACATTCTAAGCACATCGGTTTCGCGGGAGGTGATCTCTTCGGACAATTCATCTTCAACTTCCAAGGGCTGATCGCCGTAGACGGCGGCCAAGCTCTCGGCGGTCGGTGCGCCGAGCAACACCAGCCCATCATAGGCTGCGTAAATGGCGGAGAGAACGTCGTCTGTGTCGCTCTCTCTGGACAGAATCGCTCGCACCCCGCTGCGCAATAAGCGCGAGATCGACCGCGCGTCGCTGATGTCCGTGAGCAGAACAATCGCGGCGTCCGCTATCGGCTCAAGTAAGCCGGGCCCGGCGGACGGCGGAGGTCGCCACTACCGCAATTCGGATCGCGCCTCCGCCATTTCGCTGCGACATTCGTTATCGCGCCCTCTCGCCCAAAGTGATTGACACCGGCTTGATCTCGCCGGCACGAATCACCCTGATCTGTAGAACATCACCGATCTTCGCGATGGCAAGCGAGTCCTGAATTGCATCCACGTGCTCGACTCTCTTCCCGCCCACTTCGAAAAGAACGTCTCCGAGTAACACTCCAGCCTTTTCTGCCGGCCCACCATTTTCGACGTGCATGACAAGCAGTCCGACTCGTGTTTGAGGAGGAAGCTTCGAGAGCATATTTTCCGGAACCTCCACCGGTTGCATCGCAATCCCCAAATAGGGCCGAGCGATATGCCCTTTTTCCAGGAGTTCTTCGACAACGCGATTGACGGTTGTCACCGGCACCGTCACGGCTCGCCCGTGATCTAGGCCTCGCGTATTAATGCCGACAACCTCGCCTCTGGCATTGAGCAGCGGTCCGCCAGAAAATCCCGGATACAGGGCGAGGTCGAGCCGGATGTGCTGATCGAGTTGTCCCCCACGCCGGTTTCTCCACTCACCGCTGATGCCGCCAATGATCCCGCTACTCGCCACTAGATCCCCGCGCCGCGTGCGGCCGAGCGCGAGAACAAGATGGCCGAGCCTCAGGCTTGTCGAGTCGCCGAGTTGGGGCGCGTCCGAAGATCCTTCCTCGATTCTTAGGACGGCCATGTCTGTTCTGGGATCCCGTCCAGCCAGTTTCGCGGAAACTGCGCGACCACCACCGAGCACCACTTTGATCTCTTCGTCGCGCTGCACGCCGTGATGAACCGTTACGACCACGCCCTTCTTCCATTCGATGCCACTGGTCGGCATCCAGCGTCGGGCATGGACGGCAACCACGCTACTGCCCACCTTCTCCGCGGCAGACGCAAATTCGCTTGAAATTGTCTCTAGTATTGAATTGGCCATGTCTAGCAAAAACCCCTTTCCTGAACTATGAGAGCAGGATCGGGGATAGCAACGGACGGCGCATCCGCCAGATGGCTAGGTGGAGACCAGAAGGCTGGCTAGGCAACACTCCTGCGCTGTTTGAAGACACCAAATGATGATTGTGCCTAAGTCGATGGGGCGGACGGAAAAAAGGCCGGTATGCTGAACACGGTCATAAGCTGCCTTACATGGTAGTCCGGGAACTTGGCCAGGATCCGCTGCTCGGCTGTCTTTGCGTCGCCACTCTTAACCGCGTCGGCGAAGTCGTGCAGGTATGCCCTGGCGGATGAACTCGCGAAGCAGTGAACTCGCAATCTGGCGGCGGCCGCACTCATGCTCACCGAGGAGGACCTTCGGTGCCTGGGACTGTCCACACGAGTACGTCGAAAGCCGTCAGTAATGAGCGTGCCGGCTGATCCACATTTGTCGACCATAGAACGCCAAATTTGAGAGGCAGACAATTACCGCAGCCGTGATGAGCACGTTGACGGAAATATTGGGATAAACAAGCTTGTCCAGATAGTGAAGCAGGAACCCGCCCTGGTACGGCTCGACACCGGCGCGGCCTTCGAGCCAATCTTCCAGCAAAGTCAGTGGGCACGGCCAGAGAAGCAGTTCCGTAAGGATTCCCCAGAGAAGAGAAGCGATATGCAGCCAGCGAAGAATTGGGCGGGAGCGTGTCAGCAAAGTACCGAAAACCACCCACAAAATGAACAGCGCATGCAGGAAGAGGACGGCGGTCGCGAGTGCAGAGTAGAAATCAGAGGCAACAAAGCCTGAGGCTCCGTGCATACCTTGAATTTACAGCGACGAGGGATACCCATTTTCTTGAAAGGGATGACTTTCGTCGTTTCTTCGCCTATCATTGCGGGGTATGACCGGTCTGAATCTAGGGCTGCCGACGGCCTGGGTCGTCAAGTGCAAGAAGTGCGGCTGCACGATCAATTGCCGTGCCATCGACCCTCAGACCGAACACTCTCAGCCAGACAATGCCGATCCGCCGCCTCATGACAGTGTCATTGTGACGTGTTCATGCTGTTGGGCTGCGTACCGTTACAGTCCGGCTGAAGTATTCAAAGGCGCGCCGGGTCCGAGCAGCAATTGTTACGACCGTAAGAAACCCAACAATCAGGAGGAGAGAAAACCGAACGCGGTGCTCCTCATTGCGGCATCACTCATCGCCGCGGTGCGACTGAACCGCGAAGAGATTAAATCATCGCCAGTCGTGCACTCGAAGATCGCAGACAGTATCCGCCTGGCGGAGATGATCCAGGCAAGGCTGCGAGGATGAAAGACGTGCCTACCGGCCGCAGTTGCTACGTTTCAGCCCTCCGGGAGGAACTGATTGCCAGAAACAACTCGTATGCTGTCCTAAACCTTTTGCCGCACGTAACCAGCTATGGTGAATTGCCGGTTGTGGTCTATCAGCAATCGGAATGCGGCCGACACCACGGGAATTTCATCGCAGCCAGCTATCGAGCAATTCTCAGAAGACCCGAGTGGAGAAAGCGATTACAGAAAGCGCACAGCCAGGGCAGACGATCATTGCCCGCGAAGGATGGCTCGTGGCGGGAACTTGATTCTTCTTTAAGTTCAGACGCGCTACTGATGAACATCTTCTGCTACCCGGGCGTGACACGGAGAATGGAGGTTTGCAGAATCCTGGGCCTCGAACCCGGAGGCGTCCCCGAATTTGGATTCATGCCTCGCGTCCCGTTACTCAGCGAAGCAACCGAACGGACCGAAGTTGATATGAAGCTCGGAAATAAGATTTTTGAGGCGAAACTTACGGAGGGCGATTTTCAGATCGAGCGCGCGGCGCTGGTTGAGCGATATCGAGATTTTAGGGACATATTCGAATCTCGCCAGCTGCCAAGAGCCATGAAGAAATACGTCTCGTATCAGCTCATACGCAATGTTCTCGCGGCCCATGCGCTCAATATGGACTTCTGCACGTTGCTCGACGCTCGCCGGCCTGACTTGCTCGAGGACTGGTACAGCATTGCGCGCTGCATACGATCTGCGACTCTTCGCGCTAGATGCAAGGTGTTGACCTGGCAGGAACTGAGCCTTTGCTTGCCTGCCTCCCTGCAGAGGTTTCTGAGCGTGAAGTACGGAATTGTCCGTGTTAGCTGAGATGCAGCAGGGCAAAGGCAGCATCCGCTTGGATGCATGCTCACAATTGTCCTTCGGCCAGAACTAATATTGTGACCAAAGAATTGTGCGCAAAATCATCCACATCGACATGGACGCGTTTTATGCTTCTGTCGAGCAGCGGGACAACCCGGACCTGCGCGGCAAACCGGTCATTGTAGCTTGGCAGGCCAAACGTTCTGTTGTGTGTGCTGCTTCGTACGAAGCCAGGAGCTTCGGCGTACATTCGGCCATGCCGGCAGTACGCGCGGAACGCCTGTGTCCCCACGCGATCTTCGTCGCCCCGGATTTCACGCGCTACAGCGTGGTCTCGCATGATGTTCAGGAGATCTTCAAACGCCACACAGACCTGATCGAGCCTCTGTCGCTCGACGAAGCTTATCTCGATGTCACCGAGAACAAGACGGGCTTACCAACTGCAACCCTGGTGGCACGCACGATTCGCGAGCAAATCCGCCACGAATTAAACTTGACTGCCTCCGCCGGCGTCGCACCCAATAAGTTCCTAGCAAAACTCGCCTCTGACTGGCGCAAGCCTGATGGGATCTTTGTCATCCAGCCTGAGGACATAGATGCCTTTCTCCTGCCACTGCCGGTTGGGCGTCTGCCTGGGGTTGGAAAGGTCACAGGAGAGAAGCTGGCGAAGCTTGGAATAAAGACGGTAGGGGACCTGCGAACTCTCGATTTACGCGTTCTCGAAGACCATTTCGGCCGCTACGGTCGGCGCCTGCACGAACTCGCGCGCGGTATCGACGATAACGAAGTCATCCCGGACCGGCCTACGCAATCGATATCGGTCGAGGATACTTTCGAACACGACGTGCCGTTGGCAGAGACGGAGCCCATGATCCGGCGCCTTGCAGAAAAGCTTTGGTCTGCTTCGCGCAAAGAATCACGCATAGCCCGTACCGTGGTCCTCAAAATGAAGACGAGCGAGTTCAAGATGCTCACTCGCAGTTATACGCCAGACACTCCTCCCTCATCCTGCGAAGAGTTGACGGACATTGCGCTGAAGCTACGAGAACGAGTGGACTTGGGCCCACAGCAGCGCTATCGGCTCGTCGGCGTAGGGTTGAGCAACTTTCAGGAAGCCGAACGAACTCGTGCTCAGCCGGATCTTTTCGAGTGAGGATGCACTAGGCAGCTGTGGCCGTATCCGTCGGCTGTTGCCGCATCATCTCCAGCATCCCCTTCTTCATCTCTTTTGCCGTAGGTTCAGCCTTATGGGTGCCAACCATCCAGGGATAGCCGTCCGGATCGACAACGGTGCCGCAGCGATCCCCCCAAAACATATCCATCACCGGCCCTTGGCTGGTGGCGCCGAGTTTGGTCGCTTTGTCGACGACCTTGTCCACGTTTTCTACATAGATGAAGAGGCTGGCCGGAGAAGCGCCTACGCTCTTCGCGCTCCGCTTTCCCATCGCATCATTCTGGGGGCCAAGCATCAGAGTTGTGCCACGCAGGGTGAGTTCAGCATGAATCGGTTTTCCATCCGGACCCTTCAAGATGGCGCGTTTAGCAAAACCAAACTCCTTTTGGTAAAAGCTCACAGCAGCTGGGATATCGGAGACCGTGAGCATCGCAGACACCGCGCCGTACTGTTTCTGGTTGAGCGGATCAACTTTTTTCTTTGCCATAATGCTCCTTTCGTAAGCACCACATTCTAGCGAAATACGCAAAATGTCGCATCCGCCTCGATTCTGACCCCTGAGGTCAGGACCAGGAGATCGAGAATGGCCAAGAGCGTTACCTACGCGGGCGATTTTGCAGCCAATACTTAAAGAGAGCACGTTTTCCTCGGCGTTCGCAACCAGGCCGCAACTTCTCTTACCTGAAAAGGCTGGTCTCCCGGGCCGAGGTCGCGATTGACCAACTCGGCGATTTCTTCACCGTGCTCGGCTTCTTGATCCTGTTCAAGGCTCGCAGGAGATGCTCGTCGAGAAGGTGGTTCGCATTTGGAACCTTGCGGATTTGCGGTTCTCGGTTTTGAAGGCGAACCTGTTGAAGGGTGCTCATTTTGTGTTCGGTCTGCTGCTGCAAGACAAGAACAGAGGTGAGGAGGAACGGGTCGGTACCAACTGGAGGATCAGTCTGCGGATTGCCTCAGGTTGATGCTCCCCGGCAGCACCCGCCAAAGTATACGTCCGTTCAAAGCCCGTTGAGCCCTTCAACTCGGAGTTCCCAATTCTCGCTGGCTCGAGATCCGGCGATCGATACACGCCACTCTCCGCGTTTGTCGCCGAGTGCGTGCTCGATACTTGCAACAATCTCTCTGCATAACTGAGCATCACCGAGATTGTGCAGCTCAATCGCCACTGGCATCGCATAGCAATTTTTAGCCGAAGAGCTCCCGCCCATTCGTTGGTGCAAACCGGTCAAAGCCTTGCGGGAAGGGGTGTCGAGGTGATCTCCGGCGAGTTTATCCACAACTTGTGTTGAAAACTGCGAAGAGTGCGAGAGCGATGCCAGGCCGGCGCACGAAGACTCTTTCCACCGCGAGGGACAAACCCGAACAAAAGGCAACGGGCACCCCGGAAATAGGAAAGGCTGCGACTTTGGTTATGCTCCAGCCATCAGCTCCTGCGAGGGAGCCAACAGCGTGGATGCACGCACCGTCGCAGCCCTTGATGCGATCACTGCTTTCGCAGATCCAAACCCCAACTGCTCCTCGCAGAATCAGTCGGTTTTTTCGGGTCTGGTTGCTCGTCAGGTCGCCCTGCCGAGCAGATCACTCAGCCTACTTCGGAGTGGCAAGGTTTATTTTGCCAATCCTTTCAGCCGTCGACGCCAGCCAAATTAAACAGTCGCTTCATCGATGTCAACGCAATTCTCAGCGTGAAAACGAAATATCTGTGAATGGAATTGTGGAAAAACGTGGACGGTTAGATCCTTCCTGCTTTCCCTTCGTCCGACACCGCCCCCTGAATCGCTCCGCAATTCAACGTAGACACCACAGGAGAACCGCCATGAGACTGCGTCCCAACGAATTCTGTCCGATTCACAGATCAACGTCGTGCTGTGGGCGGGAACTCATGACCAGACCCAGGCTGATCAGGCTTGGAGTTCAGCGCATTGAAGATCCGCACCACCCGCGTGGATATCGGGAGCTGCGATCGCCGGCCGAGATGCGGAAACTTCTGAACCGAAAGATTGTCCAGCAGGGCGGGATCTGCGCCATCTGCCGCGAAGAGCCGATCAGCCCACCACTCTTCGGAGTTATCGACAGATCGGCCCGTGGCCCGGGTGCTGTGCGCCAATGGTGTGTGTGATTTCAGGCCCGGCACCCACGTGGGCAAGAAAAGTCATCTCGATCGTGAATGATAAAGGACGTTATCGCCACGATCGCGCAATCGCAAATTTCCCAAGTTCCTGACTTCCAAGCGGCACGTCGGAGCCCGTCGGAGACTCAGACTAGCAAAGGAGTGAACGCTATTAGCTTTTATCCACGACTTCTGGTGAACGAGATTCGTGATTTCCCAGATGCCCGTTTTCTGGATAGCGTAGGGCGCGGCCTGTGGCCGGGGCAAAGCGGAAAGGAACTTGTCTAGGCCTCGTTCCATGAGGCATTCATGCCAATCCGCGAATTCCCGATCTGTTTGGGGCTCGGTTCAGTTTGTTCGTTTCACAAAGCAGCAACGACAACGTTGACGTTCTACCAGCAACTGATGCCGCCGAAAGTGTTTCAAGAGCGCAGGGGAGAAGGCACTTCCAGCTGCTAAAGCAGTTAGGAAGCTAGTCTAGTCTCGGTCGCGCCCAACAAACTTCCTCGGGCACGCCAAACCCATTCGCCCGCCTGCTGATTGTTACTAATATGTACAGTAAACTTGTCCGGCGTTATGCCCTCGATCTTTGGTTCCTCTGAGGCACGCCCGTCTCTTCTCAAGACTGTGATTTGCGGTGGTGCAGAAAAAGGAGGAAGCAGCACAGTCGTCCTCCAAGTTATTGTGTCAACAGTGAGTGTTCCTTCAACGATGTTGGTTCCTGTTGCTGTCTCCAGCGTTTTTGCCGAGTCGCTCGCTCTTCTGGTGGCATCCAAAGTCCGTTCTAACATCTTGTCGACATCGAGTGGCAAGGCTTTGTACTCCGGTTTTTCCCAAACATCGCTATCCGCCCATCCGTTGCCCTTCACGTAACAGAGAGCAGCTAACTCGGGATCGTATGGCTGGATGATGTTGCCAGCCTTTACCCACACTTCCGATAGTAGGTTTTCTGTTTCTGAATCTCTGCCCTGTTGTTTCGCTAATCGAGCGAGATATGACCGAGTCTCAAGGAGCGCCTCTTGGATAGCAGCCAAGGCGTCGTACTCTACAAGTTTTCCTTGCTGTAGTCGGTCCGACAGTTTTTTCAGCGCACTTAAAGCGTTACCTGACTCTGGTTTCACTGGCATCAATGACCCAGAATATGCGCTGATCGTGTGCTCGACAAAGCGAATGAGTATTCGATGCTGGATGGCCTTCCGACTCTCTGGCTTCGCAATACTATTGTGATTGGAATAAGGAATTTTCACTGGATTGACGAAATACCGTGCCGCGGAAAAAGGCTCGACAAGCTGCTCTCGAAGCCCAAATAGTCTCCTTACAAATCCGACCCAACTCCTGATGGCGAAGGGCTCATCTTCTACCAATTCTTTTCCATAAACCCGTAAGCCGCCGCCTCCCTTTAGATTTTGGAAGTCTCTGTCCAGGTCGTTGAGCCACACGTTCTGCTGTGAAAATCGCAAGGCGACAGCTTGTGTGCTCTCAAGCATCCGCGCTAAGAATAAAAACCTATTGGCGTCCTCAGAGCCTAAAGAAGGCGAAGCAACCAAGAAGAGGCCAATTTTCGGGTTGCGCTCGCTAAACAAGCGTTGATTCGCGAGCAGAAACCGTCTAACAACGATCCCGCCTAAACTGTGGCATACGAAAATCAGACAACTCTCTTCGAGTAACTTCTCTCCCTCAACAGTCTCGCGAAGAAAATCAGCTGCGTCACTTTGGCTGTAATTACGAGCAAACGCATCGGCTCGATATGAGAACACGCCGATCCCGACATCGCTGAATTGCGGTTCTTGAGCCAACATGCTTGGCCAATTTGCACCATTTGGATGTGTCCATGCGCTGTCTCCATGGGAGAGGATTCCATGCACAAACACGACTACAGCATGGCTAGCCCGTGGCTCTCGAATCCATTCTAAGCCCGCGCTTCTATTAGCCATTTCTCACCTCCAAGAGACTCAACACTTATGGAGATACCATTCCCGGCGGCGCTTCAGAAGCGAGTCCGACTGAAGTTGATCCTAAAAAACGAACAGCATTATATACCCTCCCTATTCACCAAGAGTCTGTAGGAAAACCTTTTCGCACCGTTTGACACCCTGTTGACGGACAAAATGCGGACAATTTGGGAGATCTTCGTGGTTTAACTGAGAATTGTAAGAAACCACTCGGTGTGAAGGAAGTCCCTCCGAGTGTCCCGTGAACAGAGGCAGCCTCAAGAATGGCTGACCGCAAGAGGTCTGCTCAGGCAAAAAAAGTGGTGATGTTGGCGATAACGTCCTTTATCATGCATTATTCCGACTAAGAAGCAACCCGCCCATAAAGCTGGCAATCTCTTTGGCTAGCTCGTGAGGCTCATCAATCGGGAT
>WNFI01122180.1_pt1 | contig 15920 bp, 13 predicted proteins | sample 5400471 | NCBI WGS metagenome assembly WNFI01 (sample SAMN13153348, study PRJNA577476) | soil metagenome | isolation source: 100 cm saprolite on Douglas fir-dominated hillslope | place: USA:California | collected 2013-09-17 | reverse complement strand
ACCTGCGGCGGCACCGTATCGCTGCCCAGAAGCTCGGCGGGAATGAGGTTGATGGGCGGTGTGCCGAGCCGACTTGCCACATAGGCACTGATGGGCCGCTCATAAATTTCCCGCGGTGTGCCGAGTTGAATCAAGACCCCCTCATTCATCACGCCGATCCGATCTGCCATCGTCATGGCCTCAATCTGGTCGTGCGTCACGTAGAGGATCGTTGCACCCAACTCGCGCTGGATGCGTTTGAGCTCAAGGCGCAATTCCGCACGCAGCTTGGCATCCAGCGAGGAGAGAGGCTCGTCCATCAGATAGACGGCAGGTTCGCGGACCAGCGCTCGGCCGATGGCGACCCGCTGCATTTCGCCGCCGGAAAGCGCGGTAGCCCGGTTGCCAAGCTTCTGCTCGATATGCAGCAGCTCCGACACCTGCTGGACTCGACGACGAACCGCTTTTTCATTCATGCGCCGCGCCGGCGAGCGCAGTGGAAAGGCCAGGTTGTCATAGACCGTCAGATGAGGGTAAAGCGAATATTGCTGAAACACGAACGCGACGTCGCGTTCGGCTGGAACCTGCTCCGTTACAACGCGGCCGTGGATGACCACGCTGCCTCGATCGGGGCGCTCCAGGCCGGCGATCAAACGCAGCGTCGTCGTCTTCCCTGCACCGGTAGGGCCGAGCAACACGACAAACTCGCCGTCCGCGATGGAAAGCGAAAGACCACGGACCGCCTCGACTGTGCCGTAGCTCTTGCTGACTTCTACGAGAGCGACCTCAGCCACGGGTTCCTCCTTCATAAAGCGATGAATGCAGCGCCTGTCCGCTCATTGCGTCGAACAGGGAAAGCCGATCCGGCCGCAACGCGAGCCCCACCGATTCGCCGACCCGAACCGCTTCGCTTGACGACAACCGCGCCTTTACCCGGCCGTTGGCAGTGACGACGGTAACAATTTGCGTGGTACCAAGATATTCGGCGCCAATCACACGACCTCTCAAATGCGAGGCATCGGTGAACGACACATTCTCCGGTCGCACACCGAGCGCGAACTTGCCCTCGGCACGATCCTCGAACACCTCCGGCATTTCGATAGGGACGCCGTCGATCTCTATACGGCGATCGCCGCGCTGCAGTGAGGTTTGGACACCGAGGAAGCTCATTGGCGGCGCGCCGATGAAGTCGGCCACGAACATTGTACGGGGACAATCGTAGATCTCCTGAGGCGTGCCGATCTGCTCGACACGGCCCTGATTCATGATGGCGATCCGGTCTGCCATCGCCATCGCCTCGAGCTGGTCGTGGGTGATGTAGACAGTGGTCGCATCGATGCGGTCGTGTAGTTCGCGCAGCTCGCCGCACATCAACCTGCGAAACTCGGAATCGAGCGCGCCCAAGGGCTCATCCATGAGAAAGGCCTTGGGTCGGCGCACGATGGCGCGGCCCAGGGCGACGCGCTGCCGATCGCCGCCGGAGAGCCCGCCGACCCGGCGCTCCAGAAGATGATCGATTCTCAGCAATCTTGCGGTTTCCTCGACACTGTGTCTGATCTCGGCGCGCGGGTAATTCTGACATCGCAGAGGAAAGCCGATATTCTGGCGCACGTTCATGTGCGGGTAGAGTGCAAATAGCTGGAACACGAATGCAATGTCCCGCGCCGAAGCGGGCAACGCAGTAACGTCTTCGCCATCCAGCAATATGCGGCCGGAGGTCGGCAGTTCGAGGCCCGCGACCATGCGCAAAGTCGTTGTCTTGCCGCAGCCTGAAGGACCCAGAATGACGAAGAACGAGCCGTGATCGACCGTGAAGTTCACGCCCTTGACGGCGGCAAACGTTCCGAATGTCTTGGCTACGGTTTCGACCTTGATCTCTGCCATGGTGGCTAGTCCGGAAAATGACTGACGATCACAAAACCCAGTGTCCCGGCCAGGATCGTGACGAAGGAATAGCTATACAGATTCAATGAGAGCGGCTGCATGAGCATCACAACTCCGAGGCCGATCAACGCCATCGCAACGGCTTCGCAAGAGCCGCGACGCAGCCAGAGCGGCCACCTTGATCCGTAACGATCGATCCTTCCTGTCATTTGCGCACCGCCCCAAACGTGATGCCGCGCAACAGATGGCGACGCAGCAGGATGGTGAAGCAAAGGATCGGGATGAAGAACAACGTCGTCGCGGCGGCGACCGCAGGCCAGTCCTGGCCTCCCTCGCCAATGATGAACGGGATGAAGGGCGGCATCGTTTGCGCCTCACCGCTCGTGAGCAGAACCGCGAAGGCATATTCGTTCCAGGCAAAGATCAGGCAGAAGATCGCGGTTGCCGCGATGCCGGTCGTCGCCTGCGGAAGCACCACCTTGAAGAACGCCTGAAGGCGCGTGTAGCCGTCGACCATCGCAGCCTCTTCATACTCGCGCGGGATTTCATCCATGAATCCCTTGAGTAGCCATACCGCCAGAGAGACATTCACGGCGGTGTACAGCAAGATCATCCCGAGCTTTGTGTCGGTGAGCCCGAGGTACCGGAACATCAGATAGATCGGGATCGCGACGGCAATCGGCGGCATCATCCGTGTTGACAGGATAAAGAACAGCAGATCGTCAGCGAGAGGCACCCGAAATCGCGAAAATGCATAGGCGGCGATGGTGCCGAAGCACACCGCAAGAAAGGTTGAGCCAAAGCCGATAACCATCGAGTTCACAAAGCGCGGCACCACCTTTGAGGGCCCGCCGATCACCATGTTGCGAGAGCGTACGAGACGCTCATACCAGGTCTGCGGCGGCGGCAGGCTTGCCAGGAATTCGGGCGTCTGCCGCGAGCGCGTTGTGAACAAATTGACGTAGCCTTCGACGGAAGGCTCAAACAGGATCTTGGGTGGATACGCGATCGAATCGGGCGGGGTCTTGAATCCGGTGAGGAAGATCCACAACAATGGCAGAATAGTCACGATCGCGTAGGTAGCGACGATGAATGAAGCGATAGTCTTCGACCATCGTGATGGCTCGGCCACTGAATGCGCGCTGACGGGCGTTTTCATCGCTGCTTCACCCGGTCGAGAGCTCTTACATAAATATTGGCGGCACCGAAGACGGTGACGAAGAGAATGATGGCCAACGCCGATGAATAGCCGGTGCGCCATTTCTCGAATGCCTCGCGCTTCAAAGTGATCGACGCTACCTCCGTGGTCGATCCCGGACCGCCCGAGGTGAGCAGATTCACCATGTCAAACATCTTGAAGTTTTCGATCGCCCGAAAAAGGATCGCGAGCATCAGAAACGGCATCACCATCGGGAGCGTGATGGACCAGAATCGCCGCCAGGGGGACGCGCGATCGACCTCCGCGGCCTCGTAGAGGTAATCGGGGATCGAACGCAAACCCGCAAGACAGATGAGCATGACATAGGGCGTCCACATCCAGGTATCGACCAGAATGATGGACCAGGGTGCCAGCTGGACGTCGCCGATCATCTGAAACGAGCTCGGGTCGATTCCCGTCAGCAGCGCGATCGCACTGTTGAATAACCCGATTTGTGGCTGGAGCAGAAACGTCCAGAAATTGCCAACGACTGCTGGCGAAAGCATCATCGGCAACAAAATGATTGTGGTCCAGAAACTGTGACCACGGAAGCGACGGTTGATCAGAAGCGCCAAGCCAAACCCGAGTACCATCTCGAGTGCGATCGACCACAGCACGAAATGGGCCGTGGCCTGCATGGCGTGCCACACATCGGGGTCAGTCAGTATGTCACGGTAGTTGTCGAGACCGACGTATCTGAGCGGTGCATTCGGACGATTGGCGCGATAGTTGGTAAACGAGAGCTGGATCGTCCACAGCAGTGGGAAAATGTTGATTGCGAGCAGAAGCAGCACCGACGGCGCAATGAACAGCCAGGCAATGGCTCTGTCGGAAATCCCACGGAATCGCAATGCCAGTCGGCGTGGTGTCCTGGCAACGGCCCGCTCGGCGAGAGTGCTCATGTGAGTCCTGTCGTTCACGGATCGGGACACGTGAGAGGAGGCGGTCTCCCGACCGGAGATCGGGAGACCCTGCCGCTCACAAGCTAGATCTTACCTTCTTCCTTGAACACCTTTTGCCAATCCTTGACCAAGAGATCGAGCGCCTCCTGCGCCGTCCCCTTGTCGGCCACGACGTAGTCATGGACGCGCTTCTGCATGTCGAGCAGGAGCTCCGCATAGGCGGGCTCCGCCCAGAAGTCCTTGACGATATCCATGGACTTCAAGAAGTCGGCGGCAAAAGGTGCGCTGTTCGGAAAGCCCGGATCATTGAGCACCGCCTTGTGGCAGGAATAGCCGCCAAGCGCCCACCACTTTTTCTGAACGTCGGGCTGCGCGAACCATTTGATGTAAGTGAGCGCGTCGTCTCTGTGCTCCGAATACGAGACGACAGAGATCCCTTGTCCGCCGAGCTGGGTAAAGTGGAGCTTCTGCTTCGGATTGACGAAGAAGCCGATCTTGTCGCCGCCGACATTAGGATCCTTGTAAAGGCCAGGGAAGAACGCGAAGAAGTTCATCTGCATCGCGACCTGTCCGGATTTGAAGGCGTCGAGACCCTCTGACATGTAGGCATTGCTCATTCCAGGCGCCGTGCAGCACTTGTAAAGCGACTTATAGAATTCCAGCCCCTTGGCTGCGTCGGGCGAGTTGACGAAGCCCTCCATGTGATAGGGCTTCTTTGGATCGTCGTATTGGAATCCCCAATTATAGAGAGCGTTTGTCACGCCCATCGTGATGCCTTCGGAACCTCGCTCGGTATAGATATAAGCTCCGTAGACCTTCTTGCCGTCGATCTCCCTGCCTTGAAAGAACTCGGCGATCTGCTTGAGTTCATCCCAGGTTTGAGGGGGGCTCAGGTCGCGGCCGGATTTCTTCTTGAATTCCGCTTGTATTTCCGGCCGGGCGAACCAGTCCTTGCGATAGGTCCAGCCGATGGCGTCGCCCATTGCCGGCAACGCCCAATAGTTCGGACTGTTCTTGGGCCATTCAGAATAGCCGACCACAGTCGCCGGCATGAAATCGTCCATCGAGATTCCTTCCTTGGCGAAGAAATCGTTGAGTTTGACGTAGTGACCATTCTCGGCTGCCCCGCCGATCCATTGGCTGTCACCGATAATGACGTCGCAAAGCTTTCCCTTTGAATTGAGCTCATTGAGGAACCGGTCGGCGTAGCTCGTCCACGGGACGAACTCGTATTTCATTTGAATTCCCGTCTTGGTGCTGAAGTCTTTCGAAAGCTCCACCAGAGCGTTGGCCGGGTCCCACGCTGCCCAGCATAAGGTCAATTGTTTTGTCTGAGCAAAAGCCTGGCCGCCAAGACACGAGGCGACAACGACCGCGGTCGCACCCAATGCACGCATCATTTGGATCATCACAACCTCCCTGTTGTTGCAGGCGATTGCCTGCTTGTGCTGCCAATCACGCTTCGCCATTCGGCGGTCACGCACGCAGACTCAATCCCGNGCCAAGCGAAGTTATTGCTGCGGTGCAGCAGTTATCGGATCGACGATGTGTGAAAATCGAACGAGAAGGGGGGCCAGATTTGTTTAGTAAACTTGGCGTCCCTCGGACGCACCACGGCTCATTCGGCGGCCATGTGACAGCACGCGTTTCCCCGATCATGGAATCTTCGAGATCTGCCTTTCAAAGCCGGCGGTCTTAACGACGAGGTGTACGTCCGCCTTCGCCGGAAGCGGTCGCCGGGCGGACTAACAAGCTCACACGGGTGCGTCGCGCTGGGGTGCCATTCCGGAACGCCGCTTGTGCAGCGCAGCATGATCGGCATAACTGGCGCCTCCTCATGAGGTGCTGCTGCGTGACCGAAATCGATGCCAATGTCTGGGTTTCATCATCCCACCGCCCGATGGGCTTTGCTGAATTCGTCGTGATCATCGCAGCGATCATGGCCCTGAACCCGCTGGCGATGGACATGATGCTGCCGGCGCTGCCGAATATCGGCTCGGCGTTGCACATCGATGCCGGCAACCGGCTTCAGGCCGTGCTCTCGATGTTCCTGATCGGCTTCGGCGCCGGCCAGCTGGTGATGGGGACGCTGTCCGATCGCTTCGGCCGCCGCCCGGTTCTGCTCGTCGGGATAGCCGTGTACTGCATCGCCAGCGCGCTCGCGGTGGCCGCGCCGTCGTTCGAGACATTGTTGCTGGCGCGCGTCATGCAGGGCTTTGGCACCTCCGCCACCCGCGTGATCGCCACCTCGATCGTTCGCGACTGCTATGCTGGCCGCCGCATGGCCAGCGTGATGTCGCTCACGATGATGATCTTCATCGCCGTGCCGGTGCTCGCGCCGTCGCTCGGTCAATTGGTCATGCTGGGGGTGCAGTGGCGCGGCATCTTCGTCGTGCTGATGCTCTATGGCGTGCTGGTGCTGATATGGAGTGCGCTGCGGATGCCGGAAACCCTGCCGCTGGCCGAGCGGAAGTCGATGGCGATCTCCGATGTGTTCGGCGCCTTTCGCCAGACCGTGACCAACCGGCAGACGTTGGGCTATGCGCTGGCCGCCGGCTGCGTGCAGGGGTCGCTTTTCGCCTTCGTGTTTTCCTCGCAGCAGGTGTTCACCGGGATCTACAAGCTCGGGCATTATTTTCCGATTGCGTTTGCCGCCATCGCCGTCGGTACGGCGATTGCCGGCTTCATCAATTCCCGCTTCGTCGATCGCCTCGGCATGCGCGTGATTTCGCACGGCGCGCTGATAGGCTTCGTCGCGGTGGCTGGGATCATGCTGGCGGCGGCGAAACTGCAGATGCTGCCCCTGCCGCTCTTCATCGCGCTTTCGGCGTGCATGATGTTCGCTTTCGGATTGATGTTCGCGAATTTCACCGCGCTTGCAATGGAGCCGCAGGGCCATATCGCGGGCACCGCCTCGTCCCTCTACGGGACAATCACCAAGCGCGTTGTGTGAATTCAGGAAATGAAAGTCGAAGGCGCGCCCCTCATAACGCATAAGATCGGTTATTTTCGCTGCGCCATATCGATGGCGAACGTTCGCAAATAAATCGCGCGACGCGCGGTCTCGCGATTTTGGCATGAAGAGATCATCGGGTTGGCCATCGTTCCCTGAAAATAGTCGTACCAGAACCCGCAGGTCAGATCGCGGACATGAATCCACGCCTGCTGCATGTCGCGCAGTTTCTGGCTCTGTTCGGGCTCAAGCCCATTCATCAGGGTTTTATAGGAAACGTTGACGATCCTGTCCCAGACTCGCCGCTCCCGATCGAAACATTCGATCTGCTTGCGGTCACTGACGGATGTATCATCGCCGCCGACGCAGGGATTGGCGACCTTGAGCACACATTTCGCTACATAGGTCTCCTGACCGGCGGAGCCTTTATCGAGTGCGACAAGACAGGCGTTGACGGCCGTGACGTCCTTCGGATTGGGGACCTCGGCCCTGGCCGGCAATGTTCCGAAAACGATCACCGCGAGAACGAGCAGGCGCTGAGATAGACGCATGGCGCTATTGGTCGCACTTCGCCAGCGCGCGGATCATCATGGAGCGTTTCAAAGCCCAATCCTCATTATCGGACGACTGGATATTCTGTCGCGAGAAGATGTCGGGTGGTTCAAGGATTCCAGGTTATCGTTTTGCAATCCATCGGCCACGCAGACCATGGCCGTCGTCGCCCGGCTCGACCGAGCGATCCAGTATTCCAGAGCGACTATGAAGGATCGCGAGGCCCTGGAATACTGGGCCACCTGCTTTCGCGGGTGGTGACGGCCTGCGAAGGGCATGACGATTCAACCCGATCCGGAAATGCTCCAGAAGATCACTCGTCGCTGTCGCGCTTGCGCAGCAGGTCCTTGGCCAGATCGCCCAGTGCCGGCCGCGGCAAGGCGGTGAAGGGCAGCGGGCGGGTCACGTCGATGGCGGCGAGGCCGAGCCGCGCGGTGAGCAATCCATTGAGGACGCCTTCACCGAGCCGTGACGACAATTTTGCCGCGATGCCGTGGCCGAGCACCTGCTGGATCAGGGTGTCGCTTGCCGCCATCCCGCCGGTGATGGCGAGATGCGCGATCACATGACGCATCAGCCGGATCAGCCCGAGTGTACCCGGCCGTCCACCGTAGAGCCGCGCCAGTTGCCGCACCAGGCGCAGCGACGCCGCGAAAACAAAAAGCACGTCGATCAAGGCACGCGGGCTGACGGCGGTGACGATCGAGACCCGCTGCGCGGCAGTCGAGACGAGGCGGCGCGCCTCCTGGTCCAGCGGCGTCATCAACTCGCGTTCCGCAAGCCGGATCAGGTCGGCGCCGTCGATGATGTCTTCGGCGTGGCTTTGCAACATGGCGCGCGCCCGCGCCAGCTGCGGATTGTGGTGCGCCAGCTTGAGCAGATCCTGCAGGATTGCCCGGCTCTCCGCGCGATCGTCGCTTTGCAGCGCGGCGATCGCGCGCCGATGCAGTTTTTCGATTGTTGCCAGCCGTGCCAGGCTGAACGTCTCGCGCGCCACCGTCACCACCAGCGCCAGCACCACCAGGAGTGCAAGCGCCAGCCCGAGCAGGCCGAGGCCTTCGCTTCGCGCGAACAGATCCTCGACCAGACGGGTCACGCCAAGGCCGAGACCGAGCAGGACGAGCCCGCCAAGTGAAGTCCAGAACAGCGCGCCCCAGCGGAAGCCTGATCGCGCCGGGAGCAGCGGCTCCGGGGTCGGGACCGGCAGCAGCGCGGGGTCGGCTTCCGGCGTGATGCGGACGGTGCCGCGGGGCGGACGGCCGGCGTCCTCGTCCGGATCCATCACGATCACACGGGGATCGTCGAGCTTGAAGGTTGCCGGCCGGCGATGATTGGACCGCTCGCTCATTGCAGTTTGTCTCCGATCAGGAACTGGAGCGCGCGGTCGAGGCGGATGTGAGGCAGCGCCGGCTCCTCGGTTGCGCTGCGTTCAAGCTGCGGCGGACGAAAACGAAGAAAGCGAAAATCGGCCTTATCCTCGGTGGCGGTGGTGAGCCCGCGAAACGCGCCGTCGCCTTTGAAAAGCTCATCGAGATTGCTCGGCAGGTCGCCGGGAAAGGTCGCGACCTCGGTCTTGCCATCAAAACTTTCGCTGTCCGCGCGTTCGCCGGCGGCGGGAATGCCGAGGATCGATGGTAATCTGTCGCGTCCGCGCTGCACCTGCGCCTCTCTTGTGGCGCGTACTGCAGCCAGCGCAACCACATCCACGGCCGCGCCGGCAATCTCGGACCTTGCCAGAGCCTTATCCACGGTTCGCCGCAACACCGCCTCAAGCCGATCGTGGCTCTGATGGTGCAGGTGGTCGGCCTTGGTGGCGGCAAAAAGAATTCGATCGATCCGCGGCCGGAACAGCGCGCTCAACAGCGTGCTGCGGCCGATCCGAAAGCAATCGAGAATCCCCGCCAGCGCCGCCTCGAGATCATGCAAGGCTTCCGGTCCGGCGTTGAACGCGGCAAGCGCGTCGACAAGAACGATCTGGCGGTCGAGCCGCGAGAAGTGATCGCGGAAGAACGGACGAACCACGACATCCTTATAGGCCTCGTAGCGCCGCCGCATCATCGCCCACAGCGAACCATCGGGGGCGATTGCATCAGCCGGAAGTTCAAGCGGCGCAAAGGTCAGCGCCGGCGATCCCGCGAGATTGCCCGGCATCAGAAACCGGCCGGGCGGCAACAGGCTCATGGCGAAACGCTCGTCGCGGCAGGCGCGCAGATAGTCGGTAAAGAGTTTTGCCGCTGCCAGCGTGGCCTGCTCGCTTTCGTGCGCAATGGGATCAAGCGTTGCGAGATGGGCATGAAACTCCGCGGCAAGGCGCGCCCGCGGCTCCAACTGGGACAGTGCAAAACTCTCCGCCGACCATTGGTCATAGCTTTTGTTGAGCAGCGGCAGATCGAGCAGCCATTCGCCGGGGTAATCGACAATATCGAGGGTGAGCGTGCGATCTGCGCCATTTTGCCGCTGATAGTCGATCACCAGACGCAATTCGCTGATATCCGCCGTCGAGTTCGGCCAGCGCCGCTCGTCGATCAGGTTGCGCAGATGATTTTCGTAATCGAAGCGCGGCACCGCGTCGTCGGGCTGCGGCTCCAGCCGCGCCCGGGCGATTCGTCCGGTTGCCAGCGATTCGAACACCGGAAAGCGGCCGCCGCGCGCCAGACCATGGACCAGCGCAGTGATAAAGACGGTTTTGCCCGCGCGCGACAGGCCGGTGACGCCAAGCCGAACCGTGGGATTGAAAAGATTGTCGCCGAAGTCGAGCAGGGCTCGGGCGGACAACCGCGCTTCCTCGACGATCTCTTTGAGGCTGAGAGCCATGCTTGGGGGAAAGACTCGAACTTGACCGGATCAATGGGAGGCGGGGTGCGGACTGCCTGAAAAATGGCCATTGTCGGGCGAAAATCAAGCTTCACATATGCTTCACATTCTTCGCGTCTGCAATCACATTCAGGAGTCCGGAAAGCGAAGCGTTTGCGTTTCGTTGACCTTCGGCGGCGTATGATTTATCGCTCTGCAGCGAAGGCTGCTGCGTTGCAGCGGCCCTGTTCAATTTTGCACATTGAAATCTTTCGGAACGTGCCTCGGATCTCGCCCATGACGATCTTCAGATTGAAGCAGTTCGCTTCGGATTCGGCAAATGCCATGGTTGGCTCGATCCGCTGGAATTACGACCGGGCGGAGCTGATTGCCGACGGCGTCGTGCATATCCTGGGTATCAGCTTCGGTCTGATCGCGACCACGGCGTTGATCGTGCTGGCCGGGGTCTTTGCATCCGCCTTTGAAATCGTCTCGGTGTCGGTCTATGCCGCGGGTCTTCTGGCCATGCTCGGCTTTTCGGCGGCATATAATCTGTGGCCGGTATCGCCGCGCAAATGGCTGCTTCGCCGTTTCGATCACTCCGCGATCTACATCCTGATCGCCGCCACCTACACGCCGTTTTTTGTGCAGCTGAAGGACACCGTGTTTGCGATGTCGCAGCTTGCCGGCGTGTGGTGCGTGGCGATTGCCGGAATTGTGCTCAAATTGTTTCTGCCGGGACGTTTCGACAGGGTGTCGGTCGGGCTGTATCTGGCGATGGGCTGGAGTGGCCTGATCGCCTATGACGCCGGGGTGGCTTCACTGCCCCAAATGGCGCTGTGGTTCATCGCCGCCGGCGGTGCACTCTATACCTTGGGCATCATCTTTCACGCGTGGCAGCGGTTGCGCTTTCAAAACGCCATCTGGCACTCCTTCGTGTTGCTGGGCGCCGCCTGCCACTACACGGCGGTGCTCGACCTGGTCTTGACCTGAGTCAACGGACCCACTGTTTCCGATGCCCCCTCCACGTCATTGCGAGCGAAGCGAAGCGATCCAGGGCTGCAAGCAAGACTGGATTGCTTCGTCGCTTCGCTCCTCGCAATGACGGCGTGGCGGGGTATTTGCATTTTCCGCCAGCCTCTGAAAATGTCCTGACCTGAGCAATCCCAGCAGCGGAGCGTGACGATGCAGGTGACGGGCAAGGTCGTTGTCGTGACCGGTGGCGCCAATGGCATCGGCGAGGCGCTCTGCAAGGTTTTTCACAGCAATGGCGCGGCCAAGGTTATCGTCGCCGATCTCGATAGTGCGCGGGCGGAAACCCTGGCGGCCTCGATCGGCGGCGCGGCTTTCAAGACCGACGTCGGACAGGAAAAAGACATCCGGCATCTGATCGATGAAACCGAGCGACGTTTTGGCCCGATCGCGCTGTTCTGTTCCAATGCCGGCATCGGCGGCGGATTCGATCCGCTCACCGAGAACGCCGGCGGCAGCTCGGACGAACCATGGGCGAAGAGCTGGGCGGTTCACGTCATGGCTCACGTCTATGCGGCCCGCCATCTGATCCCGCGGATGAAGGCGCGCGGCGGCGGCTATTTTCTCAATACCATCTCCGCCGCGGGCCTGCTCTCGCAGGTGGGAAGTCCGGCCTATTCGACGACAAAACATGCCGCAGTCGGCTTCGCCGAGAATCTTGCGATTTCGCACCGCGCCCACGGCATCCGGGTCTCGATATTGTGCCCGCAGGGGGTCGATACCAATATGCTGCGGTCGATACCGAAAGGCCCGCAGTCCGGCGATGGCGACCTTAGTCCGCAGCAGGTTGCCGAGGATGCCCTGCGCGGCGTCGAGCAGGAAACCTTTTTGATCCTGCCGCATTCGCAGGTGCTCGATTACATGCGCAAGAAGACCGAGAACTACGATCGCTGGATCGGCGGCATGGCCAAGATCCAGGCCAGGATGCGCGAAGCCTACGGCAAGGGGTGAGGGACGGGTGAATTCGAAGGGCGCGCTGCCCGGTCAAGCCGGGCGAGGACGGCGATGTTGTTTGCGGCGATGTGCTTTTGCTTGACAGATGCGCGTTAGGCGCTCGCCCCCGCCACAAATTCAGCCGTCACCCCCCGCGAAAAGCGGGTGGCCCCGTATCGCAGAGCGTGGATGTTCAATGTTTGAATCTCTGGAATACTGGATCGCCCGGTCAAGCCGGGCGACGACGGCTATGTTGTTTGCGCGCGATGTGCATTTGCTGACTCGGCGTCATCCCCCGGCAATTCCGGGATAAAGGTCATTCCAGTCTGGATTCTCTTTCTCGATCAACGAAATCTTCCAGGCTCGCGTCCACTTCTTCAATCGCTTCTCGCGCCGGATGGCGTTCTCAATATCCTCAAAGCACTCGAAATAGACCAGCCGTTCCACATCGTAGCGGTTGGTGAAACCTTCGGCAGCTTTTGATTTATGTTCGGCGACGCGGCGAATGAGATCGTTAGTCACGCCGACGTAAAGCATACCTCCAATTTGGCTGGCCAGCATGTAGACGTAGAAGCTGCGCGCCTCCATGGGCTAGCTCTCTGGAATACTGGGTCGCCCGGTCAAGCCGGGCGACGACGGCGATGTTGTTTGCGGGCGATGTGCCTTTACTCGAAGCCCCAGCCTATTCCGCCGCCTCGAATGTCGGCGTGCGCGGCTGCACCGCGACCGGCGGATCGAATGCCCCGATCGGCGGCAGGTTGCCGGTGAAGCGCTCGACCTCAACCGTGGTGAGCTGGCCGCAGCAGCCCTGCGCCAGCGACGAGGTGCCGACGTCGCGCGTCAGTACGTTCGGGTTGCCGTGCACGCACAGCGCCTTGTCGTCTTCCGGATCCTGCGGATCGTACCAGGCGCCGGTCGGCAGTTGCACGACGCCCGCGCGGACGTCCTCCGTCACATTTGCCGCCGCCAGGCAGGCGCCGCGTTCGTTGAACAGCCGGACAATGTCCCCGTCGTCGATGCCGCGTGCCGCGGCATCGACGGGATGCAGCCGTGCCACCTCCCGTCCGCGATGTTTCAAGGCGGCGCTGTGGCCGCCGAAATCGAACTGACTGTGCAGCCGCGTCGCCGGCTGATTGGCGACCAGCTGCAACGGATGCGCTTCGCTGGTCACATCGGCGGGCGGCAGCCAGGCCGGATGCCCCGGACAATCCGCGTAACCGAAACCGGCGATGGTTTGCGAAAAGATCTCGATCTTTCCGCTCGGCGTCGGCAGCGGTTTTGCCTGCGGATTGTCGCGAAATGCCCTGATGCTGCCGCCATCATGCGGCTGCTGCGGCAGAACCAGTTCGCCGCGCTGCCAGAAGCTGTCGAAGTCCGGCGCCTCAAAACCTTTCGCCGCCAATGCATCCTGCGTCATGCTGTAGAGATGGCGCAGCCACTGCCGTGCGCTGCGGCCTTCGGTAAAGGTTTTGGCGCAGCCGAGATGTTCTGCCAGCTCCGTGAAGATCGCGTAGTCGTCACGCGCCTGGGCGAAGGGTTCGGCCAGCCTGTGCATGGCGATCATCAAGGGATCGGTCTGCGTGCCGCCAATATCCTCGCGCTCCAGCGTCATGGTACAGGGCAGAACAATATCGGCGTGCCGTGCCGTCGCGGTCCAGGCCATCTCGTGCACCACCAGGGTCTCGACTTCAGCGAATGCCCGGCGCAGCCGGTTGATATCCTGGTGGTGATGAAACGGGTTGCCGCCGGCCCAGTAGACCAGCCGGACATCCGGATAGTTCAGCCGTTGTCCATTGTAGTCGAACGGTGCGCCGGGATTGAGCAGCATGTCGGCGATGCGCGCCACCGGAATGAATCCGCGCACGCCGTTCTTGCCCTGCGGCAGGGCCGCGAGCGGTACCGCGTTCATTTGCCTGCCGTAATTGGCGATGGCGCCGAGCGCGTAATTGTAGCCCCCGCCGGGCAATCCGTGCTGGCCGAGAATGGCCGCCAGCACCGAGCCCATCCACACCGGCTGCTCGCCGTGCTCGGCACGCTGCAGCGAGTGCGCGACCACGACCAGCACACGCTTGCCCGGCAGCCGGCGCGCCAGCGCGACGATCTCGTCGGCCGCGAGGCCGGTGATTGCGCTGGCCCACGCCGCGTCCTTCGGCTGGCCGTCGCCGCGGCCCATCAGGTAGTCCTCGAACACCGCCCATCCGGTGCAATGGCTGTCGAGGAATCCGCGATCGTGCGATCCGTCCGCAACCAGAGTGTGAGCCAGCGCCAGCATCAGCGCGGTGTCGGTGCCGGGCCTAACCGGCAGCCATTCGTTATTGACCTCGTCGGGCAGATCGCTCTTGAGCGGACTGATCAGCACGAACGCCGCGCCGCGCGCGCTGGCGGCGACCATGTGCTGATGCTCGGTGTGGCGGCTGATGCCGCCGGAGGCGACGCGGGAGTTCTTGGTCGCCATGCCGCCGAAGGCGAGCACGATGTCGGTATGGGCGACGATCTCGTCCCAGCTGACGTTGCGCCGCGAGACGTCGTCATAGCCGCCCAGAACATGCGGCAGGATCACCATCGATGCGCCGGCGCTGTAGCTGTTGACGGAGCGGACGTAGCCGCCGAGCGCAATGTTGAGAAAACGATGCAATTGGCTCTGGGCGTGATGAAAGCGACCGGCGCTGGCCCAGCCGTACGAACCGCCGAACACGCCGCCCGGGCCATGCTTGTCGCCCACCCGCTTGAGCTCGGCCGCCAACAGATCGAGTACCTCGTCCCATTCCATCTCTACAAACGCGTCGCGTCCGCGCCGCGAATCCTTTCCCGGACCGCGCTCGAGCCAGCCGCGCCGGACCATCGGTTTGGCGATGCGCGCCTTATGGCGCAGCGCATCGGGAAAATTCTGGATCAGCGGGTTGGGATCGGGATCGCCGGCGTGCGGGGTGATGACCAGCCTGTCGTTGACCCATTGTCCGGAAAACGCGCCCCAATGCGAGCTGTGCGACCTGACTGGGGATTCCTCAGCAAGTTTCGTCATCATCTGTCATCTCCCAGTGTGGTGGTTCAGAGGTTCCCAGCCACTTCGCTGCGAGTCAATCGAGGGAATTTCTGAACCAGACCAGACCCTATCGTTTTCCAGTGTGCTCTTGAATCCGAAATTCATGTCCGGGAACATCCTCCAACCGGACATATCGCGGACTGGCAAAAACGATGCCAATGACCCGTTGCAGACATCACAGTGGTTTGAGAAGAGGGCAATTGGTTCGCATTATTCACCGAGAACCTTATGCACGAGATCAGCGGCGTTCCTGGCGCCGAGCTTTTTCAGCAGATTGGCTCGATGGAAATCGACGGTACGCGGGCTGATGCCGAGCGTCCGTGCGGCCTCCTTGCTGGAGGCTCCCCGAATGATTTGAGCCAGTGCAACACGTTCTTTTGGAGTCAAAGTCTCATGCCGGGGGAACGGTTTCGATAGAATGTCCGGTGCACCATTGAGCCTCCTGATTTCCTGCTTGGCCCGCTTGAGTTCGGGAGTCTCCAGAAATTCCCAATTGCCTCTCCGTCGCACGATGGAGCATTGGTGCGCACGCGCCACATCCAGCATGTCGACGGTCCTGCTCGTTTGCAACGAATAGGTGCAGAGCACGATCATATTCTGGCCGGCGAGAGATCGATCGAGTTCTTGCTCGTACTCGCAGAACGCCTTCCA
>WNFI01671635.1_pt1 | contig 15922 bp, 23 predicted proteins | sample 5400471 | NCBI WGS metagenome assembly WNFI01 (sample SAMN13153348, study PRJNA577476) | soil metagenome | isolation source: 100 cm saprolite on Douglas fir-dominated hillslope | place: USA:California | collected 2013-09-17 | reverse complement strand
CGGAGTCTTTGCAGCCAAGTCGGCCGCATTGTAGCGGAGTTAGCCGAATCGATTGAGACCTGTTAATGTAGACACTGCTTCAGCCTATCTTAGACCATGTCACGTCAATCCAACTTCGTGCCGTCTGGGGACGATCGCAAAGATCGTCTTGCTTTTTTTCACATTATTGAGAGATTAAAGGTTTTCAATCAGCGCAATTTTATGGTTAGATGATGCGTCTCTGATTCTGGATTAGACGCAGAAGCGTACTGGATGGATGAATAACAAAGCGAGTAAGACAAATAGTGCTTTTAGTATGTTTGAACCTTATCGCTCTCTCTAGATCGTGGATGCAGAAAGGTGCCCCAATTCCCTTCTCATTACATCGTCTCCTTCCGTAACGCGGGCTTTGGTCAATCAGCATTAGTGATCATATGCATAGAATGAGTATATTGGCGTTATGCTCTACCGATCAGAGTCTTGACATCTCAAAGTGGGTGGGTTGGCCTTCCTAGTCCTAATAAGCGCATCACCTGTCATTCGGAATATTTTAGGTGTGTTATGCTTTCGGTTGTCCACGATCTGGCTGAGGCGATAGCTGGGGACATTGCTCCCTCCGACGGGGTCAGTCGTGAGGAAAAGAGAAAACTGGAAACTGTTTGTCTTTTCCTTTCGTCCTCCCAGTAGGAAAGCTAACGGGGAATCCATGGGAAGGAAGCTATGAGGGACATGGTTGAAGGCATGCTTCATGGAAGTCCTGCCGCTCAGAGAATAGAAGGATTGTGGAATGTGAGTTCTGACGTACCCAAGCCGTGCTGCTAAAATGGCAGGAACTCGACAGGAATACGAATCTGGCGAGACGGCTGAGGCGCGCTTTGTAAAAGGTCAGTATGGTTGCTATCGCATTCCAATGCGTATAATCTTATTCTGTGGTGAAGATCTAGATCGGATCGAAATGGCCCTGCAAGGTGACTATTATCATGAGGTAATTCTTAGTACTCATCCTAAGACCTTTGCAGCTTCGGAATACGAAGACAGACACAACAAACACCTTCAATCTTTTTTCGATACTAGCATTTCAAACATTGCTCACCCTGAGGTCAAGAGTTGGGCGGCCGATCTGATGGCTGAACGCAGTTCGCGTGGATCTGCGTCCTAGCTTTCTTAGCATTTAGGTTCAATTCTAAGTACACAGAATACAATCATTGTTTTTGTCCTCCTTTGATAGAATTCTTAATGGTGGAATAACCGCAAATCAGTATGAATGAACACCATCTGGTGTCCATCCGCCGCTTTAATGCATTCAGCATCCATAACACTTCCACGAGGAGCGACCAGATAGGTGACGCCGCTCTTCCTAGCCCGATGAATGTTATCAGGAAATGGAAAGAACGCATCGCTCGAGCAGGCAACGCCCTGCAGTCTCTTCGCATGTTCGAGGCGCTCCTCTGGAGTCAAAGGTGAAGGTATCACCCCAAATAGACTCTCCCACTGTTCCTTTTCTTCACCATCGAGTTCCTCCCCGCCTACGAAGAGATCAATGGCATTTGCCTTTTCGGCTCGCTTTACACCCGATTTGAATGGAAGAGAAAGAACGCGAGGGTGATGGCGAAGCCACCAATTGTCGGCCTTCGCACCAGCCAACCTAGTACAGTGAATTCGCGATTGCTGACCGGCACCAAGTCCAATAATAGATCCTCGCAATGCATACGCCACGCTGTTAGATTGAGTGTACTTGAGGGATATAGTGGCGACAATCAAATCAGTGATCGCAGAGTCGGGGAGCTGCGCGGAATCAGCAATAACTTTGAAACGGGCTAGGACGAACTGCTTACATCTTTGTTCTTAGTGACAATGTCCTTGAACAGAGATTGATCTATCTTAGCATTATTGCGATTCTGTTGTAATGAGACACCATAGACCTGACGCGTCTCAGTCACTTCGGGAACAAAGGATGGATCCATCTTGTTGGCCGGATATGTCAGCCTCATCTGATAAGCACCTAGTCACATTTACCTCAAGGACACAGTATTTTCCGGCCTTCTTTCTCTTCAAAACGTCCAGCGCATCCGCATCATAGCCCGGGGCTATGATGCCATCGGAGACCTCCCGGGAAATTATCTTTGCGGTCGCCAGATCGCAAGGAGCTGAGAGAGCGATAAAATCTCCGAAGGATGACATACGATCCGCACCTATTCAATGAGTCGGTGGGCTGCACGACAGATCCCAGGTCGTCCGCCTACCTCGAGCTCGTGCATAGGCCGAAGCCAATGGTGTCAGCGATTCCTTCAAATCATCGACGCCGTATACTTTCTTCTCGGAATCCTCAAGGTCGAGGCCAACTGCAGCGCCGGCGGGAGATACGTGCTTGAAAGAGGCGGCAGCCGGGAGATTCAGAGCCCCACTCAGTTCCTTGACAAGGGCATAGGAATTAAGCGCATCGAGCAAGTTGATATACCCTGGCGCACCACAGAGAACTTAACGAGGCCGTCAGTTTCGAATCAGGGTGCCAGGGATACATTTTTTACCTTTGAAAGGGAGCTCTCCCGACTTCACATATGCTTGTGCCGCCTTTTGGTGAGGATTAGCACCATATCGTAGAGACAAGCGCTGAATAGATTCAGAATGACTGGAATCTGGCGATGCGTATTGTTCACGGAAATAGTTGCTGATTGCAGCATCATATGTAGCAGTGGCCTCGAAAGCTTTAAGAGCAAGTTTGTTCCGTAAATTTGATCTCACATTTCCCTTCCCCTCTGTCCAGGCCACGAGGAAGTCGTCGTAATCGCGAGGATCAGAAAGGATGCTAACGCGCTCATGGTTTTTGGCTGCGGCCCTTAGTAGAGTGACACCGCCGATGTCTATCTCCTCGATAGCTTCCTCTAACTTGCATTCTTCTCGCGCTATGGTCTTGGAGAACGGATATAAATTGCACACCACGATCGAGATCTGGGAGATGCGTTGCTCCTCCAAATCCTTTAAGTCGGACGGAATATTTCGCGCGAGGATACCTGCATAATTAGTTGTCATAGACACTTGAAACGGAATATTTCGAAGCATACCTCCATGTACGGCAGGATGCAGAGTTTTCACGCGTCCCCCCAGCATCTCAGGTGCTTTCGTTATATTTGAGACTTCTCTAGTTTATGGGCTCCAGAACGAGATATCGAACGCGATGAGAGATTGACGTACTGGATTGGAATGCCGGCGTCGCGAATCTTCCTCGCTGTACCCCCTGATCCAAGCAACCCAACACCAGCAGAATGCAAACCCTTCGCTAGCTCCAAAAGACCAGTCTTATCATACACAGAAAGCAAGGCTATCGTTGTCCATTAGACTTTGTTTTCAGACCGTCTTATGACGTGTGACTTGCCAATCTGTGTCGAGGACATTTTGGCTCAATTTTAGCGGTTCGATCGATCAACTCTCGGGCAACACCGATGCGCGAGTTTTGTCTGTTGATTTGTCGCACGACCGCTTTCTTGGTCCCCCCCGTATTGACCATTCAGCTTTGGAAACTCGTCGTTCATGCTGCGTTCTATCTTTACCCAGAATTTGAGAATTTGAAGAAAGGTTTCAGGGAACCAATTTCAGCAATATTGTTTTTATCTAAGATATGACTTTTGCGATCTGGGTATTTTGCAGGGAATTCAGAATGAGGAGCTAGTTAGGCGACAAACTGAAACGGCCATACAAATTAAATGCTGTACCAGACGTTCATGTACTTTCTGTGCGCAGTTCGGGCACTACTCTAGTGAATGAGGTCATCGAGAACATCATTTACCATAACAGCAGAGACAGCTAGACAGAACAACATATAATGTAATAATCACGTTCACCGCAGTTTGCGTGCTTCAAAGAAGCGCTAGATCATCCAAAGCATGAATCAATACCTCGCCTCTGGGGTGAATAAAAGAATGCCACGTACCCGAAGGTGCTTTAACTGCCATGTGCAGGTAGCGATGAGCACAACCACCTGGGCTATTACATACCACACCGCTCGCATGTTGGTGGATTCACTGAGGTCTCGATATGCTCCTTCTCTCTCTCGTTGGTACTGCTGCTCTCGTCGAATGCCCCGCAACCTCTCATTAAGTTCTCTTATTCTTCCCGCAATTTCTCCTATGTGAGAGCGGTCATGCTCTGGGTCAGCTTTGGCCGCACCCACGACAATATCCAGGTAAAATTTGATATGGCGGTCGGAAAACCATTGGGAGGTGAAGTTGCTCGAGAGACATATGATGTGGTCACCGGGCTCGTGGGAGGTGAAAGTAAATCTGCCTTCTGGAGGCCCGAGAGTCTTCACGACAGTGTGGTCCGTGGGGGCTTCCTATCAGGGATCAAGAACCTTCGTCAAGTGGCGGAGCCCAACCACTGCTAATGCAACGTGCTCACCTCAACTTCAACCTCTATTCCCAATTCTTCATTATATTTGTATATGTTAAGCTTATCGTCCCATTCTAATGCCTTATAGTGACCTAACATTGCGATATGGTACTTCATTTGTTGAGAAGGATCCTAAAGAAACACACTGACCGTCCACAACAGTATCCGTTGGTAACTCCTCTACAAAGCACCGCTTCTGCTCCGCTTCAAGGTAAAAGTGAAGGGCCTGGGTGCAAGCAACCAGTGCTAACAAAGAAAGTGGGATTGCTCTGGTCCAATGCATTGCTCCTTGTGGTTAGGCAACGAAGCTCGACCACGGCAGATTCCGATTGAATTGAAGTTTGTCCAATTCTTCCTTAGCCCATACTCCCTTCTTGACGCCATGCCTCCCTCACGGACAAACCTCTCATCCATCAAGAACAAGATGAAACGGGAGGAGGTGTACCAGAGACAAAAAAGGGTCAAAGTACAGGAGAAGATAAAGAAGCGCAAGGCGCTTGCAGAGGCTGAACGAAACGACCCAGAAGCCAAGAAGGTACAACACCTCATTAACTTGGCATTATTCTTATTGACCAGAAAAAAACAATTCCCAGAGAAGATTAGAAACGAACGTTCCAAAAACTCTTGATAACATGCGAGAATACGATCCCTCCATGCTGACATTCAATTCTCGAACAGTGCCATCCACCTCAACTTCGACATCTACTGCTGAGGATGGAGGCTCTACTGTTCCACCCAATGCACCAATGGTAGATGAAGAATCTAATATTGATATATCTATGTACGCATTCGCATCCTACTTCTCGAGCGAACCTGTGGCCGTTGATACCCCTCCCAAGGTTCTCATTACCACATCCAGTCGAGCCACAAAAGTTGCCTTTGAATTCTGCGAAGAGCTTGTCAGTGTTATACCTGGGGCTGAATTCATTCGACGGAAGAAAAACAAGGGCTTTGAGATTGGGAAGATTACAGGCTGGGCTACAGGACGAGGTTATGGTGCCTTAGTCGTCGTAAACGAGGATAGGAAGCAAGCTAGTAAGCACACTTTTACCGAAGATACACATCCGGGCCCCCTGACCTTTCAACATAGACGCCATTACCATTATACATCTCCCTAGTGGCCCTACAGCATATTTCAAGCTGACCTCCGTGCAGTTAATGAAGGAGATATCTGTAAGATGAGCATTCCATTTGTCTATGTCGGCCTTGATGGTAATTCTGCCTAGGGTCACGCACGAGCTACACCTCATTACCCGGAACTCATCCTCAATGGTTTTGTGACTAGACTTGGGCACGCCTTGGGTCGCATGTTCCAGACCCTATTCCCGCAGCTACCAGAATTTGAGGGGCGGCAAGTGGTTACGTTTCATAATCAGCGCGACTTCTTGTTCTTCCGAAGACACAGGTTAGCTATCCTCTCACTTGCTGCAGACGGCCCTTAACTATGTGGTTTATGGAAGATACGTGTTTGCCTCGGCAGAAAAAGCTAGACTGCAAGAAATTGGGCCTCGATTCACCCTCAAACTGCGCTACATCAAGAAAGGAACGCCTGCGGTACACCAGCTTGGAACGCAGCCTCCACCACTCCAATTCGACGCCGAGGCAGACGAGATAGAAGATAGAAACGAGTCTTCAGCTGATGACACCAGGCTGAGTCAAACTGACGAAGCAGTCCAGAGTTCGGATGAAGAAGGTGCTTCATCAAGTGCTGTTGTCACAGCACCAAAAACGTCAAGTAACCACACCAAAGATGAGGAGTACATTTGGAAGTGGAAGGTAATCTCAATGTTCCTGAAATAAGATACGTTCTCATTTGTTACCCCGCAGCCTAAGTTGGAAACTTCGAGAAAGACCTTCTTCCTATAACTCTCTTGCCCTACCTACACACTCCCTGGGATCTATTCACTATACCCTCTCTCCAACGGGCTCCATTTGGTGGACAAGTGGAACAACTTTGATTCTCCTGATGGTGATACACATGACAACTGTTCTTATACATCAAACTATCACGGAGTCGGTCCTAATGCAAGTAAACCGAAACTTTGTGAAGTTGAATTTGCAATGTACTTCTGTCGCACAATATGAGCGACATCCTAGGTTCAGTTTTTCGACTTCAGATGCAAAATATTGGAATGGTGGTTGGATGTCATGCTCACTTTTAATAGATCCTCACTCTTTCCAAGGTCGATCGGTTCTATTCTTCTACCATCCAACTCTACAAGACGGCGCTCATCGGGCGTGACACCTGACGGGACTTGAACAAAAGTGACGAAGTGAAGATCCACGGAATCATCTGCCGAAGGCATGGCGCTCTGGCCTAGGCTTGAAGCAGCTACATGCGCCTCTGAAAAAAGAGTTGTCTCTTCTAACGCTTTCGCCCTTTCGCTGGGGCTTAGGCCTATCAGAGATGCTGTCAGAGCCTCAAAACCTTGACAATAGACTTGCTCACTTGCTATTTCCTGGAAAAAATTTGCCAAGGGGCTAGCAGGATCAATCTCCACGTCTGCCTAAAGAAGGATGTAAGTGTACGTGAAGGTCTCGTTGCGGCGAGTGGACTCGAAGAATACATTTGCAAGAGCATGTAACAATGCGATGGTTCCACATGCGTTTGGGATCTATTTCTGCCCTCATCAGTATTTCTGAAGATAATTATGATTAAGTTTCGGTTACCGTTTGTTTAATGAAAATAACGCCGGGGTCCAACTTATGCTGACCATCTTTCGCGATCCTTCCGTCCTCATCTTGCCGAAGTTCCTCGAGCTTTTCGGTTAGAGGAAAGACCATGATTATAGCCTTCACTGGCTTGGGGACCATGTCAAGAAGCTGTTCATAATCCTTATCAGCATACGCGCGCCGCAGCTTTCTCATGAAGTGGTATACCACAGGATCAAGACCATAAATATCACAGAACTCGTTACATTGGGTGGAAAGACCAAGTTTCGATGACCACTGAAGTTCCAAATGAGAAGAATGGAAGTTTAAAGGGGCCGTATGCGCCTACAGAGTTCATGACCTATTTGTAGTTAGGCGATGGTCGCCGTCAGTGTAAGCCATTCGCAAATATAAAAGAGTGCAGACTAGCCTCGGGATTACTCTCAAGTGGGATCCATCGTCCGATTTTCACATCTTTCTTATTATCCGGCATTTCTGCTACGCACGAACGAATGTCTACTTATGGGAGTCGGTGTAACCCGTGTCGCTTATGTAATCAGACCTGGAGGCGATATTGTCATAACTTTCAAGGCCGACTTCGCGGCAGCACCTGCTACAGATGGCTTGTATCATCATGTCGATATCCATTTTATTTCCAAACATCATATACAAAGATGGATTCAACCCTTGTCATGACTTCCACCCCATCTCCACCACTGCAATCGCTTCCTCTGCCATCGTCACAACCCATCCACTGTCATTTCAGCATCATCAGTGCAGAAACGGGCGGTCTATATATATATACATGTCGCGCGCTATTTGTTTGTTAATCAACTGAAATCAAACTAAGGTTTTTTTTTTTGGTGAAACCCACGGCCTCGAGGGCACGCAGACGTTGCGCTGTGGGTTAGGTGGGGTAGCTAGTTCCCTGAAGGGTTAGTGTGCCGGGGTTGAAAGTGCCACCGCGGGGAAATGCATTACGCACGATTTGAAGTGGGACTTATCCAATGCCATTGGTCGCGGGAAATACCGCCAGGGCGATTGGCTATAAATCCCGTTTGCCTTTACCCAGTCTTCTGGCAAGCCCTGATTCATTTTAAGATTCTTTAATTATGTAATACAAAAATGGCGTCTAAAACGTTATACGCAATTTTCCGACTTCTTCGGTTTGTATGGTGGCTAACTTTACCTTCAATACACACAGGATGATTAAGGGAGTGGGGGGGTTGGGCAACACCCATACTGCCAGAGTACTGAAGAACCTCCTGGGGCTTATCAGAGAAAGTGGTGATAAAGCTGATACATCCCCATATGTCCGACCCCACCCGTCTGCATACTGGGGTCACCACAACTATTCTAGATATCGTAGGAGGATGGAAATGGTACCCCTTCACATCGCTGACAATGTTGCATAGATTCGACAGCTGTATCCATGGAAACTCTCCCCAATCTGCCATACACCGAGGTTGGTTTATGGGTAAACCTGTACAGACGATGCAGCTGACATTTATGAGTCCTTAGGTCCTTGTAACAGGTGCGTGGGGACGTGTGGATTGCTCTGCGTGAGGAGGCTAATATATTGACTGGTGCAGGAAGAGCAAATATTGGGAAGTCTACCTTCATTTCTGCAGTTATGGACAACCTAGGGGGTAACATAGTCCGGCGGGGAAAACGAGCTGTGAGTTTGTCAAGTACTGTGTTCTTTGGTGTCATCATCATAATAAATTGATTAGGGGGTGACACGAGCATTCAACTTCTACCTCTGCGGTGGTCCTCTTATTCCTTCGGAAAAGAAATTGACACTAGTCGACAGTCCCGGCTATGGTGATAGAGGCACAGAAGAAGCAGGGGACCTTTTCCAATCATATGTCATGAAAAGATCCAAGTACGTCTATTGGGCTCTGTCGGTACACTGTTGCGCTCAATATCGCCTCTAGCCTCAAGCTTATACTGTTCCTGATCGACGCTGCAGTTGGCATGAATCGCTACGATCAGTCAATGCTCGAATTCCTTTCTAATACTCGTCAGAATCATCGGCCTGACGTAGACATCCAACCTGTCATGTCCAAGTTGGACAAAGTGTCGCATCACACTACGATCACCCGGCTTGGTCGCACGGTGGAAGACATTTATCGTATTGCCCCCACTGCACGACAACCATATATCCTCGTGGGGTGCAAAGGGCATACAAAAAGTTTTGGTATCGAGGAAGCCCGAAGTCAGATACTCTTGGGATCGGGTCTGTCTTCCCTCCGTTCTAAAGTATCGAAGGTCCGAACGTCACCGTCGGAGCCTATAATACAGGCTTCTACAAGCAACGATATTCAGAAACCAGGGCCATAATGCATTAGATCAATGGGATCCAAAAGTTATACTGGTGATGCCGTCCGCAAATCTGACGACGTAAAGTCAGCAACGGTTGAAACTTGAGTGTAGGTTGATACATGCCTTTAGCAGCTTCGTTCTCTGCATTCGTTAGACCGGAATCATGCGCCTCTAAAAATGCATCAACCTGTTGACGACCGAAGGTTAGCCCCCAGTGTGTATCGCAATTCTGCGGCTTTGGACGCACTTCATCCATCATTAATTTGTCATCTTCCCCAACACCGTCCAAGGAATCAAGGTCGTCATCGATCCTGCCATCATCCCTTGCCTCGTCGATTGCGAACGGTTTTCGCTCCATCACATTAGCGAGTTGCTGCACGATTGGCGTGATTGGCGTTTCCCCTTTATCCTCTATTGACAACGATGACGGGAATTGCGCCGCTGCTACCAATGTGTCTGATGCAAGCGCGGTTTCTGGTGTACTTAGTGATAATGATGATCCTGAGGGAGGACGGTCTGGAACAGAAGAAGTCAAGAGGGACTCGCGTAATTTGGGCTCCTGTAAACCGTAGTTCTTATCGTATTTGCCTATAGAGGGTCGATGGACAACCTTTCGAGTGCAGCCGCCAAACCCGTGAGCGTAGGAATGTCTAAAACGGGGCAAGACAATTACCTGATGTTTGCCAATTGTCTTGCCGATCTGGTCCGCGACATTGTTGAGTATCCGTCTATTATCCTCGCTTGAAAGGAAACTTGAGACTAGCCCGCCCAGGAAACCGCTCTTCTGTTGCTGCTGTTCTATTAACGGCAGAACAGGTTCAAGGCGGAACGAGGCCGAGAGATCTGCATCGAAGAATGACTCGAGGATCTCATCCGCTAGTACTACCATACGGAACCTGCGCGAGGGTTGACTACTGGTGCTTCAGATTTCAAATCTGTAATACTCACGTCGGGAGTGTCAGATACGGCATATTGTGACTTCCTCCAACCCCTTCGTCCTTCGATTGAGGCAACAAAGCATCTCCATACTCGAAAGCATTGGTCATGAAGCGACTGACAGCACCCAAGTAGGCGTCGCCGACTTCGTGACGGAAAATGAACTAGGGTGTCCTTAAGCCCAACCCATCGCACAATGCAGAAGGACACTGACCAGGAGTGACTCCGAAAGATGCAGGACTTCATCTTTTGTTAGAGTACCATCTTTATTCTTGTCATGAAGCGAGAAGAACCATTCAATATTTGACATAAGGTCGTTGGACATGATGCCACTCAGACCAACTACCAGGTCCTAAAGAGGATGTTGAGCCTCCTAGATTGATGTGAACTTGCGGACTTACCTGATATGACAAAGAACCTCGGTGCGAAAAGTCCCAAAAGAAGCTGAGTATGACGAGAGGAGAATTGAGGTTTAAGATAGAGAAGGCGGGTTTGGGACATACAAGAGCCGATCAATCAGATCGTGGTCTGCCACAGTACGATTTATGCGTTGCTGATAGAACTTCAGAAGAGCATATAGGAGGAAGGGATATCACACCTACTTGGAAGCCATTAGAGACAATTGTCTCATCTCGCGCCCAAGACGCAATCTGACTCAAGAATACTCTAAAAGTTTTGAGCCCAATCCTGGTCTCTGGCCTTCCGGTGGGATCTTTGAATTCGTCAGGATCGTTGGGAACGCCCCTGGTATCATTTGGGGGCTCGTCACAAATCGCCTGGAACAAAATATCATAAATCATGCCGGCTTGTTCCTTATTGAGGCGTCCGAGAGTCTTCAGATTCCTAACAGCAGCACGCTTCGTGAATGATTCAATACCAGAAACGATCTCGGTACGGAAGCGTTTGCGCTCGGCGGCGATGGTTTCCTCTGTGATGACTGAGAATTCACGGAAAGAAACGAGTAACAACTCTTGGAAGTTCGTGATCGCTCGAACTCGTGGATCATGGGAATCGGAATTGGCTGGCTCTCCAAGCGAACTGAAATAATCTCGCATCAAGCTAGGTGTACATAGTATGACAATCAAAATCCCTGAAACCAAACCGGTAGTGTTGTACTCACTCAATAAAACTACCATCATCTTGTATTTCAAGTAGTTTGGGACCATTGATTTTTAGGATTGCTATACTCGAACCCTTAAGTCTGGCAGCGGCTGACAGTACCTAATGTGTCTACTCACCGAGACTTCATTAGAAAGTAGGTTAGTAACGCCTAAGTGCTGGCAACTAAAGTCCTCTCACCCGACTTGGAAGAGGACCTTCGGGCCCATAGCGAAGAAGCAGTCTATAATACGGAATGCGTAGATCAAAGGCATCGAATTGATGAATCTTCGACACCAGACGCATCAGCGATACCAAGCGGTACAAAACGCGACTGATCATTGTAGCTCACAAGCTCAAAAACCAGGGCAATGATGCGACGGATAGCTGCACATCCACAGCATGGAATCTATCATGGATCAGTGGTAGACATTTGTGCACCAAGGATTCGAATACCCTCTGATCGAGAATTGTGCCCCACATGCTAGGACTATTATCGAGGGTTCAAGGGCATTGTTGAGACTCTAGGATAGGGAGCCATCTACCTGTAATAACCGGGCAAAAGGCGATCGCAAAGGACCTCCAGTAACCAGAATGCCTGTTGCTCGGACATGAAGCTGAAAGGGGCATTAATAATAAATACTTATCGACATGCATTTCACTCACATAAGTATCGCTGCAACTAGTATATTCATGGCCTGTGGAGCAAAGTCGCTTAGAACGATTGATGCCCGAGACACCATGAGTATTACCTGACAATATCCCACTTCAGGATTCTTCCAACTATAGGCCGTTAATACCCTGCGCAGAGTGGCAATTCCTTTCTCGGTTTGATACGCTGGATACTCGGGTAAGCTACGAGAAAGATCTTTTTCAATGTCCTCGGTGCTTATACTCGTCCTTCCATTGTTATCCTTCAGCAGAGTCTCGTAGAGACCAGAGTGGGCGTATCTAAGGTACAAAGACCCGGACAACGTCTCCCACAGCTCTCCGCGAAGGCGATTAGGGAGGCCGACTTGAATTAAACGAGTGCATTGGGGGTATCGTAGAAGGGTAAGATGTCTCCCGTGAGCTGGGTGCACTATAATCAGTACAAGCCTGTTTTGTCGAGGGAGTTCATGCGTACATCGAAGATAGGCCGTCCATAGCTTCAATTTTGAGCCTTCCCGTAGCCTTTGGGATGTGAATAGATGATACTTCATTAAGATAAATCAAGACGTACTTCTTCGCATCTCCCGGAAACTTGAACTCAAACCCAAGTCCACCATGATAGTCCCCCCGTATCACTTCACTGCCTTCCGGGACATCAGGGTCTTTAATTATGCTACCATCTTCCCTCTCCTTGTCCACCGCAGAAGAAGATGGAGGCATGAGTACCTCAGAATATAATGTCTTCACGAAAGGTTTCAGTAACTTCATTGAGCCCTGCTGCAATTCGGCTTTGAGCGCATTTAGTAACATGGAGCTGAACTGATCTGCTGTCGGTCGAAGCGAAGTAATCTGGACAATCTAATGCAAGAGATATACTGAATTCAGATCATCAGAAATCAGTACTTCAACGCACGATTTTCATTCCATGCCACACAATGAAGCTAAGAGCGAACACTCCAGATTGTGAATTCAACCGTTCGACTCGTCGTATTGTGCTCAGCGGGATTGCAAACTTTACCGACTTACGGTCAAGAGAAGCAAAGCATAGGAAGGATGAAAATAGGTAGAGCTTCCCTGCCTGGAAACGCGACGTGACCAAGAATTTACGATCCCGCCATAGCACGTATTACTTACATATGAATCCTCTTGATCCTGTAAAGTAATCACAGAACTGACGTCCATGTTCAAATTGCATCCTTTAGGGAGCGAGAACTGAGCAACGAGCTTATCCGTTGCGGTGGGTTCACGGTGCCGCCGTAGGGAGGTGATGCTTGTCATCTTTCAAGCGCAACTGCGGCAACAAATGTGAATCCAATGCACAACAGAGGAAAATGTCACGCGTAGCCCCGCGGTGTAAGTCAAGAAATGAGTCCAGCGCGTCGAATATGTCGTACAGCCCAAACCCGTGCTGTGCCCTCTTCGGGTTCGACCGATCGAGTGAATTGACATCACCTCTTTACTACTATATCTTGCTGGACACGGACCTACTTACGGTCGTCGTGTTCATGGGTTTTTGAGAAAGCATATGCCTCACTACCAGCTCGTTCTAGCATTATCATCGAGGACCAGCCTCTCAAACATTTGGTCGGACGTCGCAGCTTACAAAGGACCAACGCTAGGTCCTAAGACTTATCACACAAGAGATTACCGCTTCGGAAGCCTACGCGTGGACTGGGTAGATATACAGCACAAGGCATTCAGACCAGTGTGTTCTCCATCGGATAAGCACAAAGAGAGCGAGGACACTCCAACACATCCAATCGCTGGAAACATGGAGATCGGTGAGTAATCCAGAATGATCATGGATGAAGGATTCCCCTTTCAACTCTGAAACACAGGACACAGCACCCTGACTGCAACGTTCCACCCTACTACGGAGGAGAGTGTGACAACTTCCCGATCCATCATCTTCGGCACGACAACACTACCAGAGGGGATGATCAGGCTCTTCAGGCACATTCAAGCACCTTCCGCTCCCGAAACAACAGTCCCTCAGGATGATGGTACTATGTTGTGTGTCCTCGCTGTTCCATCTTATATGACTCCAGCCGATTTCTTAACATTCGTCGCACCTGCTGAAGAAGGGCTAGCGCATCTTCGACTGATCAGGTATGGGGCTTCCTTGTATTCCTTGCACTTCTACTGTAATAATTATAACTAGGGATGTTTCGGACAATCGTTCTGTTGCGCTCCTGAAGTTTCGGAATCGTGATTATGCTGAGGAGTTCGCACAGGAATATAACGGCAGACTTTTCAGCTCGATGGAGGTCAGTAGCTAGTGGCTGCTTCGCAACATTTTGTCCTAATTGTTCGACATCATCAGCCGGAAAGCTGTCATGTTGTCAGAATTACCGCTGTGAATATGGACGCAACGGATACTTCGTTGAATGGATTACTTCAAACGCCTGTCAGGGGCTTGACGGATCTCTACGAACTCCCAACTTGCCCAGTATGCTTGGAACGAATGGACTCAGCCGTAACCGGACTCGTAACCGTTCCTTGTTCCCATTCTTTTCACTGTATGTGTCTAAGTAAATGGGGCGATAGTAGGTAAGTGTACGGGTGTGCTTTTCCACCAAATAAGTCTAGTCAATACTACCACAGATGCCCTGTGTGTCGTTATTCTCAGTCCCTATTAACATCAAAGCCACGACAGGCCAACCTATCCCGATCGGCTCCGTTTTCTTCAGCTGGTAACGCATCAGTGTCCTCGTGCACATCATGCTTATCCACAGCGAACCTGTGGATCTGTTTGATATGCGGTAACGTGGGATGTGGCCGGTATGGTCTGGCACATGCATATGAGCACTATACACAAACCACCCACCTTTACGCGTTAGAACTGGAAACACAACGGGTATGGGACTATGCAGGGGACGGATACGTTCATAGACTTATTCAGAACCGTGCCGACGGGAAACTTGTAGAGCTGCCAAGTGCATCAGCCATGACACCATCCTTCACTGCGTTGGCTACTGGCCCTTCTCAGGGTAGGGCTGGTCCAACTCCAGCGGACTCCCTCGCGGCGGAGAAAGTCGAGGCTATTGGCATCGAATATAGCTATTTGCTAACGAGTCAGCTTGACAGTCAACGAGCCTATTATGAGAAAGAACAAGCTCATTTTTCAAGTGCCCTCAGCGATGCACATGATAGGATCATGGAGCTGGAAACGCAGCTAGAGTGTAACGAACCAAATGCCATCAAGAAACTTGAGGACCGAGCAACCAGGGCAGAAACTCGCGCAGAACGCTTCCACCAGCAATCGCGGAAACTTGGACATGACCTCCAAGAGGAGAAAATCCTTAGCTCAGGTCTGATGAGAACAATTGACGGATTGAAGAAACGCGCGGAGGCGGCCGATCAAGAAAGAGATAACATCGCGAAGAGATTGCGGGAATGCGAGGATCAGCTCAGGGACATCATGTTCTATTTGGAGGCGAAGGACAAAATAGAGAAAGAGGCCGAAGCTGGAGAAGGTCCTCTGGGAGAGGCTGCTGGTGGGTCAATCGTGCTACAGGCTAATGGCACATCAAAAGTCAACAAGCAAAAGAAAAAGAAACCGTGAATGACTGAACATTTGGACATCTTAATTTTACTGTATTATGACGAATTAATGGCTGTAGCTGTAGGACCATCAGAATAATAGGATCACAACACAACATCACGAATCACTGGTGGTCCCCGATCCACGTAATCCGATTTTGAGACAAAGTTCTTCCCAGTCGAATCTGTGAAGATAAGCTAAGGAAAAGGTCAGCAAATGTCATGCGACCGCTAGACAGGTTCACACCTTTGCCCCGATGCAGGCGCCTAGGAAGGCAGCAAGGACATCGCCTCTTTCTTGAAACTCCGCAAAGTATGCCGGTATCTTTAGAATGTTCAGTGATACTGGCTG
>WNFI01691001.1_pt1 | contig 15925 bp, 18 predicted proteins | sample 5400471 | NCBI WGS metagenome assembly WNFI01 (sample SAMN13153348, study PRJNA577476) | soil metagenome | isolation source: 100 cm saprolite on Douglas fir-dominated hillslope | place: USA:California | collected 2013-09-17 | reverse complement strand
GTGTGGGTCCATCGGCACGGCGGGCTGCTCCAACTGCAGGCGCGACGTGACCTTTACGCCACGCTTCGCGGCAGCCGAGGCGGCACTCTCCAGGAGCGAGGCTACGGCGGCTTCGCGAATCTCGTTAAGCGGGTGGCGTATGTCGAGCGATGCTGTGACCTGGCCGGCGATGACGTTGCCAGCGCCGGGTGAGGTCTCCACCTTGCCTACGGTGGCGACGAGGCCAGCATGTTTGTTGGCATAGGCTTCGAGCGCGACGATCCATTCGGCGGCAGCGGTCATCGCGTCGTGGCGGAGATGCATTGGCGTGGTGCCGGCGTGGTTGGCCTGGCCTGTGAACGTGAGTTGCATGCGGGTCTGTCCGGCGATTGCACTGACGACACCGAGAGAGGATGCTTCGCTCTCAAGGACCGGGCCTTGCTCTATGTGGATCTCGAGATAGGCGAAGGCATCGCTCGACAGGGCTACCGCTGGAAGCTCTTCGGGTTCGAGGCCGAAGTTGCGGATAGCTTCCATTACGCTTACGCCATCTTTGCCCGTGCGGGAGAGAGTCTGTTCGTCGAGTTTGCCGACCAGAGCGAGGCTGCCGAGGAATGGCTTGTTGAAGCGGACACCTTCCTCTTCAGAGAAGCCGATGACTTCGATGGCGAAGGGAAGATGCTGGCCGCGAAGCTCTTCAATGATGGCGACGCCGAGTACAACGCCGAGAATGCCGTCGAATGCTCCGGCGTTCGGGACGGTGTCCAGATGGGAGGCGATCAGCAGGCGCGGGGAGTCGGGCGCGAGACCGGGCCAGAAACCTCGTAGATTGCCGATGGCATCGACTTGCGCGGTCATGCCTGCCGCCTCCATCCAACCGCCCAGAAGAGCGTGCACCTCGTGCATCGATGGGGAGAGGAAGGTGCGCGTGGTCTCGCCGGCAACCTCGGTGCATGCGGCGATCTGGCGGCAGCGGGCGATGATGCGGGCCGGCATACCGTTGGGGCGATCTGTGCTGTGAGTGGCCATGAGTGCCGATCGTGGAAGGCTTAGGGCGTGCGTCGTACGCGAGCTTCGATATAGCCGTGCGGCTCGTCGGTGGGCACGAAGATCTCGTTGGGGTTGTCCTGGCCAAAGCGGGAGAGGTCGACGAGGAGACAGTGTTTGTTGGGCATTGTGATCTCGATGTCGTCGATCTCGGGGATGGCTTCCAGCGCGCTTTTAGCCATCGCGTAGAGCGTCTGCTGGACAGATTTGCTGTCGTGGTCGGCGAAGGTCCGGAGCATGGTTTCGCGAACCCTGGAGCGCACGGCGTCGTAGTCGAAGTCATGGGTGGTATAGTGCCACTCCGCGCGAACGGCGGTGCCGAAGAGGCGGTCACTTGTCTCTTTCAAGGTCGTCAGGGAGTCCTTGATGTAGCCTTCGAAGCTGGATTTCGCGGTCTTGAGGATGACGAGGTTTTCGAGTCCGGAGTGGATTTGGAACTCTCCGGCCTGTGCTCGCTGAACGTGAGTTGTCTGCAACTCATCGCTGCCGCGCATGAACGCGGAAGGGTGAGGCTTGCCGTCGAAGCTGAGCCGCTTCCAGAGCGTGCTTTCAATGCGGATGGAGGCGGACTCGACCTGTGGGTTGCGTGAAAGAAGGAAGTCGGCGAGTTCCTTTGCGTAGGCTTCCATCGAAGTGGCGCTCGAGGCGCGCGCTACGGAGTAGACGGTGTTCTTCATCGTGTCCGTCGGTAGAATTTTGCTATTGTCGCCGTCGAGGTGGGCCGTGTCGAAGTCGCCCTTCAGTAGCACCTGGACTGTCCATTCGCGCAGGTCGTGACCATGGGCGTGACGCGTTACCTTCATCACACGGACGCGGGATTTGCCATAACGGTTTTCGGCGAGTTCGATCATGCGTCCCTCAGCTTCCTCGGTAGGTGGTGTAGCCGTTGGCGGTAAGTAACAGGGGAATATGGTAATGCTGCTCGCTATCCTTCACGTCGAAGACGATTTCGACGTAGGGGTAGAGGCCCTTTAGCTGATGCTGCTCGTAGTAGGCGGATGTCTCGAAGCGTATGCGATAGGTTCCCGGCAGCAGTGATTGAGTTGGAGGCAGCAGGTGTTTGCAGCGGCCGTCGGCGTCGGTGAGGGCATCGTTGATCAAAATCCAGACGCCATCTGCCGTTCGAGAGAGCGTGATTGGAACTCCCGCAGCGGGGCGGCCGAGAGCCGTGTCGAGAATGTGTGTCGAGATGCCCATCATCATTTACCGTCCAGCCATTTTCTCAGGCGAAGCTGTGTGATTTGACGCTGTTGCTCTGCTGCCTCGCGAAGCTCGGTAAGCGCGTCGTTCTTCATGCGGCCTTCGAGGATGTTGAGGATCTCAGAGGCGGTTTTGCCTGTGGCGCATACGATGAAGATACGGCCGAAGCGCTGCTCATACTGGCGATTCGCCGCCTCCAGTGCGAGTCTGGCGGCGTCATCTTCCGCGAGAGCTGCGCGTTGCTCCTGCGCCGACCACTGCAACGATTCATCCGTAGCGTGGGCCTGGGTGTGTCTCTGCCCGATGCGCGGGTGGCTGTCGAATGCCTCCTGCCACGCGTCCTCTGGAAGCGAGCGCCATACCGTGTTGGAGGCTTCGAGCAGGGAGGTCTCGTCTGCGATGGGCCGTTTCGAGGCGAGCCCGGCGGCCCAGGCACGCGAGCCGCAGCAGGGCAGCGCCTCGCGTGCAGCTGCTTCGGCGTCGAGCGAGTTCCATCGGGTGAGGATTTCGTTCATGGGCGTGGGCCTAGGATAGCGTGAGCTCGCGTCCGTAGGGCGTATCTGTTATGAGTCCGTTGCGATATACAGGCTCGCCGCGTAGATAGGTTGCCTTGACTGCGCCGCGCAGCGTCTCGCCCATGTATGCGGAGATTGCGTGGCGGTAGTGCAGTTTGTCCTCGGTGACGGTAAACGCGGCCTCAGGGTCGAAGACGATGAAGTTCGCGTCGCGGCCGGCCTCCAGGGCTCCGGCCTGATGGGTCAATCCAGCGAGAGTTGCCGGTGCGCTGCTCATCCAACGGGCGATGTGATCCAGCGTGAATCCTTGGCGCGTGCACTCCGTATGGATGACTGAAAGTGCGATGGACAAGCTCGCGATCCCGCCCCAGGCGAGGTCGAAGCGGCCGGTCTCTGTGCGCTTCATCTCCGGCGGACAGGGCGAGTGGTCCGTGACGATCATGTCGATTGTTCCGTCACGAAGAGCCTGCCAGAGCGCGTCCTGATTTGCCTTGCTGCGAATGGGAGGAGCGCACTTCAGCAGAGTGGCGCCATCGGGGATCTGCTCGGCGGCGAAGTGCAGGTAGTGGGGGCAGGTTTCGACCGTGATGGGCAGGCCTTCGGCGCGTGCGGCTTGCAGGTCTTCGAGGGCGAGGGCTGTGGAGAGATGCACGATGTGCAGGCGGAAGCTGTACTGGCGGCAGAGCCGGATCATCAGGCGAATTGCTTCGAGCTCTGCTTCGTCCGGTCTCGATGCCAGATAGGTGCTGTACCTTCGCCAGTCGGCTTGTTGCAAGCTTGCCATTGCGCGGTCAATGGGGCCGGCGAGTTCGGCATGGACGAGCAACGGCAAGCCCGATTCAGCGATGTGGGGAAGGGCCGCTTCCAGTTGCTGCTGGTCGATCATGGTGAAGCCGTCGCAGCCGGGGTAGATGAGGAAGCATTTGAAGCCGCGAACGCCTGCGCTGGCCAGGGGGAGGATGTGCGGCTGGTTGTCTGCGACGGCGCCACCCCATGGGGCCCAGTCGACGAAGCACTCGCCTTGTGCGGCCTCCCGCTTGGCGGCCAGGGCGGCTACGGTGGTGGTCTCGGGCAGGCAGTTCAGGGGCATGTCGACCAGGGTGGTGTATCCTCCGGCCGCGGCGGCGCGGGTGGCGGTTCGGGAGCCTTCCCACTCGGTGCGGCCGGGCTGGTTGATGTGGACGTGGGTGTCGACGAGGCCGGGTAGCAGAGCGTCGTTGCCGCAGTCGTGGAGGACTGTGTCGCTGGGAAGCTCGGATGCGCGGCAGACGGCTTGGATTCTGCCGTCCTCGATGAGGAGTGCGGCAGGCTGCGTACCTTGCGGTGTGACGACGCGGTTTGAGAGGAACGCTTGTGCCATAATCTGATTATCCCGTGACTCTCTCCGAGTGAAGCGTGCAATAAGGATACCGAGCCAAATGCAGGGTAATCCCATCTTTATGGAAGAGGCGATTGCGCTGGCGACGGAGAACGTCACTAGCGGGCGCGGAGGTCCGTTTGGCGCGGTGATCGTGCGGGATGGCAGGATCGTGGCGTCCGGCGCGAACCTCGTTACCGCGACCAATGATCCCTATGGCAATACTGCGGCAGATGCTGCGGCTGCGGGTTTTGACGATGCGTTCCTCTATGAGGAAGTGAAGCGGCCTCTGGACCAACGCAGCATTCCCACGGCGAACCTGTTGCGGGAGCGGGCTATTTCGAGCTTTGACGTCTGGCGTAACCACGCCGGCAGAATCGACTACTAAGAGATGGTGATGAAGCAGAAGAAATCTGCTGTACAAACTAAGGCAAAGACGACCACCGCAGGCTCCACTGTAAAGGTGGCGCTGCTGGGGTTTGGAACGGTTGGCAGCTCCGTGGCGCGGGTGCTGGCGACGTCGAAGTTTCCCGGTGTGCAGCTGACGCATATCTTCAACCGCAGCGTGGAGCGAAAGCGCTCGTCGGCTGCGGCGAAGAGCGTGTCTGCGCCCGTTGTGTGGACGGAGAACATCGACGATATTTTGAAGTCCGATGTCGACGTCGTGGTTGAGCTGATGGGCGGTCTCAACCCTGTGGAGGGCTGGATTCGCAAGGCTCTGGCTGCGGGCAAGTCTGTTGTGACTGCCAATAAGCAGCTGATTGCTTATCGCGGAACCGGTCTTGCCAAGCTGGCGGCGCAGCAGAATGTTCATCTGCTGCATGGAGCGGCGGTTGCCGGCGGCGTTCCGGTGATTACCGGTATGCAGCAGGGGCTCTGCGGCGATCAGACGACTCGGCTCAGCGGCATCGTGAACGGGACTTGCAACTACATCCTCAGCCGGATGGAGACAGGTGCGGATTACGCGACCGTTCTGGCGGATGCGCAGCAGCTTGGATATGCGGAGGCGAATCCTTCGGCCGACGTTGATGGTTACGATGCTCGGGCTAAGCTTTGCATCCTTTCGCGCATTGCGCTGCGGGCTGAGCTCGATCCCGATGCCGTGTCGACGCAGAGCATTGCTGCTGTCGAAGCGATAGATTTTTCGTACGCCAAAGAGCTGAACTGCACGATTCGTCAGATCTCGCGGGCGCAGGTCGAGGGCACTGTGGTTCATGCCCGCGTGGCTCCGATGCTGGTGCCGTTGAGCTCGCCGCTGGCGTGGTCGCATGGGACGCAGAATATGGTTGTCGCGAGCGGCAGGTTTGGCGGCGATGTTGTGTTCTCCGGTCACGGCGCGGGCGGTGAGCCTACGGCGGTGGCTGTCGTTTCGGACCTGCTGGCGGTGGCTCAAGGGTGCAAGACGGTTCAGTTGCCGGTGCGGAAGCGTTCGGTTACGGGCGAGTTTATGGCACCTCACTATCTCCGGTTCGTGGTGGACGACAAGCCGGGGATCGTCGCGGCGATTGCCGGGGCGCTGGCCAAGGTTGGGGCGAACATCGATTCGTTGCTGCAGCGGCCGGGACATCCGAAGCATCGGCTGCCGTTCGTGGTGACGACGGAGCCTTGCCTGACCTCGACGATCGAGAAGGCGATGGCGTCGATTGCCAAGCTGGACTGCATGCTGGAGAAGCCGCTTTGCCTGCAGATACTGGTTTCCGAGGACAAGCCGGAGTAACCCGCGCTAGAATTTCAGCCCTGAGGGAGGCCGATGGCTCCGACCTACAGAAACGGCAAGATTTGCTACATCGAGATGCCTGCGACCGACATAGCGCGTTCGTCCGAGTTTTACAGGCGCGTCTTTGGCTGGCGTATCCGGCAGCGGGGTGACGGTGCTACCTCCTTCGATGATTCGGTTGGAGAGGTGAGCGGCTCGTGGGTGCTCGACCGACCGCCCGCTTCATCGCCTGGGCTCCTCGTTTACATCAAGGTCGACAGCGTGGCGGCGATGCTGGACGTGGTCGTCGAGAACGGTGGCGAGATTGTGCAGCCGATTGGGGCGGATGCTCCGGAGATCACGGCCCGGTTTCGTGACCCTGGTGGCAATGTGATGGGGCTTTATCAGTCTCCTTCCTGAAGGTGTGGGGTACCCCCCCTCCCCCCTATCTTGGCGTAAAATCTCTGGATTCAATGATTTACGCTGTGTGTATGTTTGCAAAATTGTCATTCTAAATGGGTTACGGGTAAAATCTTCTTTCTAAAAGGTTTATGGGTGTTAATGGGGAAAGCCCCGGTTTTGGCCGGGGCTTTCTTTAAGTCTAGTTCTATTGTAGCGGATTGGGGGAAACTAATATGCCAACTATATTTCGTTTGTTATCTGTGGCTTAGGTGGTTTGGGGACTTGACAAGAAAAACAGGGAGTAGCGGGTAAAAGACAAAACGGCGGTTTGGGTAGATGTGAAGTTTCAAGAGGTTGTTGTCCCATCTGGCCAAGAACAGAGAAGCTGATTGTGCGAGCAAGCAGTCACTCTGGAGGCCAGGATGGACTATCACCATCATGCCCGACATACGGTACATGGTCGAGAGGCATTAGCGAAGCGGGTTTCTCCGCTGTGCTGCTCACAAAAGCGTGAGCTCAACCCCAACGAGCAAGTGCGCTCGTTGGGGACCCCGTTCGCTTCGGTCGAAATGACGATTCCTGGGTGGGCTGGAAGAGAAAGGCATTCGGGTCGCTTCGCTCCCCTTGAAAATACGGGGATTCTTCGCTGCGCTCAGAATGACGATGTAAAACAAACAGCGACAATGCAACGGTAAAGACAACAGCAACCGCAGGTCCTTCGACTGCGCTGCTCGCAAGTGCGCGAGCAGCTCCGCTCAGGATGACACATCATTGGGGTGCGTGGAGGAGAACAGACAACGGCAAAGACAGAAGCAGATCCCTACGGGATGACAAACAAAAGAACAAGCAACGGAAAAGGCAGCAGCAAAGACAAAGACAACGACAAGAGCAAAGACAACGACAAGGGCAAAGACAAAGACAAAGACAAGGGCAACGACAACGACAACGACAACGACAAGAGCTGGTTGGGCTAGGTTATACATTCCCACCCATGTCGCGATGAGGCTGCGCCATGGATGGGGCACCCGAGCTGGGTGGGCTGGGATAGAGCGACAAAGACAAAGGCAAGGACTAAGGCAAAGACAAAGGCAGAGACAAAGGCAGAGACAAAGGGCAGAGACAAAGACAAAGGCAAAGGCAAAGACAAACGCAAAGACAAACGCAAAGACAAAGGCCTGGGTGGTTAGTCCAGGCCTTTGTTTGAACGGAGTTGGTACTCGCTGGTTAGTACTTTGGCATCGAGGGGTCGATCTTGTCGGCCCAGGCCAGGATGCCTCCGGCGAGGTTCGAGACGTTCGTGAAGCCGGCCTGCTTGAGGGTGAGGGCGGCCTTCTGGCTGCGGGCTCCGGAGCGGCAGTGGACGACGATCTCGCGGTTCTTCTGGTCTGCGAGTTCTCCTACGCGGCGCTCGATCTCGCCTACTGGAATCAGAGGCGCGCCGAGGTTCGCGATGGGGTACTCGTGGGGCTCGCGGACGTCGAGGACGAAGATGTCTTCCCTGGCGTCGAGCTTCCGCTTCAGTTGCTCAACCGTGATCTGCGGGATGCCGTCGACGATAGAGGCCTCGGCTACGGCCTTGTCGCGGGCGACCTCGAGCGGGCCGACGGAGCTGGGCGGGGTGATGCCGCAGAACTGGTCGTAGTCGATCAGCTTAGTGACGGTGGGGTTCGTGCCGCAGACCGGGCAGTCGGGGTTCTTGCGCAGCTTGAGGGTGCGGAAGCCCATGCCGAGAGTCTCGACCAGGAGCAGGCGGCCGATGAGGGGCTCGCCGATGCCCAGGATCAGCTTGATCGTTTCGGTGGCCTGGATGACGCCGATGAGGCCGGGGAGGATGCCGAGGACGCCGCCTTCGGCGCAGGAGGGGACGAGGCCGGGAGGTGGCGGCTCGGGGTAGAGGCAACGGTAGCAGGGGCCTTCCTCGGTGGCGAAGACGCTGGCCTGGCCCTCGAAGCGGAAGATGGAGCCGTAGACGTTGGGCTTGCCGGTAAGGACGCAGGCGTCGTTGACGAGGTAGCGGGTCTGGAAGTTGTCGGTGCCGTCGGCGATGATGTCGTAGTCCTTGAAGATCTCGAGCGCGTTGGCGCTGGTGAGCATGGTGTTGTGCTTGACTACGTTCAGATGGGGGTTGAGGCCCTTGAGCATGATCTCCGCGGAGTCGACCTTGAGCTTGCCGACGGTGGCGGTGGAGTGAATGATCTGGCGCTGGAGGTTCGAGGCATCGACAGTGTCGAAGTCGACGAGGCCGAGGGTGCCGACGCCGGCGGCGGCGAGGTAGAGGGCGAGCGGGGCGCCGAGGCCGCCGGTGCCGACGCAGAGGACCTTTGCGGCCTTGAGCTTCTGCTGGCCCTCCATGCCTACCTCGGGCAGGATGAGGTGGCGGGAGTAGCGGGCGATCTCGTCGTTGGAGAGCTTGGGTAGTTCGATGGTTTCTTCGATGAGTGTGGGCATTGGGGTCTTCCTTGCTTTAATTCTAGATGCTTTTTGGCGGGGAAACGGCTCATTTGGGGCCGGATCGAATCTCCGCGCGTCTGGTTTGTAAATCTTCCGAGCGGGATAAGAAGGCATACCCCAGGGGCTAAAGCCCCGTATTTTGGCTTCCCTGAGAGACCCAAGGCTAAAGCCTTGGGGTACCTAGAAGCTAAAGCAACAACAAAGGCGGGGATTCTTTCCCGTTCGACTACGCTCAGGGTCAGAATCACGATAGTTGGTGGGAGGTCAACAGGTTGCGGGACAGAGGGGTTTGCGCGAAGCGCGTGCGCCTGGATGGCCAGTCCCGCCGGCGATGGAGGGGATGATGGTGAGTTCGTCGGTGTCGCTTACGGTGGTCTCTTCCTTGCCGGGGAGGTAGCGGATGTCGTCGTCGTTGAGGTAGACGTTGACGAAGGAGCGGAGCTTGCCCTCGGGGGTGAAGAGGTGCTGCTTCAGCTCGGGATAGGTGGCGGTGAGCTGCAGAAATGTGGCGCTGATGGTTGCGCCGGGGATGCTGACGGTCTCCTTGCCTTCGGTGTAAGTACGCAAAGGCGTGGGGATGTGGATGTTCATGCTTTCCCTTTCTGGTTGTGCGGTGCGGTGCCGGCTACTTCGATCTCTATGGCTTCGTCTTCGAACTTCTTGTCGTCTTCGGTGGTTCCGGTGAGCAGGAAGGAGTTGGTGATGGAGGCCTTTCCGCGCTCGACGCTGGTGATGACGTAGGAGCAGCCGATCCAGTGTGCCTCGGCGAAGTCCGTGGGGGACCACAGCGCGGGGTGATCGGGATGCGAGTGGTAGAAGCCTACGATGTCGAGGCCGAGGCCGCGTGCCTGCCTCTGGATTTTTACCAGCTCCTGCGGGGCGATGTTGTAGCGGTTGTGCGCGGAGTCGGTGCGGGTGTTGCCGGCGCGGACGATCTTGTGGACGGTATTGATGGCCGTGGGGTTATTGCCCTCGGTGCTGTTTTTGCCGAGCAGGACGCCGCAGCACTCGTTGGGGTATGTCTCTTCGCCGTGGGCGCGCAACGCCACGTAGTCTGCATATTGGATGCGAAGCATGTCCAGTTACTCCTCCTGCCAGAAACGGTCGCTCATGTATTTTTCAGCCGAGTCGCAGAGGATGGTCACGATGACGGCCTCGCGGCCGGCTGCGGCCTCCTGCTCGGCTACCTGGAGCGAGGCGGCTACGGCTGCGGCGGAGGAGATGCCGACGAGGATGCCGTGCTTGCGGCCGAGATCGCGGGCCATCTTGTAGGTGGCCTCGGTGGACATGTCGATGTTGGCGTCGGCGAGGGTGGGATCGTAGATGCGCGGTACGATTGCGGTGGCCATGTGCTTGAGGCCTTCGAGGCCGTTGAAGGGCGAGTCGGGCTGCATGGAGATGCAGCGGATCTTCAGGTTGAGCTCGCGGAGGCGGCGGGTGGTTCCCATGAAGGTTCCGCTGGTGCCGAGGCCGGCGACGAAGTGGGTGATCTGGCCCTCTGTTTGGGCCCATATTTCGTTGGCTGTCGTCCGGTAGTGGGCGCGCCAGTTTTCGTCGTTGGAGTATTGGTCGGCGTAGAAGTAGCGGTCGGGCTCGGCGGCGACGAGTTCGCGGGCCTTGCGGATGGCTCCGTCGGAGCCGTCGGCGGGGTTGGTCCAGATGACGTTGGCTCCGTAGGCTGCGAGGTAGCGCTTGCGCTCGGGCGAGACGTTGGAGGGCATGCAGAGGGTGACGGGGAAGCCGAGCGCCGCGCCGAACATGGCGTAGGCGATGCCGGTGTTGCCGCTGGTGGCGTCAAGGAGGCCCTGGGTAGGGCTGAGGAGGCCGCGGCGCTGGGCGTCGGCGACGATGGCGGACGCGGCGCGGTCTTTGACTGAGCCGCCGGGGTTAGCCCACTCGGCCTTGCCGAGGATCTGGATGCCGGGCAGGTGGGCGGTGAGGCGCTCGAAACGGACGAGCGGCGTGTTACCGACGCGTTCGAGGATGGTCGTTCCCAGCGATTTGGTGGTGGTGATCATGCCGTTTCGTTCGCTTCCATTATGTTTTGCCACAGTGCCGTTTGAAGGAGGTGGGCGGATGTGCGACAGTTAATTCGAGTCTAACGTATGGCACTTATGGCAAAGAAGACCCCACAGCGAAGCTTCAATGACGTTCTATCCGTTCTTGGCAATCAACGATTCGATGTTGCTCCAGCGCAGGAGGGTGCAAAGCGCCTGCCAAACGCCTTCCAGGTAAGGAAATACGGGTGTGCCGCGGAGATTGGGGCTGCTCCTGACGGCACCGTGGAGATGCTGTCGCGCCCGGGGTGGCTGCTGGGTGGCGAGATCTCGCGGCTGCTCGACCGGGGCTACCAGAAGTTCCTGAAGAGCAGCCGGTTGGAGATTCCGGCGACCGCCGACCATCTGCGGGCGATTCACGAGTTCAGCGAAGAGCTGAAAGAGGCGACCGGGGCTACGAGTCTTTATAACGAGGCTCTGGGGACGACCAGCGATGTGTATACGTACGATCGGGTGAAGGGCAGGGAGTAGGTTAGCTTTAGCATCCTGCTCATCCCACGTCCGAGAGTCCGGACGTGGGGCACCCGCTTAGCGGAGGCGGTTCTGTTCGCGCTGTAGCTCGCGGTAGGCTTCGCTCTTGCCGATGCCGCGCTCTCGCGCTACGCGCTTGAGGGCGTCCATCTCGGTGATGCCGCTGGATTTCATTAAGGCTGCTACTTCGACGGCGATGCTGGGGCGCTGGGCTGGGGTGTCTTCGGCTGCGGCGGGGGCGAGCATGAGGACGATTTCACCGCGAATGACAGGGCGGGTGGCGAGCTGGGTGCGTAGTTCGGCTACTGGGCCGCGGAGGAACTCTTCGTGGAGCTTGGTGAGTTCGCGGGCTATGACGAGGTGCTGGGTGGGTCCGAAGATCGCTTCGACGTCGGCCAGGGCTTCGAGGATGCGGTGGGGTGTCTCGTAGAAGATGTGGGTGGTTTCGCCGCTGCGGGGGATTTCTTCGAGGAACGTTTTGCGTTGGCCGGCTTTTGAGGGGAGGAAGCCGTGGAAGGTGAAGCGTTCTGTGGGTAGGCCGCTGGCGATGAGGCCGCTGATGGCGGCGTTGGCTCCGGGGATGGGGAAGACGGGGACGCCGGCGGCGATGGCGGCGGAGGCGATCTGTCCGCCGGGGTCGGCGATGCCGGGGGTGCCAGCGTCGCTGACTACGGCGATTCGGGCTCCCTGCTTGAGATCTTCGGTGAGTTCTTCGGAGCGGGTGCCCTCGTTGTGCATGTGGTAGCTGACGGTGGGTGTGGTGATGCCGAAGTGGTTCAGGAGCTTCTGGGTCTGGCGGGTGTCCTCGCAGGCGATGCGGTCTACGCTGCGCAGGACGCGGAGGGCGCGGAGGGTGATGTCTTCGAGATTGCCGATGGGGGTGGCGACCAGATAGAGGCCGGGGGCCAGGGGACGGTCGTGATCTTTTTCCTGATCCTTTTCGGAGCCGGGGGTCATTGTTCCTGCTGGCGTATCCTGCGGCGCTGGTTGAGCAGGCCCATGGAGTGGGCGAGGTTCTGCGGGGTGATGATGCCGACGATGCGGTCGCCCTCCAGGACGGGGACCATCTGGGCGCCCTGGCCGGCCATGATGCGGCGGAGGGTCTTGACGAGGGAGTCGTCGGGCTGGGCGGTCTGGAAGGAGCGGGTCATCACCATCACGTCGCGCATCCGGACGGCGTCGACGTCGGTCTGGAGGAGCAGGCCCTGATCTTCCATGTGGGCTCCGATCATCACGAAGGCTCCGAGCATGATCAGCCACATGCTGGGCAGGAGCAGACCGCCGACGATCAGGCTGAGGGCGATCACCTGGCCGAGGCCCGCGGCGGCTCGCGTGCCCTTGAGTGCGCCGTGAGCCTTTGCGAACTCGCCACGGAAGACGCGGCCGCCATCGAGCGGCGACGCGGGGAGCAGGTTGACCGCGCCCAGGAGGAGATTGACCCACACTGCTGTGCGGAGCAGGTGAGAGGGCGTGATCCAGGGGCGCTCGAAGAGATTGATCTGCGGGGCGACGGTCAGCACCAACGCAGCGAGCAGGAGGCCGAAGCCGATGTTCGCGATAGGGCCGACGACGGCCATGCGCTTCTGCATCTCCGGGGTTCCGGCCAGATCGGTCGACTCGGAGGTCGCGTAGCTCAGCAGGCCGCCTGTGGGCAGGAGGAGCACGCTGCGCAGCTCGAGCCCGAACCATGCGGCTGCGATGGCGCGCGCAACCTCGCGCACGATGACGGCCAGCAGAAGCAGAAGCCACAGCGCGAACCAACGCCCTCCCGACACGCCAGAGACGGAGGCATAGCCGATCGACAGGCCAAGCAAGAGCATGAAGAAGGTGTGGATGCGGACATCCACGCCGAGAAACCTGCCGATTGGGAAAGACCACCCACGCATGCCTATCATTGTATGCGCTGCCGTCATACCATTCAGAAGATGCGTGTGATTGCAGGAACTTATCGCTCCCGTCCGCTGCTCGCCCCGAGAGGGTTGCAGACGCGCCCGACCAGCGACCGGCTGCGGGAGACGCTGTTCAATATCCTTGCGCCGCGGGTCGATGGCTGCCGTTTCGTCGATCTCTATGCCGGCACGGGAGCCGTTGGGATCGAGGCTTTGAGCCGGGGGGCGGCTCACGTGTGGTTCGCGGAGAGCGCCAAGCCTGCGCTGGCTTCTCTACGGGCTAATCTTGCAGCGTTGAAGATCGAGCGGGGCTTTACGCTGGAAGATCGCGGCGTGGGAGCCATGCTGCAACGGATCGATAAACTTACTCAGCCGATTGATCTGGTCTTTCTTGATCCGCCTTATGAGTCAGAGGCAGAGTACAAGGAGACGCTTGGTTTTCTGGGGAGTGAGCGTGGACGGAAAGTATTATCCGGCGATGCTCTGGTGATTGCGGAGCATGGCAGCAAGACGAGGCTTGCGGAGCGTTACGGAGCGCTGGAGCGGATGCGTGAGTTGAAGCAGGGAGACGCGGGGCTCAGCTTTTATGCGGTCCCGATGGCGGAGCAAAGCCCCCACCCTGATGATGGCCCGTAAGGAGGTCGAGGGAGAATGGGACCTCTTTGTCGGTCAGGAGATTCCAGCCGGTGCCGTGAAGGATATTTCCTTCGATGGATGTGATGCGGACTCCCTCCCAACTCAGCCGGGCTGACTCCCAGGCGAGGCCGGTTCTGCCCCACGCTGTTATCGAATGAAAGCCGACGAACAGGAGCAGATTGTGCTCGGGGAGGACGCGTACTTCGGTTACGGGCTTGAGCGCGATGTGGGTGCAGTGGTCCGGCTCCCGGGTGTCGATGACGTAGGCGTAGCCGCCTGCAACGGCGCACATCTCCTGCGGGTTGGGGCAGGCGAAGACTCCGGAGGGCATGGCTGGATTGGTGAAGCCCAGGGCGCAGGTTGCGAGGAAGGTGCCGCCGGTTGCGGGGCGGACGAGGAGTTGCAGGGCGCCTCTGGCTAGTGCGTCTTCTTCGCCGGCGATCTGCTGCGGATAGGTGTACTGCCGTGCGGGGGCGATGAGAGGTGCGGTCTTCAGGACCTCTGCGCTCCAGTCTTGAGCGAATGTTGCGGTGCTCTCCATTCGATAGTCCTGATTTTCCTTCCTTAGAAATGGGGGCCATGGACAGGAAGGCATACCCCAGGGGCTAAAGCCCCTTTTGTTGCGGCCCGAGATGCCAAGGCTAAAGCCTTGGCCTACCTAGAAGCAAAGATGACGACTCGTCAGACACGAGAGACTTAGACTCCATGGGCGCTAGCATCCAGAGCTTGCGTCATGTCTTCAATGAGGTCCTCCACGGCCTCGCAGCCTGCGCTCATGCGAATGAAGCCTTCGGCGATTGCGTCTCCGCCCCAGCGCGCGCGGCGCTCGGCGGATGTGGTTACTCCGCCAAAGCTGGTTGCCTCGGTGAGCAGCTTTGCCTTGGACAGGAAGGTCTCGGCGGCGGATTTATCGCGCAGCACGAAGCTCAATACAGGGCCGAAGTAGCGCATCTGTTTGGCGGCGATGGCGTGGCCGGGATGGTTGGGGAGGCCGGGATAGAGGACGCTCATGACCTCCTCGCGTGTCGAAAGAAATTCGGCGATCTTCTGGGCGTTTTCGCAGGAGCGTTCCAGGCGCAGCGGCAGCGTTGCTATGGAGCGCAGGGCCAGCCAGGCCTCCATGGGGCCGAGTACACCGCCGGTCAGGGTTCGCCACTGGTCGATCCTGGCGCGCAGCTCCAGATCGCGTACGGCGACGTGTCCGAGCAGGAGATCGCTGTGGCCGGTCATCGCCTTGGTGTCCGACGCTATGGAGAAGTCCGCTCCCAGCGCGAGAGGGAGTTGCCCGAGCGGTGTGGGTGTCGTGTTGTCCACGGCTACCAATGCGCCTGCCTGATGTGCCGCCTCGCAGAGCAGTGCGATGTCGCAGACGTCCATGGTCGGATTGCTTGGCGACTCCAGCCAGAGCAGCTTTGCTCCCTGCAGCAGGTCGGCCTGCGCGTTGTTGGCGGTCGGCGCCATGCGAACCTCGACGCCCATCTGGGCAAAGTATTCCGTAGCGAGGAGCCGAGCGGTGTAGTACGCGTTCGATGGCAGGACGACGGCGTCGCCAGGTCGCAGGACGGCGCCAAAGACGGCTGCGCAGGCGGCCATGCCGGAGGCGAAGACGAGTGCGCTGGCGCGATAGCCGGGGCCGGACTCCATCTGCCCGATAGTCTTTTCGAGCGCGGTCCAGGTGGGGTTGTGCGACCGGGCGTAGGTGTACGGAGTGTCGGATGGGTCGCCGGGGGTATGGTAGGGTGCGGCGGAGACGGGGCCGGCGTGCAGCGGCTCGCCGGGGACGGTGCGGTTCAGTGTGGAACGGATGATTTTGGTGGCGTCTCGCATAATGATGAGGGTCGATGGTAGCAGGGTTAGCGATGCGTTTTTGAGCGGTTGGAGAAGTGCTCCCATCCCCCGGGTTCGAGCGCGCTGCGTGTGCCGTCGGGTGCGATCAGCGTTATGAGCGGACGCCCTGAGCGTCGGCGCGTGACGCTGCCGATTCGTGTGACGGGCACGCCCGCAATGGATGCCGGCATACGGACTGCAGCAGGCGCGGCGAAGAGCAGTTCGTAGTCCTCGCCGCCGTGGAGCGCTGCCTCGAGGGCGGCAATGGGGCCAAGCTTCAGGGCGAGGGGATGGATCGGAAGTGCGGCCTGCTCGATCTCTGCGCTGACGTTAGAAGCGCGGCAGAGGTGGGCGAGGTCGGTTGAGAGGCCATCGCTGATGTCGATGCAGGCTGAGGC
>WNFI01330508.1_pt1 | contig 15925 bp, 23 predicted proteins | sample 5400471 | NCBI WGS metagenome assembly WNFI01 (sample SAMN13153348, study PRJNA577476) | soil metagenome | isolation source: 100 cm saprolite on Douglas fir-dominated hillslope | place: USA:California | collected 2013-09-17 | reverse complement strand
TCATCCGAAGACGAAGGTGATTTTCCTGCTTCAGGACTTGCACGCCCCCTTCCTACACTGCAGGACTTGGCAGCTCTAGCTCAACGGACCGAAAGAGTGAGTACTCATTTAAGTCTGGGCGACGACCCATCTTATATGGCGGTGCCATCCAATAATTTTGTTTATTTACCACCCTTTAACGGTGCCTCTTGATGCGGTTAAAACTATCGTTATGTTGCCATGATTACATCGGTCCAGGGTGACGCCAATAGTACTGGGCGAACACGCACCCCAACTCCTGAAGTCAGCAGCTCGGGGCGAGAACAGATCCAAGGTGGACGAGCGACAAAGCGCAGGAAGACAGCGCATCCGAAGCAAACCAAGGATGCGAGGGATCACAAGTATCCTGACGGTTGGTGGCGACATCCATTTCCCGCTTAACGGTGAACGCTCATGAGAAGCTAATAGTGGTTACGAAAGGCTCGGTACCTGAAGCGGAAGCTCGAAAGCTGTTCCAGACGTCAGTCTACAACCTACTTTCCGATCTCTACGCACTGAATGAAAATGATTTAATATTCAAACCAGATTTTACCATGGCTGCTCAACATTCCTCCCTATCTTCGACAAGGATAGGGACACTTATGATGCGCTTCATGTTCGCTCTCCATTTTGTGTCAATGCAATCTGTATGGTGGCGGCCAAAGTCCAAGATGCCGGTGGTAAGTTGGTGTCTCATGCAAGACAGATAATAAGAATTCTTATCTCTCACCCCCAATTAGGCCCTGAAGGTGACACATACAAGGCTTGTTTGCGTGAGGTGCGGGAGATGGCTTGTGCTACACTCTTCTCACCGGTCTCCAGGCAAGAAGCAATACAAGCCACAAGTGAGTATTTCCGCGGACTTTCATTCGCTAATTGACAATGGCTGGGTGCTAGTTATTGTCGCTGGTTGGTCTTCTGATGGCGGTTGGCTCTCTCTAGGCCATGCAGTTCGCATGGCGTTTGAAATAAGTATGCGTCTGTGCTGAAGTGTTTTATTACCGGTGCTGAACCTCTTTCCCTCAGGCATGCACAAGGCCTGGCCTAGGCTCCTGAAGAGAATTCGAGGGACGTACTCTAAGAAAAGTCTCCCAGAAGATGAATTAGATCTTGTCATCTCAACAAGAACATGGTTTTGTCTTTACCTTTTCGAGCATCAGTACGCCTACCCCATCTCGTACATCTTTAAGTGGCTCTTGACGTTTCTTAATCTAGACTGTCGTTCAGTACTGGTCGGCCGGCAATTCTTCGCGAAGATGAGTCAGTGAAGCACTGCCGCGAGTTCTTGCAGCATCGTAAGTGGATTACCTCGTCCTCGTTCTAAGTTTTTCATAAATTATGTATGTTTCCTAAGCTCTCGCAATCCCTGACGACACACGACTCGTTTCCATGGTGGAACTTGCCGTGATTCGCGAACGTCTGCATCAGAAATTATCTAACACTGCTGCTGGGTCGTCCTCCACCCCTCCGGATGTCTATGCCATTCTAGCCGACGCTAATGAGGACTTTCAGAATTGGAATGATGATTGGGACAAAGAATTCGCTAACAAGCACAATCAGGATGCTGAGTACCAACAGTTCCAGAGGCAGAGTCTGCAGGTACAGCGGTATTTTGCGGAGCTCTTCCATGGCGCATCGGCGCTTAGAGGGATCAGAGGGCGGGAGGATGTGCCGAATCTCCCGCCAGAGCAGAGGAGCCTCGCACTGAGATGCTTGGAAGTCGCAAAATTGGGACTAGAGACTTGCTTGAATTCTGCTCACTATAGGGAGGGACTGAGATATGGTGGGTGCCTCGTGAATCTCATTACATAGTGTGCTCATCCTGTCCCTAGCTGTACATTACACTCACATGAGCGCGACCTTCGCCGCCTCATTCTTGATCCGACTAGCCCGATTATTGTAAGTACACGGATGCCACCTCTTGAATCGTTATTTGACAAGCGTCCCTGCTTGCAGCCCCGAGGAAGCTGATGTGCACATGGTCGGAGATATTGTTGGGAAGCTAGCTGCTGAGCTATCAAAAAGTGTGTAATCACACTCCACTACGCTCGTCATTTGCTGATAATAGTGTTGCAGTTCCAGCAACCCGATATGCGATGACCTTGCGTATCATGTTGCAGAAGGCACACCAACGTAATGTTCTGCCGCGACATGGATCCGAGAACGGTGCCGGAACTTCCAGGGAAATAGCTTCCAATCACTTCCAAGGACCAGTTCCACATCAACACCCTCAGCCTTCTACTCACCAGTATCGCTCGCCGTCAGACCAAGGCCATCAGCTCACATCACCTAGCGTGCCTCCCGGTGGGGCCCCGATGCAACTACAGCAGATTTACCCTAGCGAGATGCTTCCGCAACAGTTCGCTCAGATGATTCCTCACTATGAGCTTGATCCTAATGGTGAAGTACCTGGTAAGCTTTGTCTCCTTACTCTTGTTCAGACACGCTTAATGCGATGCTCTTGCAGTTTGGCTTTCTGAATCGACTCTCGGAGACCTCAATCTCGCTCAATACTCCCTAGAAGCTTTCATCGTTCCTGCTGAATATGGTGATAATCGTCCTATGGATCAGATCTGGTAACGACCACTTCGGTCATGATCCCGCTAGATTCATCTATATTATGTGCTTCTCTGTTGTATCTCTAACTGGAAATTTCTTTCCCGATCGCGCTCCGTTGTGGTGGTTGTATTGAATCCCAATTATTGTTACGGTGACATTAGGTATTCTAGTACTCTGAACGTTGAGACTGCGTGTACAACAGCGAAGAGAAAACATAAGTTAAATGTGACTGGAAGCAAATTCACTTCGCAAACAACTCGGTCAGCTCTTCCAATCTCTTCTGCTGCATCTGCGCCTTGCTCAGTGGTTGTCCCAGTGTCATGTTGGCCAACTGAGTCTTCCGAGCTTGCACTTCGAGCAGCTTCTTCTCGATAGAATCTTCCATGATCAACTTGATTGTTCTCACAGGATGATTCTGTCCGAGACGATGCTACCCAAGACAATTAGATGGAACAAATGACACACTGACTTCGTACTCACGATACGATCCACGGCCTGATTCTCGACTGCAGGGTTCCAGTACGGGTCGATAAGGTAAACACGACGCGCAGCTGTTAGATTCAAACCTACACCGCCTGCTCGCAAACTGACGAGTAAAACCTCAGTCTTAGGATCGTACTTGAGGGCATCCATGGCACGCTGTCGCTCCTCTCGCTTCATTGTGCCATCGAGGCGGTCATAAGAGATGTTCGCCTCCTCGAGTGCATCCTCAATCCTATTCGACCATAACATTATGAGCATGTGTATGCGCTGAACTGCTTGAACTCACTTGTCAAGCATGCTGGTCCACTGAGAGCTAAGTCGATGTCAGCAATATTGTAGAAGTTCCCATAGTAAACAAAAGCACTCACAAAACAACTGTCTTCGTTTCACCGTCGTTGATGATATTCCCATTCGCATCAGTTTGCTGTATTTCACTGGCGAGATTGACATCGTAATTCATCGAGTAGGGGTTCAACTGTGACGTCGCCATTAAATCTACCATAAGCGCCTTGATCTTTGTCGAGGAGTTATATCCCATGAGACTACTGCCTTTCTGTCGCTTCTCCTTCCTGGGTGCCCTAACCTTGGGAAGCATCTCGCTCTGAATCAGGCCATCGGGACTGACTTCCACTGCATCCGTCATCGGCGCCAAGTCCGCCTGACAAACAGAACAAGCACGATGGATTTCCGCCTTGACCTTCGGCCAGTTGGGGCATATGCTTAGCCGAAAACATTCGATACAGTACAGATGCTGACAGCGCGTGATGACAGGCCGAGCACCTGTGGGACTGCTTGCACGCGTTGGCCCTCGCGAGCCTTTGCTACCTTTCTTAGCCTTCGGTTTCGGACCCTCAAATTCCGTGCCATCAAGGAGAGCGCCACCACCAGGAGTCGCCATGTCCATGCCACACTCGACACACTGAGCTGTGCCAGCTTCTCGGAGAAGTGCGAAGATAGACGTCGCTGTCGTCGCCGTCAGACCATCACGGCTGATGGCGGCCACAATTTGGCTGTAGTCCATACTAGCCTCCAGGCCAGTAGGCACCATGTCCTTGCCTTGGACAAGCTCGTAATGATCGCAAATCTGACGGAGTCGGAGAATTTTCTGCAAAATACCAACATAGTTCTTCATGACTTCGCCGGTCTTACGAAGCTGGGCGAACTCGGCCTTGGACTCAGTATAGTACGAATCGTAGATCTCCTTCTCTTTCTCGTCAAATTTGAGATAGCGAACTTCATCCGTGCGAGGGGGCAAGTTGAGTATCTTTTTGCCTGACTGGTCAGTCGTCTCCTTGGTGCGTCTCAGTGTTACCGATTTCATGATGGTCTGTAGGCGAGCGACGCCAAGAGGCTGTCCAAACTTGGCAGGGCCACCGATGAATTCAGACCAGACGGCTTTATCGTCAAAGGGATAGAAGCGAAGAAATCTGATGAGAGCGTACACATCGTCGAGTTTGTTCTGAACTGGTGTACCCGTCAAACATAGACGTCGGTCAGCCATCAGATCACAGCATGCGCGACTTGCGATAGTGGTGATCTCCTTAATGGAGCTTGCGAGGAATGTCAGCCACATGAGGACAAAACTACGCAGATTTCGAGCTTACTGGGCTTCATCAAGCACGATACGGAACCAGTGGATCTGCTGTAGCGGAGAAGTCTGTTCAACAGCAGCAGCAAACGTAGCTCCAGGAGGTCGCTTCTTTGGCTTGCTCTTCTTCTCCTTGAGTTTGATGACCATCCCAGTCCCATCTTCCGAATCAGTACTGCCACTGCTATACTCCTCATCGTCTCCCCCATCTTCATACAACGCCGTGCTCTTCACCTGTTTTGAATATTCTGTCGCAAGCGTGGAGTACGTAGTGATGACCGCGTCAAAATCCGCCAGGAAATTCGTATCAGGTCGTCGAGCAGCTCCGTGGTAGACGTAGAGGCCCAGTGTTCCTTGAACTGATCCTCCCAGTTCGTAATCGTGGACAACGGGCAGATGATAAGCGTGGCACGACTCTTCGCCTTGATCCGTGCCTGTCGAGCTGCGTCCGCCAGTTCCTTCTGCGTCTCTCGCTTCCCTTTCCCCTTTCCATTCTTTCCTGTACCGTCAGAGTCTATCAGCATCGAAGACTCTTCAAAAGGCGTAGACAAAGAATCTGGCATGCCCCATACCTGCCCAGCAAAGTGGGCAGCCGTGAGCGGAGGTTCGGCGGTAGGAGCTGCTTTGTTGACTCGGAGGGTGATCTTCTGGATGGGGCCGTAGGCGAAAACTCGTGCAGACTCCATAGTTCTCGCCATTAGTGAGACGACAGCAATGGTTTTCCCGAGACCCATCTAATTGAACATAAATGTGGATGGTTTGAGTAAGCACAGCGAATGATAACCTAGAAGTACAGACATCATCGGCCAGGATACCACCCTTAGCTTCTGGGGGCTCCTTCGTGACTTCCTTGCCCGTGACAGGGTTAAACCATGCACGTATCCGTCCTGACGTATCTTTACGCGGTTGCCAGAGCCATCCCGCCTTAGTGGGAGTTTCCCTTTCTTTCTCGCGCTCCAGAAGAAATGTCAAAGCTTTCTTCTGGTGCGGGTACAGATCTGTATACACATTAGAACCTAAAAGAGGCATAGAATAAGCAGAAGTGAATGATCAGTGATTCTCACCAAGAAATTTGTGAGGCAATGATGAAAAGCTTACTCACCAGGCTCTGTATCAGGGAGGTCCTCCCCGCTTCGAAGCGCCTTGAATAACTCATCCACCTGACTTCGCTGGACTTCCACACTTTTACCCGCTACAACAGATTGGCCCTGCCATCGGTTTAGCTGCGCATACCGCCCATACTCATTCAGTCCGATCTGCCCTGGCTGTGCCTGATGAGGATTCTCATAGGGCGGACTGTCGCGATGATTTGCAGGGTTATACGGAATGGAAGGATGCTCAAGGTTTACGCTCCCTGAACTCAAGTACTGAGCGACCACTTTGACGTTTCCGCGCGGGGTGAAGACTAGGATGCGAAGAGGGAGGATCGTAGCATTTGCGCCTTCGGGTACACGTCTGACGGTTGCCTCAAGCCGAACGAGAACTTTAGCCATCAGTGGACCTAAAACACCAGCTATTCGACTCTCGACGACGCCAAACTCTTCACCGCCTCCAATTTCCCCATTGGCATTCTTGTACTGAGGCACAGTTACTTGAATTGTCTCTTCTTCGGAGCCAGGGGTACGAACGCGTTTCTTCGCCGCATCGTCATACCGTAACCGTACGGGGACAAAGTCGTCGGGAAAGTTACGAACTGGGTCACCCCCTGATGTGATGTACGGAATAGGATACAAGACAAGTGTTGTGCCGTTCACCTGGCCAATACAAACGACGTCCCGCCGGTTATCGCTATCCTTCGGCGGCGGTGCGCTACCAACCCCGTGTGACATAAGAGCACCATTTTGATAATGTACCGCTGGAGGCGGAGTGCCATCTGTCAGGTCAATGACGCTCGTTGATGGGGACGGCCGATAGGATTGTTGTTGTTGTAGCTGTAGTTGATACATTTGTTGCGCCTGAGGGGGCGAGTACTGAGTACCATCGGGGAAATAGGATGATCTAATTTGTTGAGGAAGGTGAGGGGAAGCAACAGAAGGTGGGTTCTGTCGATAATAAGCTTGTGAATCATATGGGGTCTGTGTTGGCGTATTATTATTGTTATACTGGGGTGGCACAGGTTGTGACGACCATGAAGACGTCTGCTGGTATGGAAAAGATGTGGCCTGGAACTGGTATTGAGAATAGGGAGAGTAGCCAGCTTGCTGCTGTGTCGATGCAGAAGGAGTGGCTGAGAGTGAGCCCGTGCGCGCCCGCTTTGCTGAACGTTGTGCTTCATCGTCCTCGTTACCTGTAAGGTCTATAGGGGAAGCTGAGGAACTCATTGGCTGTGGTCACAAGCACTTCCAAGAGCTAAACGTATGAACCCCGGGCGCAGAAGGCGCAAGCCAGTGAAGTCGGTGTTTGAGCAGCGGTTGGGTGTCCAATCGTCTATTTGTTCTTCTCGATGATCTGATTAGTCAGGTGCATTTACAGTAAACCTAGTCCCTATTGATTTGCTGCGGAGCTTGCCTTCAATTCAACAGATCTATTCCAAACGCGCGCAAGATCCATTTCATGTTGCAGTGCGCGCGGACACAGCTACATGTGGTCTCCTTGCTGTGCAACGCATGCGATGTTAGTTCCTCCTCTCGGAGTCATCGGAGAGGATGTTTGGGATGCCCGGTAACCACTATAGCGACCCAGACTCCATATAATATAGAGGTTGAATCCTGCCTAGCCCCAGACGTCGACAACAGACCGTGCCATGGCAGTACGGACTACCTGATACTTTCATTTGGACTAGGGTAAAACCATGTACACTCACCATATCCAACTATCGTGAAATTCTATTTGAACCCTCGGAGAGGGTATCTCAAATTTGGGATTAAACCTTCTACGTGTTCATGACCTCACCGCTCATGTCCGTCACCAATTTATCCTACTGTGACAAGGTGTCTCATTGTTATAAAAGCATACAGCGGCGAAAAATCAAGGCTCAAGTCGCTTCGGGTCGCGAGGGAACATGGTGGCGTTACGAATGTTTCCCAGCTTGAGGAACAACATCACAACACGCTCAAGTCCTGCGCACATGTGTGTCTGTGAGCAGAGGCTCACCAGAACTAAGCCATTATTAGCCCACCTATACCGCCACCGCCATGGGGAGGACAACCCATTCTAAAGGCATCAAGATACGGTTTCATTGACTCCGGAGTTATCCCGCATTCCCCCATGCGTTCTTCTAAGAATGTCGCATCGTGCACACGCTGAGCCCCTGAAAGGATTTCTTCGCCTCTCATCATGAAGTCATAAGAATTTGAGTAGCGCTACACCATATCAGGGATGGTTAGCATTAGCGAAGCGAATATTTCATCCCAACCGCTTACCGGATCGTCGCCGTTGGGCATGGTATAGAAGGGGCGAACCGCCAAAGGGAATTTGTCAAGGATGTAGTAGTCCGTGTTATATCTCTCCCTCACAAGGGCTCCAAGTTTCTTCTCTTGTTCAGTACTGCTCACGGGAGACTAAAAAATGGGTACTGGAGCGCTCAGCATGTAGGCGCACCTCAAATCTTCGAAATCCTCAATTTCAATGCTATTCTCTCTGAGAAGAGCAATGGCCTCAGTCCATGGGAGTCGAGGGGTTTTGTCCAAAAAAAGGAAGGGTTCTGCGGGGAACTGCTTGTTGATGATCGCAATCTCTTTAGCAAATTTCTGCTGGAGGCTCTTGAAGATGTGCAGGAGCAAGCCGTCAAGCAAATCCATGACTTCTTCATACGACTCTTCTATGACCATCTCAAGATCGAGACCAGTGAACTCGGTGAGGTGCCGGTGCGTAAATGCATTTTCAGCGCGGAACACTTCATAGCCCATTGAAGGTGAGAAAAGAGTCGTGAAGAGGTTATTCCCGGCTTACCAGGTCCTATCTCGAAAACACGCTCAAAATCCGATGAGATTGCCATCTGTTTTGCCAGCTGAGGACTCTGAGCGAGATACGCATTCCCTAAGACAAACCCGTCTTAGATACTTGGAATGCCTGAATTCGGAAGCGTGCCTTTGAAATAATCAACTTTGAACACAGAGGCGCCACTCTCCGTTGCCGCAGCTTGAAGCTTTGGGGTGTGTATTTCTATGAAGTTTTTCGACTCTAGGTATGATCTAAAAAGAGACGTGACCCCGGATTGGATGGTGAAGATCGCTTGGCTGATGTGCGTCTGTATCACTGCTCGTAATCATGGTAATGACCGATCAGGTGAATCGGACTTACTCGTAAGTCGAGCACTCTGTTGTTGAGACGAGTGTCCAAACCAACACTATTATACAATTTATTGCCATCGAGGTCCCTCGCTTCATATTCCTCAGCACTTCTTCCCGCATCTTCCAATGTGAATGGAAGAGGCTCTGGACTCGATATCAAGTGAAGCTTTATGCCGGTGAGCCTGGCTCATATGGAGAAATGGGAATCAAATACCTTAGAGACGAGGATTTCCCTGTCGTGGATTGTGGTGCTCTCAACTGGAACCCCAGGTTTCTGTATTACACCCTCCACTAGTACAATGCTCTCGCTTGGTATCGATGCCCCCCACTTCACCATTTGCTTCGAAATGGTGTTGGGGTTCACCACGACAAGTGCCTGTATGGTATGAATACTTTGACGAAGGGCAAGAAAGAGCATCTTGCTTCCTATGTACGGGGTTCAAGTGCACACCCAATTACTTTTGGAAGATTAGACCAACCTTGAGCCCTGGATGTATGGACTCTTGCGCGTACAAGGACGTTCTCGCCGAGATTGGCATTCTCTAAGATAGCGACCTTGGATCGCGCTTGACCTACTTCAACTAATCAGCGACTGCCTCCTATTCATTAACGAGATGATATTCGCCTGAGACGTTTTGCGATTGGTGCAAAGGTAGCTTCCCGTAGCTATCAATGGCATAATCCTAGGCCGATCCCAGCAAAATCGTGGGAATCAGATCCATGGCGATGAGCGGACCTGCTGCAACTCACGGGCTCTGCAGCGGCCTTTGCGGCCTCTTGCTCCTTGATTTTAGCTGCTTTCTCTGCTGCTAGCCTATCCTTCTCAGCCTTTTTAGCAGCTTTCTTCAACTCATTCTTTGATGGCCCTTTGCTCTCGGAAGGGTTTCTAGCTCGATTATCACGCTGATTATGCGAAGCACTGGACTACGTACGCCGCTTACTGTTGTGATGAACCTCCCTGTGTTGCCTCAGACATGTGGACGAGTTGACTGTTCGTTGGAGATCGGCGATCGAGAATGTAATGTAGTGGCAATGCACTACCGGAAAGAGCCGAAATTCTCACCCGGTCGCTAAGTATTTCACCGCGTCACTCGTTTGGTCGCAAAAAACCAGGACACTCCGTTAGCATGTTCTCCTTACGACAAAGAGCCTTGCAATCGGCGAGGGGCCTCCGTCTAGTGTCTACTTGGAGCAATGTTGCTGCCGGTCCCCCTGATCCAATTCTCGGAGTCACGGAAGCTTTCAAGGCCGATGCGGATTCTCGCAAAATCAACCTTGGTGTAGGTGCATACCGTGATGAGCACGGAAAACCATACGTTCTTCCTTCCGTTAAATTAGTTAGTAGTTTGGTGTTTTACTCGTTGGCAGCTACATCACTTAATAGGCCGACTAGGCGGAGGAGCGAATTCATGCAGCTAGACAAGACAAAGAGTACCTCCCCATCACTGGACTGGGTGATTTAAATAAGCTTGCCTCAAAGCTTGCATACGGCGAGGATAGCGACGTTTTCAAGAATGGTCTTATCGCTAGCACCCAATCTATCTCTGGAACAGGAGCTCTTCGCGTCGGTGCTGCATTCCTAGCACGTCATTATCCTGGAGTAAAGACTGTTTACTTGCCCGTCCCCTCGTGGGGAAACCATACTCCCATTTTCCGTGACTCCGGGCTAGAGGTTAAAGGGTATCGTTATTTCGACAAAGAAACTGTCGGCTTAGACTTTGCCGGTTTGAAGGAGGACCTTAAGGTATTGACACTTCATTTCACCGCTTCTCATTGTTCCTGACACTATTTTGGGTAGGCTGCAGCCGAGGGCTCCATCGTATTGTTGCATGCATGTGCTCATAACCCAACTGGCGTCGACCCCACGCACGAGCAGTGGGCTGAAATTTCGGAGATTGTGAAGGTGCGACAACCGCTTTCTTTATAAACTCTCCTGTTTTAGCATGGTTCCCAATAGGAGCGATCTTTGTTCCCCTTCTTCGATATGGCATATCAAGGCTTCGCATCTGGTGACACAACTCATGATGCGTACGCATTGAGGCACTTCGTTAAAAAGGGACATCAGGTCGTCCTCGCTCAAAGTTTTGCTAAGGTCAGACCTTTCTATTTTGTGCGCCATTCTGTGATCTAATCTGTTCAGCAAATAGAACATGGGTTTGTACGGGGAGCGTGTTGGCCTTTTCTCCCTCACCACCAGCTCACCGGAGGAGAAGTCCCGAGTGGATAGTCAAATCAAGATCATTGTTCGGCCAATGTACTCTAACCCCCCTCTTCACGGCGCCCGTATCGCTACCACCATTCTGGGCGATCCTCAACTGTATGGCCAATGGTGAATGCTCAGCTTTTTCACAACTCCGGAATGGCGTTGACTTCGATATTAGGGAAACTGAAGTCAAGGGTATGGCCAACCGAATCATCTCGATGCGAGAAGTACTGTACAACACCCTGACCCATGAACTTAAAACGCCGGGTGAGTGGGGACACATCAAATCGCAAATTGGAATGTTCAGGTACGCCGTACGAAATTTATCAGTGGACGATTAACTGAACTCCAAATTTTAGCTTCACCGGTTTGACTGCCCCTCAGACAAAGGCTTTGGCGGAGAAGACACACATCTACATGACGTCTAATGGACGGATTTCAATGGCTGGCTTGAATAGCAGCAACATTAAATATTTCGCTGAGAGCGTGGACGCGGCAGTCCGTGGGAAGCTGTAATATGGCTTGTCCTTTTGTTTAGTGATAAGCGATGGATCGTTTCTTTCTTCCTCCGTGGGCAAATTTCCCGGTTTGCTCTCCTACCTCTAGACATCTTGTCTAGGGCTCGATCATTGTTTGCTCACGAGGTTTCAAGCATTTTATAGGCTGACTTCACAATATGGCGGTTGTTCATTATCATAAGAATTGCGTCTCATCTGATCTGTCTGGACGATGCGTTTATTGAGCGTATTATCGCACATGTCGAGAATCAAGTGAGAAGGAATTTCTACACGCACGACGAGACAACTCACCTCGGTTCAACAAAGGAATTACAATATTGAGAGAAATGTAGGAATAATAGATAAAAGATTAACCATCATATTTTTCGGAGAGTTAGCCGCATCGATACGTCGATACTACAACTTACGACACCTACACGTATACCTCACATGCCAATGACATGACATTGGTGAAATATTCCAACCATAATTCACAGCTGCTAGCATACAACATAGTGGCGGGCAAGGATCAAAGGCGTCCGAGGTTGTGAAGTATTTGTTCCTCATGTCTCAGAACCTGAGCCTCTCCCGTCCATAAGTACTTTGTCTCAAAGCGAAGATTTCTTACTTTCGAAATATTGAGAGACGAGTATGAAGGCGAAAACACTCGAATGCCTCACTGTAAAATTGTATCTTCCTAAATATGGAGGTGAAGAGACAAATTCATTTAAAAAACTGAAAAACTCGACAAATATGCTCTGATAGACGCAAAGCAATCAATTCCCCCTACACAGTAGCGGGTCTTGGAAGCGTTTCAATACTCAAAGTACTGAATACCGGGAACACGAGGGTTGTCAATGACAGAAACGGAAAAGAGAAGATTCGATCGATTAGTTCCTAACCCATTCGCACTTTCCAAGTGCGACACGATCCAACTGATCCCAGTAGAAAACTTGTCGCGGAGAATAAAATAAAAAGTGTCAGCCAAATTCTTCAAACAGCGCCAAAGAGAAAACATTACGACTCACTCGTGAAGTGCGCTACAAACCTACCAATGATCGGAATCCTCTGCAACCACACACCATTGCGCTTGCGACATTTCTCACGTTCGGTGAGCCGCTCACTTCGCTGTATGTCAATATCTTCCTTGGAAAAGGAGCTATAGATCTGGACAGGGGTTCCAAAGGGGATATGATTGCCAGTGACGTGAGACCTGCACGAAGATGTCAGTGAAATGGCGATAGATGGAAGGGAGGATGGATGGATGTTTTACATGCGCGGGGAATCACGCATCCTAATCTCAGTTCCCAAATGAGCGAAAGCGAAGCCGTTGTCTAGACGAAGGATTGTCAGAAAATTATTGCCCCTGATGCTGAGGTCGGTGTTTTCAAGGGACATACTGGGTGAAATAGCAATATTAGGGCGATTACCGAAGTCAGGAAGCCCGGTAGCAACTAAGATAAGAATAATGCACGATCATTAGCCTAGAAGGGCCCTGATGATTGCGAATCACCTCAACATGCCAATGTCATCATTTGAAGTGATGCGCCACATAGTCTTGATCTTTCTTGGGTTCTCCATCATCTTCTGGTTGAAGGCTGGCACCAAGTACAAACCTCAGTATGCGAAAATATAAAAATATATATATATAAAAAGGAATCTATATGCGCTCAGTGAAAATGAGATAAACGTACCCTGAACAGACGGACGATCACAGAGAATGGGTGCAGCGAATAAATACGCATTCCGAAGCTCGATGTACTGGGGCAGGTCTTTATCGTTCATATCCATACGGGAGTACACCATTGACGCCGTTGCACAACCAAGTGAATGGCCCGTAAACCAAAGATTGATCTAAAAAACAACATCACGCCCAGATCAAACATCTTTTATCTGCCCGTGTTCAAAACAAGGTCTGAACGGGTCAGCGGAGGGTTGACCCATCTAGACGAACATACCTTGGTATCATCTCCGAACTTATTATTACTCCTAAGAAATCCCGCCAGAGCCTTCACACCCTCCAAAATGGAATGGTAGGGTGTATGGGACCAAAATCCAGTAGGGAATCCTCCATGGGCCTTGCTGAACCCCCTGACACGCACTCCAATGGGAACGAGCAATGCGGTGAAATCTGAGACCCATTTTCCAAACTCAATAGGACCCGTTCCCTTGAACGAGATAATAATCCAATTCGACTTAGAGTCCCAGAAGAACCCGGCAAATGCAGAAGATGTGCCATTCAAATCTAATGCATTAGGCAAAAAATAAAATAAAAGGATATGAGCAAGCCGTTAGAAACCGTTCCTATAAGTCTTAAACATGGTGAAAAACGCGTACCAGAAATAGGATCGAAATCCATATCGAACCTTGCGGCAAAGTCTCTAATCCTCTGATCATCCTCAGTGTCCAACTCATTTGAGACAATTGTCGCTTTATCCTGACCCAACAAGTCCGATAGGAGTTCAAGTTTACCAGGCTTCTGTCCCGTATCCGGCAACTTGGTAGCCGTGAAAGGCTGTTCAAGTTCAGTAGCAGTAAGGGCCACTGCATTTCGAATGCCATCACTCCCATGTTCGTAGATCACCGATGCAATTTGCAGCCTTTGTTGATAAAAGAAAATGGAGGAATTGCAACCAACTTTGTCAGCTCCTCGAAGCACTGGACACGCTATCGTCGAATGTGGGATTCAAAAATGACGCACATCAACTTGGCAACATCAAAATCAAAGAATCGGACGTGTGGGCCATCTTTCTGCTCCCCAATGTCCTTCCCGAGGGCTTTCTTAGCAGCATCAGCCTGGTCCATTGTGAGAGCATAGAACAAATTTGGATTGCCGAAGTTTACGAGACCGAGGCCACCAAAGTACTTGTCCGACACGTAGAAATAGAATCTAGGGTGCAGAAATCAGTTGATTAGTGGGAAACGTGGTGCAAGAAGTGAGCACCTTTTGTAGAAGGTATGGGAAAGGGAAAATGGATTGCTTGCTCACCGAACCAACAGAGGGACATTGGCACATAGACACCAAATGAGAAGAAAGAACAGGACTATGGTGCCTGTAAGACGAATAGAACAATAGATCCATGTTAGACTTGTGATATTCAAATAGTAGGGATGACGAAGACGACAAAATGATATAAATGTCTACTTACTGCCCGCGGCAAAGAACAAGAGCGAGAAAGAATCAAAGAGGCCAAGACCACCGAAGAGGATGGATAGAGTGACATTGTACCACGTCTGGAGGACATAACCGATATAATGGCACATTTGGCGGAAGACAAATGAAAGGTAGTTCTTGAGGGCCTATCGGTGACAGAAGGTTCATAGAAGGCAAAAAATGAGGGGGAACATCAACGATGATGGAAAGAGTGCATGTTCGCACCTGAATCCATTTGAGTTTTAGGGGCGGGCCGACAGTGTACTTGCTGGCATAGCTCTGAGGGTGGACAGGGACTGGTTGGATAGGTAAGTGGCTCTCATTGAGATGGAGCGTTCCCAAGGAGGGCTGATAGTACTCACTTTCATCTAGGTGGCGGTTTTGGAGAAAGGCATGAACACTGCCAGTGATGAAAGGAACATCATCAAGGTCTCGCGAAGATCTAGGCTTGGTTTGGGCAGACATTTTTGATGAAGGGAAGATACCAGGTGCTTCGGAACTGGGAGGCGGGGATAGGCTGACTGGATAATCCCTCCTTTTTATCCTCCAACGAAGTTGTTCTAGCCCAGGTTAGGCCAAACACGAAATGACAAATTCAGCACGAAGCCTCTGCACGAAAAAATTACCACATTCGGGTCGTAAGTCTACCTTCAGCGGAGGTTAGCCAGCGCAATACTGTATTGGGACAAAAGTGCAGTACCCATCGTTTAAAATTATTTTCGTTTCGCAGTAACCTTTGTTAGCGTCTACTTGTCTTGCTGCCCATTCACTTCCCTTTTTCATTTACATGTATTCCCACAGCGGCACAGCCACTTGGTCACCGCGCCCCGCAATAGAATTGGCCGTTATCGGTCATCCCGGCCCTGCTACACACTTGACAAACAAACCAGATGATACTAGCCTGAAATAACAGGAGGAGCCTGTATACAACATGCCCATGCAGACGCATATACTGTCCAAGAGCTCACAGGTGATAGCGAGGAAACCACACCCCCGTATGATCCCACAGGGAGCGGCTTCTTTCTTGTAATTTAATGGAGGTACGAGGTTAATTGAAGTTGAATTCGTAACTTATGTATGCTATATAGGCTAGTCTCGCATGAGGTTACTTTAGCGAAACAGCTTTCGTTGCTATGTCTGTTTTTCTCCTTTGTTAAAACTCAAACTCAGCCTTGGTAGCGTCTACTACCC
>WNFI01100528.1_pt1 | contig 15930 bp, 22 predicted proteins | sample 5400471 | NCBI WGS metagenome assembly WNFI01 (sample SAMN13153348, study PRJNA577476) | soil metagenome | isolation source: 100 cm saprolite on Douglas fir-dominated hillslope | place: USA:California | collected 2013-09-17 | reverse complement strand
AGGTGGCAAAGCTTTCATGCGGTTGAGATGATCAAGCAAACGATACCTGAAAGTATAAAATAGATCAGGAATGACATATAAGCCGGAGAGCGGAGTAAGGCATACGACGGCGTGGCACTACGGGTCGGCTTCGGGTCCATGAACTTAATGATTTTGGCTTTGCGATTCCAAGATGCTTCATCCTCCTCGGTAGATTCCGTCTTGCGTTTCTTTGGACGTAATGGGGGTGGTGTCCTGGGCAGAGATATACGATAAAGACTGTTCGCTATCTTTCCGAGGCGGGGATCTGGGGCCAAGCAGAGGGGTGGTGCTGTAGCGAGCTACGGCCGAGACCCATATTAGTGCGCACATTGAAGGGATAATCAGAGGCTACGTACAAGTATCTTGGCCTCAATTTCGAGTGCATCTTTGTCTGTCCATTTGTTACCATTCTTCTGGTTGAGAGAACAGAGATCCGCAAAGAGGGTTTCGGAATTGGGTCGAAGGAGAACACGCGTGACGGTCTTTTCTGGTGGTTTGCTTTCTTTCGAGTTGTCTGTTGAGTTTACTTGGCTAAATTCTTCGATCTCTACGATCATGCACCCTGTGGATGGAGAAATGGGCCAGTTAATAACCCGATCCTGGTAAGCGACACGAATGTGACACACCTTCGTAGAAGGGAGCCTTGGCTGCTTCAAAGAGCTCAAGAAGGTCTACAGGTATTCTATTCGCCTTTATGTCATCAAACAGAGTCTGAATACGATGGGTGAATGGCAAGAAATGGCGAGGAATGAGTGTGTCCGCACTGTGTAGGCTGGACTGTTGTACAGGAATTTGGGACCGGAATTGAGAGTCCAGTTGTCATGATAGAGCTGTACAGAGAAAGAAGGAGGACTATTCTTGTTCTCATCTAGTATCGATTGAGCCTCCCTTGTCAGGTTGTAGGTCATCGCTGCCGACCTCGAGAGGGTCTGTGATGGTCTGTCTCTGGCAGGGTTGCTTAGTCAGCACAGTGTCCCTCTGTACGTCATGGCACAACACTCGGACTTGCGAGAGGTGATGCTCCCCCGTTTCTCCTCTCCCTGCTAACGACCAGCCCAGCTCCTTCAGTTCTTGCACGATAAGAACCCACAAGCGAGGCAAATTGCCCTCGAAAATCTTCTACCTCACACTCCGAAAGATGCACCTCACAGAGTCATCTTCTTCGACGGTTTGCAATCGAGCACTGGCCTGCAGAAACCAAAGGAGAACACGGTGATAAGAGATCTGAAAATATTATGTCGAGACAATCTCGTAAGTATACCATTGCATCCCTGGTTTCTCATTTATCTTGCAGAAATGCACAGGCAGTTGCGCATGACGCCTTTCGTGCCCTGATCAATCTCTCCGATTCCCCGATGATCCATCCACATCTCATCGAACCACCGTTCTTTACTTTTATAGTGTCCTACATAGTGGTTAGTTCCTCTCTTAAGTATTTTTATCTCAACCTAAAGCTACAGTTCGCAGCACCCTCAAGCAACACTCGGTGATCTCGCCGCGATGCTCCTTTCTAATCTCACTGCCTCGCCTGCATCCTGTACTGCCCTTCTGGCCCTTCATATCCCCATACTACCAACCCCTTCCTCTGCCGGTCCGTTCTACCCAACCCAGTCCCGTGCAGGTAGTTGCGCACCCCCAGTCCCATATCCGCTCGGCACCGAAGTCAACGTGCGCGCATTGCCCCCACTGGTCAATGTATTTGTACAGGGCACGAATATAGATCTCAGCATCCCACTCGACAAGCGCCCTCGGAAAAGCGAGCTTCACTTTCTCGCAAGTGTGTTCGCAAACCTGTCTACGGTATCCATACAGGTCGCCGTTCGACTTGGCCACGGCTGACGGTATTCACCCAGTCTCACCCTGGTCGTCTCTTCTTCTTTACGCCGCAACCTTTGAACCCATTGAAATCCGAAGTTGTCGGACAGATTGAGTATCCCCTTGCAAAGCTCGTTGTCTACACCGAGCATAAGGATACTATTCGTCGTGGTGGCATCTCGTCGCTGATCAAGTGAGTAAACTTATCTCCATCTCTCTCTCTTTGTCATGTTCCACCCGCGACAGAAATTGCTCGTTCTATAAACAGGGCCACCAAGCCATCCTCACATCGGATTCCCAAAGCGTGCTCGTTCCACCGTCAAGCCTTCCAGCGCCCGGCATCGACGCGCTGCAACACATCCTCCTTCCCCTCGCAGGTCCCGAAGAGTTCGACCTCGACGCTCAGGAGCAACTCCCGGATGCGTTACAATTCCTCCCGCAAACCAAGCAGCGCGAGCCGGATGCCGTACTGAGGCTCACTCACATAGAGACGCTGCTCTTACTATGTACGACGTTGTGGGGACGTGATTACCTGCGCACGCATGGAGTCTACGAGGTCGTACGCGCACTACATGAACAGGAGACCAATGACGCAGTTTCGGAGCATGTCGAGCGACTTGTAAATCTGCTCAAGCGAGCCGAGGGAACAGAGACGGCACAGGATCCTCAGGTGGAGGAGATAGAGGAGGACGACCCTGATTTGCGCATTGAAGAAATATAAATCGCTGTGTAGCATGACGAAGCCGCCGGGGACTTGTGCGACCTATATTTACGGGTGTATTGAACACGTTGCTGGCTACACACGCCAAGAATAACTGAGATGTATGACCATTATGACGATCGTGGCATTCGCAGAGCTACGTAATGAAGTACACAACAGCCAGAACATTGGCTAATCCAACAGACCAGGCTCAGGATTTTCCGTGTGTGATGACCGCTTTCGGGTAATCTAAAATAAACCGTGACGTTTTGACCTGTTTCAGGTCTCGAATTTTTTCGGTCGCGGCAGTTGATCAAGACACCGGTGAGCATCACTAACTTACCACCGTGGGAACTGTAAACGTGTTCAGTACTTTGATACCAACTTTCCGAAGATGCAGTAAGCGGAGAGTAAACCCTGATTGGTCGCTTTTGACGGACAAACGGACAAATGTCGGTGGTATAGAAGCTCTTCGACACGCTCGTTCGTGTGGGTGAAGGCTTGCACGTGAACAAAGCTGGATGATAGGGGCTTTGGGCTTTTGCCTGCATATGTCCGCGCATGGGAACGAGTAGCAGGCGTCCTCGTAAACATGCAACAGAACAACGTGCACGACTTTCCTACACATGCGTTTTTGGCGTGAGTTTTCAGACAGTTGGCAAGAAAATGATACAGTATAATGATCCGCGCAGGGTTAGTTGCAGTAGTCCAAAAACATTAACGACGACGACGATAGATGATGATGGTCTTACGGACGGTTCTTGTTGAAGGATGATTCGGTGTTCCATGTTCCCAACATCTGATGGCGTAAAATGAAGAGCAAAGAATGAATGAATGGTTTCAGGCGTGGAACGCAGCTTCCTCGCTCCTGTATCTTTGTCAGGACTGGCACGTTGCACCGCCCAAAATTGGGAGACGAGGACGATCCGATCTATACTCGACCAGGGAAAGACACCATTACCTTTCGTCGAATTTGTTGAAGCATTGCCCTATGCCACTTGCAAGTAGTACCTTATACACTTGCATGAGGGGCGTGAAGGTGGGGTTAGATGCCACCGATGGCTTGATTGTTGACATTGAACCGGGCGCAGATTACCTCGCCGACAAACCTCGTGCAACTAGTGTTGTCAGTTTCAGTTTTGGGGGACAACATATGATGGCCTGCCAAGATCAAAGAGCGTAATCATCCTAGAACGTACAAATTTACTGAATTGATTCTGAAAGGAGCTATAAGGTTAACTGCCTCCGCAAGGACAGGTGACCATCCCTGGACAAGTATGTACGCACCATAGACAACCCGCTAGCGAGCGATGAGTGAACAGAAGATCTCTGCCACTGCACGTGTAAGTAAGAAGGGAAATTCGGTGAGAACCCAGGTTTGATTGCGCTGGGTCACTAGGAAGGTAAAAAAGGATGAACATGTAAATTATCACGAAAAGGGTGGAACGTTGACATCTACAAGGACGATGGATGACGCTCTATGCAACGAGGCTTGAAAGTAGACCGAGCGTGCGTATTTTAGGATGGCTATGTGAAGCGTAAGAAGGTAGGCGTATAAGTGCAGCGTCGATAAAAAAGAAGCAAGAATGAACCAGAGTCCCCTCCAATCTATAGACGAGAGATACAAGATAGCTGATCAAATCAGGAGCGAGGCTACCGTCGACGAGGGGTACGGACAACAGTGATGACCCCACTCTCGAGCTCGACGAGTGACATCTCACCTTCCTCCTCGTCATCAGCATCTGCTGCTGTAGTAACTACCATCGGAGTCCGGACAACCTTTCTGGCGCCCCCAGAAGCAACCAATCCGTGTGTACATTCGCCGTCTGACTCAGCCTCGGTATGCACGACACTGGACTCGGCCTCGCTCTCCTCCGCTTCTGTCTCACCATCAGTGTTGCTGGAATGACTGTGCCAGGCGCGTGACAGCTCAGCCCCGATGTGGCTAGTGTCTTCCAAAGAGGCGTCCTTCGACTCGCCAGGAGAAGGAAGCAATTCGGCAGTAGGTAGATTTGACAGCCGATTGTGGGAAGTCGGTACTGCTGCTGTGGGTGGGTCAGCCTCATCAATGGTGGGTGGGAAAGATGGGCTATGACGCGATTGTTGTGGGAGAGATGGATCACGTGGCGACGGGGTACGTGCTGGGGATGTCCTTGGCTGAGAATGCCGAGAAGTGGCCGTTAGTGACGAAGATAAGCACTTTTCAGGGGTTGGATCGGAACCCGATGAGGCTGACACCGTCGTCGGTTGTGCAGGCGTTTCCAGTAGAGGTAAAAATTGAAAGCGAGGCACAGGACGCGGTTGGATGGGAATGTTGTAAGGGAGACGAGGGGGCGGTGGGGGAGGAACCCAAGGCTCGTCTTTGCAAGCCGGTTTAGGCCGGTTCAGAGAAGGTGGTGGTTTTGTTGCCAAGGACTTGGGCGGTGGCGTAGATGGGGGAGATGGTGGCTGGTGGGAATGCGGGGAAGAAGACGGCGGAGACTCCAGTTTTGGACGGGAATGTGGCGCTGTCACCGATTCAGGGTGGGAGGTCGGCGCAATGGTGGGATCAATGAGAGGAACAAGGCCAACAGGGACAGTGTCAAGGTAGTGAGTGCGGGGAACCCCACGAACGTCCAACTCGGGAAGATCTTTATCGAGGGACTGAGTAGCATGCGGTAGTGAACGCTGAATTTCCTTAAGTTCTAGCATGTCCCTTGTAAAAGGTCCTGTCAGATATGCTCGTGTGTCCGAAAAATATGCTGGTGACCAGCAGAGAGGGAAAAGGGGGTGGCAAGAGAAAGAAAGATTCAAAAGTACCGAGGATTAAGTAGGATATTATTGCATAACGACAATGGGACGAAAGGTCCCCAAGAACTGGTGGGGTTGACGACTCACTGGTATGTCAACCTTGGAGTGACCTGGGCTGGAGAGCGATCCCACGCGTCGGCAACATATATTTTGTCAACAATTTGGGAGCAGAAGTGGACGCATCTGCGTGTGAGGCATTCGTCGGTAAGAGAAGGAAGAGGGCGTCGTCTTGCAGCGAGGGAAGGAGCATCTGGGGGGATGAGCGGTGGGGTGTGACCGCGAGTGGGAGGCGGGGTGGCGATGGTGGAGGAGCTGGGAGAATGATGCTTGAGACAGCCTCGCATGGGTGTATGTAGAGCAAAACGACGCGGTAGCGATAAGAGGAGGCAGCTGAACTGGTTTTCAACTGTTTTGAGCGTTATATCCTTACACGCCGCTTTGAAAAGAGTAACCGGCCGGTTAGTCATCGATGGTCCCTACTTAGCTTACTCAAAAGGTACAACTTTCCGCCCTATACACCGTAATTTCTCCTCAATTCTCCCTACGCTGCTCCTCTATCCCCTTCCGTACCAACACCGCTCCGGCTTATGAAATCCCCACCAACATCACCACCCTCGGAGCGGAGACCCCCGCTCAAATCCGGTCGATTACGGACGGGAATGCCCTACAGTAGGTGTTAGAATAGGCCCGGCTGGACGAATGAGGAATATGGCACCCAAGCACGACCGAGCAGGTAATGATGAGCGCCCAAACAGGTGGTATCCACCTGTGCTCATGAGGCCAGGTCTTATCGTCAGTGGTGTGCGCGCTTTTAGCGTGTTTTCAGTTTTCAAACACTCACGTTGATATATTGAAGTCTCCCGCTTTAAACACCGTCCAAAGGACGTATCCGACAACGGCGCTCCATATAAATGACGCAGCCAATGCGGTGACCAGAAATGTCATGAGTGTGAGTAATGCGTAGGTGATCCGCGAACGCTGCACGTTTTTCCGACGCTGTGGTACCCGGGGCTCTTCAGTATCAACCGTTTCGGGCAATTCAGGAAGAAGCAGATCAGGCGATCTCGCGGACGTCAAGGGCGTCAGCGGGATCATAGGGTGCGTTTGGGGTGCATAAGAAGCCGAAGTGATCTCCTTGTTGTCGTCGCGGCGTGACGGGTAGATAATATTGAAACAGGCAATGCTACCCGTGATGATGAAAAAGAGTGAATTGAATATCAGCATCCAGAACAAGGTGAAACGGAAAACATCTACGCGTTCCTGAATGGTATGTCAGTCGTTCGGTGAAAGGAAGGAACGCATACCTCCAGCGTGTGTCAGGTATCGACCACCTGGTTGGACAGGGGCATGCTCCTCGAGATGATCAAACTCGACGAGAGGATCATACAGAGAAGGCCATGAAGGTGTCTGGTTTTGTGCGGCAGCAGACATACACGCCGTGACGCGCTGGCTGGCGTCTCAGCAGAGGCTCGAGAGCGAGAGATGGACGCGGGGATCAAGATCAAGCCAGCCTCACGTGGCTCGCGATATTCGCCCCTCAAACTGGCAGGCCCTCGACCCAGGCTCTCGCACATCGTATGACGTCCTCTATGCGAGCCATTCATTCAGTACAAAGTCGTGCTGGCCGTCGACCGCAACGCAGTGGATCCCACTGCCGCCTCGCACCAAGTATTATCAGGCGCAACCTCGTTCTCGTCGCTCGCACCGTCAGCTGGGATCTTCGACACACTCAAACGCGTCCTGTAGATAAGGGAAAGGGCGACGGACAGGGATCTTCGTGATCTGCGTACGATGGTGTGAAAATCTCGCATAACAGCACCCTCGTACCTGTCTACGAGCCCCTGCAACATGTCTTCGCGCGCAGGACATGTCACGCCCTCATAGATCCTTTTATGCCTCAGTGAGGGTGTTCGAGGATGGGGGTAGAGGTATCTATGCTCAGTGGGGTGCGCTGCGCTGCAAATCCTTCTCTGGTTCTTGCTGGACGAGTTCCTATCCATTGTGTTTGCTGAGCCCTTTGCGGTGTACAGCATGGTGGAGCTGTGCGATGGGAACCGTAGAACAAAGAGAATTAATCAGGCGAATCAAGCGAGACGCCGTGGGGACGCTAGCAAACGATCTTGGTCTTGAAGTTACTAGCATAGAGTATAACTGAGCTACGATGTACTCAGACTGACGTACAATACTACGTGCTAATCAAGCGGCTTTTTTCGTTTTGGTGCGATCCTGCTCAATGGATACTTTACACCATTTGAGTCTTAATTTCGTCCAGGGTAAAGAACACCGACATGGGGCACTACAGTAGTAGTGGGAATCAGGAGGATACACTCCCATGATAAATGCAGTGCCCTGACAAAATTGAGTTGCGAATACAGTATTTACACACTATGTACCAAAACTTGAACCCATATCCACTGGCTAACTCCGAGTGACTGATGAGGAGCCCAAGTTGGGAAAGTTTGGCCAGGCTATCTTTGATGATGACGACTGTATGTGTTCGAGAACCCCGGTAATAGACGCCTATCCACGACTCCTAATATTAACATCGCCTTCATCGCGTTTGGCATCTGTGGATCGGATAAATCTAGTGGTTGCCTTTTCGAGCAAACCGACTGGCATTTCGTATCCGCTCGCCATAGAACCAAAATAGCCACGGTCTGAGCACTAAAATTAAACATGTACAGAAAGCAAACGGTTGGTTCAACGCACGCGGGACATCCCAAAACAATTGCCGTAACCGCGAGAATGGTGTCACTCTTGCCGAAACCCAGCGCATTGTACATCGTCGGAGCAAACAATGGAAATCCAAAGCCGGCCAAAGAGCGTAAGAACATAGCAGCGGCAAGAGCTGTGGTGATCAGAAAGGGTAGGCATGCAAATGTTGTGACAGTGAGAAAGATACCGCACCAGAAGCAGCGTAGAGTGTAAATGCGTCAATCAAGTATGCCTGGATACTTTGGACTGCGATTATAGTACCAGCACCGACAAACGTAATGCCCTGACATTGTAGATGTTCCTCAGTACTCCTACTAAGAGCACACCGTTTAGATCACTCACGATGTCAGGCACCAGCCAGAAAACACGATTCTGTGTGGTCCAGCCTGTAATCAGCAAGCCGATAGGCAACAATATCGTGCCAGGCACGATGTTAGCTACAGTAAGAATGAATGGGTCATCTGTGCTGACAGAGGAACTCAACTACGATACGCACGTAGCCTAAATTCGGGCCGTCCAACTCCTCCGTTGCGAGCTTTCAGTGATTTATAAACCCGATCCATTAGTCTCGCGTTGGTCTGTGATGCTATCGAAAGGCCAACACCAAGAGCAAGGTAGTGAAGGCCAGCAACGCCCACTCGGTCGTGATACACGTCTTGAAAAGTCGTAGGTATGGTCGTAAGAAATACTGAAAGGTGTAAGCCAGCATACCTGGAAGAAATTCTGGATGCGTACTATAAAGGAGACCATATAAAAATGCCATGTAGAGACCAAGAAGTTGCACGATGGGTTCGTATATGAACAACTTGAAGGGGCGAACAAGGGCTTTACTGAATATGACTCTCCAACTGTTCGAGATATGAGTATGCACTACGATGAAGATGAGACGGACGCACTGTCTATCAGTACCGTTCATAGTAATACGTATCTCTATCCCACGGGCTTTCTCTTCGTCCATAGATTTACGAATTTTTGCAGCTTTACGCTGAAGAAGAACGGGAGCGTACGCTTGTTATATGATTGTGGTGTCAATAGAATAACGACGCGCAAGTTATGGGTCATATTCACTTTCTTTCAAATACAGCAGGCCAAGTCCTTGAATGGCGGCGTCCACAATGGATGACGACCAGAACTATGTTCGTCAATGCCAAGAAATGAAGCAGTATTAAAGAACAGAGACGTACTACCCAACGCCACGTTGATTTCTCCGCGATCCAAGCACCGGCGATAGGACCAACGACGGGACCGAAGAGAGGAGCAAGTGAGTAAATGGAAACCGCCTGTCCTCGGTGTTCTGCATCGAATAGATCACCGATGACACCTCCACCAATGGAAAGAGGGGCTGAACCGCCGAGACCTGCTAGGAACCGAAACGCGATGAGCATATTCTTGCTCCTCGCAAAACCGCACGCTGTATTCCAGACTAGAGCGAGGAACAGTTAGCTGATATTCGGGGGATGGACGAAAGCATATACCAAGATACCACAGGTTGGCAATTTGTAAGACGTGCGAGCGTCCCAATATCTCGCTGAGTGGGCCAATGAATAAGGGTCCGAATGCTATGATGACTGAGTGAGGGCTGTCTGGGGTGAGAACGAGAGATTCCCACCGTAACCGAGAACGAATACGGAGACTGTCATGGCAATAAGAACAGTGCTGTGGATGTCGAAGTGTTCTGCCACTTGTCCTGAAGCCGGGGCAATCATCGAGGAGGAGACGGGACTGATGAACGTGAATGCGGACACGATCAGTATTGCTCTCCACTTCTTGCCGAAGCTCCAACTGCATACACGTAACCACTTGAAACGGACACGGAAAGTGATGTCAAGCATACTTTCTTGGATTTTCCGGGTCACTTGGACCATCCCAATCAACGGTGAGGACGTGGTTATCGCTGGTACTACCCGGTGGTGAGACATGAGCGGGAGTTAGAATTGAAGGAGGACGGGTCTTGCTATGCTCGTCATGAACATCATTATGATTCAGAGACCTAGCTGCATCCGTTGTGAACATTTGAGATAAGAGTGAAGCTCACAAAACGAAAAACCATATATACGCTGGGTTCAATGAATGTCATCTTCATTCGGCATCTTTTGTTCCGGATAACCGATAGAGGCTCCACGAAGGTGGTCCGATTATCCGACGATTTTCATTGTCATTACGGAGTCATTAGAGCATTTTTGGGGCCTGAGGCTTGAGCATACCCCTGAAATTCGGCCGATAGCTGACGTTATAATAGGATTCAGTTGTCGTTAAACGTCATACGGGGCACACTCCACGGTTCAGCATAGTACAAAGTCAGCAGGGACGGTGGAATGTCAACATACCGTAGACGTAAGAACATTTTCCTGGCAGTGTGATTATGCTTCTCAAATTTGTTGGTATCCTGCGGCCGTCAGTCCCACTGCCAAGCACGATGGCATGGCCAACTTGAAGGGCGTTTAGGCCCTGTTGACGACAGATGATGTCACTGAAGAGTACTGTACCTGACCTCAAACCCAGGTGACCCCTAATAACCGGCTGAGTTTCTATTCGCCGAATACAGGGCACTCGCAGCGGCTCGGCGAAGCTCGAAATGTACCCCAGTATCCGAGACGGGCAACAGGACGCGTGTGAGGATATACAGTAGTACCCCGCTGATGACGCTAAAGACGAGGACGATGTTGCGCCTGATAATATTTGGTGCAAGGTGGCAGTCCCATACGTCGCATTGTAGTCGATGCCTACCTAGCTTTATATGAGAGTTGAATAGATGGCTATGTGACGGTCGTATTCCGCGCATATTCCGCGTACTAGTACGAGGGCCCGCCGCCGCGCCGCGGCGACCCGGGGTCGCGAGTCGCCTAAATTGGCCCGGCGGTGCAATACAAGTTCTACTTCCATCACCATCACCACACACATGGCCGGGTATACTCGACATTGTGCTCATCCATGCATGCCACAGCACCCCCTATAGTATTATAAACTCATCCATTTCTTGGTCGTTGGCAATAGAACTCATGATGCCTTCTTCAGTGAAATCGAGAACCTCCCTTTCATGACTTCTTTAATTAATATTGCCAGTGCTTAATCTCTAGGCTACCCGGAGGAATATGGAGAGTTTTTTGCTTCGCAGTACTGTATCGCATCCCACACCACTAACACAACCCTGGACGAAGGCGAGAGAGCGGATGGCATGTAAGTCTCGCCACGACAGCATCCGCATGGCCCCTCACCGACATGAGCCCCTCGTCATGCTACCAACCCTCTCCTTTGCACCTTTCATATATGTCGGCCCTGCGTCTGACGACGACGGCTTGGATACCCTCATCCGTGACTTCCTGTCACACCTGTCTATCCTCCTGCTCTCAATCCGCTCCTATTTCTCGTTCTACGAGCCCCCCTACTAGTAGCACCAGTGATATGTCTTCGGACGCGCCACATGTTTCACTTACCCCGCATGGATCTCTACGATGGCGCGATCAGGATGTTCGGAAGGGTGAAGAATTTGTACTCGCTGGACCGACACACTGCATACCCTTCTGTGGCTCCTGCTAGCCGCGTTACCTCCATTGTGATTTCTGAGCATTTTGAGGTGCACGGCATGGGGAAGCCGTGTGCGGCGGGAACGTGTCAGAGAGAAGTGGCCGGGCGGTAATTGAATCAGGTGGGACTTCCTAGTTTCGAAGCGTCACAGCGAGGAAGCTGGCAAATGATTCTATCTTCAAGTGATAACAAAGATAAGGGAGTCTGCGATGCCACGTCAGTATCGCGCCCAGTAGTCATTCGTGCGAAAGCCTGAGGGGAAGTAGGTGATAGGTGATAGAGTGGGCTCGGAACCGAGCTGTGATGCATGTACACTAAGTAGACAATAGATTTCCTTTACTGACGTACAATACGCGCTCATTGATGGTTCATTTTATTGTTTTAATGCGACCCTAGATTTCTTTTGTCATTTGATCACCGTGACCGTATCGCGCGCTACAAGGTAGAGAAAAAATGTTGACATAACTATCTCGATAGTGGTAAATGACAATTCATGCGGTAACAAAATTGGGCGGCTATTAGTAGTCTATACTCTATGTATTATGATAAAAACTGATATTCACTGACTATTCCTCAAATAACTCAGACAGGGAATCGTTTAAGTTCTGAACATCTTAGCCAGGTGATTTTTGATGATGATGTGGAAAGCGAATAATGCTAGTTTGACTGAGTTCGGAGGAATGCGATCAACCTCAGTGTGTGCTGTAAGCACGAGAACTGAGGGGCCGAAAACAACTGACTACGGTATATAACGACCCAGAAACTGTATCTAAATTAAGGAACGGCTAAAGCGTGCTGAAACACGCTAGGATTAGTGGCTGGCGTCATACCAGCGTCGAATGCAAACTGCCCATCTGTCCATGTGAAGGTATTGGAAATCTCGGATCCAAAGATCCGCGCGCTCCGTGCGCTCTCATCCAACAGACGGCTCTATGATCCAGGTGATAGACACCTATTCGTGACATCTAGGGTCATCTTTATCACCCCGCAATGTTTGGCGTCTAAAGAGTAGACAGATCTAGTGGTTGCCTTTATGAGCAAAGCGGCTGGCATTTCGTATCCGCTCGCCGTAGAACCAAAGTAGCCATGGACTGAGTCAAAGTTAGACACAGGCCAGAAGGCATGTAACAGGTTTTACGCACGCGGGACATCCCAATGCAATTGCCGCAGCGGCAAGAATGGTGTTACCTTTACCATAACCCAGCGCGTTGTACATCGTTGGAGCAAACAACGGAAACCCGAAGCCGGCCAAGGAGCGCAAGAACGCAGCAGCCGCAAGAGCTGTGATGATCAGAAAATATGTAAGCATGCAAAGGCCGATGATAGCGTGGCAGAAACCGCACCAGAAGCGGCATGCAGCGTAAATGCGTCTATCAAATATGCTTGGATGCCAAAGTATGTCAGCATAGTGCCAGTCCCGACAAACGCAATGCCCTGTAGATGTCCCTCAGCACCCCAACAAAGGGCACAACTGTCAGATCACTCACGATGTCAGGCACCAGCCAGAAGACGCGATTATGGGCGCTCCAGCCTGTAATCAACATGCCCATAGGCAAGAATATCGTCCCAGGGACGATACTAGCTACGGTAACGAGAAATGTATCAATTGGGCTGACGAAGGAACTCAACTGCGATACTCACGTAGCCTAAATTCGGGTCGTCCAACTCCATTCCGAGCTTTCAGTAATGTGTATGTTTTATCCATTAGTTTCGCGTTTATCTGTGATGGGACCGAAAGGCCAACACCGAGAGCGAGGTAGTGAAGGCTAGCAATGCCCACTCGATCGTGATACACGTCTTGGAACGTCGTGGGAATGGTTGTAAGAAATACTGAAAAGTGTAAGATGGCGTACATGGAAGAGGTTCTGAGTACGTACGATAAAGGAGACCATATATAAATGCCAGGTAGAGACCAAGAAGTTGCATTATGGGTTCGTACATGAGTAGCTTAAAGGGGCGCAGGAGGGCTTTACTGAACATGGCTTTCCAACTGTTCGAGATATAAGCATGCATTGCCCTGAAAACGAGACGGACGGCCGACGTACTGTCTATCGGTATCGTCCATAGAAGTGCGTATCTCTTTCCCACGGACTTTCTCTTCGTCCATGGATTTACGGATTTTCACTGCTTTACGCTCAAGAAGAATGGGAGGGTAAGCTTGTGATACAATTGCCGTGTTAGTCGAAAAACATACGAGAGCTATAGGTCATACTCACTTTCTTTCAAAAATAACAGGCCTAATCCTTGGATAGCGGCATCCACAATGGACGTAGACCAGAACTATGTTCGTCAACACCAGGAAATGGGACAGGATTGAAGAACGGACTGAGACGTACCACCCAACGCCAGGTTGACTTTTCCGCGATCCAAGCCCCAGCAACAGGACCGACGACAGGACCGATGAGAGGAGCGAGCGAGTAGATAGCAATCGCCTGTCCTCGATGTTCCGCGTCGAAGAGATCACCAATGACACCACCACCAATAGAGAGTGGGGCTGAACCACCGAGTCCTGCTAGAAAGCGAAACGCGATGAGCGAACTCTTGCTTTCCGCAAAACCGCACACCGTATTCCAGACTGGAGAAAATGATCGATAGCTGCTATCAAGAGGATAGAAAAAATCATATACCGAGATACCACAGGTTGGCAAGTTGTAAGACGCGCGAGCGTCCATACATCTCGCTGAGCGGGCCAAGGAATAAGGGCCCAAAGGCTATCACGATGACGAAAACGTGCAATGAGCAAAGGCTGTCTGCGGTGAGAGCGAAATGTACCTACCGTAACCAAGAACGAATACGGAAGTAGTCATGGCAAGAAGAACAGTGCTGTGAATGTCGAACCGTTCGGCCAATTGTCTTGAAGCCGGGGCAATCATTGAGGAGGAGACAGGACTAATGAACGTGAACGCAGACACGATCATTGTTGCTTGCCACTTCTTGCCGGAGTTCCAACTACATACAAGTAACCAATTGAGACGAGTGCGGAAAGGAAAGTGATATCGAGCATACTTTCTTGGATTTTCTGGGTCATCTGGGCCATCCCAATCGACGATGACGATGTGGTCATCTAAGTCACGGGTACTTCTCGGTGGTAAGAGATGGCTTTCAGTCAGAGTAGAAGTAGGACGGGTCTTGCTATGCTCATCATGAGCATCAATATGATGAATAGAGATGGCGTTCTCTGTTTCAGACATGTGGGATATAGGGTATGAGAGGACTTGGAGAACGAAAAGCCACATTATATATGCTGGGTTGCTCCAAGTTGTCTCCAGTCGGTCATCTTGCTTCGGCGTCTTTCGTTCCGGATTACCGCAGGCGTCTCCACCACAAACCGATGGTTGGTGTCGGGCCCTTAGAGCAGTTGGTGAAGGATCTGGCTTCACTGACAGTGCCATAGTAAATCAATTGTGCCACACCTGGGAAACGCAACTGGGTCCTTCGCATAGCTTCCTTCATCACAGCGAGTTCTGCACAGCAGATAAGGCAAGCGATAAAAGTTACGCCTGCCACGTCATGCCACGGTTAGTGAAGTCACCCCGACGTCCGCGGTCCGCCAGTCGGCCATGGACAATGCATGAGGATTGCGCCCGAATAGTCCATAAATGGCAGAGGGACCAAGAGGGGGAGAGCAGAAGGTCAGCACAGAAGTCACAGTCATCGCCAACGGTGAGATCGTGCTTCTCAACGAGCTCAAATTGGAATTCTCAAGTATTTTTGACCAAGATTTACGACAGAAAAAGCTTGTCCGAAGAAGTTCTGAGTCCTGGAACCGCAGGAAGTGTCTCCGAACCCAGCTGATTGAGAAGCAAACGCCATTAACACAGCCCAGTGAGGATTCTGAGGAAGTACTACAGTACCGCCGAGATATACGTAACATTGGTGTCATAAGGTATTAGTATGCGAAGGAGTGAGTCGTCGGCGGTGCTGGAAGCGATGGCGAAGAGTGGACCCTTCGGAGAAGAACTCTACTTCCCTTCAAGGGAAGTAGAGGTAAAGTTTACCAAAAACGACTCTCGCATTTCACATGTTCACATGACGGCAACCCACAGAAGTCACACGACCCACAGGCCACGCCCACACGTACCAAAAAAGGAAGTACGCCGAACTAAGGCAATGAATGCCAGTGTATTCTGCACCATTCACCGCAGCAGTGGAGATCAGGAGGATGCGCCGTCAGGATAGACGAGGTACCCTAACAAGATTACAGATAACTGGTATACATTAGCTTGAACATACTATTTTCAATTTTTCCTTCGTATGACTGTGGAATCTTCGTTGACGACTCTAGTATGTGTTCGTGGATCTATGTGATAGACCTATCCATGGTTTCTAACTTCATCTTCATCTTCATCGCCTGCACAACCTTT
>WNFI01474045.1_pt2 | contig 15935 bp, 13 predicted proteins | sample 5400471 | NCBI WGS metagenome assembly WNFI01 (sample SAMN13153348, study PRJNA577476) | soil metagenome | isolation source: 100 cm saprolite on Douglas fir-dominated hillslope | place: USA:California | collected 2013-09-17 | reverse complement strand
TGGGAGAAGAGAATGTCGGCGTTGGAACTTTTTAGTTATCCAGCAAGACCGGCGACGTGGCTAGAACCCCGGCGGCCAACTCCAGATCGTGCAAATCTTCGCGGCTGAAGTCTTGCGCAAAACGGGGATCGAGCCCCTTCCGCGAGATTTGAATCACACCCAGCACGTTCAAGTCCCGATCCAGGATGGGGACCGACATCAACTTCTGGATTGGAGCCGGACGTACTTCCTCAGTCTCGGTGGCACCGGGTTTGATGGTCTCGAAGATACTGGCGTGCTTGACTTTGGCAAAGTTATTGAAGATTTCGGCCTTCTTGCTCAATGCCGTGTGAGCCGCGACAGCTTTGCTGGAAAGCGGAATGGCTCCTGTAGTGCGCAGGTGCTCAGGAAATATGAAACGCAGAAATCCTTTTTCGAGCCGTAGCATTGCCACTTCTGTGTATTGCACGTGAAACACTTTTGCGAGAACCATGCATGCGTCCAGCGGCGTCACACCCTGCCCCAGCACAGATCCCAAGGGGAGCAAATTCTCGGGGAGAATAATCTCTTCAGTTGCTTCGTGATCGTTTATTTCGGCCATAGCTCGCACATTCTCCACTTTGATGGAGCACTTGAACTCTATCGCACTTTGCGCGCCATACGGTACTTCCCAAAGTAACCGGTGTTTCCCTTGCAAGCCCTTTGTTTTCAATGCGCACGACAGTGAACCTCGCTCCCATCGGTGTGACGCCGAGCGTAAGACCAGCCGAAAACCATCATGACGGGGACAGTTTTTGTCAATTGCACAATATCTGCACAACATCCGCGACGATTTCCACCGGCCGGCCTTCCCTTCCCGCCCGCAAAATCATTACACTGCCAGCCTATGAGCATTCCTACCCAACCCAACGTAAAGCTGAACAATGCCCCCGACTACAAGGAGAACTACGCCAATAGCGTGCAGATGCGCGTGAACATCTGGGACTTTTTTCTTGTCTTCGGAACTCTGCAACAGCAGACCGAAACCCAGGTTGAGATCCGCAACTTCCAAGGCATCTACCTGAGCCCTCAGCAAGCAAAGGCTCTGCTTGGACTGCTGCAGCAGAACGTCGCCGGTTACGAAAGCGCGTTCGGCGAAATCAAGCTCGATCCGCGCATGAGTCCGACTGGTCCGGTGCACTGAGTTCTCTTGCTCAGCCTGCTCACGCGACATTGGCTGCCGGCACAGCGCACTACGAATGCGCTTCTGCTCGGGTAAGATTTCGAATCTCATGCGATCCTCCAATCCGCATCCTGCCCTGGTCTTCGCTGTCATTTTCATTTTTGTCTTCCTGCTGCACGTACCCCTGCTGCAGTTGCCCTACTATTGGGACGAAGCTGGTTACTATGTTCCGGCTGCCCGCGACATCCTGCTCTCCGGAAGCCTGATTCCTCACTCGACGCTCTCGAATGGGCATCCACCGCTCGTTCTGGCGTGGATCGCCCTTTGGTGGAAGGTGGTCGGCTACGCTCCGCTGGTAACTCGCTCGGCCATGGTGGTGGTCGCAGCTTTCTCGCTGCTGGGCGTGTTTCGCCTCGCCCAGCGCGCCGCCAATACACAAGTTGCAATCGCCTCTACAATTTGCACTGCGCTGTATCCAGTCTTCTTCGCGCAGAGTTCGCTGGCACAAGTGGATCTTGCCGCCGCTGGGCTTATTTTCTGGGGCTTGTGCGCTTACATCGAAGACCGCCCGGTATCCATAGCGGTCTGGTTCACGCTGGCAGCTCTTGCTAAAGAAACCGCTATCCTCGCTCCGGCAGGGCTCGCAGCTGGGGAGGCGCTTCGCCTGATAGCCCCGCGGTTGCGCATGCAGGACCCAGGACTCAAAGTCGTCGGACTCGCAGGCATGCGAGGCGGCGAAAACCGCGGGCAGGTTGGGCGAATGTTGGCCCTCGTGGTCCCGCTCGCGCCTCTCCTGGCTTGGTACACATATCATTTCATCCGTACCGGCTACGTCTTCGGGAATCCCGAGTTCTTCCGCTATAACGTCGCTGCGACGCTCAGTTTCACCCGCTTCCTGCTCGCACTCGCTCTTCGCTTGTGGCAGACACTCGGCTACTTGCATTTGTGGTTATTGACGCTGGGCATGCTGCTGGCCATGCTTCTGCCTCCAGTAAACGAATCCGGAGTGGAACGCCAAAGGATCGTCATTCCAGTTCAAGTGATTTTTATCACCGTAATCGCTACCTACGTAATGGCAATGGCTTTGATCGGAGGCGCCGTCCTGGCGCGCTATATGCTGCCGGCGGTCCCACTCGTTATCATTCTCGCAGTCTCGACCCTTTGGCGGCGGCTGCGTCTTTGGTCCGTCGCCGTCGCTTTCATAGCACTCTCTTTCGTTGTCGCGTGGTTCTGGAATCCTCCCTACGGCTTCTCGCCTGAGGACAATCTCGCCTACCGCGATTACATTCACCTGCATGAGGATGCAGAACGCTTCCTCGAGGCACGTCATCCCATGGCTCGGGTGCTGACCGCGTGGCCCGCCTCCGACGAACTGACGCGACCCTGGCTCGGTTACATCACGCGGCCTATGCAGGTCGTCCGCGTAGAAGATTTCTCTCTCGACGAAGTGCTCTCAGCAGCTGACTTTCGCTCCAACTTCGACGTCGCGTTGATTTTTTCGACCAAGTACGAGCCCGCGCATCCACTCTTGGATCGCTGGAAAGCCTGGGAAAAAGTGAAAACTCGATTCTTCGGGTTTCACCGGGATTTGCCTCCAGCGGCAGCGGCGCACATTCTGGGCGGGCATGTGGTGTTTTCCGAACAGCACAGGGGCCAGTGGGTTGCCGTAATTGAACTGGAGCACATGGAAGAGGCGAGCATCTCAGACTCGACGCCAAAAGGCGGGCGAGACCGCGCCAAATAGCTGCTTTTGAGAGATTTCGTGCTATAGTTTCACCCCGCTACCGGCGACGTGGCCTCTGTTTTTCACAAACTCAAAGTGGTTTCAGGAGGGGTAAAAATGGCAAGCGCACGATGGTCAAATTCCATCACCAGGTTTCTAACCGTCTGCGGGGCAATCGCGATGCTGGTCAGTACCGGTTGGGCCGCGAACCCAGTACAAGTGCTCTATGGCTTCGCTGGAGGCGCCGATGGCGAGTACACCGACACTGATTTGGTTACCGATAGCGCGGGCAATATTTACGGTACGTCGGTGCTTGGCGGAGCTTTCGGCAGTGGGACAGTTTTTCAGCTCGCGCCCTCGGCATCGGCCTGGACTCACACCGTGCTCTACAACTTTACCGGTGGCGCCGACGGTGGCGAACCCTACAAAGGCGTCACTCTTGATGCTCAGGGCAATCTCTATGGCACCGCGGTGACAGGTGGCGGTGGATCGTGTGAGGGCGGTTGCGGCGTAGTTTTCAAGTTGACCAATTTTGGTGGTGTATGGACGCAGAGCGTGATTCATAGCTTCACCGGCGGCAACGATGGATCAGGACCCGGCGCCCCGGTGGTGTTTGACAGGCACGGCAACCTCTACGGGATGACTCCCACCGGCGGGGCAAACGGGGTCGGCGTCGTGTTTCAATTGAAACCGCTCAACGGTGCCTGGAAACTGAACGTAATTCACACATTCACTGGCAGCGCAGATGGCCTGGGTGGCTCGGCCGGACGGCTGATATTTGATGCCGCGGGGAATATTTATGGCGCGTCTACCGTGGGTGGCGTCAACGGAAAGGGCACGGTCTTCGAACTGACACACACTCAAGGCTCATGGGTGCTGAAGACTCTTTACGCTTTCAAGGACACACCTGACGGCGCACTTCCCTACGGCGGCTTGATTTTCGACAAGTTGGGCAATCTGTACGGCACTACCTACTATGCAGGGGCAAATGATTTTGGCACCGTCTACAAGCTGACTCGCTCGAACGGCTCGTGGACTGAGAGAGTGCTATACAGCTTCAAAGGCGCACGCGACGGAAGCAGTCCGATCAGCACCCTTGTCTCTGATGCAAAGGGCAATTTGTACGGAACCACCAGCGATGGCGGCTCGGGCTGCAGTTGCGGCACCATCTTCAAGATGACACGTGCAGCCAACGGGACCTGGACTGAGACCGTGGCCTACCGCTTCCCAGGCATTCCCGGTGCGGGCTTTGCCTACAACGGGATTGTGGTTGATTCAGCCGGCAACTTCTACGGCGCCACCGTACACGGCGGTACCAGCAACGACGGCACAATCTATAAGTTCACGCCCTAGCGTCTTTCACCGCGCGGGAGCAACGAAGGCGAATATCTGTTCGTGCTTCCGTTAGAAACCGCCCGGGGAGCCGCTTCTCAGGGCCTCCCGTGCTCCTTTTGCGTCGTTCGCTGCGAAACGCGGTCACGCGTCTCGCCACGAGCACGCAGGGCTGCATAACGTTATCGACATCGGACAGATTCAGCTCTGCATTAGGTGGCAGGAATGCGTTTTGATCACCAGCCAAACGTCGCGGCCTGTGGCGAGCTGAAGTGAATCGCGCGCGGCTAGTGTGAGATGAACTTCCAATTCAATCCCGCAATCTACGCGCGCGGAAATGATTACATCGCGGCGTTCCAGCGCGACGATGCGTCCCGGAATGATATTTCGGGCGCTTAATCCAACGGGCGCAGTGATAGCCAGCAGAATATCGCCAGCGCGAATTCCCACCCGAAGCTGCGCGCCCACTTCCGCACGCACGAGCTGTGTTTCCAGTTGCACCGGAGTTCCCGTCTTCGCAGCCAAGGAGCAGGTCATCGTTCCCCGGTCCGCATGCAGTGAGTCCACCGTCGCGTCCAGAATATTTTCAAAGCCCGCCAACTGCGCAACTGTCTCCTGCCGGGGAGCAGCAAGCACCTCATGCGGCGTGCCCTTTGCGAGGACGCGTCCACCGTCCAACACCAGAGCGTGCTCCCCCAAGGCGAATACTTCATCCCGACTATGCGTGACGTAAAGAATCGGAATGTTGTGCGCCTCGTTCCAGGCTCGGAGATCATCGACGATCTTGATCTTCGTCGCCGCATCGAGCGCGGCGAGAGGTTCATCCAGAAGCAGTACTTCAGGATCGGTCACCAGAGTTCGCGCCAAGGCGACGCGCTGACGTTCTCCACCAGAGATTTCCTTAGGCCGGCGTTTCGCCAGCAAGTCGATGCGGAATGCGCCGAGGATCGTCGCCGCGCGATCCTTGCGTTCAGTACGCGTCAGGTGCGATATGCCGTACTGCACATTTTGCTCAACCGTGTAGTGCGGAAATAAAGCCAAGTCCTGAAATACATAACCGACGCGACGCTTCGCAATTGGTAGATCGACGTGTTTCTCCGTATCGACCAACACTCGTTCGCCTACCGTAATGCGCCCCACCTCTGGCATCACCAGTCCAGCAACGCAATCGAGCAAGGTGGTCTTCCCTGCTCCAGACGGACCAAAGAGGATGGTGAATCCCGGAGTTGCCTGGAACTCGACGTCCAGGGCAAAGTCCCGCTCCTCCGATGTGAGGCGCTTGCGGATGCGTGCGTGGAGTGTGCGGCCCCTGGCTTCGCCGGATCGCGGCGAAGTCTCAGCGCGAGGATTAGAATCAGCGGCCAACCGTTTGCGAGCGCTCTCGGCAGTTTGCGTGCGACTCATCATTCTATTTCGCGGGCCGCCAGACTTGCCTATTTCACTGGTCCGACAAACCGCGGCCGCCGATTCAAACCATAGACCACGGCCAGCACAACAAAGCAGAACAGCAACAATACCAGCGCCGTCTGATTTGCGGCGTCGTACTCCGAGGCCTGCACCCGGTCGAAGATATCAATTGAAATGGTGCGCGTGACGCCGGGAATGTTTCCGCCTACCATCAGTACAACACCAAACTCTCCAAGAGTATGCGCGAAGGCCAAGGCCGTCCCCGTGATAATTCCAGGTATTGAGAGGGGAAGAATCACTCGAAAGAAAGTGCGGACCGGGGAAGCTCCCAGCGTGGCCGAAGCGGAAATCAATTTGCGATCAACGCTCGAGAATGATGCCGCGAAAGGTTGCACCGCAAACGGCAGACTATAAAGGATGGAACCAATCACAAGTCCGCTAAACGTGAAAGCCAGAGTGTGCCCGGTGAGTGATTCCCACAAGCGTCCCAGCGGGCTACGCGGCCCGAACGCAACCAGCAAATAGAATCCGAGCACCGTAGGCGGCAGCACAATCGGCAACGCCACGGTCGCTTCGACCAGGAACTTCCAGCGCCACCGTGAAAAGGAAATCCAATAGGCCACGGGAAGCCCCAGCAGCAGCAATATGCTCGACACAACCGCAGCCAGTTGCAGCGTGAGCCCGAATGCCTGCCAATCGATTGCCATGGTTGATTCTGCCGCGTGAGTTGTGCCCAGGCCACGAACCGGCCCTACTTTCGCTCGGTTTCCTTTTGCTCGGGTACGGTGAATCCGTATCGACGCAGCACGTCCGCAACTGGTTTGGTCTTGATATACTTCACGAACGCTGCAGCTTCTTTTTTGTGCCGCGAGTACTTGATCACGACCACGCCCTGATCGAGCGCAGGATAGGCCTCCGCAGGAATCTCCCAGTACTTTCCCTTCCCCTGCATCGCTGGAGAGACGACATGCGCCATCGCTACGAAACCGACCTGCGCATTTCCCGACTCGACAAACTGAGCCGCCTGCGAGATGTTCTCCCCCAGGACCAACCGGTCCGACACCTGCTCATACAGGCCGACATGTTTCATCGCCTCGACCGCCGCCCGGCCGTACGGCGCATGCTGCGGATTCGCAATCGCAATTCTCTTTACTGACGGATCCAACAGGATATTCATTCCTCTGTGCGCGACGTCGAGCGGTGAGTCAGCCGGAGCCCACAGCGCCAGCTTGCCGACGGCATAGCGATAAAGGCTGCCCGCCTCAGCGTCGCCGTAGGAGATGAGCTGCCGGGGATAATCCATGTCGGCGGAGAAAAATACGTCGAACGGCGCCCGGTTGTGAATCTGCTGCGTGAGTGCTCCGGAAGCGCCGAAGGAAAGCTTCACTTTCACGCCCGTTTCCTTCTCGTAAGTCTCGGTAATCTCCTTCAGCGCAGCGCTCAGGTCTGCCGCCGCGGCTACCGTGATTACCTGAGGAGCTCTCCCGTCAGGTAATTTTCCCCAAGCCAAAGTCAGAACGAACAGCGTGACCAAGCAGCAACCAGCCAACTTCTTCATACCAGGCTTATCCCCCAAAGCACAGTGTTTCCAGATCGCGAACCGAATCCAGATTGTACAGGCCCGACCGTGGTCGAAGCGTAAGCGGGCCCTCTGACATTTTCCCGAACTGGTCTTCCCGAACTGGTCCGTTTTCAGGCGCGTGCGGCGCTTTTACATTGACCGTGCCTCCGCTGCTTCCGATACTGCTTGTGATCGAAGTTTTCATGCCGCGCCGCCGTTCTCTCTCTATTCGTGCCTGTTTGCTTGTCCTGAGTTGCTTTTCCGCAATTTCGATCGCCTATGCCCAAGGCGCAAAACAGACTGTCCTCGGCATCCCGATCGCCAGTGCGGACCGCGACCACGTCAAGGAACGGAGCGCATGGTTCCTACGCGGCCGCGTGGTTCCGACAAAGCCGTCGGCGGAATTGCGCCGCCGGGCCTACGAAAAGAAGATGCAGTTGCGCTCCCAACGCAACAGCGCAGCCGCCGCAGTGAGTCAGCGGCGATTATCCTCTGGCGGACCTCTGCCGTCTCCGCCGGCAGGCTTGTGGACTCCGCTAGGCCCCGTACCGTTGGCTTCTGACGCCTCCGGGACTGGGCTTCAGGATTACCATCAAGTCTCCGGACGTGCGACCGCAATTGCCATCGATCCTGCCGATACCAGCGGCAACACCGTGTATATCGGAGGAGCGCAGGGCGGAGTATGGAAATCGACGAATGCCGCCAATAGCAGTGCCTCCAGCGTGACGTGGACCCCGGTCGCCGACGATCAACCCACGCTTTCCGTGGGCTCGATCGCCATCCAGCCTGGAAACAGCGATCCGACCAAGAGTGTGATTCTCGTCGGCACTGGCGAGGCGAACAATTCCGCGGATTCGTATTTCGGTCTCGGCATTCTACGTTCGAGCGATGCAGGAAACACCTGGACACTCATTCCCACCGCCAATAACGGCTCTCTCTCCTTCAGCGGACTGGGCGGAACCCGCATGGCCTTCAGCACCGCCAACACAGTTGTATCCGCCATGGCCACTACGTCAGAAGGGATGGTTGACGGTTCTGTCACCGCCAACACAACCCGCGGGCTCTACACCTCCACGGATGCTGGGCAACACTGGACCTACAACGCGTTGCTCGACCCAGGAAACCAGTCTACTGACGCCACATCCTCCACTTCGGTTGCCTACAATGCGACCGCCGGTCTCTTCTTTGCTGCAATTCGCTATCACGGCTTTTACTCTTCACCGGACGGCACTCATTGGACACGCCTTGCCAACCCGCCTGGTGGCGGTGTCCTCAACACTACTGCCTGTCCGCCGCAATCCACATCGAACAGTCAGGCTTGTCCCATCTACCGTGGAGAAATCGCCGTCGTGCCCGGACGTAACGAGATGTACGTCTGGTTTATCTCGCTTGATTCTTCCGGCAACCCGGTCAGTGAAGGCATTTGGCAGAGCCTCAACGGCGGCGCGGCATGGACCCAAATCGCGGACGGTGGAATCACCAACTGCGGCGACGCCAACGGCTGCGGAGTGGAGCAGGCTTATTACAACTTTGCGCTGCTGGCCCTTCCCAACGGATCCGCCACTGATTTGTACGCCGGTGCCATCAACCTCTATAAGTGCTCGATCAATATCAGCAATCCCACCTGCAACACTTCGGGCTTCATGAATCTCACACACGCGTACGGATGCATCCCCATCGCAGCGCTTGCGCACCTGCATCCCGACCAACACGCGCTGGCGTTCATGATACCCACGGCGGGCACCGACTCGGGCAATGCCCTGATGTACTTCGCCAACGACGGTGGCATCTATCGCGCGCTCAACGGCTTCAGCGGACTGAATACCGGCTCTTGTGGCGGGACGAATCAGTTCGATGACTTGAACCAGAACCTGGGGTCGATGACGCAATTCGTGAGCTTCTCGCAGCATCCGACCGATTCGAATACTCTGCTGGGCGGCGCGCAGGACAACGGCTCCCCCGCAACCTCGTCGGCAACTACAAATGCGGCTTGGATCAATGTAAATGGCGGCGATGGCGGCTTCAACGCCATTGATCCCGGCGTGCCCACGAACTGGTTTGTCACGAACCCCGACATTCCGCCGGGAGGGCTGAATCTTCTGGAGTGCTCCAGCGGCGTGAGCTGCCGCCAGGGAGATTTCAATGTGGTCGTCGGCAGCGGCGATGTGGGCGGGGACGATGGTGCGTTCTACTTTCCTTACCTTCTCGATCCGCAATCGTCGTCGACCGTGCTGGTGGGCACGTGCCGCGTATGGCGTGGACCACGGTTGGGGGGGCGCATTCACGGTGTTGAGCCCGAATTTCGACACCATGGGAAGCGGAACCTGCGCGGGAAACGAAATCAATCTGGTGCGAGCGCTCACCTTCCGGCGGGCATGTCTGGGTCACGACCAATGCCACAGCCGGTACGCCTGCGTTTACTGAGGTGACGCAGAATATCAATCCCAACCATTTCCCTGTCTCCAGTGTTGTGATCGATACATCGGACGCCACGGGGGACACTGCCTTCGTCACGGTGATGGGCTTTACGGGCGGAACCGGCCACGTGTGGAAGACTTCAGATGCAGGGACAACCTGGAGCGATTTCACCGGCAGCCTGCCTGATTCGCCGGTTAATGCCGTTGTAGTCGATCCCGTCGCGCACGTACTCTACGTAGGCTCCGATGTCGGAGTTTTCCAGAGCAGCACGGCGGCGGCGAGTTGGGCCGAAGTCGGACCAAACTCCAGCGGCGGTCAGGCCGGCTTCCTGCCGAACGTCGCGGTGACCGCGCTCGGCATTTTCAATTCTGACAGCCAGAAGCTTCTACGAGCTTCGACCTATGGACGCGGTATCTGGCAATTCAGCCTGTTGCCCGACTTCCAGATAGCGATTTCCAACTCGCCGCAGACAATCTTCCCGACACAGGCCGCCATTTTCAACGGCACGGTAACCGCGCTGAACGGATTCACGAACTCGGTAAGGCTAAGCTGCGCGGCGGGTGGGAGTGGTCTGCCAAGTCTTTGCACTCCGTCTCCGCTTGTCCTCACTCCCACCACGAACACACCGTTCACCATCACCGCTGGCGGCATGGTTGGAGACTACGACTTCTACGTGCAAGGGGTCGGGTCCGATCCGAATGGCACCACTCACCAAGTGGGGTTAACGCTGCATGTGATCAACTTTGGGCTCACTACTCCTTCACCAACGACAGTAACGGCAGCTCCCGGCACCACATCTGCACCAGTAGATTTTCAGGTCACTGCCGGGGGATCGTTCAGCCAGAGCGTCACCGTTTCATGCACTGTGAATATCTCCGGCGGCGGGTGCAATCTCACACCTGGCACCACGGTCAACCCTACCTCCAGTTCGCCGGTCAACATGACGGCAAGTATCGTTGTGCCCCTGGGAACGGCTGCAGGAAGCTATGCCGCCAGCATTCAGGCCAGAACGTCGGGAGCCCCATCACCGCTGAACACTGCCTTCACGGTGAATGTCTCGACTACCGCGGATTTCGTTCTCACCGAGCCCCTGCCTTTCCCCACAGTGAATGCAGGCAGCACTACTACCAGCGGCTCCATCACAGTCAGCGCGATCAACGGATTCTCCGGTACCGTAAGCCTGACGTGTTCGCTAGTGTCGGGAAGCGGCAGTTGCAGCGTTAGCCCTGCGTCGGTAAATTCATTCCCCGCAGGTGCCAATGTCACGGTGAACGCCACTACTCTCGCTGCCGGCAGCTACCAGCTTTCCGTGCAAGGCGCGTCCGGGGGAACGACCCACACGCTCACAGTCCCCTTCAATGTTGCCGATTATCAGCTCTCGGGTACGCAGTCTCTCACCATTGGGCCAGGCGCGCAGGGGACAGCAAACCTCATCGTTACGCCAACGACGTTTTACAGTGGCAGGATCAATGCCACCTGTGATGCCACTTCAGTGCCGGCAGCGAGCTGCACATTGAGCCCCACGAATCCGATCACAGTCAGCACCGGGAGTTCCGCGCCGGTAGTCGCGACTATTAGCATACCCAACAATGCGGCGCCGGGAGCGTACAACATCAACGTCAATACCCATGACACTTCGGGCTCTCCAGCTCACAGCCTCCCGATCACGCTGACAATCAGCCAGGACTTCAGCATCACTTCCTCCACGCCCAGCCAAACCGTGGCCCCCGGCCAAACTTCCGGGCCTTACAATCTGACGATCCAGCCGGTGGGAGCATCCTTCAACGGCCCCGTAACTCTTTCCTGTCCCAGCGGACCTCCTGCCGGTGCGCAGTGTAACTTCACTCCCAATCCGGTTACTCCTGGAAACAGTGCTACTGCCGTAGCAATGACTGTCGCAACCAGCACGACAACGAATGTGGGCACTTACATCATCGGCGTTACTGGAACCTCCGGCTCACTTTCGCATTCGCTCACCGAGTCCCTCATCGTAGCTGGGACCGATTTCACATTGGCTGTGACCCTGCCCCTCGGCAGCGTCGATGCCGGGGCGCAGATTACTGGTACCGTGGCGATTACTCCGACGTCCACGCGCCCGATCCAAGTCAATGCCACCTGTGATGCCAGCGCTTTGCCAGCAACGATTTGCACCTTAACCCCGGCCAATCCAATTGTGGTGAATTCCGGGAATCCAGTGAGTCTCACCGCCACCATCAATCTTCCGAACAGTGCGGCACCCGGGACGTACTCGATCGGGATCAACGTGCAGGAAGTCGGTGGCCCGACTATCCACAGCGCTTTTCCCGTGACCGTAATTCAGGATTTCTCGGTGAACTCGGCGACTCCAGGCCAGACAGTGGCCCCTGGGCAAACCACAGGAGCGTACCAACTAACGATCGCACCCGCGCCCACAAGTTCCTCTTTCCCTGGAGCGGTCACGCTGTCCTGTTCCAGCGGACTGCCCGCCGGGGCGCAATGCGTGTTCAGCCCCTCCGCACCGATTAACATGACAGGAAGCAATTCGGCGGCGGTCGTGATGAGCATTTCCACCCCGACGACCGCACGCCTGCAAGAGCCACGCAACCGCAGACCCATTTTCCTTGCGATGTGGCTGGCATTGCCGGGAATCGGGATAGTTTGCGGAACTGTTGGCGGCGCGTCTCGACGGCACCGCGGAACGCTGAGCGTCATTGCGGTGCTGCTCGCGCTATTGCTGACCTCCTGCGGTGGCGGCACCAGTGCCGCAGGCGGCGGTGGTGGTGGCCACCAGCCCACGAAGTACACCGTCACTATCAACGGAATCTCTGGCTCCCTTAGTCATAACACCACCGTGGACCTCGTGGTCTCACACTGACATTCTCGTACTGACGAGAACCCAGCTGCCCCGGTATCATCATCTGTCACCCTAATTCCAGATGGCGGACCGATGCCCGAATCACCTCGTGACCATCGAGTATCGCCTGATCCTTCATGACTGATTCCCGTTACAACGTCATCGTGATCGGCGGTGGCGTAGTCGGCTTGGCCGTGGCGCTGGAAATCACGCGCCGATTCCCTCACCTGCGCCTTCTACTGCTCGAAAAGGAAGACCAGGTCGCGCGCCACCAAAGCGGGCACAACAGCGGCGTCATCCACTCCGGCGTCTACTACAAACCTGGCTCGCTGAAGGCACGGCTCTGTGTGGCCGGGGCCGCGGCGATGATCGAGTTCTGTCGCGAGCACGGCATCTCACACAAAGTGTGCGGCAAGGTAGTCGTGGCCACCAGCCCGGACGAGTTGCCGCGGCTCGAAGATCTGCGCCGACGCGGTGAGGCTAACGGACTCATTGGACTGCGCCTGATCGGGCCAGAAGAGTTACGCGAAATCGAGCCCCACGCCGCGGGCCTGCAAGCCCTTCTCGTGCCTTCTACCGGTGTGACGGACTACGTCGCAGTGTGCCAGAAATATTCGGAACTGATTTCCGCTGCGGGCGGCACCATTCTAACGTCCACCCTCGTCACCGGCCTGAAACGCCTCCCCGACGAAATTGTCGTGGAGACTTACCGCGGTGCGTTCACCACGACATCCCTCATCAATTGCGCTGGACTCTTCAGCGACCGCATCAGCCGCCTGGCGGGCGACGATCCGCAGGTCATGATCGTCCCCTTCCGTGGCGAATACTACGATCTAATTCCCGAGCGCGCATCGCTGGTACGCGCCCTCATCTATCCTGTACCCGACCCGCGCTTCCCATTCCTCGGCGTGCACTTCACGCGCCGGATAAGCGGCAAGGTTGATGCAGGCCCCAACGCCGTCTTCGCGCTGCAGCGCGAAGGCTATCGCCATTGCGACGTGAGCCTGCGCGATCTGGCCTCGTCCCTCGCCTTTCCCGGATTCTGGCGAATGGCGGCGCAACACTGGCGCAGCGGTTTCGACGAATTTCATCGCTCGCTTTCGAAGGCGGCCTTTGTCCGGGCCTTGCAGAGGCTGCTCCCTGAAGTCCGGGAGGAAGACTTGGTACCCGGCGGCTCCGGAGTCCGAGCTCAAGCGCTCAAGCGAGATGGGGCTTTGGTGGACGACTTCCAGTTTGTGCAGTCAGGAAAGATACTCCACGTGCTCAACGTTCCATCTCCCGCCGCAACCGCTTCGCTCATGATCGGGCGGACAATCGTGGACGCAGCGCGCGTCAGTTGCGAGTGGGTAGAGCGATGTTAGAAGTTCGCACCGAACATTGAACTTCCGACAAAATGGTGGCAAGTTCGCGTGCTGTGACCTGAAATCTTTGGTCACCTGCGACTAAGGGTTTTCCTGTATACAAAACCACGGCCCTTTTTCTGTACCGTATCTAACGGCGATGAACTCCGAGGAACTAATCAAAGACCTGTGTATCCGTGCAATTAAAGCAGAGGGAGATGACTTTCCTCTCGCTGCTGAAGTCCTGCACGCGGCCCTAAAGGCACACATTAAAAGTGTGAGAGTCATGGCCGCAGGTGCGCTTCTAAATCCAGAAATCCCACCATCCGATTTGCCGCAGGCATAAACCGCTTGATAATTGTTCACTGCAAAACTGGAACTGTGGTTTTTGGTAATTCCGCCACGAACTGCCTGACCAAAGGATAACCATGAGTTCACCGGGATGAAAGCAGGTTGCGCCCAATTTGCGCCCTAGTCGGAAACTTAAACCACTGCAACTGCCTGAGAATACTGGTGAGCGCGGCAGGACTCGAACCTGCGACCCATGCCTTAAAAGGGCGCTCAGGAGGTGCCCTGCTCTATAGTTTTCAACCACTTAGAGTACGCGCAGAGCTCAAAAACACGTCCTTTTGGCGATAGTTGGACGCAACTTGGACGCAAGTTTGATCCGCCACTATATTCGCTTTGTATTCGCTCACGCCAAACTCGTGATTACTAGTCCCGATTGCATTCTACTACTCCACAAGCCGAACCAGGAATTCGCTGTGATGCAGCGGTGCAGCGGCGTGCTGCCGGAGAATTCAAGGAAGCCCCTTGGCTCGCAGCGGACAAGACGTTTCGTGGAACGCATCCCCTCCCACTCCTGCGCCGAATGATGCGCCGGTGTCATGCTCAGCTATTGTTCGAACAGCGGATTGATTTTCTCCAAGAATAGGGGGAGCGCAGCCTTTTCAGGGTTTAGCTTATCAGTGATTTCAACTATTTAGAGGTGCCACCCGGCGCTCGAAGTCACTGATAGTTGCTCGTGAAACGGCCAACTGTGGGTAAAACTGTGGGTATCATCTGTTCGCCTTTCATTCACCTCATCCGTCTACCTCCTGGATCGTCTTCTGCGGCGGGACCGGAACGCGCTTTCTTTCGCGATTCGGACGGGACATCCGGACGTAACCAATTGCGCTTTAGTTCATGCTCCCAATTCAGACCTGTACGATGTTGGTTAGTTTCCGCGGCGGCGTGTGGTTCCCCATGGCCGACCTTTCCCCATCGCCTCGTGGACATCATCCCGTACTTCAGCGACCATGGACTCGAGATGACCTTCTAGGAAGGTACGACCGTTTCGTCGAACGCTGCGGAAATTGGGGTCGGCGTTCAGAATCTCGAAGCCAAGCTTTTGCAGGTCTTCTAGCTGAATGTCAATTCCTTCAGCCATCTTTCTTTGGCTCGACCGTAAAACAAGTGGACAGGAGCTAAACGGCAAGGGCGATGCCGCAGTGCCACTCGCGACGAAATGACTGTTGTAACCAGGCCTTTACACTCATTGTTGCGCGGGACGAACTCTCGCGGAGTTCTGCGAAATGCCGGATGGAGATCACTTCGCCCGAAATAGGAGAGCAACTCCAAGTGCTATCAGGAGGGCCACCAGCCCAATCAGCACAGCAGCTAATTGCCGTTGGCTCGAACTCCTCCCTGAGACCAAGACACCATTCTGGCTTTGCGGGATTGCATACGATTCTAAGTACCCACAGCTCGGGCACCGGAGCGTTGTGATTGTAATGACTTGATCTCTCTCTACCTTGAGGCCCGTCCAGAAGCTCGGCTGGGGTTCCCCCGGAGACCAGTTTTCTCGCTGAATTCCACCGTGCGTGTAATCCGCCACCCAGCCTGACTCCATGTTCGCGTGACACCTCGTGCACTCAACCGTTCCCTTCATATTCATCTCCCAAGGAAGCAGCTAACCCAACGCGTCCGAATTACATTCCAGCGAGGGGACAGCCTACTCCCCCCTCGACGACACTATGCTCCCGCACAACTGTTGCTAACAGGCCTCTCTTACAATGTCGGCGGTGTCAAGTACTTTCGACCATACTGCTGCATGCACTCGTAGAAGAGCGCCATTTCGCTCTAGTTGAAAAAGTGCGTGTCCAACCAAGGCTCGCTCGCAATCAGAGTTCAGGTCAGAA
>WNFI01084119.1_pt1 | contig 15935 bp, 17 predicted proteins | sample 5400471 | NCBI WGS metagenome assembly WNFI01 (sample SAMN13153348, study PRJNA577476) | soil metagenome | isolation source: 100 cm saprolite on Douglas fir-dominated hillslope | place: USA:California | collected 2013-09-17 | reverse complement strand
TGTTTATCAACGGCATCACCAGCCGGTACCAGGACTTCCAGAGCGCCACGCCCGGCGACGTAATCACGATTCTGCATGCGCCCGGATTCGACGTTTCCACGCTCGACCGCCAGATCTGGAAAACTCCCCTCCATGCCAGCGTGGACGCTTCCCTCGAAGGACTTTCGCGTACCGAACCAAACTTCCGCACGGCGCCCTTGCTCGGCCGCTTCGACTTGAATCCGGTCCTGTCGGTGCCGGTGATCTTCCGGGGATGGAGCTTCCGACCCGAGATCTCTTTGCGCGACACGATTTATACCCAGCAACTGGTCCCTTCCGCAGGTGTGGCGTTGACCGACGTGGGCAGCGCGATTTCTAAAGTCCTCAATCGCAAGTCGCTGCAGGGATCGGTCGAAGTTCGTCCCCCGGCACTGGCCCGCATCTTCGATCGCGAACGCCTGGGCCGCCGCTGGAAGCATGTCATCGAACCGCGAATTGTTTACAGCTACGTGACCGGTGTCGAAAACTTCCCCAACATTCTGCGCTTCGACGAACGCGACATTCTTAGCGACACCGACGAAGTGGAGTACGCGGTTGTGAACCGGCTGTACGCCAAAAAGGCGCAGGCCTCAGACGATGAAAAGAATTGCGGCGAGCAGGGGATGCCTGCCCTGATGGTGGGCGCCGCGCCGCCCCCGACGCATATCCCCTGGGAGCACGCCTCAACCACCGAAGAGCGGCCGTGCCTGCCGCAGCCTGCCACCCGCGAGATCGTCACCTGGGAACTGGCGCAGAAATACTTTCTCGACCCCACCTTCGGTGGCGCAGTCGTCCCCGGCCGGCGCAATGTCTTCACCAGCACGGCAGATCTGACCGGAATCGCTTTTGTGACCGAGCCGCGGCATCTCTCGCCGCTGATTTCGCGCCTGCGGGTTTCAACCTCCCCGCGCGATGACGTTGAGTGGGACCTGGATTACGACTTCCAGGCCGGGCGCGTGAACACCAGCACCGCCTTGTTCAACCATCACTTCGGGATGTTTACCATCGGCCTCGGAGATGCCTTTCTGCACGCACCGGGCGTACTCTCAACTTCGGGTCAGGTGCCTCAGGATGTGAAGTTCGAACAATACCGATCTGTTCTAGGCTATGGCCATCCCAACAAACGCGGCTTCAGCGGGGCCTTTACCCTTGGCCTGGACGCTCGAGTCACCCAGGTGCAGTACGCGTCCGCGCAAACTACCTACAACTGGGACTGCTGCGGATTCAACGTGGAATACCGGAGATTCGCGCTGGCTTCAGTGCGCAACGAGAACCAGTTCCGCTTCTCCTTTACGCTGGCCAATATCGGCAGCTTCGGCAACCTGCGCCGGGGCGAACGGCTGTTCTAGACTTTCTCTCCCTCATTTGCGGTTGCTCAAAGGCGGAGCTACCCTTCCCATTATTCTCGTGGGTCTCCATCGTCCCGGGTGCTTCAATTCCGGTTTCAGCATAAGATATTCGAGTGACGCAAATGCCTGACCTTGAGCAGAAACGAGCGGCCTTGGAAGAGCGCTTGCGCTCCCTGGGCCGCGTCTTGGTAGCCTACTCGGGCGGAACAGATTCCGCATTCCTCGCCTGGTCAGCCCACGCCGTGCTCGGCAGCGGGATGCTGGCAGTGATCGCCGATTCGCCGAGCCTGGCGCGTTTCCAGCTGGAAGACGCCACCGCCTTCGCGCGTGAGCACGGCATCCCGTTGGAACTTTTGAACACCAACGAGTTCGAGCGTCCCGACTACGTCCGCAATGACGGCCGCCGCTGTTTCCACTGCAAGGACGAGCTGTTCACGGTGATGGAGGCATTCGCCAAGGATCGCGGCTTCGACACTCTGGTTTACGGCGTGAACGTGGACGACCAGGGCGACTTCCGCCCCGGACAGGCTGCAGCGTCCCAACACAAAGTCGCAGCGCCTTTGCTGGACGCCGGCCTCACCAAAGCCGACATTCGCGAATTGTCGAAGCTCGCCGACCTGCGCATCTGGGACAAGCCAGCATCGGCATGTCTCTCGTCCCGCATCGAGTACGGTCGCCCCGTCACCCGCGAAGCGCTCTCAGCGGTTGAGCGCGGGGAAGACGCCTTGCGGCAGCTCGGGTTCCGGCAGTGCCGCGTGCGCCACCACGGAGAAATCGCGCGCATTGAGATCGCCCGAGACGAAATGCATCGCGCCTTGACCCCGCAAATGGCCGCCGAATTCAATCGGATATTCAAAGCGCTCGGTTTCAAGTTTGTCACGCTCGACCTCGAAGGCTTCCGCTCGGGATCGATGAATGCCCTGCTTCCCGCCGCACAACTTGGCCGGACCGGCAGCCTCGGCGACTAGGCCGGAGGGCCAGTCCCTCCGCCTGTCACGGACAAGCCGCCCGCGACCCTATGAGATAATCAAGCATCCTCATGTGCAGGCGGTTCCTGTTGATTTCGTGCAAGCGCACGTTTCTTTTCTTCCTGATCATTTGCCTCGGTTGCTCGGCGCAGCTTGCGCCCACCGATCTCTCGCAACGAATCGAACGGCAGCTGCGGGTCAAGTACAACGTTCCCGAAGAGGTCAAAGTCATCATTTCCGCGCTGAAACCCAGCGAGTTTCCCACTTACGACGCCATAAAGGTCACTTTTTCCGGTCAAGGACGCGACCAGGAATACGAGTTCCTTGTCTCTAAAGACCAGAAGACTCTGGTTCGGCTGACGAAGATGGATCTCACCCAGGATCCCTACCAGAACGTGATCGACAAACTCGACGTCGCCGGGCGGCCGGTGCGCGGGAACCCGAATGCCAAGGTCAAGTTGGTCAATTTTGACGACCTGCAATGCCCCTTCTGCTCCAAGACGCACGGCATTCTTTTCCCAGAACTACTGAAGGAATACGGCGACCGGGTGGCGTTTATCTACAAGGATTTTCCGCTGTCTGAGATCCATCCCTGGGCCCTTCACGCGGCGGTTGATGCAAACTGCCTCGCCGCCCAGAACGCTGTTGCTTATTGGGATTTCGCCGACTTCGTGCACTCCAACCAGCAGCTGATCAGTTCTTCCAAGGGCCTGGATCAACAGTACGCCGCGCTCGACCTGACAGCCGTTGCACGCACGTCAAAGTTCCCCTTGGACGTTCCGAAACTGCAAGCCTGCATGAAGGATCCCAAAGGTGCGGAGTATGTGAAAGCCTCCGTAAAGCAGGGCGAGTCGCTGGAAGTGAGCGGCACGCCGACCATGTTCATCAACGGGCAGATGCTTGACGGCGCCCGGCCGGCGTCGGAAATTCGCGCCGCCCTGGACGGTGCGCTGAAGCGCGCCGGCGTAGCGCCGCCCGCGCCGCCGCCGGCTTCAGTCGGCAACCAGCCTTCCACCAGCGGAACTCCCGCGCAACACTGAGCCGTCAAAGGGGGGATTGAGATCGAATGCGGATGCAGAAGAACTTTCTCGTCGTCCCCGTGCTCGTAGCGGCCCTCAGCACAGGTTGCTCGATGAAGCCCTCGGGTGACAACGTGGCCGCGGTGGTTGACGGCCAGAAGATTTACCGCGCCGACCTCGATAAGTACTACGCGAGCCAGACCGCCGGATCCAATCAGCCTTTAGGCGACGAACAATCGACCAGCCTGCGGCTCAGCATTCTGCGCGAACTCATCGAAAACGAAATCCTGATGCATCGCGCCGAGAAGCTTGGCCTGCTGGCGACGGATGAAGAGGTCGATCGCAAGCTGACCGAAATCAAGTCTCCGTACACGGCGGAGCAGTTCGATCAGCGCCTGCAGGAAAGTAAGCTCACGCTCGACGACTTCAAGCGCAACATCCGGCGCGCGCTCACCGCCGAAAAAGTCTTGCACAAGGAGGTCACTTCCAAAATCAATGTGACCCAGCAGGACATCACGGATTACTACAATGCCCATCGCGCCGAGTTCAATCTGATTGAGCCGCGATACCACCTCGCGCACATTCTGGTCACCGCCACGCCAGACCCGCAAGCCAGCGCGAATAAGACCCATAACCCAGCCGAAGCGCAGAAAAAAATTCAGACGGTAATGGCTCGCCTGGAAGCCGGCGACGACTTCGGCTCGGTCGCAATGGCCTACTCCGAAGACGCCGCGACCGCGCAGAACGGCGGGGACTTGGGAATCATTCCGGAATCGGCGCTGAAGCAGACCGACCCGTTCACCCGCGACGCAATCTTAAAGCTCAAGGCGGGTCAGAGCACCCCAATCATTCCGCTGGTCAACCCCGCCACCAAGCAGGCCGGCGCGTTCCGCATCGTCAAGCTGATTTTCATGGAACCTGCGGGGCAGCGTGATCTCTCCGACCCGCGCGTGGAGCAGGAAATCCGCACCCAGTTGCAGGACCGCAAAGAGCAATTGCTGAAAGCGGCTTATTACGAGGTGATGCGCGATCAGGCGAAGGTCGAGAACTTCTATGCAGAAAAAGTGCTCACTTCCACCGGAGCCCCGAAGTAGCTCGGAGTCATTCCAGAATCGCAACCACCTCTCCCGCATTCACCGCTTTCCCTTCTTCAACCAAGACCTTGGTGACGGTTCCGTCCCGTGGGGCACGAATTTCGTTTTGCATCTTCATCGCTTCAATCACAACAATTCCCTGTCCCGCAACCACGATTGATCCAGCGGACGTCAGTACCCTCACCACTTTGCCGGGCATGGATGCTGCCAGCTTCAGGGACCCGGAAACTCCAGTTGCGGCTTGCTGCCGGGCCCGCCAGGAACGCGGATCGGCAATCGATACGTCGTAGCTTCTGCCGTCAACTACGACTGCGCCTCCGGCTTCCTGCCGCGCGACATAGGATTTCCCTTGCTGCAGGATCGACAGCGCTCCGTCTGCTAGTCGTGCAACATCGATCCGGATTTCGCGGCCGTCGACTCGGCAGTGCCAGACGCCTTCCACTTGTGTGATTTCGAGATCGCGCTTGCGGCCCGAAACTGAGACTTCGAAGCGCATGCCTACCTCAGCCCTTCATTCCGCGCCGTCTTTTTCCATTCGGAAGGTGCTGCATCTAGGCCCAGTCCGGCGGACGCAGGGCTTTCGCTTCCTGCGATCACTTTGAAGACGCCGGCCGCAATCACCGCAATCGTCTCTTCGTCACTGTCGATCGCGACCTGCGGCGGCGCGGGCATTCGCGAAAGGAAGCCGGTGTTGGCTTTGCCGGAAATAAACTCGGGGTCTCGCAGAATTTTGCCGAACAACGCCAGATTGGTCTTGATCCCGCCGACCGAGTATTCCCGCAGCGCGCGCTCGAGGCGGCCAATGGCCTGCTCCCGCGTCTGGCCATATCCGACCAACTTCGCCAGCAGTGGGTCATATTCCAGCGGCACATTCCATCCTTGGTAAATTCCGCTGTCGATTCTGATGCCCGGCCCCTGCGGCTCAATTAGGGCGGTGATCCTTCCTGGGCTTGGAGCGAAATTGTTCTCTGGGTCTTCGGCGTACACGCGGCACTCGATGGCATGGCCGCGCAATTGAACGTCTTCCTGCCGAAATGGCAGGCGCTCGCCCGCGGCGATGCGAATCTGCAGTGCCACCAGGTCGAGCCCTGTGACCAGTTCGGTGACCGGATGCTCCACCTGCAGCCTCGTATTCATCTCCAGAAAATAGAATTGGCCGTCGGCATCGGCCAGAAACTCGATCGTCCCGGCGTTGGTATAGCCCACGGCCTGCGCGGCGCGGACGGCAATCTCGCCCATGCGGCTTCGCATTTCCGGAGGCCGAACGCACGCTGCGCCTCGCTGCGGGCAGCCTCGAACGCCGAGGCAAGATCTGCGGCCTTCGCCACCAGCCGCATGCCTTTGCCACCTCCCCCGGCGGCAGCTTTGAGCATTACAGGGAAGCCCAATTCAAACGCTACTCGCTCGGCCTCCTGCACTGAGTCCAGGCCTCTGGTGGTGCCCGGGACGAAGGGCACGCCGGCTCGCTCCATGTGTTGCCGGGCGCTGGTCTTTGACCCCATCGCTTCCATGGCCGAGGCGGGCGGTCCAATGAACTTGATCCCTGCTTTGCTGCACGCGGTTGCAAACTTCGGATTCTCCGAAAGGAATCCGTAGCCGGGGTGAATGGCCTCCGCGCCGCAGTTCAGCGCGACCTCCACGATGCGATCAATGTTCAGATACGATTCCGCCGCAGCAGCCGGGCCTATGGGATAAGCCTCATCGGCAAGACGAACGTGCAGGGCGGTGCGATCGACTTCGGAGAAAACCGCGACCGCTTTAATTCCCAGTTCATGGCAGGCGCGAACCACGCGGACTGCAATCTCCCCGCGATTGGCGATGAGTATCTTTTTGAACATGGAGGCCACAGCCAGAAACGGTGCCTTCTAGTTGCATTGGCCTGCGACGGCAGGCAAAAGAAAAAGCCTCTCGCAAATGAGAGGCTTTTCACGTCCTCGAGACGCTACTGCTTCTGATCCATCGTGATTCCATTGGGGCCGGACTGCTTGTCCGCCTTGGCTTTCTTTGCCGCCATAGTCTTGTCCACCCACTCGTCGGCGGTTTTCAGGTCGGCGGTTCGCTGGTCGGGCATGTCGCATTCCCGGTCGGCGCGTTCGCGATACAGCAGGTTCATGTAAGCCATCGCGTCGTCGTAGTCCTGACGCAGCTGAATGGCTTTGTTCAGACTGTCCAAACCGTCCTGGATAACGGCGCCGTGTTCATTGCGCAACTTCTCGCAAAGCTTTTTGTCTTTCAAGCCGTCGTCTGGCCGCAAGCCAAGCTTTGCACGCTCTTCCATGCGCGGCTGGTACGCCTCGGTCCAGTCAATCACGCCCACCGAGTAATAGGCCTCGGGATCATTCGGGTCGAGATCGATCGCCTTGTGGTAATAGACCTTGGCGTCGTCAAATTTTTTCATCTGCAGGTAAAGATACGCAATGCCCTTGATGCTGTTGATGTTCTTTGCGTCCTGATCAAGCACGGATTTGTACTGGTCGATCGCGGCGTTGGCGTTCTGCAGATTTTCCGGAGAATCCACTCCCGGGATGTATTGCTGCGCGTACGCCGTCGCCAAATAAAGTTTGGCATTCAAAAGGCTCGGGTCGTCGTCCACGGCCTCTTTGAAGTTGTTGATGGCTTGCTCGTACCGGCCGTTCTTGAAGGCCGCCACGCCCTTGTTGAGCCGATCACGCGCAATCAGCTTGTTGCAACCCGTGATCGTGAGTACGCTCAACGCGGCCGCTGCAATCGCCAGAATCTTCAGGCTTCTTTTCATGTGAATTGTCTTGCCCCCCAAGCTGGAAATCGTTCCCCCCGCAGCCCAGCCGCATACAATAGCACAAACGGCCCACAAGCGGGGAAACGAGGCAAACCCAGCGCCCGCTGCATGCGCAGTGACCGCCTGTTTAGCCGCCGGCTTCGATCTTGGCCGTGATCAGTCCGACTTTATCGACGCCGGAAGCGTGTCCAATGTCGATCACATTCGCGACGTCCGCGAAAGGAATGTTGTCATCGCCCTTTACGAACATCACTTTTTCGGCGCGCGTTTTAAAGATGTCGGTCAAGCGCCCTTGCAGTGTGTCCCAGGTCACATCATCCTGGTTAATCTTCACGCCCGGCGTCTGGCCAGGGCCGCGATCAATGACCTGCACCACAATGGTGCGGTCATTGGACTCATTCTTGGGCGCATTGGGCGGAGGTGGCTGTGGCACCAGCGCGTCCAACCCCTTCGGCGTCAAAGGCGTGATGACCATGAAAATGATCAGCAGCACCAGCAGAACATCAATGAGCGGCGTTACATTGATCTCGCAACTCTGGCCGCCGCCAGAGCTCATGGCCATTCCCATAAGAAGTCTCCCTTAAAAGCTATTGCGACCCGCCTGCCGGGGGTGGTGTTCCCGGTGGTGGCGGTACATTCGTCTTTTTCTGGTCCGTCAGCAGGCCCAGGTCGTCCACGCCCGCCGCGCGCACGTTGTCCACTACATCCACTACGGCCTTGTACTTCGCCCGAGCATCCGCCCGCAGGTAAACCGTCTTATCGGTGCGATTGACGATTCGATCTTTGATCTTGTTCGTCAGCTGCGTGGGGTCGGTGAGCCGGTCTTTACCGAAGAAAACGTCGCCTTGGCGGTTAACCGCTACCACCAGGGCGTCTTCTTTGTCGGCATCCTTCATCTGCGTAGGATTGTTGACCTTGGCCAGTTCCACCGGCACGCCTTTGCTCAGCATGGGCGTGATCACCATGAAAATGATCAGCAACACCAGCATGACATCCACCATGGGAGTCACGTTGATGTTGGAGTTAACCTTGGCCCCTTCGTTTCTGGTTGCAATCGCCATAATTCGTCTCCTGCCCCGAAAGTTCCCGTCACCCGCTCCTGTGGAGGTTCGGGTCCGGCGTTTTGCGCCGGACCCAAGCAACTCATTCGGAAAAAGCAGGGCTGTGCCTTAGCGGCGTATTGCTCCACGGCGCTTCAGGAAGTAGTCAATCAATTCGCTCGACGAGTTGTCCATCTCCACGTCGAACGCTTCCACGCGACCGGTCAAGTAGTTAAACATCATGACGGCCGGAATCGCCACCAGCAGACCGAATGCGGTCGTGACCAGGGCTTCTGCGATACCGCCGGCCACCGCGGCCAGACCGGTTGCCTTCTCTGTAGAAATACCTTTGAAGGCGTTCAGAATACCCATCACCGTTCCGAACAGTCCGACGAACGGAGCAGTGGACCCGATGGTTGCAAGACCACCCAGACCGCGCTTCAGTTCGGCGTGAACGATGGCTTCGGTGCGTTCCAAAGCGCGCTTGGAAGCTTCGATGGTTTCGCCCGGAATGTCGGCCGAGTCCTGATGAGCACGGAACTCCATCAGGCCAGCGGTAACGACCTTCGCCAGGTGGCTGCGCTTGTTGCGCTCTGCAACCTTGATGGCTTCGTCAATCTTTCCGTCCCGCAGCGCGCCTGCGACTGCCGGAGCAAAGGCCCGTGATTGTTTGCGGGCTGCGTTAAAGGCCATCCACCGGTCGATCATCACGCCGAAAGACCAGCCCGACATGATGAAAAGAATAAATACGACCGTGCGTGCGACCCAGCCCATCTGCTTCCAGAGGGAGATCGGGTCCCACTGCGGACCGGCGCCCGCATCCTGGAAGAGCCAGGTGGCGGTGCTGTGAAGGTGCCCTGCTACGTGTGCTGCTGCTGCATGATCGACAAACATGAGTTGCTACCCTCCTCGATGCCTAGTTGCTATTGGAATAAACTCAAAAATTCGCCCAGCCGGGATGCTTACGCCTCCCCGGCACTCTCAACTGAGATGCCGAATCCTATCCACCAGAGAGCGTGAAATTTACCGTGACCGTGGTATCTACCTCGACTGGCTCGCCGTTCAGAATGTAGAGCCTGTACCTCCACTGCTTGACCGCTTCGAGCGCCGATTGAACCAACAGCGGTGACGCCGTGCTAACAACCCGCAGGCCCGTAATGGCGCCGTCTTTCCCGATCACTGCCGCCAGAACCACCGCACCCTGTACACGCGCGATCTTGGCCATCGGCGGGTACTGCGGGGTTACGTCATGAATCTTGAGACCCGAAGTCACGCCCTGCGACACTCGAATGCGCTGCGGGGTTGCAACCTTGGGAACGGCCATAGGTGTCGAGCTGATGATTCCGCCAATTACGCCACCCATCTGTCCACCCGGAACGCCTCCCGGCACGCCACCAACAATGCCGGTGGATGGCGGCGGGGCCTCGTCTTCCTTAATCATCTCTACTTTTTTGGGAATCTTGGTGGGCGTCCGGAGCTGGTTGTTGACAATGTCGGTCTCGACCACCTTCACAATCTTTACTGCTGCCGGAGGCGGAGGCGGAGGCGGAGGTGGCGGCGGGGCCGCTAGGAACGTCATCGTCATCCCTTTCGGGAGCGCCTCGGTGAATATCAGCGGAATCAGAATCATGACCCCGATGATCACCGCCTGCAAGCCAAACGAGAGGAAGGCTGTCGCCGGCCGCTGCGTTTTCAACCTATTACCCGATTCGATAAGGCTGTCTTCAAACATATGTTTTCTCCCTGCACAGACCTACGATGCTTTAGACACCGGCAACTTTACCGTTGTTCCCAATAAGAAACCGGCGCCGGTTGAAGCCCAGCAAACCTATCGCCACTCGAGCAAATCCGCCTAAACCCTGGCTTTCGCCTTTTCCTTGCTTCCGGAGCCAGCGGACCCGGGGGCCGCAGGCCCTTGTGCCGCAAGCCTGGGATTCGCCCGGTTCGAGCGCCGGTCCTGATATGCCACCAGAATCGGCGCCGCGATGGCGATCGAAGAATACGTCCCGATTAGGATGCCGATTACCAGCGCGAAGGAAAACCCGTGCAACACTTCGCCCCCAAAAAGGAACAAAGCTAGCACCGTCAGGAATGTTAAACCCGCTGTCAAGATGGTCCGGCTCAGGGTCTGATTAATACTGCGGTTGACCACGTCCGCCAGCTTCTCCCGCCGCATCAGCTTCAGGTTTTCCCGGATACGGTCACGGTAAGGGAGATGGGTTTGTTGGCCAGCGAAAACGCCCCTACGGTAATCAGCGTATCGTGGAAGACCGTAATCACAGCCGCCACTCCATAGATCCACTCGAACCGGACCGCCAGGTAAATCAGCATCCCCACCAGCGAGTACAGGGTGGCCAGAATTGCCTGGTTCTGCAACTGCTTGCCCACCTGCGGCCCTACGCTCGCTACTCCATAGACACCGAAGTCTGAGACAAAGAACCCGTCCTGCAGCGAGGTGACAACTGACGGATCGGCAATGCTGTTCAGGTCGCCGAAGCCGGCCAGAACGCCGCCCTTGGTCTTGTCGCGGAAATCGGTGATCGCCTGGGCAATCGTCGCGTAGCGCTTCTGGGCGTCGGTCGATACGTGGAGCGGGTCTTTCCCTTCGAGATACGAGGCGACCGCCAAAGCGCTGGAATTGTTCAGATCCAACTTGCCTGCGGGAACGTTCGTCTGCAGCGCATCGATAATCTTTTGCTTGGGCACTTCGAGCGCCTGCTCGGTCGCGACTTCAAGCGGAACATCGACCAGCACTTCATTGCTGTTCACCGCCCCCAAGCGCTGAATGCGGGCATTGTGCAGCCCCACGCGATCCATGGCAGCCCGGACGGCGTTGTCATTCGGAACGTGGGAAAACTTCACGTAAACCTGGGTGCCGCCCCGGAAATCGATGTCCAGTGGAACGCCGTGCCAGAACAACATCGAGCACACGCCCGCCACGCTGAAAACCAGCGAGAACGCAATGAAGTACCACTTCTTGCCGAGAAAATCGATGTTCGAATTCTTAAAAAATTCCACGCTGCGAAAACCTTTCGTCGTTCTTCTAAATACTTAACGCTTCGCCCACCTGCTTGCGGCTCAGCACCCAATCAAAAATCACTCGCGACACAAATACTGCGGTAAACAGATTCGCAAACAGACCGAAACTCAGCGTCACCGCGAATCCTTTTACGGGGCCGGTGCCGAACAGGAAAAGAATGATTGCCGAGACAATCGTGGTAACGTGCGTGTCCACGATCGTGACCCAGGCGTGGGCAAAGCCCTGCTGAACTGCCGACGGCGGCGTCTTGCCGTTCCGCAGTTCTTCCCGGATGCGCTCGAAAATCAGCACGTTCGAATCTACGCCCATACCAACCGTCAGAATCACGCCCGCGATCCCCGGCAGCGTAAGCGTTGCGCCGCTGAAGCCCAGGAACCCAAGCAGAATTACCAGGTTCAGGATCAGTGCCAAATCGGCGTTGATGCCGGCCGCTCGATAGTAGATCAGCATGAAAATCAGCACCGCGACCATGCCGATGACGGCTGCCGTCACCCCCGCTCGAACCGAATCGGCGCCAAGCGATGGCCCCACCGTCCGTTCTTCCAGGTACTTAAGACTGGCCGGCAGAGCGCCCGATCGCAGAATCATGGACAAATCTTTAGTCTGCTGCTCGGTCATGTGACCACTGATCTCGCCATGGTCGCCCGCCTTCGTTGGTAAGCGTAAAGCTGACGCTAGGTTGGCCGCCTTGGTCGCGGCTGGGGACGGCATCGCGCGGGTCTTTTCCACGAACCGCCGAAACCCGTGAAACCAGGTACCACTGCTCGCCTTCGGCGCCAGGTACGCCGTGGCCCTGCATGAGCATCGAATCCGCTGGCAACACCCCGTTGTGGTCCTGCAACGCAGCTTCCTGGCTCGGATAAGGCCCGCCGACCGACTGCTTGATCTCCAGCATGGCCGTGGACTTGATGATTTCCTCAACCCTGGCCGGGTCATCCACCCCGGGCAACTGCACCAGGATCTGGTGCTGCCCCAGACCATGCTCTTCGATGACGGGCTCGGCCACCCCGAGCTGGTCGATTCGGTTCCGAATCGTCTCAATGGCCTGCGTCACCGCGTGGTCCTCGGTTTGCTTGACCGACGTGGGCTTCATGGTCACAGTCCAGGTCTGGTTGGGCCCGGACGCCGACTCATAGTCGGGCAACCGGCCATCCACCAGCGGCCTCACCTCAGCAGTACTGGGAACGCCTTTGATCAGAATTTGTTCGGGATGATTTGTAGGATCGGGCTTGGTGATGTCGGCATAGTCAATCTTGGCCTTGCGCAGGCCGTCGTTCAATGTCTCGACCGCGCTGTCGGACTCGGCATTGATGGCGTCGGCGACCTGCACCTGCAGAATCAGGTGGGTGCCACCCTTCAGATCGAGCCCCAGATGAATTCCATTTCGGAAGACGCCGGGCGACAAAAGACCATCGGCCAGCGCCCCGCCTGAAAAGCCTGCTGGGATGCCGAAAATCCCATAAGCAAACAGCAGAACCACCACCACGATAACGATTAATTTCCAGCCAAGACCCTTATTCATGACAACCAAGCTCCAAAGCCCTAAAAAACTGATTCCTTCTGTCTTTTCTCCAGCTTCTGTCTAGCTTTTCTCTTCTTCAGACTGTCATTGCGAGCGAAGAAGATCATTCGTTCACGAATGATCTTCACAGTCGAGGAACCTGCTTTTGCGCATGCAGCATTCCCTCCCCGACCATGGCCAACAGCAGATTCCTCATCGCTAAAGCCGATTCGGAATGACAAAACCCTACTTCGCCGCCGCATCATCCGGCGTGGTCACCGAAACGATGGATGCCCGCGTGACCTCAATCCGCAAATTGTCCGGAGGGACGCGCAGGTGCAAGGAATCGTCCTTCAGCGCCACCACCGTTCCCCGCATTCCACCGCTGGTCACCACTTTGTCGCCGGTCTTCAACTCGCCCAGCATGGCCTGCCATTTCTTCTGTTTACGCTGCTGCGGCATGATCAGCAGAAAATAGAAGATCGCAAAGATGAAAACTATGGGCGCGATGCCCAGCCATCCAGGCCCACCGCTCGACTGCAAAACCATGAGTCCGTATAGGTTCATTCGATACTAACTTTCACGCTCAGCCCGCCGCACCAGGCTTTACGCCAGGCGGCGAAGGAATTCCTCATAAAACGAATTTGCGGAGCTTTTTACGTAATCAGAAACCGGGCTTCTTTTACCACTGGTGACAACGGAATGGCAAGCTGGGCCACTGTAGATTACCCAGAGAAGAACGCGCGCGCATTCCCAAGTCAAATAGAATGCCGGACGCGCCGCATAGTGTCAAGGTAGAAACTCAGGTTGTGGATGGTATTGAGGACTTGGGCAAGTACCTCATTGGCTGCATACAGATGACGCAGATACGCTCGCGAGTAGCGCCGGCAGACCCGGCAGTCGCAATTCGGGTCGAGCGGCCCTTGGTCAGAGGCATAGCGCGCCTGCTTGATCGAGACTTTGCCTTCTGAAGTGAACAGCAGGCCATGCCGCGCCGCCCGCGTCGGCAGCACGCAGTCCATCATGTCGATTCCAAGCTTCGAATATTCGACAATTTCTTCCGGCGTGCCCACGCCCATCAGATAGCGCGGCCGGTCTTTGGGCAGATGCTCGATGGTGGCTTCGACAACTTCGCGGGTGAGCGCACGCGGCTCCCCAACGCTAAGCCCGCCGATGGCGTAGCCGTCAAAGCCGATTTCGATGGTGCGCTCGGCCGATTCTTTTCGCAGGGCGAAATCCATCCCGCCCTGCACGATGCCGAACAGGGCTTGAGTGCGGTGGGCAGTGGCTAGTGGCCAGTGGCCAGTTTCAATATCCTTCCGAGCGACGGAGGTGGATCCGCGTTTCTGGTTGCTGAGTGCCGACGGCTGAGTCCTGACGGCTGACGGCTGAGTGCTGACAGCTGACAACTGACTCCCCCACGGCACCTCACGCTTGTGCTCCTCGAAGTAATGCTTGCTCCGTTCCGCCCAGCGCAGCGTCATCTCCATGGAGGCGCGCGTCCGCGCCCCATCCGCCGGATATTCCGTGCATTCATCGAACGCCATGATTACGTCGGCGCCGAGGCCGATCTGTGCCGCCATAGCCGTTTCCGGCCCCAGGAAATGCGACGAGCCGTCCAGATGCGAGCGAAACGTCACTCCTTCCTCAGTTACTTTGCGGAGATCGCTGAGACTGAAAACCTGAAATCCTCCCGAGTCCGTCAGAATCGCCCGCGGCCACGACATGAATCCGTGCAGCCCGCCCAGCTTGCGCACCTGCTCGATCCCCGGTCGTAAGAAGAGGTGGTAGGTATTACTCAGTAGGATCTGGACGCCAAGTTCTTCGAGAATGTCCTGAGGGATTCCCTTCACCGTAGCCTGCGTCCCCACAGGCATGAAGACCGGCGTTTCGACCGGGCCGTGCGGAGTAGTTAGCCGCCCGCGCCGGGCCCGTCCCGCCGTGGCAGAAATATCAAACCGAACAGACATTGGCAGCGATTGTAAAGGAGAGGACTGCAACCCTGTTCACCGCAGAGACACAGCGTTACGGAAGAATTTCTTGTTTTGTTTTCTTTTCTTCTCTGTGCCTCCGTGTCTCCGTGGTGAATTGTTTCGCTAGCGCGCTACCACCGGCAACACCAGCGCCGACGGATGTTCCGCGTCATGCAGCACGACGTTCGTCGCGGTCACAAACCCCGCCGCCGCGTCCGTGGACTTCAAATATTTCGGCATCCCCGTGTTCAGGTTGCGGTCAAACCGCGGAAAATTGCTGCTGGAAACTTCCAGCCGCAGCACGTGCCCCTTCTTGAACACGTTGCTGATTGACCACAGATCAATCGAGAACTTATAAACCTGGCCCGGATTCATCAACGTCGCCGTCTCTCGCGAATCGCGATAGCGCGCCCGCACGATCCCCTCGGTCAGGTTTTGCGCGAAGCCGTCCGGCCCCACGTCCACCAGCTTGGCCTCGAAGTCGGTATCGACCGCCGACGACTTGGCATACAACTCCAGGCTGACCGGCCCGGTCACTTCCATGTCCTCGGCCAGCGGGGGAGTGGAATACACCAGCACGTCGTCCCTCGCCTCGACAGGCCGCTGGTCTTTCGGACCGCCGGGCTCGTGCCCTCCATCGCAGCACAGCGGGCCGCCGATTGTTGGCGACGGATTCGCCGGGTCGTACACGTACTGGTCAGCAGTTTCCTTCGCCGCGGGCGCCGTCGAGAGCGTGCCGTTCCCACGGACGGAATTCGCTCTCCCGCCGGAATGCAGGAAGTATTTCGTTTCCTTCGCGCGGGCCAGCGGCCAGTCGTCTTCGTCGCGATACTGGTTTGCGCCCATCACGAAAATCTTTACCGGCTTGCCGGAAGCGAACTCATTCTTCGCGCCCTGAAACAGGTACTCATACCAGCGCAACGTGGCTTCGGTTTCATCGAATTTGGAGGCATCCCCGAACGTCACATCGCCGATCTTCGGGCCGTTGCCGGCATGTCCGCCGACGATGACCAGCAGTTGCTGGCCCTTGCGAGCTTCGTCCGTTCCGCCGCGCACTTTGATCCCTGCATAGTTGCGCAGCGATCCGCCCTGAAAAATGTCATACCAGGCCGCAACATGCAGCGCGGGAACGGTAATATCGCCGAAGTGTTCCTCGATCGAAAGCTTCTTCCAAT
>WNFI01178874.1_pt2 | contig 15939 bp, 9 predicted proteins | sample 5400471 | NCBI WGS metagenome assembly WNFI01 (sample SAMN13153348, study PRJNA577476) | soil metagenome | isolation source: 100 cm saprolite on Douglas fir-dominated hillslope | place: USA:California | collected 2013-09-17 | reverse complement strand
TGCGCACACTTGCTCCATTTGACGAAGAGGCTGTAGCCGCTGCTGTGCACGAGGCCAACCGTGTGATCGTGGTAACAGAGGAATCCGATCTGACGAGTTATGGACGCCACCTGCATTCATGGATTGTGCAGAATTGCTTCTATGACCTCGATTGCACACCCGCATTCATCTCGGCACTGCCTGCTCCCCCTGCTCCCTATAATGGGCCAGAGGAGACGGCATTTTATCCGACGGCGAAGACAATCGAGATGAAGATCGAGGAGTTGTTGGTAGAGTAATATATAAAGCGAAATAACCCGTTAAGGCTAACTAGCCTGGTGACTGGCGCTGGTCACCAGGCTAGTGGAATTTTACTCACTCACAACAATAAGGTTCCTCTACACCATTCAACTAGTTGTGCCTGGCAGCTATGTCGCTGCAGTTCTCCATTTGACTTAAGCCACCCAGTAGTGCGCGACGAAAAGGAGTGTGTTTACTGCCAGCATCGCTATTGCTATGCCAACGTATATCTGATCGAAACACGACCGTTTGCCCCACAGGGCAAATATGACAAAAATGGGAAAAGCACTTATCATATAGCGCGGCTGAGAAGCCAGAGAATTTGCAGAAAACTGTGGATTGAGTGAGAAGCTTAGAGAAAAGACCCACGCTGACTCTTTCAGAGCAGTGCGAAACGTCTGCATAGATTTACTGTCTGCTTCTCCCAGCACCAGTCGGGTAGTGGTAATTTAGATAAGGTGGTATTTGCCAGGGATATTGTCGACAGGTCAGGCAATCTGCATGCATAGAAGAATTGATCTTAGCTCTTTGGCAATAATACCTACACACCTCTACAACGGGCTACCGGCTGGCCAAGTAACAGGCCGCAAGAAATAGTAGCGGTGGACTCTTTGTGTGATGCTACCAGGTGTTGCCAAAATGTCCACAACGTGACTTCTGTGTTACGCACTCATTCGGGCGTTCGTCTTCTTAAATATGGGTTTAGATAGTTCGATTTATCTTTTCGAGGGCCGGCGCACGGTCTTACTGGGCAGCGTCTCACATAGATAGATCTGTCGTTATGTAAGAAGGGTTTGTGACAGATTATTCATGGATAAACGTTTTATATCTTATTTACCGGCTATAGGCATTTTTTGTTGTGCTCTGCTTGTGCGAATTATTTATAATGTAACTGTTGCACAGGGCTATATACCAAAATTTGATGCGGGTTTTTACAATACGATAGCAATTCATTTAAACACTGAACACTGCTTCTGTTTGCAGAACAATGTCCCTGATGCTAGCAGGGCTCCATTCTGGCCTTTTGTGATAGCAACTATCTACGCTGTGATGGGTATGCATGATCTATATGTGCGCCTCTTTTTATGCTTTCTTGGTTCAGGCACCTGTGTGTTAACCTATCTCTTTGCTAGAGACATCTTCAATGAGAAGATCGCGCTGGTGGTAGGCATCATTGCAGCGCTCTATCCAGGGCTATTCATCTACGACGGTTGGCTCTACAGCGAATCTGTTTATACTTTTTTTGTGATCGGATTTGCGTATTCGCTTTTCCGGCTACAACGCGCCCCCCGTATTGGCTGGATGATCGCTTGTGGCATATCTGTGGCATGCGCGGCCCTGACGCGTCCCAACGGGGTTAGCCTCTTCGTTTTAGTGCTGATCTGGGCAGTATTTATGGTTCGCACGCAGATGCTTCCCTGGCGCAAGGTGGTGCAGGCTGTGCTTGTGATCACCTGCCTGACTTTCGGCCTGATTGCACCCTGGACCATCAGAAATTATGAGGAAAGTCACCAGTTCATTCTGGTGGCGACCGGCGTGGGCAACCAGTTGGCGGGATTGTATAATGACGCTGCGCCTACCTCGCACAATTTCGGTGTTCCAGGTTTGTGGCTGCCAGCGGACAAGGTACAACCACCAATTACTGATCACTCTGAGGCGGGTGAAACAGCCTATGCCGTTCACTGGATACGAACACATCTTAGCGAGATGCCCTATTTGTTCTCCCTGCATTTTATCAATATGTGGCGACCATATACTTCGGAAGATGGGTTGCCGGTGAGGGAGTTTCCCACTCGCCTGTCGTCGCAGATTCTCTGGGATCTGATGAACACCACGCCTGTCGCAATCATCTTTCTGGCAGCTTGTGGTCTGGTGCTAACTCTGCGTTCAAAATGGAAAGAGCTTCTGGTGCCCTACCTTGTGATAGGATTGACTATCGTGACCTGTGTTGTTCTCATGGGCAGTTCGCGATTTCGTTCGCCGATTGAACCACTGCTGGCCTTGCTCACCGGAGGGGCACTCTGGTGGTTGACATCTGCTGAGCCGGGTACTTTGCGCTCTCTGCTCAGAAAGAGGCATAGAGCAGTTATCCACGAAGTCGAACCCGAAAGCAGCGAACATATAGTTCCTGGCTAATGCCGTGAGCATTGGTGTGTCGCAAGCGTCTATATTTATATATCTGCTATCATAGAAGCATGAGGAATAGAGGAGAGACAGATATGCCAGACAGTAACCGGGCAGGGGAAGAAATTTTTAGCCCTTCACCTGATGTGCCCCCTTTTACCAGCCTCTCTATTCCAGATAGCGATGCTACTGGTCCATTCCCGGAAGAAAAAGCTCCTAGCGGCCAGACAGGGCGCTCCACCTCTTCTCTTCTCAACGCAACTATCGAGACAGGCTTAATCGTGGTGGGCCTGCTCGCGATTTTTTTCTTGCTCCCGCGTGATATGACGAAAGAAGATGGTGCGACTCGTTATCATACGCTTTTAACTTTGCTTCTCACGCATAGAGTGCCAGATATGAAATTTTCTCTGATAGGTCCTTTCTTTGCTCTGCCGCTCGTGTGGATTGGCAGAAAGCTAGGCGATCCTGTTGCCTGGACCCTGCTCTATAACCAAATCTTATTCGCCTTGAGTCTTCTGGTTGGTTATCTTCTGCTGAAAGACCATATAAATCGCGCCATCTTGCGTAAATTCTATCTCTTACTGATCATCGCTTCAATGTTTGTTGCACATCTCGCGTTTTTTTATGGTGAAGTGTTTACCGCTCTCTGTGTTGGCTTTGGAGTCTTAATAATATATCTCCGTTTCGCTGCCCCAGCAGCCTGGCTGCTAATTGCTGTTGGGGTTGCAAATACGCCAGCAGCTCTCGGGGGTTTAGCGTTGTTATTGCTCAAACGCGTGATTGATAGCAAGAGGCTTCGCTATGGGCTGGTGTTTGTTGCTGCCGTCGCGTTCGTCGGGCTAGACGACTGGCTGCTGCGCGGTAATCCTTTTAGCGGCGGCTACCCAAACGACCATGGGTACACCACTATCATGCCTTACTCAGGTTTGCCCGGTTTTAGCTATCCTATCTTTTTTGGCATACTTTCCCTCCTTTTCTCTTTCGGTAAAGGATTGTTGTTTTTCGCGCCCGGTCTGCTGTTGCCGGTTCGCAAGATCCTTTTACGCCGGCAACAGGAGAATCAGGTGCCCTTATATAAAGTGTATACGCTCTGGATGGCATTCCTCATTGGCCTGGTACTGGTCTACGCGCACTGGTGGGCATGGTATGGTGGGGTATTTTGGGGGCCTCGCTTCCTCCTTTTCGCTTCCATCCCAGCTTCATTTGCTCTGGCTGTACGCTTGCTCTATCATAAAGAATCTTCTCTAGCTGTTAATTTGTTCACGCTTGTGGTCTTTGTGCTCTCTGTCTGGGTGTGTATCGATGGGGCAGTTTACCAATGGTCAACATCGCTGTTTACGACGATGCCCGCAGTGTGTACACAGAACAACTTTAATCTGGAGATGGTCTGCTATTATACTCCTGAGTTTAGTGCACTCTGGTTGCCTTTCGTTCACCACTATGCCCTGGATATACAGCAGGAGCTTTTCATAAGCTATGTCATCATTGCGGCGGCGTACCTGGTTCTGCCGCTGTGCACCCAGATCGTGCGGCAGGCGGGCGAGCTGGTCAGGAAGTACAGCCAGATATATCTGCCGCTCAAGAGATGGCATATCTGACGCCTGTTTTTTCTTCAACAGTTGAGAAATAGTTATTCTCGAAAGGGCTAAAGTGCTACTAGCATGAATGTTACGTCGCCACTGAAGCAAGCGTCATCCACTGGCGAGGCCACACCGCCAAAAAGCAGGTGGGCAGCGTTGCGCCCCTGGCTGCTCTCCTGGGAAATCTACATCATTGTCATTGTTGCCGCGATCCTGCGCCTGTACAGGATGGACACATCCGAATTTTCCGGCGACCAGACGATTCTCTTCCGTATGGCGTACGATGCCGTACATTATGGGTTGATCCCTGCGACGAGTAATGGCTCGTCGATCCATACTATGAATCCACCCCTGGCTGTTTATTTGCTGATGATCCCAGCGGCAATCAGCCCTGATCCTCTCTGGGCAACAGTCTGGACGGGACTGTTCAACGTTGCCGCCGTTCTCCTGGCGTATATTTTTGTCCGTCGCTATTATGGGCGGTTCGCGGCTACCATCGCCGCCGCGCTCTACACAACGGCCCAGACAACTATCGTCTTCAGCCGCTTTATCTGGCAGCCGAGCCTTATCGCGCTGTTTACTATGCTCTTTATGTTTGCTCTATTCTGGGGTGTTGTAGAGCATCGTAAGGGCTGGCTTTTTCCCGCGCTGTTGCTGCTCGGCGTTCTGTCCCAACTGCACTCACTCACACTTTTTCTAGTTGTCCCGCTTTTTGTCGCCATACTGCTCGCGCCCAAAACGATTCGCCTACGCGATATCATCTTCGGCTGCGTTTCATTGCTGATTATCTATGCGCCATTTCTCGTCTGGGAAAAAACGACGCATTTCTACGATATCAAAATGCTCTTTGGCAAGACCGGCGTTCCTGCCCACATTGACGACCGCGCGTTCGTGTTTTATGAACGTTTCCTCAATGCCTTCTATTATGACGATAAATACTTGCATGGCGCCATTTATGATCCGACTGCTATCGCTCATTCGGCTGTGTTTCCGCTACTCCCGCTGCTGGTCGCCATGCGATTTATTCTGGGGATATGCCTGTTTGGTGGGTTTGCATTGGCTGTCTGGGTTTTGCTGCGGAATGTAAATTTACCTGGCAAAGGCAAGGCTGGAAATGCGTCCTCTCTCTCTACATTCATTACTCGACTGCTCACCAGCGTACGAACGTGGTGGAGCAATCTGCGCGCCGATTCGCTGGCATGTGGGTTGTTGATTATGCTGCTCTGGCAAATTGTGCCGGTGCTGGCGCTCACTCGTCATGGCCCACCTATTCATCTGCACTATCTGCTGGTGATTGTGCCGGGGCCATTCATCTTCATCGCGGTATTCGTCACGCGCGCGATTGCGTGGTTCCATAGGCAGCAGACTGTGAGGCTCGGGGAGACCGTGCGTTACGGAATGTATGTTGTTGTAAGCATTGTTCTGCTCGTGCAATTGGTAGGGAGTTCGGCATCCCTTATTGACATGACGAACGGCATCAATAACCACATTTTCGGGTATAACGATATCGGTTCGCTCGAGCATGCCTTTCAAGAGGCGGATCGGGTAGCCCAGGACCATCATATCAGCCGGGTCTACGGCACGCTCTCGGTCATTGACGATTTTGACTCTTTGCTCGCTGGCTTTCCCTATCTTGCCAGCATGATGCACACGCCATCAACTCTGTTCGAATCTTCACGCTGTATGGTGCTGCCCTCGCCACAGGAAGGACCGGCAGTGATGCTCACGCGGTCAACAGACTCACTAACTCCTGTTTTACTTAAGGAATATGGAAAAACAGTACTGGTCGATGAGCCGCCCATTCTGGGCAGTACGCCGTTCAAATTATATATCGTCACGCCGTATGCCTATGGGCATACCGTGTATGGGCACAACGGCTTCACCAATCAGTTGCAGGAGATCGATTCACAGGTGCAGCGGCTGGGCGGCCAGTTTCCGCCTACCCTGGTAACACGCTGGACGCTCCTTCACTCCGCGCAGTCACAGTCGCGCGTCACCTACAACTACATCATGAGCGCGACTCCCAAGCTCGCAGGTGCGGCATCTGTGACCAGTACCTGTCTGCTGACTTCGATGCGTCCAGGCGATCAATTGATCGCGACATTCCCACTTTCCCAAAGCGCGGCATCAGTTCGATCATTTGGCATCAGTTCACAATACCTTGTCCAGACACCTGATGTGATAACACTAGGCCCGCTGCGCTTCGAGACTTTCCAAATGCAAGGTACGCCTGAGCCGCTGCGGTCAACGAGTGGTACGAATACGCTTACTGTATCTGCCTAGTCGTGAGCGAGGCCAGGAGGGATTTCGCTTGTACACAAAAAAGAATCTCTCATCGTCTGCTATGTACAAAGACAGATTTAGCCAGGACCACACATCCTACATACCCATCGACGCCCTCCGTATGAATAATTGTGTATGAGGGAAACTGCCGGGCTGAATACCCCCACGCGACTGAAATAATGAAATCCGGGTCACTTCCTACTTCTTTGAACGCGCTAGGGAGATACAGCAACACCAGTTCGGGGTCGAACGGCGATACGACCGTGGGCGAAGTGGAATCAGTGTATTTTTGATAATTTTGCGCCAACCATTCTGCCGACGGTTTGTTACAGACTCCCCAATAATCCATATCATAGCGCCCGTTGGCTCCAGGAACGCCGCCTATAAGAGGGCTGAAATACATGTATTCATAAGGATGCAGATTGCTCATATCTATAACAACCTGCACCTGGGCAACCAGCGCCAGCAGCACCAGTGCCACCACGGCAATCGTCCACCTCCTGCGAGCAAGGTATGTGAATAGCTTCATGAAGCCATACACAGCCAGCAGCAGCATTGGCGGAATGACGAAGAGAAACTGCCTCAAACCATCGTACAGGGTTGTGCGCTGCTCAATAAGCGTGCCGACTGGCACGAGTAATGCCAAACATATCACTATGACCTTCGGGTCTATCCTTTTTTTGGTGATCAATATGGCACAGACAACTAATACACCTATCACCGCAAAAAACACTACAGCAGGTGGAGAACCAATCACCAACCATGTCGGCACGTAGCTTCCCGGCAAATTATACGCCTGGTAGTTGTGTCCATTAAAGGGCACCAATCCACCATAGGGATACTGGCGCATGACCTTGATCGCAATATACAGATTGTGCAATGGATCTACCGCGACATATGGCCAGAGCGCGATCATGGTCAGCAGCGATACCACAGTAATGATTGCAACAGCGCGTACCTGTTTTACAATATTCGTCCTCATCTCTTTCTGCTGGTATGCCTGGCGTCCAGAGTATAACCACCATCCAGCGACGAGAAGGATAAGGATGGGATACCAAATAACAGCTACGACGCGCACAGCAATAGCCAGTCCAAGCATGAAACCTACCAGAATACTCAATAAAAGATATCTGCGCCTGGTCTTCCAGTGCCGGACAAGCAGTAGCACAGACCACAGCACCAGCGCCATGGCTGCAGCAAAGGGAATATCCTTGGAGTTATTGAAAATGGCTCCAAAATAGCGGGGATAGAGCCAGAGAGTCAGTGCCGCCAGCAAAGCCCCCCACCAACCTGCCAGTTCAAAGCCGCACAGCGCGATGGCTAGAACACCCACTACCCCTGCCAAACCGGTCACAACCGCTCGCGTATGCCACTGCCCTCCAAATATATGCTGCGCTTCCGCCACTATAACGTTAAAAATAACACCGTGATCTTGAATATTTGAATACGTGTGAAATGTTAGAAAACTCGTATCTCTTCCCAGAGTGGCGTACCATGACCATACCAGTTGCCCATACGTATTTTCACCAGGTTCATCTATTGTGACACCATACTGATCAGCTTGAACGAGAACGGTGACAAGCATTATTACCAGAAAGATCACAAAGAGCAAAAGGGGCAAAATTTTCACCAGCCACTGTTGTGTTCCTCTCCTTTTCAGAAAAGACGTAAAAATTTGTTTGCGCTTGATTACCGGATCAGTTATCTCCTTAATCTTTACCTGCGTATTTGTCAGAGAAAGGTCATTGTCAGAAAGTGATGAATCTGACATCGTACTAAAAGTTCTTTGGTGCTCCTGAGAATTATCTAACATATCTAGCACTCCTGTTGAAGAGAGGAGCAGTATATTCGCGCGAAAAATGACTGCTCGGGCAGATACACGACATACCCATCCATGGTAAGCCTGCGAAAAGAGCGGGGGTGCCCATCGATTTTCTGCGCAAAACTTTGTTGAGCGGCGGTATCCTGTTGCGGGAAGACGTAAGCTGCATTGGGGTCAGCATGTACAATATCGTAATAGGGCTGGTAGCGTGTCCACCCTGGTGACATATCGTCGCTAACTGCCGCGCAGATTAGTTTCTCCTGCGTCAGGAAGATGAAGCGATCACACTGCCAATAGCCAGAGTAAATATGAGTCACGCCCATTTGGACGAGGTCATGGGTGATGGCATTTCCCTGCGCGTTATCAAGGGTAACCATAGGCATTTGTATAATTGCATTATGCAGCATTTCTGCGGCGAAAAGGCACACGAGTGAGACAAGTAATGCACGACGAAGGAATTTTGTAAGTAAAGCAAGGCGAGCAGATACAGAGAAACGCGGAAGATAGATATTGATGCCATTCCAGAGTGGCCAGAGAAGAGCGGGCGTAGCGACCAGAAGCCCGATCATATAGCGTGTGCTCCAGGGGCGCAAAGCAGCATTCGAGCTATGCGCAAAAAGCGCAATCGTCAGGATTGCCGCCAGAAGCAGCATAAGCTGCGCAGTGTAAATTACAACCATCTGCCGACCTTTCTCAGGCCATGCGGTCATCTTTCCTTGATAGTGTTTGCGCAGTTGCCACAAACCCCGCCCTGCCATGGCGAAGGCACTAAACAGGAGCAAAAGGTAGCCCAAACTCCACCCGCCCTCGGCCAAAATATTGATAATGGAAGTGTGCATGGAGCTAAAATAAGGGAGTGGCAGTGGACGCGGGTCATACAGTGCATTCATACCAGTTATTGTAGGAAGAGTAAAGAAAAACGTGCCTAGAAGCTCCTTTCGAAAGAAATGCGAAGTGGATTGAGAAGCGCTACCAAGAGTATAAAGCTGAATGAAAACAGAAATAGAATCGTGTCCAGGAGCTGCATGCAGATTATAGATAATTAGCGGCCAGAAACCAATGACCAGTCCTATAAGCAAAGCCACAGGTGCCATTGTCAGCACCTCCCTGTGGCAGAACAGGAGCAGAAGCAGACCGCTGGTCAGGACAAAAGGCACGACCAGCGTATGGCTCCACAGGCCCAATCCGACGCAGCAACCCCAGGCGGCGAAGCCGGCGAGGCGTAGCCATTTTTTAGTGGTGGGAAGCTCCTGTCCAGAACTTAGGGAGAGATGGGTTGCCAATAGCAAGAGCAGGGCACCAAAGAGCAGCGTCTCGACCGCACCTCCTAGTACCTTCATTTCGACCAGCACCATGTCGAATGAGCCAAAGCATAAAAGTAGAAGAGTGAACAGAGCCAATTTTGGTGAGTAGAGCAATTTGGCCAGGAAATACAAGCAAAGTAAAAAAAGAGCGAACAGAATGACCAGACTCAGGCGGAGGACGAACCAGGAAACCCCAAAAAGATGGAAGAGAACAGCAGCGGCATAGGCTTCGAGTGTCCCCATATAGTCCTGACCATACATAAAAACAGGAAACTGCCCCTTATAAGCAATATGCATTGCCTCCAGGCCAAAAGTGCCTTCTTCTGCAGATTGTTGCGGCCAACCATACGCGAGCAGAATCAGGCGTAAGACAACGGCCAGAAGAATAAGAGCCAGAGCCAGGAGCTCATAACGCCCCAATCTAAAACGCTTCCACGAGATATTCAAGAGCGAACACCTTCGACTTTCTCACTTCTATATTTGTTTTGATGAGTACAAATTGCAGAGATTGGCTCTTGGGTAGGATGATTTCTAGTCGTCTCAACAGGTGGCTGCTTTTTTCGCTTCTCAATTCGCTGAATAAGCGTCTCGCCCAAACGCATTCCAGGCATTTCAACCCAGCGATAGAGCGTAAGCGAAAGAGGAAAGATAACAAAGAAAACCCAGGCCAGTAGTGCAGTAAGTTGAATGCTGGCTGCCAACCCCTGAAATTGATGACTCATCATGTCCATGAAAAGGAGGAGAAAGGGTAAATGCCACATATACAGACTGAAAGAAAAGAGGCCGATCCAGCGTAAAACAGGCCATTCAAATGGCCGTCTGAGCCAACTAGAATTATACAACAGCGCACACATGCAAAGGCCATAGCAGATCGAGTAACCTATGGATTGCCATTGCATGTACATCGGGCCAAGCATTGTTCGATAGGGATCGAGAAAAGCAAGTCCTGAATGATACCGGCTGCTGAGATAAAAAGCAAATACCGAGAGGAATCCCAGAATAAATAGGCCAGCCAGAAACATCCAGGGACTCCAACGCAGAAGTTTTGCACGCAAAAGTTCTCCTCGTAGGGTATTTTGCGTATAAACGTAAAGCAGTGCGATCAACATGCCCACGGCAAAAGCTTCAAAATATTTTCCGTTGTCACCATAATAATATGGTTGCAGAGCCGCTAAAACGTTTTGTGGGAAGCTGGTGCTAGATCGGCTAATAAACAATCCCCACCAACGCGAAAGTAGTCCCCACCCTAACATGATCAGCAGACAACCAATCAGCTTGGTTATACGCCAGCGAAGTGTGCCACGACGGACAATTAAGCTTAGTATCCATGCGATGAGTGGCAGAAGTATATAAAACTGAAATTCTACAACCATTGTCCAGAATGGTCCGTTTAGCTGGTCTGGGAGTCCGGTTGGCATGCTAAATGTGAAAAATTCCAATAACTTCACTCTATTCGCAGCGTGCAAAAATTCGGGATGAAAAAAAAGAACCATGAGAATTATTGCAGCATAGTATCCTGGCACAATGCGGAAGAAGCGGCGAATATAAAAACGTGAGACAGAAGGCCATTGGCCATCAAACAACAACGCTTTGGCAAAGGGCAAAAATAAGAGGAAGCTGGAAAGCAGGAAAAAGAGGATTACCGCTGATGCTCCAAAATTCAACGCAGAAGCAAGCAATACCTGAATTTTCCCTGCGGGTTTCCAGAGGCCGGTAATTAAAACGACCTGATAAATAATATGCTGCAAAAGTACAGCGAGGCAGGCCGCAGCTCGTACTCCATCAAGCACAAGAAGATGACCTCTTTGCTTCTTTATTTCCAAAGAAGCTGTTATTCGCTGACTATAATCAATCCATCTTCTTTTTACAGAAGCTTGCAGATTTTCAAGAGACGAATATATATTGCTCATTTTTTGCCTTTTCCTAAAAATCTCAATACCAACGGTATTACCTTATCGAAAATGATTAAGAGCATCATGAGCCAGAACTACTATCTGTTATCGGAAGGATAGTATTATTTTTCCGATCTACGGTAAAGAGCGTTTGCTGAAGATTTTTCAGCTGGTGGTAAGTGAACATCTTCAGCGGACCTTTGTCAATTATTTGAGTTTGTTCAACGAAGGTTGATGCCTGTATGGAGATCCGGGCTGGAAGGCGCCTTCCTATCTGCGGGATCTGGTATGCGATCAGCTGGTCATTTGCCCAGGTAGAAGTAGGCTCGCAATCGAAGCTGCTACCCGGCGAGGTACTGGCAGCAGCGGCTACTTCGAAATGGAAGCCATAATTTGTGCGAAATGCTGGTTTGTCTGTATTCAGAATGCGCCAGCGGACGGTTAACCACTCCTGGCCTTCTGTAGAGTTTTCGATAAGTTGCGCCATGGGCGAGAGCAGTTGTAACCCATGGGTGAACGTACCGAGTACAGGTGCAGGCTCTGGCTTTGCCGTGAGGACATAGAGTTTATAGGGATCTCCTCCCAGGCGTGGTGGCTCGGCAACCAGCGTTGCATTTGTGTATTGGCTAAGCATCATATCAGCCGTCAGGCTATCAGGAGCGGCCAGGAAAACAACCGGGCCAGCTTGGGGAGCGGGAAGCACAAAACAATTCGCGCTATCAACCAGTTCAATAGGTGTCTTTACTTGCCCGGCAAGATAGTCCATTGCGCTGGCAGTCTCCCAGGTTGTCATCACATAGATGCGATGGATGTGCCGTTGTTGAGCCAGTTGATCGGCTTCCTGGAGAGCGTTCTGCTGATCTTGTAGATCATTGAATGCCCTGCTGACGGAGTGATCGCTGAAATTGCCCGTGGTGAGATCGATGACATCGCCGGTACAACCGATCAGCTGCGCGAGAATGACCAGAGTCGCCAGGGCGGCCATCCCATAGCGGGTAAATAAATACCACCTGGGCTGGTGTTTCTGTGCAAAAGCGATGATTTGCACAACGCACAGCGCTATCAGAATGAATGGGCCTGGCAAGAAGAAAATAAAATAATGTGCAAATAAAACAATTGAATGGTCCGACAAAAGCAGGAGTGGCACAACCTGCCAAAGCAGCAGCAGAACCAACCCTTGCCGGTAGGGCGCAGCTCGAAAATCAGTCCACCAGCGAACAAATCTTTCTTTTGCCGAGGTTGTTGATGATAGGAAATACTGAGGAGACAGAACCTGTAGAGCGGCGATGGCTATACCACCTACAAGCAGTAAAACTGTCAAATAGAAGCTGTCCCGTATAAAGGAATGCAGATAACGAAGCGGCGTGGTCATCAGAATAGATTGCGCATCCGGCAGCATGATGTGAGTGTCGCGGATACGGGCCGCGACATCCAGGTAGGGGCTGACAACCGTGGGATGCAGAAAGAAAAGGTAAAGATGAAGCGCTTCTGTATCAAGCGTGGCTTGCTGCTTTGTCGCACTCAGAATGACAGTTATATCAGAGAAGTGGGAATGAATTTCCCAGTAGATATAAGGGGCAAAGAGCAGGAGAAGTGCCACTATAGCCAATCCGATCTCGCGCAGGCGGATGGTTTTGAAGGCGAAAAGAACAGCAGCGCCTAAAGGGATGAGGAGATAAAGCGAACTCCCATGAAATTGATAGAGTGCGCCAGGAAATTCTGTGGCCAGATGTTGCGGCTAAATGTCCATGCCCCGATAGAGGTAGCATAGAGCAGAGCTGCTATAGTGCCAGCAAGTCTTCCATAATAGCGGCGAGTAAAAAAATAGGTCAGCGCGACAGCCGCCGTATTAAATAACGCAACCATCACCTGGCCCCACAGTGGATTGGCGCTCAGGGACGCAGGTAACATAAGAAAGTAGACGACAAGTGGAGGGTTGAGATTGCCAAGAGAAGCTCTATTGCTGGTAAGAGGCAATAAACCGAAGGCAACGGCATCATGGGCTATGCGAAAAACACTGGCCTCATCATCGTTAAACATGGCTCTATTAATATTAAACAGTCGCAGAACTCCGGCGATAAAAAGAATCAAGTATATCTCCCAGCTTAGAAGCAAGCTGCTAATGATATTGCTCAGGTTTAATGCGAGCGTTTGTTTATGGGAATGTTCTTTTTGCTTATTTTGAGGAGGGGATACCTGTGCCATCTCTTACCTTGCAACTCCATTTCCTGGTTGTCACTATTTCTTAGTGCGCTGTGGCACGAGTCGTCCCGATTGATCTTCGACGTCACGGGTTCCCTCATGATATTCAGCATCAGTGTTGACGCTCCAGGGGTCCAGGTTCGCGTTGAGAGCAATGTTGCGCGCAGCACACAGGGCGCTCATCATCGAATGGTCCTGGTTATTATAATGGTGCATACCGTTGCGCCCGACCAGTTGCAGATTGGGAGCATGCGCTTCGAGGTAATCGCGAATCGTGCGTACATGCAGCTTATACTCATCATCGTAGACTGGATAAGCCTTTGGCTGGCGCACGACAAACCCTCTGAGAATCTCTTCAGGCTTACACATTTTGAGCTTCAGCAGATCCTTGCCACCAAGCTTCACGAGATCCTCGTCACTCGATGTCCACAGGCCATCACCCTCGAAACAAAAATATTCCAATCCCAGGCAGGTTTTGCTCTGGTCGGGCACCATGTCAGGGCTCCAGTTCTTGAAGTTCTGGATACGCCCGGCCACAATCTCGGGATCATGCAGATAGATCCAGTTATCGGGGAACAGCTCTGCCCGGTCGACAATCAAGGCGATCGTCAGAAAATCACGATACTTCAGCTTATCAGCCGCCTGCCGAACGTGAGCGGGCAAGGGAGGATCAAAGGCCTGGACCAGTTCGCGCATGGGCAGCGTCGAAATATAGTGGGTTCCCTGTTCCAGCTTCGTGTTGCCATAGGCATCACGTGTGACGATGCCCGTGACCTGCTTGCCATCATGCTGGATACTCATGATCTCCTGGCCCATCATCACTGGATAGCCCCGCTGGCCAATGATCGCCGCCGTCCGTTCCCACAGTTCGCCAGGACCGCGACGAGGATAGCGGAACTCATCGATCAGGGTTTTGATCACCTCCCCGCCTCGTTTGGTTTTGTGGGGGAGCAGAGCGTTCTTGATGGCGGAAAAAAGACTCAGCCCTTTGATGCGCTGGGCGGCCCAGTCGGCGGATAAGTCTTTCGTGCTCATCCCCCAGACCTTTTCAGTATAGGTCTTGAAGAAGATGCTGAACAGGCGGTGGCCGAACTGGTTGCTCACCCAGTCCTCAAGGCTCCTGGGATCTCGCTTGGGTGCGATCCGAGCCTTGAGATAGCTGCCGAGACAGCGAATGGTCTCGATGGGGCCAAGCTTGAACAGGGCGTTGAAGGCTTTGAGTGGATAAGCAAAATATTTGCCTTTATAGATAATACGAGAAAGGCGAGGACGAACGAGCAGGTCATTGCCCATGATCTCGGTCCACAGCTCTTCAATCTCCGTGCTCTTGGAGAAAAACCGATGGCCACCGATATCGAAGCGATAGCCATCGTGTTCGACGGTACGTGAAATGCCGCCGACATAGTGGGGATCTTTTTCCAAGACAGTGACGCCCATCTGTTGATGCACCACCAGTTCATACGCCGCGGTTAAGCCAGCAGGGCCCGCTCCCATAATTACTACATGTTTCTGTGCTTGTTCCATGGAAGATGCAGATACATTTTGCTGAGACGAAGTTGAATTACCAATATATGAAGGAACCAAGGACATGATCAAGCCTCTCTTAGCAGTTTAATCAATTACGATCGGTCTACGTCAAATACAATTACGTCAAATACAATAAAGTAGTGCTCACTAATACTACGTTCCTTGTTGGTAGCGCTATTAAAACGTAAGACCGTATGGCTACGCAAGCTTAGCTCCGTTGAGGAACACAGCACTAACCAGGTTCCGACCTATTATAAGTGATCTATATAGGTTGCAGTCAATGTATATAGGACTTCTGACAAAGTACGGGGCGTCATCCAAAGCGAAGGCAAGGCAGAGAACTTTCTGCCCTTTTCCTTTTCTGACCTTCATATGGGTAATGTAACCCACTTGTAGAAACGCATCAAAGACGGCTGCTGTCACTACAGCGGTGACAGCCACCTCAGGTTGCATCGTATCCTATACCTTTCTCGCCATCTCCTGCAACAGGATGGACTTCTCGCTCGTTACTATTAAAGAGCATGGCAAGGTTTAATTATTCTCTCCCCAAGTGTACCTGGAGAGGCTTGCCCGTGCCAGGATACAACTGGATGGAATATCCCCAAAAGGATGAATATTGATGAAACGGGCACCGGCTTCTGATATAATCTGGTTGTTTGTGGCGACTCGGCTGTTGCTAGTGATGGGCACCTATTTTGTCTTTATTTTATTTCCGGTGCCTCCACATGTATATCCAAGTACGCCAGTGGATATAATCGGCCTACTCACTTCCTGGAATCATTGGGATGCCGCCAACTATACAAGAATCGCCCAATTCGGCTATGAACGCATCAAAGATACGGCTTTCTTTCCGCTCTTCCCCATGCTCATCAAGGGCATAGCATTTCTATGCGGTAATCAGGGGTATATAGCCATAGGCATGATTC
>WNFI01281440.1_pt1 | contig 15944 bp, 16 predicted proteins | sample 5400471 | NCBI WGS metagenome assembly WNFI01 (sample SAMN13153348, study PRJNA577476) | soil metagenome | isolation source: 100 cm saprolite on Douglas fir-dominated hillslope | place: USA:California | collected 2013-09-17 | reverse complement strand
GCCACCCTCGATGTTGAAAATGGAATTGGCGTACGCGAAAACCTGATCGTTGTAGCTGTCGTTGTACTGTAAGCAGACATCGACCACCGTCGCGGGCTTTGACGGGTCTTCGTTTGGCATTTCGTCGCTGAAGCTGATCGGCTTATCGTGAACGGTATTCTTGTTCTTGTTGAGATACCGCACGAACTCGACGATGCCGTCCTTGAAGTAAAACTTGTCCGACTTCTGCGACCGTTCGTCGACGAGTTCGATCACGAGTCCCGGATTCAAGAACGTCAGTTCGCGCAGGCGCTTGGCGAGAATGTCATATTGGAACTCACGCGTCGTTTTGAAAATCTCGGGATCCGGTTTGAAAGTGATCTTGGTCCCGGTCTTCTTCGTTTGACCGATCACTTGCATCTTCTGTGTGGTCTTACCTTGTGCAAAACGCATCTGGTACACTTTGCCATCGCGGCGAACCTCGGCCTCGAACCATTCCGAAACCGCATTCACGCACTTCGCACCAACGCCATGTAGGCCACCAGAAACTTGATACGCGCCCTTACCGAACTTACCACCGGCGTGAAGATTCGTGAGCACAAGCTCGAGCGCCGGAATTTTATAAACCGGATGCATGTCGACCGGAATACCGCGGCCGTCGTCTTCGTCCGAGCAGGAGCCATCCAGGTGAATCGTCACTACGATTTTGGTGGCAAAACCCGCGAGGGCTTCGTCCACGGAATTGTCCACGACCTCAAAAACGCAGTGATGAAGACCGCGTTCATTGGTATCACCAATGTACATGTCGGGGCGTTTTCGCACGCCCTCGAGACCTTCGAGTTTTTGGATTTTTGACGCGTCGTAATCGGCGGCGCCGGACTGTGACTTAGTGGGTTTTAGCGAGTCGTCTTGTTCGGACATTTTTAAGTTAAAAAGAGTGCAAAAATTGTTTAGTAAAGCGGGGGGTAATACAATGGTTTTTTTGGTTATTTTCAGGCTGGTTTTTGGCGATTTTTTGGGCGCAGAACTGCCTTACCGCCAAAGGGTTGAAAATCCTCTGAAATTCCAAGTTCTTAATTTTAGGTTGTCGGCTCAACATTCCCCCTTAAGTTCCTAATATATGAAGCTTTCCGTTAAAGTCGAATACGCTTGTCGGGTGTTGGCCCAGATGGCGCGGATCTACGGCACGGAAGAGCTCGCACACATCGATGAGCTCTCAAAAGTAGAGGCCGTTCCGGCCAACTATTTGGTGCAGATTTTGAGCGAGCTTCGAAACGGTGGTTTGATTACGAGCCGACGTGGTAAACAGGGAGGCTACGCGCTCGCCCGCGAACCCGCAAAAATCAGCCTGTTCGACATCGTCAAATTGATCGAAGGCGACCTCTTGGAATTTAGCGGCGAGGTGAAAGGCCAGTCGGGCCGACGGATCAACCAAGTCTGGCGCAAAGTCCGCGCCTCCTTCGAGGCCACGACCAAAGGCATCACGCTGGAAGACCTCATCGCGCCCGGCACTGAAGACATGTATTATATTTGAGCGAAAAAGTTTCGAGGTGGGCCGGCGCGGCATTTCGCGATTGCGACGTGCGTTCTGCTTGCCATGCCGTGGCAGGGACGCGTCGGCCTACCAGCCCAAAGCGTTCCCGCTTCAAAAGTCGATTTGTCCCGTCCCGATTTTTGGATCAGACACCCTCGGAGCGGTTGGAAGTGAAACTTTCCGTTGACCCCAAGCGGGAAGGACCGGCAGATTCGCGAGCATGTCGCCTCCGGTTTTAGAGAAGCTGCTCATCCTTCAAGATCGTGATACCAAGCGAATCTCAATCGAAAGCCAGCTCAAGGCGGTGCCGCGCGATGTCGAAGCGGTGAATCAAAAAATCGCCACAGAGAAAGCTGCCATTGAAACCGCGCGTATAGAGGTCCGCGAGTTGGAGGCACGCAAGAAGTCGCTGGAAAACGACATCGCTTCCGCTGAGGAGAAAATGGGGAAGTACAAGACTCAGCAAATGCAGGTGCGAAAGAACGACGAGTATCAAGCACTGGGCCACGAGATCGTTACGATGCAAACTGCCATCGGCGGTTTCGAAGAAGAGGAGTTGAAGGTTATGTACTCGCTCGATGACGCCAAACGACGGTTCGCCGCAGCCGAGGCAGAAATGAAGCAAAACATCGTAGCGCACGAGGCGCGGCTAAAAACGCTGCATACCCGTGAATCGAGTCTCAAAGCGGAGTTGGAAGGACAAAAAGCCGAGGTGTCCCAAGCCCGGACCGGGATAGACGATCCCTCCATACGGCTTTATGATCGGTTGTCCGGCCTTGCTGCGACCGGTAAGATCAGATTTCCGATCTGTGTACCGTTGCACGATCAAAAGTGCGGCGGTTGCCATCTCAAGATCTCGTCGGGCATAGAAACCGACCTGCGCAAGGGCGAAAATCTGACGACCTGCGATCAGTGCGGTCGGATTCTGTTCTGGCAGGTCTGACGCGCGGCGCGGACGCCGCGCGCGATTCAAGATTCAAGAAGGAAGATACAAGACCAGACCTTTGGCGGAAAACTGCCGCGAGGTTGAAAGACGAGCTGCCTGGACTTCGCATTTGCGCGGATTTCCAAAGCCCACGGTACCTATCGGACGCTGAACTGCCTCGCGTAGCGATCGCAACGGCCATCGGTGGTCGACATATAAACTAGTGCGTGTCTTTGAAATAGGCGCCAAGCCGCAAAGCCGGACGGTTTTTGGAGTGGGGCCGCTGGGCCCGCCCTACCGTTCGAGTCGTGCAAGGAACTCCAAAACGAGGTGGCCGGCGCGTCCCATTTCTCTTTTCGCGTTCCTCTTTTTCCGACCTCTTTTGGGGTCATTTTCGTCAAGCTTGCCCTTCCGGCTAACGGGCGTAAGGTCCTCCTCCTTAGTTTTGGGGCTGGGTAGTCGCTCCATGTTCTTTGATCCCAAAGTGCGGGTAACGCCGCGCCCGTTGAGTATGGAGAGGAAAGTCCGGACACCTCCGGGCAGGATTCCCGGCGAGAAACGTTGCGCACTGGTTCGGTTCGCCGACCAGAGTCGCTTCTACTCAAGCCGGGGCGCTGCGGGTCAAGCTGCAGCGACGGACAGTGTCACAGAAAATAAGTAGCCCGCCGGGGTGCGCGCAAGCGAGCCCTGGTGTGGTGATAGTGAAAAGGTGGGGTAAGAGCCCACCGCGCCTCCGCGCAAGCGGGGCGGCACGAAAAACCCAATCCGGTGCAAGACAAAATAGGGGAGTCGACGGCCCGTCGAATACTCCCGGGTATGTCGCATCCCGCGCAAGCGGGACCTTCGCGAGAGCGACTGAGAGAAATGACCGCCCAGTCCCGCGTAAGCGGGACGGACAGAATCCGGCTTACAGGCCCCAAAACTAAGATTTTTTATCAATCCTTTTGAACCAAATCCAGCGCTTGCGGGGCGGGGAGACATCGAGGCACGGAGTGAAAACTAAAGTTAAAAAGGCGGACAGCGATGTTATAAGACCGAACGCGGAACTTTGAACATCCTGTGGCGCGTTTTTGAAATAACTCGCGCAAAGGCGCGAAGACTCAGAGAAGGATCTGGATCAATTTGAACAGGAGCCAAGCGAGGTAAGGGAGACAGACAAATCAAGCCCGTCTAAATCTTTTGGAGACAGGTAATCGAGCGTCGCCTTTTTCACTCCCTTCTCTCGCTTAACTCATGTTCAAATTTTGTGGCTTCGAAACTTTGCGCCTCAGCGTCTTTGCGCGAGTCCCTCGGAACCCCAGAAGTAAAATGGCTGTGGTATCTATCTCAAAGGTATGTCCTAAGGCTATCATTCCATCTCCGTACCTCAGTGTCTCTGTGGTAGATCAATTCCGAGGTAGGCCCGCCATCTTGCGTGCAATATCACCCTCGAACTGGATCGTGCGGGTCGGGAACGCCATCGACAAACCGCGCGCGGCGACGGCTCGCATGAATTTTAGATTCAAGCTCTCGCGCAACTCCATGTGCTTTTTCCAATCGGGATCCGCCGCGTAATACGCGATCTGAACGTCGAGTGTGCTTTCGCCGAAATTCGAAAAATAAACGGCGATCAACTCGCGATCCACGCCTCTATCGTCTTCAAGGATTTTTCGGAAATCGTTTAAAATGTTTTCCATCTGATCCGGCTTTGTTTCGTAACTCAGTCCGACGGTTTGATCCACCCGGCGCTTGTGGATGCGCGAGAGATTCGTGATCGCTTCGCTTGCGACGGATTTGTTCGGGAGGATGATCAGCGTTTTCGCGCCCGTTCGTATTTTTGTGGAGCGAAGCCCGATATCTTCCACCACGCCTTCGTTGCCGGAAATACGGATGACATCGCCGATTCTAAACGGTTGATCGATCGCAACAACGAATGAACCGAAGAGATTAGCGAGGGTATCTTGTGCGGCGAGAGCGAACGCCAAGCCACCGATTCCGAGGCCGGCAAGAAACGGCTTCACCTCGATTCCCACACTTTGGGCGACCATGAGAACGCCAAAAGCGAAGAACACCGCGATAAGCGTTTTCTTGATCAGCGGCATGAACGCCGCGATGCCGAGGTCCCTGTCGATCGCGACTTGATGGGCGTGATCGAGAGTCGCCGTAAATGCGCGAAAGAGACCCCAGAATATAACAAGGGAGAACGCGATGGTCGACGCTTTGCTGATATACTCGTCGGTCGCGTCGGAGACTTTTAGAACCGTGAGGGCACAGAATATACCGGTGACCAAGACGAACATCGCCACCGGTCCTTCAAGCGCGGGAAGCAAATGATCGTCCAACGTACTTTTCGTTCGCGAAGCGAATCGTCTAAGCTGAGCAAAAATAACACCCGTCAAAATTCTTCTGAGGACCAATGCACCGAGGAGAAACAGCGCGCTTACCACGTAGTGCGTGGTCGTATTCCCGCTCGTCTTGACATTGAAGAGCGCTAAAATCGAATCGACCAAGTGCTCCATGAAATTCGGCGTCCGCTTCTTTGCATTGCCTGTCGCCACTGCAGCCGCGGCTGCAGTTATGTTTGCGTGCTCTTGATCCACTCTGGTCTGAGCATCGATGTGATCCGCAGCGGACGATTGCGTCACTGTGGCGGTCGCGGTTTGAGCAGGCAAGGCAGCCGCGCCAAAAAGGAGAGACACCATCAGGAGAAGTCGGGCGGCGGTTTTAGTCATAAAAGGCGTGTGGCTTTAAGAGAGAGGCGGCGGGAGTGAAGCTAATCGAGCGTGACCGATGCGAGCAATAACACGACAGAGGCGCGGATGAGCCCATTCTAAACTCCGCCTGATTTTCCAATCGTACCTGCTTGCCGATGCCAATGAAGCACAGGCAAGCTCTCGCCACTGTGCAAGCTCATCATCTTCCTCTCTGGGCCTGGGGTGGATTCTTATTTTTCGTAGCGACCATGCTCTCCATCGATTTGGGCGTGTTTAATCGCAAAGCGAAGGAGATGACCCTCGGCAAAGCGCTTGGCTGGTGCGCGGTGTGGATTACGCTCGCGCTCGGCTTCAATGGCTTGGTCAGTTGGAAGCTTGGAGGGCAGGCCGGACTGGAGTTTTTCACGGGCTACTTAATCGAGATTTGCCTGAGCATTGATAACATCTTCGTTTTCATTCTGGTCTTCCAATACTTTCGAATCCCGCCCGCGCTCCAGCATGGTGTACTTTTTTGGGGAATTATTGGCGCCGTGATCATGCGCGCTGTGTTCATCTTCGCCGGAATTACACTGCTCGAGCACTTCCATTGGATCATGTACGGCTTCGGCGCGTTTCTCGTGTTCACTGGATTCAAAATGGCGTTCTCGGGAGACAAGAAAATGGATCCTGAAAAGAATCTCGCTGTGCGCATGTTCAGAAAAATCTTTCCCGTCACGAGCGAACTTCACGGCAAACACTTCCTCGTGCGGCAGGATGGCAAACTTTTCGCGACGCCATTGTTGATTGTCCTCGTTATTGTGGAAACGACTGACCTCGTTTTCGCATTGGATTCAATCCCAGCGGTCCTCGCCGTGACGCAAAAGGCATTCATCGTTTTCACGTCGAATATCTTCGCGATTCTTGGGCTGCGCGCGCTGTATTTTGCGATTAGCGGCGTGATGAAACTCTTCCGCTATCTCGGTATCGGCCTCGCGGCCGTGCTGATTTTCATCGGTATCAAAATGCTAAGCGACGATTTTTATCCGATTCCGATCACGGCTTCTTTGGGTGTGATTGCGGGGATCATTGCGATCGCGGTTGTCGCTTCGCTCATGAATCCGAAAAAAGACGCGCAAGCATAAAAAAAAGCCGGGCTCGTGTGAGCTCGGCTTTTTGAAGGACGCGAACGGAATCGCTTAACTTACCGCGACTTTGCGGGGCTTTAGCGCCTCCGTTTTCGGCAGAGAGACGCGCAGAATTCCGTCTTTCAACTCGGCCTGAACCTTGTCCGCATCGACGGCATGATCGTGACTGAGGTTTAGCACGAACGGAGCAGAGGTGGATTCGCGGTAGAGCGAGGTCCAACTGCTCGGAGCGACCCACGAGCGGTTGCCTTTGATGGAAACAAGTTCGTGGTCCACGGTGATCTCGAGACCGTCCTTGTTCACGCCAGGAAGGTAGACAGTAAGCCCATATGCTTCCGGAGTTTCTTTGACTTCGTAAACCGGACGGACGGATTCAACGATGTCAATTTCACCTGGGCGTTGCGCCGGCGAACGGACGAATGAGGGAACGATGGATTGTAGAAGAGACATGGTGATTTAAGATTAAGATTGAAGGAATAAGAACGAACGATCGGCGAACTTAGTTCACGGAAACCGTGACCTTCTTTGGCTTGGCTTCTTCCTTTTTTGGAAGCGTGACCGTGAGTACACCGTTCTCGTAGGCGGCAGCGACCTTGTCGGTCTGCACATCATCTTGCAGATCGATCGAACGGCTGAACGAAACGGACTCTTGACCGTCACCTTCGGTCGTTTTGCTTTCGCGGCGAGCGGTGATGGTGAGATAGCCGTCGACGATTTCTACGTTGATATCTTTGCGATCGACACCGGGAAGTTCGGCACGGACGTAGGTGTTTTCTTTGTCCCCATAGAGATCGACCGGGAAACGACTTTCGGATCTAGCAGGGGTTGCGAGGTCAGACAGGACTGAACCAAACATCCGATCGATTTCCGTCTCGAGACCCCGCCAGGGGCTGCGAGCAAAACCGAACGATGGCGCCAGACTGCGTGCTGGGTAAGTATAACGAACAATATTCATGGTAGTTTTCTCCTTGATGGTTGAACTGAGCGTTGGATACCTACCGCTTGCTTACCGTGTGCCATGTGGCACTACTGACGCAACTCGTTTATTAACAACAATGTATTAATTTATGAGCAGAACCTAGCGAGAAATTTTGTCTTGGATTGAGACGTCTCACCTGGAAAAAAAGACACATTGATTCGGACATTTTAGAGGCCGCACTGCGGTTCAAAACGGGATAAAAATTCTGAACGCGTGCACACTGAGAAATGATCTGAAGGTGGGCCGCCGCGTCCCCGCAACGGCATTTTGCGATTGAGACACTCGTGCTGCTTGCCATGCCGTCGCAGGGACGCGCCGACCCACCCTCCTCTCAGCGGCTCTGGCCTTTATTTCAAAAAGCTTGTCTCGAGAGGCAATCAACGAATCTCAAAGCCGCGGTGCCGCAGGTTTGTGAGGCTCCTGCCAAGCGGGCGAACCGATGACCTTTAGTTTGCGTTTATAGACGCGATCTCCGCAGGTCGCGAAAATCGTATCGAAAGCGGGACCACCGAAACAGAGATTGGAGACTCTGCCATTTGGCGTCGGGATGATGCAATTGACCCTGCCAGCCTGATCGCAAACTTGAATTCCCATGCGCGTCGCAACGTAAAGCCGTCCATCGCGATCTACACGCATTCCGTCTGCTCCGCTGTCGTCGGCCGTGTCAGGCGAGTGCAAATGGTAGTAGGGCTGTTTGAATTGCAGCGATCCATCGGGCTCAATTTGGAAGCTGTAGACCCAGTGCAAGCGGTACTCATCGACGTAGAGCAGGGTTTGGTCAGGCGAAAGCGCGAGACCATTGGCGAACTTCAATCCCGTATCGATCACGCGTTTTTCACCGGTGGGAAGGATGAGCCAGATCTTACTCGGCTTTCCTTCAGCGCCTGACTCCGTGGCGTAGAGTTTACCATCGCGCGCAGCCACGATGTCATTGCCACGAAATCCCTCCGCAATGACCGACTCGTTTCCTTTCGCGTCGTACGCCACGATCTTTTCGGAACCTGTAGCAACCGTGTACAAGCGGCCGTCCGCACCGAATTCCGCACCGGCGGCCTTGTGATTGTCGGCTATGAATTTGCTAAGTTGCCCATCGAGACCGACCTTCCACGTGCACGCCGCTCGAGGGTCACTGAAAAAGACTTCCCCTTGTAGGTTAGCTGCCGGCCCGTCGGTTGACCCGTAACCATTGCCCACTAACTGCCAACCTTCGCCGGGAAGGATAATTTCCTGAAGCATCTCCGAACCTGCGCCGGCTTTTACTGGCGCTGACCAATCATGCCAGAGCCAGCGCATCGCATCGGGGAAAATAGCGGTCGCTTGTTTTCCTTCGTGCGCTCCCTCTCCCCATGCATGATTCACTTCGTACCCGGCGTAAACAAGGGCGCGTTCCATCGTCTGGTTCGCCATCCACCAATCGCCGCCGTACTTGTTATTATCGTGACTGCCATCCTGCAAAAAAATGCGGATGGGTTTCGGTTCTGTCTTCCGGATAAGCGTGGGGTAGACATCGCCTCCTCTCAGACCTACGTAAGTCCCGATGCTGGAAAAAACCCGACTGAATGCATCCGGGCGTTCCCACGCAGCAGTGAAGGCGCAAATGGCGCCGCTGCTTGCTCCACCTATAGCCCGGTCACCGGCTTGAGACGAAAGCCGAATCGCCCGACCGTCCGGAGTGGATTTTTTTCCACCTCAGGTAACAGCTCCTCCAACAGAAAACGTGCGTACGCATCGCCGAGGCCGTCGTATTCGTAGCTACGATTAAAACGGTCCAACGCTCCGTCGTGAGGCGCTTTCACAACGCCAGGACGAATAAACACGCCAATAGTCACCGGCAATTCGCGCTTATTGATGAGGTTGTCGAATACCAGAGGTGCGTCGTAGTTGATGCCATCCTGATTGACATAAAGACACGCTGGCTGAGCAGGATCGTACTGCCGCGGAACATACACCCAATAGTCGCGCGTCGTACCCGGGAAAATGAGGCTTTGATCAAACGTGAATTTAAGCACATCTCCCTTCGGCACACCGTCTTGCGGTTTTGAATCGGGGCCGGGCACATAGTCCGCGGCGCAGACTACGGCGACAAAAACGAAGTTGAGTACGAATGACCGAAGAGGAGCGAAGAACATAAGGGGTAAGACTTAAGTGAGACGCGAGCGAGGAAACGGCGGTTTCGTCCAGAATAAGCAGAATAAGGGAAGTATCGGCGAGTAAATGCCATTCGATGAGGCCGAGAGCAAAATTCGAAGGCCGGTGATATCTCTCTCGGCCACCGATAAGCTTGTCGCTGCATCGAAAATCGTGGTTAGCTCGTATTCATTTCATGAGTTTCGACTTCGACAGACCGATTGAACGCCGTGGCACAGACAGCCAGAAATGGCAGAAATACGCTGGCCGCGATATCCTCCCCATGTGGGTCGCGGATATGGATTTTGCATCGTCCCCCGAAATCATCGCCGCACTGCAAACACGCGTAGCTCACGGAGTCTTCGGATACGCACGGCCCGTTAAGTCGACCGTCGACGCCGTCGTCGAAGCCATGCAAACCCGTTACGGCTGGACAATCGAACCCTCTTGGATCGTGTGGATGCCGGGACTCGTTTGCACACTGAACGTCACGGCCAAGGCCTTTGCCAGTCCGAACGAACAAGTCCTCACCAGTACGCCGGTCTATCCGCCCTTCATCAGCGGTCCGAAAAATTCCGCGCGTGAATCGCTCACCGTGCCACTCTTCTTGAACGGCGGACGATGGACAATGGACTTCGAAGCCTTGGAGCGTGCGGTGACGCCCCGGACCAAACTTTTTTATTTGTGCAATCCACACAACCCCGTAGCACGCGTGTACAACCGCGACGAATTGCAACAGCTCGGGGAGTTCTGCATAAAGCACGACCTCATCCTTTGCTCAGATGAGATTCACTGCGATTTGATCATAGATGACTTGCCACATATCCCCACCGCCACGCTTTCACCGGAAATCGCTGCGCGGACCATCACACTGATGGCGCCGAGCAAGGCCTACAATATTCCCGGACTTGGCACCTCGTTCGCGATCATTTCCGATCCGAAATTGCGTGCTACATTTGTACGCGCGTGTGCAGGGATTGTCGCAGAAGTCACTTCACTCGGTTTTGCCGCATGCGAAGCAGCCTATCGCGACAGCGGCGCATGGTTGCGCGATCTCATTGTTTATCTGCGCGGCAACCGCGACTATTTGACTGACTTTGTCGCGCGCGAACTTCCCGGCGTAAAATTAACTGCGCCGATCGAAGCCACCTATCTGGCCTGGTTTAACGTCGAGGAACTCGGTCTTAAGATGCCCATTGACCATTTCGAAAAGCACGGCGTGGGACTTTCCGACGGAACGCCTTTCGGCGCAAAACCGGGCAGTCACGTGCGGTTGAACTTTGGATGCACGCGCGCAACCTTGATCGAAGGGCTCGCTCGAATGAAGAACGCCGTTCAGTCGTTGCGTTAGGTGTCGCGAAGCCAGACTCGAGTCGACGAAAGTCGGAAGAATAGCTTCCGGTTCAGGGTCCGCCCGTATTGAACTACCCCTTACGGCTCATCCAGGAGTTCGCGCACGGTGTTGAGGAGATCGTGGACTGAAAGCGGCTTTGCGAGGAATTTGAGATGGCCTGCTGCTTTCTCCAGCCGCATCGCTCCTTCATCGCAGTGACCACTAATCAGAAGAACTCGTAGCTCCGGGTTCTGTTCGCGCATGGCGCGCACGACCTCGATACCGTTCATCCCCTGCATCTGTACATCTGAAATCACGGCGCGAATTTCATGACCAGGCTGTTTAAAAACTTCAAGGCCTTCAAAACCATGCTCTGCAGAAACCACCTGATAACCGAAATTTTCCAACAATTCCTTTAACACTTTGCGAACAGACGGATCGTCGTCGATCAGGAGGAGTTCCTCGCCCAAACCGAGAGGTACACCAGAGGTGTCTCCAGGCGCTGTCCCTTGCGATACACTCTCAATGGCTGGAAGATATATGCGAAAGGTAGTTCCAACACCGACTTCGCTTTCGACCACAGTAAAGCCTCCGTGACCTTTCAGAATGCCCAGCACCGTAGAAAGCCCCAGTCCAGTGCCCTTGCCTTCCTTCTTGGTCGTGAAGAAAGGGTCGAATATGCGCTCCAAAATCTCCGGCTCGATACCGGATCCGTCGTCAGATATTGACATGCAAACATAGGGACCGACCTTCGATTCCGGCAACCGTTGGACGAGATCCTCATCGATAAAAATATTTTCGGCCGTGATGCTGATGCGTCCACTCGAAGCTACGGGCCAGACGTCGTTTTGCGTGCGAACGTCCATGTAGATCGAGCGGTTCAAGGTGGGTCGCAGAAGACGGACCGTATCAGTAATGAGCTGATCCAAGTGGAGCCGAGTATGCTCGCCTTGGGCACCTCGGGCAAAATTCAGCAACTGTTTAATAAGATCCGAACCGTGCTGTCCTGCTGTAACGATCGCGTCGATAAACTTACGGTCTTCGCTATCAACCGGAAGATTTTTCAACACACTCGCGGCCATTACGATGGGCGTGAAGATATTATTCAGATCGTGCGCGATGCCGCTCGTGAGCGCTCCAATACTTTCGAGACGCTGCGATCTCAGGAGGAGAGCTTCGATCTTTTTCCGCTCAGTGATGTCCGTGTTGATCAGTAGAATCGAGTTTGGGTTTCCCTCTCGACCAGGAACCAAAGTCCAGCGGCTTTCGACAATTAAAGAGGCTCCGCTCCTAGTGCGTGGGCTAAGTTCACCCAACCAATCTTCCTTCGAAAGAGCTCTGTCCATCGCCTTATCGACCGCCACGGGCTTATCCGGAAACAATAATGCACGAAAGTCTTTGCCAATTGCTTCAGCCGCAGACCAACCGTAAAGGCGCTCCGCGCTGGCGTTCCAATAGGTGATGAGACGTTCCGGCGTGATAACGCAAATGGCATCGCGTGCCTGATCGAGTAACTCAGCTTGCTCGCGAATACGTGCCTCGGTTTTCCGAAGTTTATCTTCTTCTTTAACCTTTGCCAGAGCGTGCTGAATGGATGAAACGAGCCGAGCCGGGCGGTCTTTGACCACATAATCAAAGGCCCCCAATTTGAGAGCTTCAATGGCGCGCTCCTCTCCGATTGTCCCGGAAAGAAAAATAAACGGCTTGCGAGGATGATGCCTCCGAATGAGCTCGAGTGCACTCAGACCGTCGAAATCGGGCAAGGTGTAGTCGGACAAGACGATATCAAAATCACCAGGGGACAATTCCGCCAAAAACTCCGCACGCCTCTCCACGCGCTTGATTTTGCAATTCGGCCAGGTGGCATGAATGACGGTGGCAATGAGGTCAGCGTCGTTAACCGTATCTTCTAAATGAAGGAGTCTCATACAAGCAGCTAATTGAAGGTTACTCCGAGCGCCGCATGTTGCCGGGAGGTGGTTCATTAAGTACGGCCCAAAACGAACCGATTTGTTTCACGGCATCCATAAATGTTTTAAATTCGACCGGCTTTACCACGTAGGCGTTCACCCCTAGATCGTAACTCCTTACGAGATCCTGCTCCTCGCGCGACGATGTCAGCATGACTATTGGGATTTTTTTTAAGTCCTTATCCGATTTAACAACCCTCAGCACTTCCAAGCCATCGACTTTCGGCATTTTAAGATCGAGCAATACCACCACCGGATTCTCCCTGGGCCGATCCTTAAATTTTCCCCGGCAATAGAGGTAATCGAGCGCCTCTTCGCCATCGGATACGACGACAACGTCGTTCACCAAATGATGCTCAGCCAAGGCGGAGAGCGTTAGCTCGGCATCGGCCGCGCTGTCTTCAGCCAGAAGAATGCTTTTAAGATCTATCATGCGATTTCACTTAGTTTTTGTGATCCGTTGCAGGCCCCACGCTGCGCGAGAAGCCGATCTTCCTCGGAGAGCATTTCGGAAATCTTCCGCCTTACATCTTCCGTCAACTGAACGCTCTCTCCTCGCTGAACGAAATTAGCTGCTGTATCAAATTCTGAAATACGTCGAAAATCGAACTCCACCATCATAGCCGCAGTTTTTTTATCGATCTGTTCCTCGAGACGATCCAAGCGGCGTTGTTGACCGGAATCGTTCTGGTTCTGAGTAAGGCTTCGCAATTCAGAGATAATGCAATGCTCTACCGCTATACTTTGTTTGAAGAAGTCAGCGAATTGATCCTGACCAGCTATGATGAAACCGCGTTGGGCCGCTTCTTCACCGGGAATTTTAGTCACCGTATTTTTTAAACGATCATGAACGTCGTGGGTATGAATAACCCACCCACTCATATTCTTGAACGAGCGTACACTGAAGTACGCCAACCCAGTGATGCTGAAGAAAGCCAGCAGGGTAAGCGTAGTAGCGATAATAATTTTGCGTTCAGCAATCCAGGCCATGCGTTCACTCGTCAAACATTAACTGTACTGGCTTGGGTGACAGGCATGTGTACAGTCCCATCACTTCAGCTTACAGAGTCTAAGGACGATTCAGACTACGTAAATTACGTAACATTACGTAGTAGTATCTTTTAAGAATTTTTGACGTATTAACGGCAGAAAGTTCACTCAGAAGTAACCGGACGTTGTGCCGTTCTTAAAAATACTGGGATTTTGATACTCGGAGACGGAATTCTTATACTCAACCTTCGCACGCGAGGCTGAAAACTTGGCCCCTTCTTCGGACTACGCCTAAACTGGATTCCGCTTCGGGGCCCGGGTGGCTCGATCTTGCACGACGTAAATATTACCAATAAACTGCGATTGTGAAACTTGGTTCGTATCAATTAAGCACGCCTCTCTTTCTGTCACCATTGGCTGGTTACACTAATCTGCCGATGCGATTGACCCTACGTGAATTAGGCGGTTTGGGGTGGGCAACCACGGATTTGGTGAACGCTCGTTCCCTTCTGGAAAGAAATCCCAAAGCGCTTCAGCTGACGGCAACCTCACCAGAGGATAAACCGCTAGCAATTCAACTTTTCGGCGCGCTGCCTGAAGAAATGCGAGATGCTGCCATTCGCTGCGAGGAACTTGGAGTGCAGTCCGTCGATATCAACATGGGTTGCCCGGTCAAAAAGGTTGTCAAAATTGGCGGAGGATCGGCAATGATGACTGAGCTCAGGAAGACAGCTGACTTGGTTAAAGGCATGGTGGAGGCAGTGAAGATTCCAGTGACTGCAAAGATGCGACTAGGATGGGACGAAGAGAATTTAACGGCGCCGGATCTTGCGCGGGTCTTGGAAGATGTGGGCGTAGCAGCCATCTTCGTCCACGGTCGAACGCGTGCCCAAGGGTTTTCCGGCATGGTCAATCTCGCAGGTATTCGCAGTGTTGTGGAAGCCGTTCGAAACATACCGGTAATAGGAAACGGAGACGTGACCACCCCAGAGGCCGCCAAAACCATGATCGCGCAGACAGGATGCGCGGGCGTGAGCATCGGACGCGGTGCGTTTTACGATCCGTGGATTTTCCGGCGGACTGCACATTATCTTGGGACGAACGAACTACTCCCAGAACCGACATTTGACGAACGCGTACGTGTAATGCGGCGCCATTTCGAGCGTTATGTTGAGTTCTACGGCGAAGAAAATGGCGCTCGGCATTTTAGGAAAGTAGCACCTTGGTACGCGAAGCGTTTCGGCCCATCACGTCCCTTCAAAACAAAAATCATTTCGATTTCGTCGCGCGTCGATTTCGAAAATGCATTGACTGAGTATATCGAGTGGCGCCGCCAGTTCTGCGACGAACGCGGAGAACTTTTGCCAAAATACGAACCCGATCCAATGACCGCATCTTTCTTACGCGATCCGGATGAGCCGGTTCACCAGCGAAATGCTATTCCTGTCCCCAAAGGTCCGGTCGAAGTGTGGTGATGCATTTCCGATATACACGCCTTCAGGGTCCGTGGCTCGTGGTTAAACTTGAACCGTGAAGCCCGAACTCAGAACGTAGTCCTACATGGCAGGTGCTCATCATTTTTGGGAATTGATTCTGGGCACCGTCGTAGCGCTCCTGCCGATTATCAATCCCTTCGCCGCAACGCCTACATTTTTGGCCATCACCGAAGGGGACAGTGATGCTCGACGCGAAGAGCAAGCTCGACGTGCGTGTTTGTACGTCGTGTGCATCTTGGTGAGTTTCCTTTTAGGCGGCTCGTTTATCATGGGGTTCTTCGGAATTTCCATTCCCGGACTTCGCATCGCAGGCGGTCTGCTTGTCGCTGGAATCGGAATGAAAATGCTCGGAGCAGAGGATGTGCGAACTAACGAGGAGCAGCGCGAGGCAGCCAAGCGAAAGCGAGACGTGTCATTCACCCCGCTGGCCATGCCCATCTTGAGCGGACCGGGATCCATCGCCGTTACGATCGGCTTCACGTCGCTTGCCCGCCATCAACTGGATTATGTGGCGATCATTTTGGGTATCATAATCGTCGCGGGGATCTCCTATCTCACGCTTCGACTTTCAGGAAAGATCGTGAGAGTCATAGGGGTCAACGGAATGAACGTCCTCACAAAAATCATGGGATTTCTCCTGCTATGCGTCGGAGTGGAATTCATGGTAAACGGATTCATTGGAATCCTCCAAGAACCAGCCCTGCTGGATTTTTTCAGAAACGCACTGAAGCGATGAGCCGAGGTGCTCGCTTCTCAGAGTAAATAGCCAGGTCTCAATAATGCCGCTCGAGGAC